>Ga0307428_1000088_pt1 | contig 82743 bp, 90 predicted proteins | sample SalMarWE160240MG_FD_202161 | JGI IMG/M metagenome (GOLD analysis project Ga0307428, IMG submission 202161) | Salt marsh sediment microbial communities from the Plum Island Ecosystem LTER, Massachusetts, United States - WE1603-240 | ecosystem: Environmental > Aquatic > Marine > Intertidal zone >...
TGCTCTCGGTCGGCATCTTGTTCGGGTCATCTGGTCAATGCTCAAGAACGAAAGGGACTACGAACTCCGGGAGGTGAAGCCAATGTGACTTGAAAAATCAAGTGGAATGTTCAGACCTTCATTCTTATGGCCATCATCAGTCTGTTGCTCATGCTCGCGATGAATACGTTCTGGGCGAAGCCCATGTGAACACCATTGAAAATGCTTGGAGCTTGTTCAAGCGCGGCCTAGTTGGCATGTACCATCATGTCAGCGCGAAATATCTACAGGACTACCTTGACGAATTTGCTTTCAGGTATTCTCATCGGCGGGAGAAACATCGGATGATGGATCTTGTACTGGCAGGGTGCGAATGCTAGAGTTTCCCCCTGCCGTAAAGATGATCCTTGTACCACGCTAGGTCTTTTGTGCATTTAGCCATGTCATAAAGCTGTCGGGCAGAAACGTATATTTGCCTAGCAACCTTGTCCAACCTTTGCGTGTTAAGTCTATTCCAGCTGTGACCAACACTGGCCTTCCCTATAAATTTTCCATCAACATAAATCTTGAAATTCCTGTGCTTGGAAAATTCTTGAGTTCCTCGCAGCTTATGCCCCAACGCGTCTTCGACCTCGTTGCGCGTAGCTTCCATCGATCATGCAGAGAGATACGTTTGAAGCACCTTAAGATGCTCTTTAGCTCCGCGCGATAGGGAATCCTTCTCGGCCCTCAAAGTTGTGAAGTAGTCAGATATCGCGCTAGCTAAATCTTCCCGGGCTTCTCCAAATGTATCGCCTGTGCCGTAACGATCAAAAACCTCGTCAGTTAAAACAAATTCATCACATATCTTTTCAGCTTGAAAAGGAATGGGCTCCAGAACGGTATAGCCAGGAACTTCCTGGATTGCGTTGACTGTATCAGTGCTATTATCGCGGTACATTAATTGCTCCACGCTTGCCGAAAGCCAGTGAATCAGTTCTTTGGTAACTGCTGTTGGTGCTGCCTCTGCGATATCGATATACCCGGTCATATGCTAATCCTCCTCTCCCTTGCCGCTTTGAGTTTGCTTCTCCACAAAGCGTTCGTACCGCTTTTGAAGCACTTTTATCATGCTTAAGAGTTGTTGAGGCGGAATTGCCAGTCGGGCCACAGCTGTTGCAGGAACTTTTTCTACAGTATCCACCTTTGCGGTGTCGCCTTCTAGTATAATCGGCGGCGTTGCCTGGAAAAACGTTACGACAAATTGCCCATCCACATCCGTTATGATTAGGTGATTGGCAAAGACGACTTCTAGCCCTTCTGGAATGACCCATTCGAGTGGAACCCTTCGCACTTCTTTCATGGGACACCCTCCTTCGGAAAGCATTATAACACATACGGCGAGAAAAGTTGTCTTCTTTAGGCATCTTGACTAACAAGAAATAGGCAGGAGCAGCCATGATGACCGTTTTCACAATCTCTCCCTTATTCATCCCGATAAACGGCATCTAGATCACACTCGGGATCGGGATACTCGTAGTTCAGGGTTGCAGGGATGAAGCCATGCTCAATGGAGAGGATGGTGGCAATCGCTTCCCCCCACAAGACCCAGCGAACGGGCAAACTAGAACAAGACTACTTCTCACCGTGCGGTTCGCCCCTCTGCTGAAGTTGACCGCATAATTGAAAGAGAACCGGGATCAAGTGGGGTGGTTTCGGAAGCAGGCGAGTATAATCGGCAGGATCAGTGAAAGAGGGGGACATATGGTAGCGTACCTGGTGAGGCGGTTTATCGGATTTCTTGCTGCCCTGGTCCTGATCTCTTTGTTGGTCTTCCTTGCCATCCGGGTGATCCCGGGTGATACGGCGCAAATCATCCTCGGAACCGACGCTGATCCAAGCTCACTTTTCGCATTGCGGGAACGACTCGGGCTCAATGAACCTCTTTACGTGCAATATTTAACGTGGATTAAGAACCTTCTCACCGGGAGGTTGGGGGAATCGATCCGCTACGGAAAGCCGATCGGCGAGCTGATCGCGTCCCGCTTCACGGTTACCGGACCGTTGGCGCTGTTGGCGATCGTCATCGCGCTTTTGCTGGGGATCCCGTTGGGGATCTTCGCTGCCACGCATCGCAGTCGTTTCGGTGATTATGGGGTGATGGCCTTCTCCCAGTTTGGACTGGCCGTACCTGCCTTCTGGGCGGGGATTCTCTTGATGCTACTCTTTTCGGTTAAGCTACGATGGTTCCCGGCGGGCGGGTTCATTCCTTGGTCAAAAAGCGTCGGGGGGGCGCTACGATCGATATTCCTTCCCTCTTTCTCCCTGGGAGTGATTCACGCTGCCGTGATCGCGCGGCTGACGCGCTCCACCCTGCTTGAGGTGTTAGGAGAGGACTACATCCGCACGGCACGAGGCAAGGGACTGGTCGAGCGGATCGTCCTCTATAAACACGCGCTTCGAAACGCCTTGATCCCAATTATCACATTGATAGGATTGCAGTTTGCCTCGCTACTCGGGGGGACAATCATCATCGAGAATGTCTTCTACCTCCCGGGGTTGGGACGGCTCGCCTATCAGGCGATCAGCGCCCGCGATCTTCCCGTTGTTCAGGATGTGGTCCTGTTGATCACCGTCTTGGTGGTGGGGCTGAGCGTATTGGTCGATGCCGCCTACGTGCTGCTCGATCCAAGGATTCGACTGGAGTAGGGAATGACGCGCACGAGGCATTCGAGACGAGTACGTTCGCCGAGGCGAAACGCAAGTTTTATCATCGGCGCGGTGATCGTGGGGCTTATCGCCCTCACCGCGTGCGTCAGTCTCTGCTATACCCCCTATGACCCGATCAAGATGGCAATCGAGGACCGCTTGCAGAGTCCGAGCTCGGCCCACCTGTTGGGGACCGATCAGTACGGGCGCGACATCTTAAGCCGCATCATGCAGGGAACGCAGAATTCCATCCTGGTCGGGGTTGTAGCGGTAGGGATCGGAATGAGTTTAGGGGTGCTGCTCGGCCTTTGGGCAGCATTCTCCTCCGGCTGGGTCGATGAAGCGGTAATGCGGACCATGGACGTGATCTATGCGTTTCCGGCGATCTTAAACGCGATCCTGTTAGTGGCGATCCTCGGTCCGGGAATAATCAACGCGATGATCGCCATCGGAATTCACAATGTTCCCATCTTCGCGCGGCTGACAAGGGGGAGTGTCCTGCGAGCCAGGGAAGAGGAGTACGTCCTTGCCGCCTACAGTCTCGGGCGCCGACGGTGGGCTGTCGCCTGGCGGCATATCCTGCCAAACATCCTCTCCTCTCTCATCGTTCAAGGGACGATTCAGTTCGCGGTCGCCATCCTCGCGGAGGCCGCCTTGAGCTACCTCGGCCTGGGGACCCAGCTCCCCTATCCCAGCTGGGGGCGCATGCTGCGTGAGGCCCAGACCTTCATGAGATTGGCACCTGGGTTGGCGATCTTTCCCGGACTGGCCATTGCGTTCTCCGTACTGGGATTAAATCTGCTGGGAGACGGGCTGCGTGATCTGCTCGACCCGAGATTGCGGGGCGCAGTTTGATCGCTTTTCCCTTGAAACCAGAAAGCTCCCTTTGTATCTTTTTACGTACGACACCACAGTTCACTGTGTCGAGAGGCCGACCCGGGGAGGCGAGAATGCGGATAACAAAGTGGATCGGGAGTACGCTTTTCATTATCGGGATCTTAATCGGAGGGCTTACCTATGCGCAGAGCCTCGGAGGCACGCTGCGGGTGGCGGTGCAGGGGGAACCGCTCGGATTGAACCTGATTCTTACCCCAACGGCGGAGACCTATCAATTGATCATGTACAACGTGGCCGAGCCGTTACTGCGCTACACAGCTGGGGGGGAATTGACACCGCTTCTTGCGACAAGCTACGAGATCGAGGAGATCGAGGGTGGTACTCGGTATACCTTTTACCTGCGCTCGGGCGTCACCTTCCACAACGGTGAGCCGTTCACGGCGCACGACGTCAAATACACCTTTGACAGCCTGCTCGATCCGGCGATCGCCTCGCCGAACGCAGCCCCGTTCTCGTTCTTAAGAGGCATTGAGATTCTCAATGACCTAACCGTGCGCTTTGTGGCGGAAGGGAAGGCGGCTCCCTTCCTTGGTTACCTGGCGTCGAACAAAGGAGCGGGGATCATCCCCGCAGGGTCGGATATGGAAGCACTGAAGACCCATCCAATCGGAACAGGACCGTTCGCATTCGTTGAGTGGGTCCCTGGCGACCACCTGACCCTGGTGAAGAACTCTCACTACTGGGAAGAGGGAAGCCCGTACTTGGACGAAGTGATCGTCAAGTTCATTCCGGATCAAGCCGTCTCGCTGGCAGCGCTCCTGGCCGGAGACGTGGACATGGTCGACAAGATGGTCTCCGAGAACGCCCTTGTTTTGGAGAGCGATCCCCGATTCAAGGTCGTCGCCGGCTCCATGAACACGCCGCAGCTGTTGGCAATCAACAACGCCCGCCCGCCGTTCGACAACGTCCTCGTCCGCCGCGCCCTGTGCTATGCCATCGACCGGAATGAGATCATCGCCGGAACGGTCGCCCGCCCCAAATGGGGAACACCAATCGGCTCACACATGTCGCCGCTGAACCCGTTCTACGTCGATCTCGTCGGGATGTACCCGCACGACCCGGACCGCGCGCGTCAATTGCTGACGCAAGCCGGGTACCCGGATGGGTTCCAAACCACCCTCTATCTACCGCAACCGTTTGAGTTTCACATCCGCACCGGCGAGATCATCGCTGACCAGCTGCGGGAGGTGGGGATCGATTGCTCCTTGCAAGTCCTCGAATGGGGACAGTGGATCGAGCGGGTCTATTCACAGTGGGACTACGACCTAACGGTGATTGGACACGATCAAGGGGTCGAGCCAGCGGTGAATTTCACCAAACCGTTTGAGCGGGTGCAGGCTAACGGCAGTTCCGGCTACTACTTCCAGTATTCCAATCCGTTCCTACGAGAGCTGCTCGCACGTGGGAGAGAGACCTTCGATACGGCGGAACGAAAGACGATCTATGCGATGGTGCAAACGATCATCGCCAGCGACGCCATGGCCGTCTGGATCCAGGACATCCCGCAGTTTGAAGGGATGCGATCTGAGGTGATGGGTTATCGCCAGCTTCCCATCTACGTGCTTGATCTGGCCAGACTCTACATGAGTGACGGCTGATCCGGTCCCGATATCGACTTTCTCGCTTCCCCTAACATGATCGGTATAATTACCGCACCACGCGTGAGGAGGAGGGACGATGGCGAAGTACAAGATTGCCTGGCTTCCGGGCGATGGGGTTGGAGGGGAAGTTCTCGATGCCGCAAAGAGGGTGTTGGATAGGGTCTCACTGGACGCGGAATACATCCACGGTGACATCGGTTGGAAGTTCTGGAAGACGGAAGGAAACCCTCTTCCGCAACGGACGGTCGATCTTCTGAAATCAACCGACGCCTGCCTGTTCGGCGCGATCACCTCCAAGCCAAAGGACGAGGCTGCGGCTGAGCTGGCCCCCAAACTGCAGGGAAAGGGGTTCGTCTACTCAAGCCCGATCGTGGGGTTAAGGCAGCTGTTCAACCTGCACACCAACCTGCGGCCGTGCAAGGCCTATCCTGGGAACCCTCTCAACCTGCGCGACGACATCGATCTTGTCGTCTTTCGAGAAAATACCGAGGGGTTGTACGCCGGAGTCGAATTCCATCCCGTTCCTGATGAGGTGCGTCGCGCCCTTGAGAGCCATCCCAAGATGAAGCGATTCAGCGCTGTTCAAAACGAGGACATGGCGATCTCAACGCGCATATTTACCCGTAAGGGCTGTAGGACGATCGTGCGCGACGCGTTCGAGTACGCCAAAAACCACGACTACCGCTCGGTCACCGTGGTGGAGAAGCCAAACGTCATCCGCGAGACCTCAGGGATGATGGTACGTGAGGCGCGCGCGATCGCCAAGGACTACCCCGGGATCGAACTGTGGGAGACCAACGTCGACGCGATGTGCATGTGGCTGGTGAAGAACCCACAGGACTACGGGGTCCTCGTCTCCACGAACATGTTTGGCGACATCATCTCCGATCTTGCCGCTCAGATCGTCGGGGGACTGGGGTTCGCTGCCGCCGGTAATATCGGCGACGACTACGCCGTGTTCGAGCCGACACATGGCTCGGCACCTAAGTACGCAGGCCAGAACAAGGTCAACCCAATCGCCACTATCCGCGCTGCCAAGATGATGCTCGACTACCTCGGGGAGCGTGAGAAGGCTGATAAGATCGAGTGCGCCGTGGCACAGGTGATCGCAGAAGGGCGCGTCCGCACCTACGACATGGGCGGAAACTCTTCGACCATGCAGATGGCAGAGGCGATCGCCTCTGCCATCAAATAGGAGGCAAAGATGGAATCGATCAGCCGCAGGATGGCTCAGTTTGCCCGTTCGCTGACCTACGAGACGATCCCAGAGCCGGCGCGGAAGGAGGCAAAGCGCTTCCTCCTCGACAGTGTTGGCTGTGCCCTTGCCGCCCTCGACCTCCCTGATATGAAAGCGGCCTACCGCTACATTAAGGAGCTCGGCGGAATTAAGCAGGCGACGATCATCGGCCATGGAACGCAGACAAACATGCCAAACGCCGCGCTTATGAACGCTCTGCTCATCCGAGCGATGGACTACAACGACATCTATTGGAAGCAAGATCCGTCTCATCCCTCCGACATCATCCCGGCCGCGCTTTCCACGGGTGAGTACGGTGGCACGAGCGGTAGGGATATTCTCGTGGGGATCGTGATCGCCTATGAGCTTGAGATGCGGATGTGTCTCGCTGCCAATCCGGGAATCCGCGAGGTCGGTTGGCACCACGCCAGCCTCACCCAGTTTGTGAGCCCACTCGTTGCCGGAAGGTTACTCGGCCTCACGGAGGACGAAATGGTCGCTGCGGTCGGGATCAGCGGCTCTAGCCACTTTACCCTTGGCGGTGTCGTCGCCGGTCACCTGACGAACATGAAGAACACCGCCGACCCGATGGCGACCGAGGCAGGGGTGCGAGCGGCCATGCTCGCCGCCACCGGATATACCGGGCCGGTGGAAGTGTTCGAGGGAAAGGAGGGCGCGTTCGACGTACTTGGAAACGTCACCTGGGACCCAGATCTCATGCTGGATGGCCTCGGAGAGAGATTCCTGATCACGCAGTGTGGGTACAAGGCCTTCCCGACCGAGGCCCTCACCCACCAGCCGATCACGGCAACGCTTGAGTTGATGCAGGAAAACGCGATCGATCCACATGAGGTGGAGAAGGTTCTCGTGAAGACCACGACCCGCGGAGCGGACATCCTGTCGGATCCAAGCAAGTACAAACCGACGACCAAGGAGACAGCCGATCACTCACTCCCCTACTGCATCGCGGTAGCAATCGCCAAGGGGAACGTGCTCCCCTCTGACTTTGAGGAGGCGGCGCTCAAGGACCCTTTCGTTTGGGAACTCCTCCCGAAGATCAAGGTTGTCGCCGATCCCGAGATCGATGCCCTCTTCCCAAAGGTAAAACGGGCAATTGTCACCATCACCACCAGGGATGGGGCAACCTATTCGCGCCAAGAGGACTTCGCCAAAGGCCGCGCAGAGCGACCTCTTACAGATGAGGAGCTGATCGGAAAGTTTCGCGCCAACGCGCAAGGCGCCGTCACCGACAACCGTCTTGATGAGATTGCTCGCGACACTCTAACCCTGGAGGGGGTCTCCGATATTCGTAACTACATGAAGCTCCTGATCCGAGATCGCTAGGGCCTGTTGTACGCAAGGCGGATTAGGTGCAAGCGGCATTCGACAGCTTTCCTCACCCACGAGCTCTTCTTAAAGGTTCGCGGGTGAGGTATAGGGCTGTTCCTCTGTAGTTTCGCTGTTAGGCATGAAAATCCCGATCCCTTAGTGCTAGAACAGAATCTCCAGGCCAATACCAGCGCTTAGAAGTCCGCCCCACGAGTCAAGCTCAAGCAGCAGGCGCGCGTTCTCTGAGAGAGTCAGGTGAAGCCCTGCAGCCAGTTGGTGTATTATGCTGAACCCATCCCCTTCGAGCGGGAAGAGCGGGCGATAGACGAAGTACAGTGGGAGAAAGCGGAGGTTGCTATCGAAGTAGAGCGACCCCTCAAGTCCCCAGCCGAGCATGCCCATGCTGTAGCCGCCCCCGAACCCCAGTGCGAGGGAGAAGGACTCCGGCTCGTGAAACAGGGACACCTTGATGTCCCCTACTGCGCCGAGGAATCCTGGCTCGCCGGTGGCGAGGGGTACTAGGACGCCGCTACGAACCCCCAACTCCACATTGTCGGAAAGGCCAATGGCAAGCCTTCCTTGGGGAGTGATCACCCAGTAATAGTCACCTTCACCGGCCATGTTCATCGCAGCCACCCCGAGGGTCAGTGCTACGTTTCCTGCACCCACGGTGCGAGCCGTCTGAAAGATGTTGAAGAAACAGCCGGTCAGAAGGACCATCGAAAGCAGAAGCACCACCGCCGCTATAACCCTTGCCCTAATCTTCATTCTACACCACCCCTCTTTTATGAATTTCTTCACTTTGCACCATGAGGTGGCCTCTTGACAAATAACAAGGGTGAGCTGACCCCTTTCTACCCGCAACCTGGCTTAAGGAGTCTTTTTGCATCCTTCGATGAGAAAAGACTTAACGCCGATCACCATATACCAGAGAAGCCCGCTCTTAAACAATCCGAGGCTATGAACATCAACACTTAGCAACGGAAAAAGGGCCCCAAGATTGTTTTTAAAGATGAAAGGGGCTTCATCTCCTGTTTGCGAAATGGGGATCGGTTTCCTAAACTCATTCTCGCCGTTTACAACCCGCTGAATCATAAAGCGCAAATTCGAGGAGGAAACAATGGCGACAAACACGGGGTATCGGGTGATCTCAGAGATGTCATATGAACCTTCCCCAGTGAACCGCGGCTACGCGGGGCAAACGCTTTACGTCAACATCGGCACCGGTGAGATCGAGTCACGACCTGTGACACAAGAGATGAAGGACAAATTCGTCGGTGGCCGAGGATTCGGCCTGTGGCGGCTGTGGAACGCGGTCAATGCGAAGACTAAGTGGAACGATCCGGAGAACGAGATCGTGATCGGCGCGGGTCCGATCGGGGGGATCACCACCTATGCAGGGGCAGGAAAGTCGCTTGTGGTAAGCCTTTCTCCGACAACAGGGAGCGTAATCGACTCTAACGTTGGTGGTTACTTCGGCCCCTACCTCAAGTTCTCGGGGTGGGACTCGCTTGAGGTGCAGGGAAAAGCCGACAAAGACGTGATCGTGTTCATCGACGGCGACAAAGGATTTGTGCAGATCCTCGAGTGCCCGGAGAAGGATCTAAACACGCACATCCTCTCGGAGAGACTGGCGCACGCCTTCGCCGAATCGGATGCCCCAAGGGACCTTCTTGCCATCTCCACCGTCTCCGCTGGCCTTGGCGCGCAGCACACGCATATCGGCTGCCTCAATTTCAGCTTCTTCGATATGAAGCGGAAGATTCCACGAGTGAAGCAGGCCGGCCGGGGTGGAATCGGGACGGTCTTCCGTGATAAGAAGATCGCGGCGTTGGTGGTGAAGTACTCCGGCGTGCGTCCTGACTCCAACCATCCGGCCGATCTCGAACTATTGAAGCGTGCTGGCGAACGGATCAATAAGGAGATCTTCGAACTTGATTCCTCGCAGTGCGACATGCGCCACATTGGGACCACGCACTTGGTGGAGATCATGAACGAGTACGACCTTTTGCCGATCCACAACTACAAGTTTGGCTCCCACCCCGAGGCGGATAAGATCTCCTCACCAGTATGGAGAGAACGGTTTACGCAAGGGATGCCCGACGGCTGCTGGCTCGGTTGCACCATGTCTTGCTCACACGCGGTGGATAACTTCATTCCAAAGACCGGTCCTTACAAGGGGTCCAAGGTCACTGTGGACGGGCCGGAATATGAGACCGTCGCTGGAAGCGCCAACATGGGGATCTACGACCCCGACTTCGTTCTGGAGATGAACTTCTACTGCGATACCTACGGGATCGATACGATCTCCTACACAACGGCGATGGCGTTTGCCATGGAGTGCTACGAGGCTGGCATCTTAAATGAGGAGTCGACCAACGGGCTTGATCTTCACTTCGGCAACAGCGAAGCCGCACTTACATTGCTTCACGAGATGGGGCGCGGCGAGGGGTTCGGTACGATCGTTGGCCAGGGGATCCGCAAGATAAAGAAACTCTTTGTCAATAAGTATGGGGCCGACCCCGCCTTCCTGCAGGACATCGGTATGGAGTGCAAGGGGATGGAGTACTCCGAGTACGTGACCAAGGAGTCGCTTGCCATGCAGGGTGGTTACGGTCTTGCTTTAAAAGGGCCGCAGCACGACGAGGCATGGCTGATCTTCATGGACATGGTCAATAACCAGATCCCGACTTTTAAGGATAAGGCTGAGGCTCTCCACTACTTCCCGATGTGGCGGACCTGGTTCGGGTTGGTGGGTCTGTGCAAGCTCCCATGGAACGACATTGAACCGGCAGACAACGCGCAGACCGACGAGCCAGCTAAGGTTCCAGAGCACGTGCGAAACTACTGCGACCTCTTCGCTGGGGTAACCGGCGTCAAGGTCACTCCGAACGATCTGATTCTCCAATCGGAGCGGGTATACAACTTCCAGCGTGTGTTCAACCTACGTATGGGATATGGAAGGCGTAAACACGATGCCATCCCCTACCGCTCTGCCGGTCCAGTTACGCAGGAGGAGTACGACTCCCGAGCACAGCGCTACGACGAGCAATTGCGGGAAAAGGTGGGGATTGACCCCGAAGGGATGAGCACAGCAGAGAAGGTGAAGGCCCTGCGCGCCTTCCGCGAGGAGCAGTATGAGAAGCTGTGCGACGCAGTCTATGTGCGCCGTGGCTGGACAAGCGATGGGGTCCCCACTGTCGAGACGTTGAATAGGCTTGGGATCGACTCCCCCGAGGTGGTGGAGATCGTGCGTCCATACCAGTAGGGTTTATGTTGCCGCTACAGGTTATGCACATTTTGTAAGACCACTCTGTGAAACTCTGAATTTATACCTTCTTGGAAAGCTCGTGGCGCGGAGTACGAGCGGGGCGAGTTGACTTGCAACAGCGGTACGAGGAGGGTACCCTTCTCTCTGTAAGTAGCACATAAAAGAAGGGAGCTTAAGTCGTTTTGCATTAGAGGGAAACCCGAGTGTGCACAGCCGGGCGAGGAAGGAGTTAGGCAACGAATGCAAGAGACAGAAAGTGAAGCCAAACTTCGCTTGACTAACCAATCCCGTGAGATTAGGAAACTCTTGGAAGAGACGAGCAAGGCGTTGCGCCAGATCTACGGCAATCGGCTGCGAGGTCTCTACCTTTTCGGCTCGTATGCTACCCAAAAGGCAAGCCCTGGATCCGATGTCGACATAGTAATTGTGCTGAAGGATTTTCGAGATTATTGGGAAGAGGTAAAGCGAACAAGCCACGTGATTTCCGCACTCTCTCTACAATATGATGTTAGCGTTTCGCCTATCCGTCTGAGGGAGGATGATTGGCTTCATTCTGATTCTCCATTCTTGAACAATCTGCGGAAGGAAGCTATTGCGCTATGAAGAAGAAAACGGAACAGTTTCTTGTCAAAGCGCAGGAAGCCATTGAAGCGGCAGAGATCCTTTTGCGGGAGAGCAAGGACAGTTTTGCGGCTGGGCGGGCATATTATGCGATGTTTTACGCAGCAGAGGCACTGCTTTTCGAGAGAGGACTGGAGTTTGGCAAGCATAGTGCTGTTCATGCTGCATTTGGAAAATACTTTGCCAAAACGGGGGAGTTGGACCTTAAATTCCATCGCTATCTGCTTGATGCATTCGAAAGCAGGCTGGAAGCAGACTACGAGGTTGATATCATCTTAAGCGAAAATGCCGTGAAAGAGCTAATTGAGAGGGCGAACGAATTCCTGAGCGTTGTTCGTCGGTATCTTCAATCTGGAGAAGGGCCCCAGTGAGAGGCAACCGGGGGTATTGTATTACCAGCTTGTAGTCACGTATTACCTTGGTTCGTTGCCTGTAGACCGTAAGCGCTATATACAAAGGGGAACGCCCCAGGAGAGGCTCAAAGTATTATAGTTTCTTATCTCTGCGTTCATAGCGCACTCCGCGGTTAGTTTTTTCTCACTGCAGAGGGCGCAGAGGAAAGACCGCCAGATAGGCGTGTTGTGTAACCATCACGGAGGGTAGGATGAAACGAATAGGAATCCTTGGCGGAACAAGCCCGGAGTCGACCGTCTCTTATTATGAACGGATCACCCGCGAGTACACGCGGCGCTTTGGTGACTACTCCTACCCTGAGATTTTAATCTACAGTGTCTCGTTCCAGGAGTTCGTTGATTGGCAGAAGGCTGAAGACTGGGATGCGATGGCCGCCAAGATGGCTGAGATCTTCTGCATCCTCGCCGATGCCGGTGCCGAGATCGGCCTGATCGCTGCCAATACGCTGCACCGTGTTTTTGACGCTGTAGCTAACGAAAGCCCAATCCCGCTCCTTCATATCGTCGATACCACCGCGGCGGCAATTAAGCGGAAAAACTGTGCAACGGTAGGGCTCCTCGGCACTCGTTATACGATGCAGGGAGCGTTCTACGTCGATCGCCTCACTTCCCACGGGATCTCAACCCTCATCCCGGAGGAAACCCAACAAGAGGAGATCCACCGTGTGATTTACGAAGAGCTCACGCGCGGGATCATAAAGCCTTCATCAAAAGATCACTACTTAGCGATCATCGATTCACTGAAAGAACGCGGTGCGGATGGGATCATACTTGGATGCACGGAGATCCCCCTGCTCGTTCAGGAAGGAGACTGTACGATTCCCCTCTTCGACACTGCCGCAATCCACGCCGATGCGGCGCTAGAAGAAGCCCTTAAGTAGCTTGCTATTTGGTTTTTCGGGCCAGTTCTCCATGCCGGAGCGCCGCGCTTCAAGCGTGCGTCAAACAAGTGGTCAACTTCAGGGTTTTTGAAATCTGAACCGGATTTTTGTATAATTTCTTTGGGTGGTGCCATGGTCTACGAAGCCGATCAAATTAAGGTGCTGGAGGACTTAGAGGCGGTACGCGTTCGCCCAGGGATGTACATTGGGAGCACCGGGCAGAGCGGGCTGATGCACCTCATCGAGGAAGTTGTCGACAACTCGATCGACGAGGCGCTCGATGGACACTGTAGCGAGATCCGTGTTACCGTCCATGCGGACAACCGCGTTACGGTAACCGACAATGGTCGTGGGATGCCCGTAGGTGTCCACAAAGAGACAGGAATTAATGCCGTTGAGCTCGTCATGACGACTCTGCACGCCGGCGGGAAGTTCGACCACAAGAGCTACCACGTGAGTGGCGGGCTGCACGGTGTGGGCATCTCTGTCGTCAACGCCCTTTCCGAGCACCTCTGCGTAGAGGTGCATCGGAACGGAAGACTCTACCGCCAGGAGTTCTCCCGGGGAGGAAAGCTCACTGAACTGGAGGTCGTGGGGGAATCTAAGGGAACTGGAACGACAGTCACTTTCCTTCCTGACGCGGAGATCTTCAGCGAGATCCGCTACAACTTCTCCAAGCTCTCCCACCGGTTGAAGGAACTCTCCTACCTGAACGGCGGCCTCTTAATCATATTGAACAATGAGGCAGCCGGCATCTCCCGCCGCTTCCAGGCAAAGGGCGGGATCATCTCCTTCGTCAAGGAACTCTGCGCGAATAAGGAGCCGCTTCACCCCAAGCCGATCTACATCAGCGGCAAGGAGGCGGGAACGACCGTCGAGATCGCTATGCAGTTTACCTCAGGCTATGACGAGTCAATCTTCGCGTTTGCCAACAACATCAACACGGTCGATGGCGGAACCCATCTGACAGGGTTCAAGGGTTCGCTCACCAAGTTTCTAAACGACTACGGCCGCGAGAAGAAGATCCTGCGCAAGGATGATCCCAACCTGCGGGGAGACGACATCCGCGAGGGTTTGGTGGCGATCATCAGCCTGAAGCTTCCCAACCCGGAGTTCGAGGGGCAGACCAAGACCAAGTTAGGGAACCCTGAGGTGGCAAGCCTAGTAACGAGTATCGTGCAGGAGGAGCTTTCGCTCTACTTTGGGAAAAATCCTAGAGTCGCTCGAACGATCATTGAAAAGTCGATCTCCTCAGGACGTGCACGAATGGCTGCCGCCAAGGCACGGAAGATGGCCCGACGGAAAGGCCCTCTCTTCTCCACAACTCTTCCCGGGAAGCTTGCCGATTGCTCCACCTCTGATCCTGCGAAAAGCGAGCTTTACATTGTAGAGGGACCCTCCGCTGGTGGGTGTTTTTGTGGAGATACAAAGGTGACACTCGCTGACGGTCGTCGCCTGAACTTCACAGAGATCATAGAGGAGCAAAAGCAAGGGATCGAGCACTTCTGCTACACGATCAGGCGAGATGGCAAGATTGGCCTGGAGAAGATCACCGATCCGCGGCTTACCAGGAAGAATGCAGAGGTCGTGAAAGTCATTTTAGACAATGGAGAGGAGATCATATGCACCCCTGATCATCAGTTCATGCTGAGAGATGGAGGCTATAAGCAAGCGAAGGACCTCATACCTTCCGATTCCTTAATGCCCTTGCGCACCAAGCTGTCGGACATAAGCGAGCCAGGTATAACAATACAAGGCTACGAAATGGCTTGGGATCCAAAATCTGAGTCCTGGCTTTTCACTCATATCCTGGCAGATTGGCACAATCTATGGAAAGGAATCTACGGCAAGAGCGCAGGAAATCACCGTCACCATATTGATTTCAACAGGCACAACAATAATCCTACGAACATAATCCGCTTGGATGCAGATAAACATCTAGCACTTCATCGTGAGCACGTTGAAAAGACATTGCATAGACCAGAAACGGTAGAGAAGTGCCGCCAGATTAAGCGATCAGAAGCATATCGAGCGATGATGAGTGAGAGGATGAAGCGGCCAGAAACGCGGGAAATTCTCTCTGCTCAAGCGCGAGAACAATGGGAAGATGAAGAGTACAAGCAATATATGGTAGAGAAATGGTTGGAGTTCTATAATACGAATAAAGAGTATCGTGAGGAAGTTCTAGAACGACTAAATCAAGTGCAGCAAGAGTATTGGGGGCAGGAAGAAAACAGAAAAGCGCAAGCAGAGCGAGTAAAGAGATATTTTGCAGAAGACCCCCAGGCCCGCGAAGAACTCTCAAAGCAAGCGAAAGAACAATGGCAAGATGAAGAACTCTTAGCATGGCGTGCGGGGAAGACTCGTGAGCAGTGGCAAGATCCAGGGTATCGCCGTCACCATAGTGTCCGGGTAAGGCAGTGGTGGCAAGAGCACCCCGAGCATGGTGAAAAGCTGGCTACAGCCGCCCGGCGGACCTGGGCCGATCCTGAAAAGCGGAACAGGATTCTGAGAGCTCTCAGCGAATGGCGGGACTCGACCCCGTCAGAGGAAAAGAGGCACCTCATCTGTGAAGGACACAGACTCAAGGCGCTCCAACTTCTGAACGCAGTCCTGGAAGCAGCGGATGTACGTGAAGCGTATGAGCGACTGCGGCTGGAAGAAGCTCCGACCGCCCTTCGTTATGAACGCCTTTTGCAAGAGCACTTCGAGGGAGATGAAGAATGGATGCACGAAGCGGCAGCTAACCTAAACTGCAAGGTCGTAGCCGTCCGTCGGCTGGCCGAACGCAGAGATGTCTACGATATCACTGTGGGGCACTCTCACAACTTTGCTCTCGCCGCCGGCGTGTTCGTCCATAACAGCGCCAAGCAAGGGCGTGACCGAACCTTCCAAGCGATTCTCCCTTTGCGCGGGAAGGTGTTAAACGTGGAGAAGGCCCGTCTGACAAAGCTCCTCGACAATGCGGAATTGAAATCGATCATAACGGCGGTAGGAACGGGGATCCGTGAGGAGTTCACCCCGGAGAAACTCCGCTACCATAAACTGATCATCATGGCTGACGCCGATGTGGATGGCGCGCACATCTGCACGCTTCTTCTCACCTTCTTCTACCGCTACCTGCGAACCTTGATCGAAAATGGGTATGTATACATTGCCAAGCCGCCTCTCTATCAGGTGAAGGAAGGAAAGAAGACGCTCTACCTGTACACCGACGAGGAGCTAGAGCGTTTCCGTGCGGAAAACGACGGCCGCTTCTCGCTCAAGCGGTTCAAGGGATTGGGAGAGATGAACCCTAAAGAGCTGTGGGAGACAACGATGAACCCAGAGCAACGCATCCTGAAGAAGGTCGAGATCCGCGATGCCCTGGAGGCGGATGAGATCTTCTCCACCCTGATGGGAAACGACGTGGCCCTGCGCCGCGACTTCATCTGGGAGAACAGCGACAAGATCACCACCCTCGATATCTAACCTTCCTCTCTCCCCGTTTCTCACGCAAGGAGTTGCCACTGCTTCAGTCCCCAGAAATCGCTACAATAATCATGCGTAAGGAGGAAAGATGAGACGACAATCCGGGTTGGTCGTTGAGGTTGCATGGCTTAACTCGTTCCTCAAGCTGGAAGCGAGCGTTGCCCTGACCCAACGCGGCTATTTGACCAGCTTCACTACAGAAGGATTGATCGAAACGCGGATCGCGCTTGTGGACCAGATAGAAACGCTCTTTGATATTCACTACCTGGCACGCTTCTCTGATATCGTCTCGTTCTAGATGGCGCTGTACTTAGTGATCTCCCTCGGTGCTGTTACGGTCGCATGGGTAGGATGGAACCTTACCCTCGACGCATTATGGCAGCCGACCGACCGGATGACCATGCGGCGGATCCTTGACCTTGCCAAAGTGAAAGAGGGGGAACATGTCCTTGACCTCGGCTGTGGGGATGGACGGTTTGTGGTCGCTGCAGCGCGTGAGTTCAAGGCACGTGCGACCGGGATCGAGATCGACCCCTGCCGCGTCCTGTGGGCAAAGGCATGGCTTCTCCTTGCCGGTCTCTCCCAGCGTGGCGCGCGGATCATCTGGGGAAACATGTACACGGCCGATTTCTTCAACGCTGACATTGTGATCCTTTTTCTCTCCGCCAAAGCTAACTTTCGATTAAAGGAACGACTGCGCCGCGAGCTCAAGGAGGGAGCGCGGATAGTTTCCTACTACCACCCAATATGGGGCTGGAAACCGGACGAAATTGGCGAAGCCAAGAAGGGTTACCCCCTCTACCTCTATCGTATCAAAGGGGAACAATGACACGAACTCTCGCTTCACTGGTTAAGGCGCTCAGGCTGCCCTCCCCAGCGGAGTGGCAAGAGGTTAAGATTACCGAGATTACTGAGGATTCTCGCCTGATCAAGCCTGGATCCCTGTTTGTCGCCATCCGTGGGTACGTCGACGACGGCCACCGCTACATCGATGAAGCGATTGCCCGCGGGGCAACCGCCGTTATCACAGAACAGGATACCTCCTGCTCTGTGCCCTGTATCCGCGTAATCGATGCGAGGGTAGCACTGGCAAGGCTATCCGCCACCTTCTTTGGAAACCCAACGCAAGGGCTGTTTACGGTCGGAGTGACGGGAACGAATGGGAAGACCACGGTCTGTCACCTAATCGCTCACCTATTGAACAAGGAGAAGACCACCCTCATTAGCACCGTGGCGAACGAAGACCGAGGCCTGCGAGCGGTGACGACCCCGTCCAGTTCACTCATCCAACAGATCGCGCATGAAGCTGTGTCGAAAGAAAGGAAGAACCTCGTCATCGAGGTCTCTTCAGCCGCGCTTGTGCTTCACCGCATCGATCGAGTCGATTTTGACGCTGCCGTCTTCACCAACCTCACACACGACCACCTCGACTTCCACGAGGACAGGGAGTCCTATCTTTCGGCAAAGCTTCTCCTCTTTCGGGGGTTGAAGCCGGAGGCCTGTGCAATCGTGAACGCAGACGATCCAGTTGCAGAACGAGTTCTCGCGGCCAACACGGGCCAGGCAGTCACCTATGCTATCCATAGCGATGCAGATCTGCGCGCGATCGACATTCACTACAAGCTCCGCGAGACGACGTTTACGCTCCGATCAGACGATGAAGCGGTGTCGACCAAACTGTGTTTATCTGGGGAGCATAATCTGTACAACGCCCTCGCTGCAACCGCGGTCGTGATGTCAAAGGGAGTGTCTCTTGGCGCGATCGCCGAACGCTTAGGCTCGGCGCACAACGTTGAGGGTCGCTACCAGTTCTTCCGGGCGCAAAATGGCGCTGCGGTGATTGTCGACTTTGCACACAGCCCCGACTCCCTTGAAAAGATGCTTAAATCACTGCGCCCTTACTACAAACGTGTAATCTGCGTATTTGGCTGCGGCGGGGAGAGCGACCGGAAGAAACGTCCGCTCATGGGGAAAATCAGCGGGAAACTCGCCGACCTGACGATTCTCACAAGCGATAATCCCAAGACAGAGGATCCCGAAGTGATCCTCGATGAGATCGAGGTGGGGCTCATCCCAACAGGTGGGCGCTATGAGAAGATCATCGATCGCCGCGAGGCTATTTCCCGCGCTATGAGCTTGGCACAACAGGAAGACGTCGTCCTGCTCGCTGGCAAAGGTCACGAACCCTACCAGATCATCGGTCACGAGTTTGTCCCCTACAGCGACGTTGGCGTCCTGCGGGAAGAAGGCCTGGTGAGATAAGCCTGCCCCTTGATAGGGGGAGGCTCTTACCTCCTGTCTCTACGGGGTCATTCTCGCCCAATCTCTCATTTCAGCAGGGTTTCGCTCCTGGAGCCTTGAGAACTTCGGGTTGGAGGCCACGATACCTCTCCTCTGGCATCCATTCCTCGGTACAGATGGAGGTATTTCGTAGCTGCGATGTAGGAGTTTCCCGATTGAATCTTTGCACGACTCCTCTACTCTCGTAGGTAATGCTTCAGAACCCAGTTTAACTTCAGGGTTGAAAAATTAAACCTTTGACTGGGGCAGCGAGAGGATTGCTACCTTGGGTCCTAACGAGGAGGTGATTGGAGAGCGGTGAGGAGATTACTGATGCTGCCTGATCATCAGCAAGCCTTTTCGGGCAAGCTAAGAGGAGGAGCCTCGAAATGAACGTAAACGTACCTGTGAACTTTTTGTTTTGGGCAAGTGTAATAGTCTTATGTGTCCAAATCGTTGAAAAGTCAGCGGATGGCAGATTCGTCAACATGATGAAAAAACGGTTTTGGTCGGATTATAGCGGAAGGACCTTCTTCTGGTTTAACGCAGTTCTTCTGCTAGTTTACATAGTTGGCATAGTCCTGTATGAAGTTTTGAGTGGCGGCTGGATCATTTTTCCTTTGAGTTTTGCTTGGATCCTTGTCACAAATGGTTTTTGGCATGTGGTCGCAACAGGTGTCTTCAGGGAATACTCCCCTGGTCTGATAACAAGTCCCATCCATTGGATCCTCATGTATTTTATAATGAGGTACAATTTAGTGCAAGGTAACATCGTAAGATCCCATTTTATTGCCAGCGCGATAATTGGAGCGCTCATCACAGCGCTCATAGTCGGAGGCTTTTTTGTGGTATCCCGGAAGGCAAAGGCTGCCGAGAGCAACTAGTCTCACTGCCCGAAATGGTCTACGGTTAGGTTTAGTAAAGAACCTTGCAGCCAGTCTAGTGGACATATCGAATTTAATTTGGTTGGGCTGAAAGGTGGTAAGTAAGGGAAGAGACGAACACCCAACTGAGGAAGAATTGAGACAGCTGCGCCAGCGTGTGGCAGAACCCAAGCAGGAGCAGGTCGCGACTGAGCGCAAGTGGGCGCGGAGGGGGACACTCGAACAAAGCTTCGAGGAACTAAGAAGAAGCTTGAAGGGCACGATTCATGCCCTGGTGTTAGCAGTCGAGATGAAGGATCCTTACACCGCTGGTCATCAACGGTGGGTGGCCGGTCTCGCCTGCGCCATCGCGAGGGAGATGAGCCTTTCCGGTGAGAAGATCGAGGGAATCCGCATGGCAGGGCTGGTGCACGACATCGGCAAACTGTCGGTACCCGCTGAGATTCTTAGCAAACCCAGTCAGCTCACCGGTACGGAATTTGACCTGCTCAAAGCACATCCACAAGTTGCCTACGACATTCTGAAAGCGATCGACTTCCCTTGGCCAGTGGCCGAGATCGTCCTTCAGCACCACGAACGGATGGATGGGTCTGGATATCCACAGGGGCTCAAAGGCGACGACATCTTGTTCGAGGCTCGGATCCTCGCCGTTGCTGACGTGGTGGAGGCGATGTTGTCTCATCGCCCTTACCGTCCGGCACTTGGCATCGACAAGGCAATGGAGGAGATCAGAAAGAACAAGGGGAAGCTGTACGATCAGGATGTAGTGGCCGCTTGCCGCGGGTATGCAGCGAAAAATCAGGGCCCAAAAGTGTTTCACCATCGAGAACGCTCAGAAGACGTAGTTAAGCAGCTCAATGGCGAAGCAAAGTGGCGTAAATATCACTTTCAGAGGGGACTTATATGATAAAGATAAGATTTCATTCCTCTTATTCTTAAAATTAGCATGGATTTATCCTGTACTGTAAGAACCTGGAAACAAAGAGGTTAAGTAACCGTGTCTGAGTTAGCGACGCCTGAGCAGACCGTGCAGGCACAGGAGCGCCTAAAGATACTGTTTGAATCCGCCCCGGATACTTATTACCTTCATGACTTGAAAGGCATCTTCCTCGACGGCAATCAGGCTGCTGAAGAATTAACCGGGTATCCGAGGGAGGAGCTGATCGGAGAGAGTTTTCTAAAGTTGAAGCTTCTATCCCCATCGCAGATTCCAAGAGCAGCCGCCCTTCTGGCCAAGAACGCCCTGGGAGAAGATACTGGACGCGAGGAGTTCGTCTTTAACCGGAAGGGCGGAGGCCAAGTCACTCTAGAGCTAAGCGCACATCCCGTGAAGATACAAGAGCACAGAGAGAGGAACGCATGCGCAGCCTGAGCTGGCGAGTGAAACTGATCGGCCTCTTTGTACTGGTTTTGGGGGCATCGCTACTGTTCCAGATGTTCTATGTCATTCCATACACCCGAGAGCAGGCGATACGAACAACTCAGGTTCACCAAGAAGAGATTGCCTTCAGCGTTGCCCGTGAGCTAGACTCGGATCTGAAGCAGACCAAGGATAGGCTAATCGAGCTATCTACGCGGCCCGAGGTTCGCAGCATGGATCTTCCCAGCCTCCACGACCTTATTGAGGTGCTTGCCCAAGGCTCATATCGCTTCGAGTCCCTCTTCGTGATGAACGCCGATGGGTGGTTCGTTGAAGCAAGCGTGGATGACCTGTCTGCGTATACCAGCAAGAGCTATGCGGACCAACCTTACTTCACCATTCCGTTTGAGGAAGGGGAAACCTGTTTTACTAACCCACTGTTTTATGCCACAGCCGGATTTGTTGGAACGAGTGTTGGGGTACCCATCGAGTCGGATACAGGAGAGCCGGTAGGGGTTCTCCTGGCGGTATTCGGGTTAAATCACCTGATTGATCTGGTGACCAACTATCCACTTGACGAGGGAATGGTTCTCTACGTGATAGACAGGGAAGGCACGGTGGTCGCTCATTCCGCGATAGACTTATTCGCTCTGGAAGAGGGTCCACTGTCGCTTGATTATAGTGACTGGCCGATGACGCAGGCCGTCATTGCTGGAAAGGGAGGCAAGTCACAGGAGTATGAGCACGAGGGCACGCCTCACTTCTGCACCTCTGCTATCGTGAACACCAATGGCTGGGATGTAGTGGTAACAACCCCGATGCACGCGATCCTGGCCGAAAGCAGCGCTCTAACACGATGGGTGCTGATAGTTAGTGGTGTGCTCTTTGTCGGTTCACTTGGGGTAACGCTCGTATTCGGGCGACAGATCATGGGCGCGCAGAGACGTGCCGAAAGAGCCCTGAAACTGTCCGAGGAGAGATTCAAGACCATTTTCGACCACGCTGGCGACGGTATTCTTATCGCGCGCACTGAAGACAAGAGGTTCTTTATGGGCAATACTACGATCTGTGAGATCTTGGGTTATACCCCGGAGGAGATCGCTACTCTGGGAGTTGCCGATATACACCCTGAGGAAAGCCTCCCTGATGTGATAGAACAGTTTGAGAAGCAGTTGCGCGGGGAGATCGCGCTGGCTTCGAATATTCCAGTGAAAAGAAAGGATGGCAGCGTATTCCTTGCGGATATCCATTCAGGCCCAGTGACCCTGGACGAAAAGGTATATCTCCTTGGTATATTCAGGGACATCACCGAACGGAAGCGGGCCGAGGAGAGGATAGCGCACCTCAACCTCGTGCTGTACGCCATCCGTAACATCAACCAACTCATCGTCAGGGAAAGGGACCGAGACAGCTTGATTAAGGGTATCTGTGAGAATCTCACCGAGACTAGAGGCTATCATAATGCCTGGATAGTGTTGCTGGACGAGTCGAACAGACTGGTCAAAGCGGCAGAAGCGGGCTTGGGAGATGATTTCCAGCCCATGCTGGACAGACTGAAGCGCGGAGAGCTAACGAGCTGCGCCAGGAAAGCCCTGGAGAAGCCAGGTGTTATCGTAATCGAAGACCCATCGTCTACCTGCGAGGATTGCCCCCTATCGAAGAGCTACAGTAGCAGGGGAGCACTGACTGTCCGGCTAGAACACGGTGGAAAGGTCTACGGCCTGTTGTCTATCTCCATCTCCGCCGAGCTTGTTACAGACGAGGAAGAGCAAGCCTTGTTCGAAGAAGTTACCGGAGAGATCGCCTTTGGCCTGCACAATATAGAACTGGAAGAGGAGCGCGAGCGGGTGGAGGGGGCGCTGCGAGCTGCTGCCCAGCAATGGCGGTCCACCTTTGATGCCATCGGTGATGTTGTTTGCCTACTGGACGTGGAAGGGAGGATCCTACGATGCAACAAGGCCATGACGAATTTCCTGGGAAAGCCGTTCAGCGATATCCTCGGCCACTCCTGTTGTGAACTTATTCACAGCAGCTCAGAACCCATCGAGGGCTGTCCCCTCGTGCGCATGCGAGAGACTCGCCGCAGGGAGACCATGGTTTTGCCAGTGGGTGACCGATGGTTCAACGTTGCTGTAGATCCGCTGCTGAATGAGAATGACAATCTCATGGGCGCCGTACACCTCATGTCCGACATTACCGGTCGCAAGCGAGCTGAGGAACAGCTCCTTGTCTACCAACGGCAGCTCCGTTCACTGGTGTCCGAGTTGTCATCGGCCGAAGAGAGAGAGCGACGGCGTATCGCGGCCGGTCTCCACGACCAGATCGGTCAGACCCTGGTTATGATCAAGTTGAAGCTAGGCGCATTGCGAGAGGAGCTAACCCGAGGCGATCTGACGAGGCAGCTGGAGGAAATACATGGGCTTATCGAGAAGGCAACTCAGGCCACGCGGTCGCTGACGTTCGATCTCGCCCCTCCCGTCCTCTACGAACTGGGGCTTGAAGCGGGGCTGGAGTGGCTTACCGAAAAGATCCATGAACAGCACGGAATCTTGATTGAGTTCGAGGATGACGGCCAGCCCAAGCTGCTGGATGATGATGTTCGTGTCTGCCTCTTTCGCGCCGTGCGCGAGTTGCTGATAAATGTGGTCAAGCATGCACACGCCCGTAGTGCCAAGGTATCGATCTGGAGAGAGGGTGACGAAGTACGCATCGTGGTGGAAGACGAGGGGGTTGGCTTTGACCCCTCTGAACTGCATGCCCCTGAAGGCAGGACCAGGGAGTTTGGGCTGTTCAACATCTACGAGCGGTTGGAGTCCCTGGGCGGACACGTCCAGCTCGAATCCGAGCAAGGTTGTGGAACGCGGGTTACCCTGGTCAACCCCCTGAAGCCTAGGGAGGGATCTCAAAAGGGCTGATGTGAGTACCAGGATTCTTATTGCCGAGGACCACAGGATCGTGCGGGAGGGCCTTTACTCCTTGATTGAGCCGCAGTTCGGCATGAAAGTGGTTGCCGAGGCAAAGGACGGGCGGGAGGCAGTGCGCCTGGCTCGGAAGCTTAGACCCAGTATGGTCATCATGGACATTGCTATGCCCGGTTTGAACGGCATCGATGCTACTCGACAGATCCTCTCTGAGACCCCCGGAGTTAAGGTGATTGCCCTATCGATGTACTCCGACAGACGGTTTGTAGCAAGAATGCTCGATGCGGGGGCGTCAGGCTACCTGTTAAAGGATTGCGCCTTTGAGGAACTACTCAGTGCGATCCGTACCGTAATCGCAGGGGGAACCTATTTGAGCCCTAGAATAGCGGACATCATGGACGAAGGCAGTCCGGGTTATCTGTCGATGACCACCCGCTCGGTCTTCTCCGTCCTGACGTCCCGGCAGCGCGAGGTGCTGCAGCTCATGGCTGAGGGAAAGAGCACAAAAGAAATCGCGTCTATTCTCAGGATCAGCGTGAAGACTGTGGAGACCTACCGCCAGCAGATAATGAAGAGGTTGAACACTCACAGCGTAGCCAAGCTCACCAGGTATGCCATTCGTGAGGGACTAATTTCCCTCGGGGACTAACTCTGATGGCCGGCGGGTACCCCTCAAGCGTAGCCATCCGTTCCTACCCCTTGTATGTGTTAAGGAGTTAACTATTTTGGAACCCCTTAAAACCCTTTCAGGAATTCCCTGATTGTGCCCTCATCCAGCGCGACTTACTCTGGCTGGTAAGAGGTAAGTAGTTGACGAGAAGTGAAAACTTGACATGGGCATCAGCATTCTGGTAGTTGACGACCACGCGCTTGTGCGCGAGGCCTTTTCTGCCCTGCTTGAGAAGGAGCCCAATCTGAAAGTGATTGCCAAGGCAAAGGACGGGCGGGAGGCGGTGCAGCTGGCTCGGAAGCTTAGACCCAGTATGGTCATCATGGACATTGCCATGCCTGGTATGAACGGCATCGATGCCATCCAAGAGATCGTTGCCCGGGCACCTGACGTTAAGGTATTGGCTCTATCAATGTATTCGGACAGGCGGTTTGTGGCGGGAGTGCTCAATGCTGGGGCGTCAGGCTACCTATTGAAGGAGTGTGCTTCCGAAGAAGTCATCCGCGCCATTCACGTCGTGGAAGCGGGCGAGGTTTACCTATGCCCTCAAATAGCGCGCATTGTGGTCGAAACATACGTGCGGCGGTTATCAGCAGGGACTGACTCCTTGATCTGCCCCGTCCTGTCACCCAGGGAGCGACAGACCCTGCAGCTTATAGCGGAGGGAAAGACCACAAAGGAAATCGCATCTATTCTCAGCGTCAGTGTGAAGACCGTGGAGTCGCACCGCCTGAGAATCATGAACAAGCTCAACATCCACAGCGTAGCCGGGCTCACCAGGTATGCCTTGCGCGAGGGCCTGACCTTTCTCGATTTCTAACCTCGCGTCGGGACCGGACCTTCGAGTCTATTGTCGGCTCGTTTTTTATCTGTTTGTCGTTCCGGACACAACTCAGATACTAAGGAATTGAGAAGTACAAATTAAGGCCTGCCCCGATTGTGTAAGCTCAAATTGCAGCCCATATTCATATAGGGTTAAGAGCCCCCCCTCATAAACACGCCCATAAATCGGGGGAGGAGGTGGTTAAAAGAGCTACTACTGACTCTAAACTAGTAGAGAAGTACCCCCCGCATTGCCCGGTGACAGGGATGAACCCTATAACGTTAGGGCAAATATAACCTAAGACAAAAGAAGGAGGTAAATATGGCTGTAGAAAAAGCAATTGCATCCAGTAGTTTGGCTGAAGTGGTTGACCGGATCCTGGACAAGGGTATAGTGGTCGACGCGTGGGTGCGTGTCTCTTTGGTCGGCATCGAAATCCTGGCGATTGAAGCCAGGATCGTCGTGGCTGGCGTTGATACCTACCTCAAGTACGCTGAGGCCGTGGGCCTGACGGCGGCGGCAGCGGCTTAAATGGCCGATGCTGCTATTTGCGCCTTTCCTCTTTGGTGCTAAAGGTAAGAAGAGAAGGGGCGACATTGTGAGCTACAAGTGGGGCAGGGGAGCCACGAAAACAGCGGAGTTCCCCTGCCTCCGAGCTCTCAAGCCTGAAGCTGCCGAGGGCAGATTAATTGCAAGTTCGCTTTGTGTAAGGGAGGTGCTAGTTGGATGACACTATCAGATGAAATACGTAAGTTGACTCAGAATATGCTGGAGGGCCATGAATCTCGAACGGCGGCGGTCGCCGGTATCCGCACCAGTACGGCGCAGGAGCTGGCCGAATTCCACGCCGCCCACCAGGCGCAGGCCGCTGAACAGCGCCAGCGGCTGGCTGAGGATCGCGACCGCCTGGCCTCGGACACGGCGGCCTTCATGGATGAGACACACGCGGCCAACCGGCGGATGGCCGCCGAGCTGAGGGCGCATCTGGACGAGCAAGAGTTGGCGCGCCGGGAGCAGGCCGCCGAGGACGCCCGTGGGCGGGCGGAGGACGTGGCTGCGCTGAAATCCGATACGGCCGCCTTCATGGACGAGACGCACTCGGCCACCCGGCAGATGGCCGCCGAGCTGAGGGCGCATCTGGACGAGCAAGAGTCGGCCCGCCAGGAACAGGCCGCTGAGGACGCCCGAGAGCGGGCGGAATACGTGGCTGCGCTGAAATCCAACACGGCCGCCATGCTGAACGACCTCCAGGCAGAGTTTGATAAGGCTCGGGGAGTGTGGAGCAGCTTTAATAGGCAGAGGCAGGTGCAACAGCGCCGAGGCCGAGTCGGGAGGCCGGTCGCTGCGCCACCGCCAGTGAAGGAGGCGCCGCCCACGGAAGAGGCGGAGGCGGCCGCCGATGATCTGACGGTTATCCGGGGGATCGGTACCACGATGCAGCACCGCTTAAACGAAGCAGGATTTTACACTTATGCTCAGTTGACCAAAGCTATCCCCAAGGAGTTGCGTCAGGCTTTAGGCGAGGTGGGCCCACGGGCCAAGTTGGAGGAATGGATCGAGGAGGCCCGGGAGCTGCTGGAGTGACCCGAGAGCATTCCTTCCGTGTTGCCCTCTAGCCTCTAGTTAAGAGTATTGCAGCAGTGCAGTGACGGTGGACATGGGAGGGTAAAGAGGCCGGGTAGAGCCCCTAATGATTATAGTTGACAAAGGGAGTTTTTTGTGCTAGAGTATCTGCTAGATAAAACGCTAGACGATGTAGCACAAAGGGGATACCATGTTCCTGGGAACTCGGAGGATCCGCTCCGCCGGCCGGACCAGCGGAAGCATCGAGGTTACTCTGCCGGCCCAACTGCAGGTCCTGGAGGGGGTAAGATGCCGCCTGATGGTGCGGGATGGATCTCGGCCGGAGATCGTGCTGCAACCGGATCTCTCGGCCGCCCAGGCCCTCTTCAATACCCTGTGGCAGAAGCTGCACCTGGGCCTGGGGGAGATAGACGAGCTCGACGATTTCTCCCCCGCCGATTTCACCCTGGCCCTCTTCCCGCCCAGCCACTGGCAGGAGCGCCCCCCGCTGGCCTACGCCGATGCCCTGGCCGTTCTGCAGGAGCAGGCCGGACAAGGCAGCCGACAACCGGGAGGGCTGACCCGGCTGCTGGCCTTTCTAGCCGTAGCTGCTGCTTACCGGTTGGGACTTACCGCGGCGCTGGCCCTGGCCTTCGGCGACGCCGTAGCCTATCTCATTACTGGCACCCCGGCTGGCCTGGGCACCGATTTCGAACGTGGGATGGCCCATCGGATCTTCTGGGGCAAAGACCGTGCTCAGCCCCCCCTGGGCTCACCCTTCGACGATCAGGTCTGGCAGTCAGCCCGACCCGGTTTCCGGCGGGTCTACGAGCAGTTCCATGCCTGGCAGGAGAACCCCGAAGCCTACACCGCCGCCCGGGAGAAGTGGTACCGAGCCCTGATGGTGGAGATGGGGGTGCGGATATCCTCAATGGAAGAATACGTTGACAGATAGCGGGTGAGAGCTACTAGTTAAGAGGAGGTGTTAAAGATGACAGTTGCAGGAAGATCTATTAACGGGGCGCCGACCGCGCTCTCCGTGCGCCCACGGCCCAACTTTGTGGAGACGCCCAGCGTCCGGGACCTGACGGAGCGGACCCTGGCCTACCTGGCCGCTGGCTTCCCCATTCACTTTCGCGGCCCCGCTGGTACGGGCAAGACCACCCTGGCCTTACACGTGGCCGCACAGTTGGAACGGCCGGTGATGCTCATCGCTGGCGATGAGGAGTTCGCAACCTCAGACCTCATCGGCGGGCAGTACGGCTATCGCTACCGCAAGGTCATTGACCAGTTCATCCATTCCGTCCTCAAGTACGAGGAGGACTCTACCCAGCGCTGGGTGGATCACCGCCTGACCACTGCATGCCGTGAAGGCTTCACCCTGGTCTACGACGAGTTCACCCGCTCTCGCCCTGAGGCTAACAACGTTCTCCTGGGCGTACTGGAGGAACAGTTGCTCGTCCTGCCCACCATGAGCCGGGAAGACGCTTACGTCAAGGTCCATCCCGACTTTCGGGCCATCTTCACCAGCAATCCCCAGGAGTACGCCGGCGTCCACGAGGTTCAGGACGCCTTGAGCGACCGGCTGGTGACCATTGATCTGGACTACTACGACCGGGAGACGGAGATCGCTATCACCGCCGCCCGTTCCAGCCTACCGCCGGAGGAGGCAGCCAGGATCGTGGACTTGGTCCGGGACTTTCGGGCCTCGGGAGAGTACGATCAGACCCCCACTTTGCGCGCTTGCCTCATGATCGCCCAGGTAAGCGCCATGCAGAACCTGCAGCCATCGGCCCGGGATCCGCGCTTTGTGGGCATCTGCTTGGACTTGCTGGAGTCGAAGACGTCCTTCACCAGCGAGGCCCGGGATCGGCGTGCTAAGCAGCGTAAGATGCTCCTCAGCCTGATTGACCACCACTGCGGTAATGCGGTAAAGAAAAAGGAGCAAGATCGGGATGAAGATTAAGCACACCAAAGGGATGCGGGACATTCCCACCATTCAGGGGCTTAACAGCCGCTCCGTGCCGGACACCCGACAACAGGCCGCGACTGAGCTGGCCCGCCTGGAGCATGAGAAGGCCCGCCTGGAACGGAACTTGAAAATGTGGATCAACAATCAGAAGAAGACGGAGGGCCGGCTCCGGCAAGTGGAGGAGCGACTTGCCCTTGTGCAGCAGATCCTGGTTCTGCCAGCCGCCGATGGCTCGCCGAAGTGCGTCCAAGCCCGCCAATCACTGCGCGCGGAAGGTAATGGCGGCGAAGGCAAGGCCCAGGGCTGGCGGGAGATCACGCTGGAGTACTAAGTACTAGCCGATAGCAGATGACGGATAGGATAAGAGTTGTCAATCACCGGCAATGAAGCAAAGGAGGCATGACCATGAATAGTGGTGGCTTTGGCGCCCTGCGGCGCATCCGGACATGTAAGCACATCCGCACTGTGCGCTCCATCCCCACGAGCACTGGGCTTAGCGGGGCCGTTTACAGGGATCAGGAAACGGTGCACTTGAGGGTGCAAGAGAAGGGATTGAAAGCTTGGCAGGTTGAGCACGAAAAACGGCGGGCCATCCAGCGGCTGTTACACGGCCGCTGAATCGTGGACGTCTGAGGAGGTAGAAATATGTCAGAGAAGAAAAGGGAAACGAAACGCGAGGTCACTTTTGATCTGGGCTTCGGCGGCCTATTCAAGGGCCTGGGGAACTTCCTGGACCTGCTCTCGGAGATGGTCGAGACGGGCGAAGAGGAGGTCTCCCGCACCGGGGAGTTCAAGGTCAAGGGGCTAGGCGACAAAGCCCGAGGCGTCTACGGCTTTACCGTCCGCACCGGCATCGGCGGCATTCCCCGCGTAGAACACTTCGGCAACATTCGCACTACCGACGAGGGGCCGATGGTGGCCGAGGTGCGAGAGCCACTGGTGGACCTCTTCGATGAGGAAGAGGAGATCCTCATCGTGGGCGAGTTGCCTGGCGTGGACGAGGAGGAGATCCATATCGAGGTTCAAGATGATATCCTCTCTTTGGAGACTACCGGTGAGCGCAAGTATGCCAAGGAGGTCTTGCTCCCTGAGGCAGTGGATGCAGCAACCCTGCGGAAGACGTACAGGAACGGCATCTTGGAGCTGCGGCTGAAGAAGGCGTAACATGGCGCGCACCGTCAAGCACTTCAGCCTGCACCGCATCGGCGGAACGGAGCTCCGGGTCGTCGCCGACGTGGAGAACGGGGTCATCCCCCTTATCCAGGTGGAGGAGGCGGTCATCCGGGGTTACGCCCAACAGGGGCTCTGGCCCTGCCGCTCGGTGACCCTCTTCGTCCTTCAGGACCTGCAGCCCTTGATCCGCCAGCTCCACGCCGGGGCAAACCTCCCGCCGGGGGGCACGGCAGCCCTGGATCACCGACCGGTGGTCAATGTCTACGACTTGGCCGAGCGAGCGAGCTGTCACATCTTCATAAATCAGCAGGCGATGAGAAAAGAAGGCTACTGGGATAACCCGTTGGCCGTCCAGGGCCTGTTGGCTCACGAGCACGCCCACCCCCTGGCCGAGAACGAGACGATCCGCTCATCACGTTGCTTGCAGGTGGAACTCTCAAATGTAGTCCTACGTCCACAGTCCGAAGTCCTAAGTCCTAAGTCTTCAGAGTTCGAACTTAGGACCAAGGACTTATTGACTCTTTTGGCCGACAAACTGTGCCTCTACGCGCCCCGGGAGGTTTTCGCAAACGATATGACCATCCGCAGCGGTTTCGGCGAGGCTCTGCTCCACCTGAATCGGCTCAATGTGTTAAATGCCAGCCGCAACGTGGCCGGACGAGAAGAGCTGCGCCGGCAGTTGCAGCAGGAGGTGCCTCGGGGAAACCTCACTCCGACAGCAGCCGACTTGCTCCTGCTCATCGGCGATCTGAAGGGCTACCTGGACTTGGCGCTGGAGGTGGCTCCTTTCTACCGCACGGAACGAGAGATCGAGGCCCAAGAGCTGGAAACGGTTCTGGAGACCAAAGTGTTTCCCCATCTGGAGCCGGAGGTCCCCCGGGTCTACACCGCTCTGCGGGAACAGTACGTTGCCCTTAACGCCGACCTGACCCCGGACGAGCTGGTGGCATGGGGCGCGGAGGTGTTGAACATCCTGGTTGAAGCCCTGACCGAGAAGGGGCTGATTATGCAGTATCGTTTGCGGGTGGCCGCTGGCCGAGGAGAGGAGAAATAGCATGCCCGCATCGGAGACCTCCATAGGAAAGTACATGTATTGCATTATCCGCTCTCCGGATCCCCGCGAGTTCACCACCCGGGGCATCGGCGAACAGGGCGACATCGTTCACACCGTCCACTTCAGAGACCTGGCAGCGGTAGTCAGCAATTCTCCTATCGTTGAGTACGAGCGCAGCCGTCGTAACATGATGGCCCACACCCTGGTGCTGGAAGAGGTGATGCGGGAATTCACAAACCTGCCGGTGCGCTTCGGGACTGTGGCTCCCAGCGCGGAGGCCATAGAAAAGAAGATACTGAAGCGACGCTATAGTGAGTTCAACGGCCTCCTCTATGAGATGAAAGGTCGGGTTGAGTTGGGGCTGAAGGCCTTCTGGTACGAGGATAGCATCTTCCGGGAGGTCGTTGAAGAGAACCCCCTTATCCGCCGCCTGCGCGACAGCTTGATGGGTCGCCCAACTGATGAGACCTATTACGACCGCATACGCCTGGGAGAGATGGTCGATGCGGCCATGTGGAAGAAGCGGGACGAGGATGCGGAGAAGATCCTCACCCCCCTGCGTTCCCTGGTCGACAAAACCCGGGCCAATAAGGTGGTCACCGACCGGATGGTCCTCAACGCTGCCTTCCTGGTGAAGGAGGCTCGCCAAGCGGATTTCGACGAAGCGGTGAAATGGCTTGACGAGGAGATGGGGAAAAGAATCATCTTTAAGTATGTCGGCCCCGTCCCGCCTTATAACTTCGTGAACATTGTGGTGACGTGGGAGGATTGAGACAGTATGGGCAGCTTGCTTGACCTACTGACCATGCCGGTCCTCGGGCCCATCCGAGGGGTCATCTGGATCGCCGAGAAGGTGAACGAGCAGGTGGAGCGGAAGCTGTACGACGCGGAGGCTGTACACGGGCAGCTCATGGAACTGGAATTGCGCTACGATCTAGGAGAGATCAGCGAAGAAGAGTATCTGAAGGCCGAGGAGGCTCTGCTGGAGAGGCTCAAGGCCATCGAGAAACACAAAGCTAAGGAGGTATAAAGCCATGCAAGGGACAGACATTGCGCGGCAGGCCAAGGAACAACTGGCCCAACTCACCGGGCTCAAACCCGAGACGGTGTCGGGCCTCACCAAAGATGAGGAGGGCTGGCACGTCGCCGTGGATCTGATAGAGCTGAAGCGTATCCCCGAGGCCACCGACGTACTGGCTACCTACGAGACCCTGTTGGACGACGAAGGCAACCTGATCCGCTACCAACGCACCCGGCGCTACTACCGGAGTGAGGTAACGGAGAAAGAAGAATGAGCAGGAGTGACAGACCGGCGGGCATCCGCTGTCCCATCGGCTTCTTCTCCAGACAAGAGGCGGAGATCGCCCGGCTGACGCAAGAGATCAACCAGGCTCCCACGGCCGCGGAGAAGGCACCATGGGCCCAAGCCCTGATGAAGGCGGTGGACCTGCTACTGGCCTGCGAGCAATACGACGAGGGAACCGTGGACTGTCGCCTGTGCCGAAACTTCTCGGAGTTACGCCGGAAGACAGCGACGCTGGTCCTCAAGGCCGGGCGACTGGATAACCGCCGGCGACGGATGTAAGAGAGGAGCGCACTATGCCGGAACAACGTATGCAGCATGCCATCCAGACTACCAACCTGGCCGACATTCTGGAGCGGGTGCTCGATAAGGGCATCGTCATTGCCGGGGACATCACCATCTCCCTGGCGGATGTGGAGCTACTAAACATCAAGCTGCGGCTGTTGGTGGCCTCGGTGGATAAGGCCATGGAGATGGGCATCAACTGGTGGGAGAGCGATCCCTATCTCTCCTCGCAAGCCGGGCAACTGGAGGAGGAGAACCGCCTCCTCCGGGAGCGGCTGGATCGACTGGAAACTAGACTGGAGGTGGCAACATGACGAGCGCAAATCCCGAGAAAGCAACTATCAGACCGACAGTGGGGGTGACCTGCGCCTTCTGTGGCGGTACGGGCAAGGACCCCTTCGGCATCATGTCCCCCTTGGCCACCTGTCAGGTCTGCAGCGGGACGGGACGCCACACCCTGCGGCAATCGACGGCCCCCTGCCCCTTCTGTCAGGGCACTGGCGTGCATCCTGGCTCCCGCAATACCTGCACCACCTGTGGCGGCGTAGGCACGGTGGAGATCCCCGAAGACGCGGTGCCCTGCCCCTGCTGCGGGGGGACCGGCCGGGCCGCCGATTACGTTCATTATATCTGGCCGGACAGTCCCCTGTCCTGTGGTTGTTGCGGGGGCAAAGGGGTCGTGTCCCCAGAGTAGAAGAAGGAGCGACCAATGGAGAAGAGAAAGGAGAACGTTGCCTGCGCCTTTTGCCGAGGCACCGGCCGGGCGCGCGGGGCCGTCTGTCAGGTATGCGGAGGGGCGGGGATGGTCTCCCTATCCGCACCAACCAAGCATTGTGCTTATTGCCGGGGCACCGGCCTCCAGCAGCGCGCTAGCGCCCTCACCTGTGGCGTCTGCAAAGGCGTGGGCTCAGTAACCGTGGATGAAGACTCTGTCCTGTGCCCATCCTGCAGCGGGACGGGGGTGGAGCCCGCGGTACTCGGGGAGAGTAAACTCCCCTGCCTGACCTGCCAGGGCAAGGGTGTCATCTCAGCCGAGCGGGCCAAGAAGTTGCCACCCGAAAAGAGGCGCCCGCCTGGAAGAGGGCGTGGCCATGGCTCGAGGAAGCTTAACCTGGAGTACTAGTGGCATATACCCATTACTGGCGCTGGCGGAGCGCCGAAGGAGGAAGCCTGTGTCTTGGGAAAGAAGGGTCATGGCCAAGTTCGAAGCTGCAGTACGTCGGGCAGAGGCGAAGGCAGCGCAACTGAGGTCCCGGCAGTCCCCTCAAGAAACAGCCGATGAAAAGGACCTACGTCTAGCTGAGCAACAGCGTCGGTTGGAGGAAGAGAAAAGCAGGTTGGAGGAGGAAGCGAAGAAGCTGGAAAAGACGGCCATTCTCAAGAAAGCCAGCCTCCAGAGCCAGACCGAATGGTATGAGCGTCAGATTACGGCTGTAAAGCGACAGCGCAAGGAGAATAGAGGCTTTGCCACAACTTTGGAATACTAAACCGGCCAATGTCCATCTGGCATCAGCCAGGAGAAGGCTATGAGGAAAGAAACTGCGAACATCACAGAGACCCAACCGGCCAAAGGACAAGGTTTAATCCTGCGGGTCGCCGAGGCTCTGTCCAAGGACGTAGGCCGGGGAGTGGTCCGTCTGGATCCCCAAGATCTGGAGCGGCTGGGAGTCGAGATCGGCGACGTGGTGGAAATCGCCGGGAAGCGGCCCACCGTGGCCCGGGCCATGCCCGCCTATGCTGCCCAACGGGGCCAGGATCTGATCCAGATGGATGGTATCCTGCGGGCAAATGCCGGCGCCGGCCTGGACGAGCGGGTGACGGTGCGCCGGGTCGAAGCCCAGCCGGCCCGTGCGGTGGCGCTCGCTCCCATAGAGGGTCTGCGGACCGCACCGGGAGCAGCTCAGGTCCGCTACCTGGCGCGGCTCTTGGACGGTATTCCCGTGATCTCCGACGATCGGGTGCGCGTGGATCTCTTTGGCACCCGCGCCCAGACTTTCACCGTGGCCGAGACCACCCCTGCTGGCCCCGTGCTCATTGGCCCGTCAACGACCATCCGCCTCACCGGCGAAGGGACTACACGAGAACGGGGCGCCGTCACCACTTACGAGGACGTCGGCGGACTGCACCGGGAGATCCGCCGCATCCGAGAGATGATCGAGCTTCCCCTGCGCTACCCGGAGGTCTTCGAGCGGCTGGGTATTGACCCACCCAAAGGGGTGCTCCTCCACGGACCGCCCGGCTGTGGCAAGACCCTAATCGCTCGAGCAGTAGCCCACGAGACCAGTGCCCACTTCCTCCACGTTAACGGCCCGGAAGTGATCGACAAATGGTACGGCGCTTCGGAAAAACATCTAAGAGGCATCTTTGAAGAGGCTGGCCGCCATGCCCCGGCTATCATCTTCATTGATGAGATTGACTCTATTGCCCCCAAGCGAGAGGAGATGAGCGGCGATCGCCAGGTGGAACGCCGTGTGGTCGCCCAGCTCCTGGCCCTGATGGACGGGCTGGCGTCCCGGGGCAATGTGATCGTTGTGGCTGCAACAAATATCCCAAACACCCTGGACCCGGCCCTGCGCCGTCCTGGTCGCTTCGACCGCGAGATCGCCATCAGGGTTCCAGACAAGGATAGCCGCCGGGAGGTCCTGGAGATCCACAGCCGGGGCATGCCTCTGGCGGATGATGTAGACTTAGAGAAACTTGCAGCGATTACCCATGGTTTTGTCGGAGCAGATCTGGCCGCTCTCTGTCGCGAGGCAGCCATGAATGCCCTTCGTCGCCTGATGCCCGACATCGACTTCGTCCAGGCCTCCATTCCCTATGAGAAACTCATGTCCCTGGAGGTGACATCGTCCGACTTCCTGAGCGCTCTAGCCGAGGTGGAGCCTTCGGCTATCCGGGAGGTCTTCACCGAGGTGCCCGATGTAGGCTGGGCGGACGTGGGTGGGCTGGAGGAGGTCAAACGGCTGCTCATCGAGGCGGTGGAGTGGCCACTCAAATATGGTGCGCTGTTCGACCAAGCCAAGACGACTCCTCCCAAAGGCATCCTCCTGTATGGTCAGCCTGGAACGGGCAAGACCCTGATAGCCAAGGCCGTGGCCCATGAAAGCGAGGTCAACTTTATATCAGTCAAAGGACCAGAGCTACTATCTAAATATGTTGGCGAGAGCGAGCGGGGGGTACGAGAGGTATTTAGAAAGGCAAAGCAGGCCTCCCCTTGTATCGTGTTCTTCGATGAGCTGGATTCCCTCGCTCCCCGGCGAGCTGCTGGCGGCGGAGATTCCCATGTTGCCGAGCGGGTAGTCAGCCAGTTTCTTGCTGAGATGGATGGCATCGAAGAACTGAAAGGGGTGATGGTATTGGCAGCCACCAACCGCCTGGACATCGTGGACCGGGCCCTCTTGCGTGCCGGTCGTTTTGAGGTGTTGGTGGAGCTACCCATGCCTGACCAAGAGGCCCGACTGACTATCTTTCAGGTGCACACCCGCGGCAAGCCATTGGCCTCAGACGTAGACCTGGCGAAGCTGGCCGAATGCACCGAGGGTCTGGTGGGTGCCGACATCGAGGGTCTCTGCCGCCAGGCGGCCATGCTGGCCATCCGCGAGTTTCTGGAGGAACAAGGCGGACACGGAGACACGGAGACACGGGGACGCGGAGACGATCTGCTTGAGATCGGCAGACGGCACTTTGACAAGGCATTGGAAACCAGACAGAGGGAGGAATAACAATGGCTGCGACGTACGTCTACGCTATTATCCCCAGAGGCGACCAGGTGACCTTTAATGTGGCCGGAGTGGACAAGAACCACAACGAAGTCTTCGCTATTCCTCATCGCGACCTCGCTGCTGTAGTCAGTGCCAGTCCTCTGGCAGATTACCGGGGGCTGAAGCGGGATGAAGCAGTTCGCTATTTGGTGCCCCACCAACGCGTTATTGAGGAAGTAATGCAAGAATTTCCTATCCTTCCGGTGGAGTTCGGTACCATCTTACCCGATAGGACCTGGGTGCATCGCCTCCTGGTTCAGGGAGAAGTCCTATTTGGCAAGATGCTAGAGCAGTTCGCCGGTCGGGTGCAGATGGAGGTGGTGGTCCTCTGGAACCTCCAGGAGGTTTTCCAGGAGATTGGCCGGGAAGAGCCCATTGCTCATCTAAAAGCCCAGGTAGCAACTCGGTCTCGCGAAGAAACAGTAGCTGAGCGGGTCACAATCGGCCAGATGGTCCAAGCCTCCCTGGAACGTCGCCGTGTCGCCCTGCGAGACCGTCTGCTCCCATCGTTTCGGGAATTGGCCCTGGACCTGGTGGTCAACCCTTTGATGGATGACAGCATGGTGACTAACGCGGCCTTGCTGGTGGACGAGGCGGGCCGCAATGCGCTAGACCGGCGGCTGGAGGAGCTAGACGAAGAGTTCGGGGGGCAGCTCCATTTCCGCTGCGTGGGCCCCCTGCCGCCCTACAGCTTCGCCACTGTGAAGGTGCAGGTGCCCTCCTTCAAGGCGGTAGACGCGGCTCGACGGCAGTTAGACCTTGGGGAGATGGCTGCCCTCGGTGAGATCAAGCGTGCCTACCGTCGGCTGGCCGGCCAGCTGCACCCCGATCATAACCCCGAGGACCCGGAGGCCGAGGCCCGCATGGCTGAACTGACCCGGGCTTATGAGCTCCTCACGGCCTACGCCGAAACTGTGCAAGGGTGCAAGGGTGCAGGGGTGCAGAGGAGCAAGGGAGCAGAGGGACAGCGATCCGCAATCCCATTCAGCCGGGAGGCGGTGGAACGGACGCTGTTGATTGCAATCCAACGGCAGGAGGTGGTAGCATAGATGGCCGGGCAAGTACCGTCCTTTCTGGGTGATGAGAGTTTGAAGCTTCTGCTCTTCGGTGGCAAGGGGGGCGTGGGCAAGACCACCGCAGCCGCTGCCACCGCCCTCTACTGGGCTGGCCGAGGACTGGAGCGAAAGATCCTCGTCGTCTCCACCGATCCGGCCCACTCCCTCTCCGACAGCTTCGACCAGCCCATCGGGGATGAGATCAGGCCCATCGCGGGGGTGCCCAACCTCTTCGCCCTGGAGATGGACGCAGGTCGGCAGCTGGAGGATTTCAAGCGACAGTACGGAGAGGTGCTCAAGACTATCGCCCACCGCGGCACCTACTTCGACCAGGAGGACATTGCCGCTTTCTTCGACCTCTCCCTGCCGGGCCTGGACGAATTGATGGCTGTTATCGAGGTTGCCGACATCCTCAGAGAGGGACGGTACGGTCTGGTCATCCTAGACACGGCTCCCACGGGGCATACCCTGCGGCTCTTGGCTCTGCCGCAACTGATGGGGGACTGGATCCGCATCCTGGATCTGATGTTGGAGAAACACCGCTACGTGGCTTCGGTTATTACCCGCCGCCGCTATCGCCCCGACGAAACGGACGCCTTCCTGGAGCACATATCGGCTGACCTGGGTCGCCTGCGCGCTCTCTTGAGCGACGCTAACTCCACCGAGTTCGTGCCGGTCACCATCCCGGAGGCAATGAGCATCGAGGAGACGGCCAGGCTGCTGGAGGGCTTGGAGAGTTATCGTCTCCGCGTGCGAACCGTGGTCATCAACCGGGTGGTCACCCAAAGGGAATGCCCGTACTGCGAAGCGCGGCGCAGAGGACAGGAACGATACCTGGAGGAGATCGAGGGCCGCTTCTCGGCCTGGAACCTAGTGCTGGTGCCGCTCCTACCTCAGGAGGTGCGGGGGCAGGGGCCCCTAGAGAGATACACCCAGACCATGTTGGATCATGAACCGCCGCCTTCACCTCTATCTCCCGGCCTCACGGCCACCCCCCTTCCCCTCTCCCGTCTGACGGGAGAGGGGAAGGGGGGCGGGGAGGATACGGTGAGGGTCCTGGCGCAGCAGCAACTCATCCTCTTCGGCGGCAAAGGCGGGGTGGGCAAGACCACCATCGCTGCGGCCACGGCTATCCATCTGGCGGGAGGGAATGAGGGGAAAAAGACCCTGCTCTTCTCCACCGATCCGGCCCACTCCCTATCGGACAGTTTGGACCAGGAGATCGGCAACCGGATCACACCTGTCGCCGGCGCGGAGGGGCTCTTCGCCTTGGAGATGGAGGCCACGAAGCTGTTGGAGGAACTGAAGCAAGAGTACTTAGCCGAGATAGATGAGGTCTTTGACTCTTTACTCGGTGGCTCCTTCGACGCCCCGTTCGACCGGGCAGTCATGGAGGAACTCATTTCCCTGACTCCGCCGGGCCTGGATGAGTTGATGGCCCTGATGAAGATCATGGACTTCATGGAGGAAGGGAGGTTCGACTGCTACATCCTGGACCTGGCTCCCACGGGGCACGCTCTGCGCTTCCTGGAGATGCCAGGCATGGTGCGGCAATGGTTCATCACCTTCTTCAGGCTGCTCTTGAAGTATCAGGGGGTGGTACGGCTGACCCAGGTGGCCGCGTTGCTGCGGGATAAATCGAAGCAACTGCGGCGGGTGGAACAACTGTTGCCCAATGCTGAGCGCTGCCAGTTCATTGCCGTGACCGTCCCCGAGGCCATGGCCGTCTTGGAGACGGGCCGTTTCCTGCATCGCCTGGCCGAACTCTCCATTGCCTGTCGGTGGGTGGTGGTCAACATGGTAGTGCCTTCAACCGAATGTGCCTTTTGCGCCACGATACGGGATGAGCAGCAGCAGCACCTGGAGGAGTTAGGCGCTCTCGCCCCTGGCCTGATCCAGGTACCGCTCTTCCCCCACGAGATCAAGGGCATCGCGGGGTTGGACAAGATAACCAGGGTAATCTACGGAAACACCAATGGATGAGAAAACTTGACAGTTAATAGAATATCGTGAATGGAGGTCGATGAACATTCCAGATCGCCAGATAGCGAAGAACATCAAGGAGACCAGAAGCGAGGCCTTTGCCGATTTACAGAGCGCTCAGAGCCGAATCAATTCAACTGAGAGCAAGGGGGAGGTCCAGCAGGAAATAGAGACGATTAGAAAAAAAATTACTGACAATGAGAAGCTTTTGAGACAGGCTAAAGAATCCACCGGAAAGGCCGAAAGAATACAAGATCCACCTATCGAGGATACAGTCAATACCCCAAGAGAAGAAGATCACAGGGGCTACGGCTATTACGTCTACAGCATTGTAGGGGGCGATAGCGCTCAGCCCATTGAGGAGTTGCCAGAGGAAGGCATCGACCCGGGCTATCCGGTCTATGCTCTGCCCTACCAGGGTATCCAGGCTATTGTGAGTAAGGTATCACTGGGGGAGTTCGGCCAGGCGGAGCTAGAGGCAAATCTGAATGACATGAAATGGGTGGAGGCCAAGGTGTACGCCCAGCAGGGCGTCCTCGAGAAGGTGTTGGCCAGCCGCACCCTTATCCCGATGAGGTTCTGTGCTATCTATCGGAGCAAGAGCCGCCTGCAGGAGATGCTGGCCTGGCACTATGATGATTTTGTTGCGGCATTGGCGCGAGTGGAGGGCAAACAGGAATGGGGGGTCAAGATCTACTGTGACAGTGAGACCCTGGCCAAGCAGATTGAAGAGACCAGTGACAGGGTAAAAGATCTCAAGAAGGAGATGGCAAGTAAGTCAAGTGGCGCAGCGTACTTCTTAAAGAAAAAACTGGAAGAGACCGTCGCCCAAGAGATGGACAGCGTTAGTGACGACTACGCTCAACGCAGTCACGATCGTCTGGCAAACTATGCGAAAGAATTCACCGTCAATCCCTTGCAAAGCAAAGAGATCACCGGCAAGAAGGAAAGGATGCTCCTCAACGGTGCTTACCTGGTAACCGAGGAAGAAGTCCCGGCCTTTCGAGCAGAGTTTGAAAGCCTGGGAAAGGAGTACGGCGACCTGGGATTCAGTTACGAGATGACGGGCCCCTGGCCGCCCTACAACTTTGTAACCATCGACTTTGCGAGGGGGGCTTCCCGATGAGTGAGTTGGTAGCTAAGGAAAAGGAGCTCACCCTGTTGGATCTTCTGGACCGCATCCTTACTAAAGGAGTTATCCTGTGGGGTGATATTACCATCTCTGTAGCCGACGTGGACCTGGTCTACGCAGGCCTGAAGGTGCTTCTGAGTTCAGTGGAAACGGCCGAGCGCATGCGAAGAACAGTAGTTCAACCGACGCTGAAAGTGGAACATGAGCCATGATCTATTTGTATGCTATCACTGACCGACCCAAAATTCCTGTGCCCGCGGAGCCAGGTTTGGAAGGGGCTCCAATCGAAAGCATCCCTTACCGTAGGATCGCCGCGGTAGTCAGTCCTCTTAGTACGGGTACGGCAACGGTGTCGCCAAGGGAGACCAACCTGTGGCGGCATGAGGCGGTCGTGGAGGCTTTGATGGCAGATCGTGCCGTCCTCCCCGTGCGATTCGGCACTGTGCTCGCCAACGAAGCCACAGTCCAGGCTGCCTTGACAGAGCAAAATGCCGACTTTGTGGCCAGCCTGAAGCATGTGTGCGGACGGGTGGAGCTAGGGCTGCGGGTACTGTGGGAAGATAACGAGGGCTGGGCATCCACCGCCAACCATCAAGCGATAAGAAAAAGGAGCAGGCAGCGAACAGTTAGTGACGGTCGTTCCTACCTGCTAGCGCGACTGGAGGAGGAGCGCCAGTTCCAAGCCTGGCGCCAGCGGGCAGAGCCGTTGGCTACAGAACTCCACGCCCACCTGTCCCGACTGGCGGCGGAGAGCACCAAGCAGGTCTTACTCACCCCTCGCCTGCTACTAACAGCCGCCTATCTAGTAGAGCGGGATCGTGTAGCAGCCTTCCAGCAGGAGGTGAAAGCCCTCAGTGCCACTTACCCGGCGCTACGCCTCCTCTGTACCGGCCCTTGGCCTCCCTACAGTTTCGTAACGGCAGAGGTGCCGACGTCGGAAAAGGCGGAGGGGAAAGATGCCCGTGCATGATAGGGAAAAACTTCTATGTGCTCCGAGCGACCTAGAAGACTTTACCACCGAGCTGAAGCGGGCCGGCAGTGCCCTGCCCAGGCGGGTCAACGCTGACCCCGAAGAGGTGGAACGTGGGCTGGCCAAACTCGTCCTGACCCTGATCGAGCTTCTGCGTCGGCTTTTGGAGCGCCAGGCCCTTCGGCGCATCGAGGCTGGCTCCTTGAGCGACGAGCAGATCGAACGAATGGGTCAGACCTTTCTGAAGCTGGAAGAACGCATGGAGGAACTCAAGCAAGTCTTCGGCTTGGAAGACGAAGAGTTAAACCTTAACCTGGGCCCCCTGGGCGACCTGATGTGAGAGCCCCGTGCACGAAATAGCGGTTTCTTGCGTGGTCGACTTTAAGAACTGGTCCCCCGTCCTGCCTGAGTTGAAACCGTAATCCTTATCCTCTCCTGTCTCCCAACTAGATTCCTCAGTGATCCCCCTCGTCCAGCAGATCGCGGCTGTGGCCCTGGAGGCAGGAGAAAAACATTTTATTTTTGAAGTCTCTTCGGCCGCATTGCCGCTTCACCGCGTCGATGCACATGCGTTTTTGGTTGCGGTGGAGAGGCGGATTGTGCGAAGCGACCGCTCGTGGGAAAAATCAGTGGGCAACTGGCCGATCTTACTATTCTTACCACAGATAACCCAAAGTCAGAGGATTCCGAGCGGATCGTCGATGAGATCGAAACGGGACTCAAACCTACCGGTGGCCGCTTTGAGCGGATCGTCGATCGCCGAGAGGCGATCCGGCGAGCTGTGAACTTAGCCCAGCCGGGCGATGCCGTCCTTCTGGCTGGCAAAGGGCACGAGACCTATCAAATCGTCGGCCACGAGTACGTTCCCTACAGCGATGCGGGATTCCTCCGTGAGGAAGGGTTAGCAAAGCAGGCGGGTTAGCTTCTCCAGTCAAACGGACTCGATCGCCTCCGCGACGCGCGCGGCGACTTCAGCAACGGATCCTTCTGCATCAATGCGGATAACCTCCTTGCTTCGGGGCTCGGGTAGCGTGCGCACGATGTGTTGTTCTCGACCGGCCGTTTGCAGCCGACGCTGACGCGCTTCCTTCGACACCTCAAGCCAGAGAACGACATCGAATAAAGAGCGATCGACGTGGGGAGAGGAGCCAAGGAGCGCACCCTCAACAAGGAGGATCCTCGTCCCACGGGCTTCCTCGGCGCGGATTATCACCTGCAGACGGTCGATCACCGCTGGATGGATGATCCCGTCCAGATCGGTGAGGGCCCTTTCATTAGAGAAGACGATCTCACTCAAGCGCGAGCGGTCGATCGCACCATCTGCGTCCAGAATTCCCTCCCCAAAACGGGAGACAAGACGCCAGTAGGTAGGACTTCGCGGACGGTAGGTCCACCAAGCGACCTTGTCAAGGTCGCTTCGCGCGATCCCCTCCCTCTTCGCGAGTTCCTGCGCCACAGCGCTCTTACCGCATCCGGCTCCACCAGCAAGTCCGATTACCTTCATAAAAAGCCTCCGCTTTGTACCCTTAAGCTTGCTTCTGGGAGGAAAGCGGATATTCGCCGCAGGCGAGATCCGCCATTAGCTGGTACCAAGCCAAAGAGCTCTGCCAGCGATGTTCGGTTGCGATGTCTGGCAAAGACAACAATTGCCCTTACTCCTAGCCGGGGAAGTGCCCCGTTAACGTCGGGGAGGTGCCTCGCCCAACGTCGGAGATAAACTCCGACGCTACCTCCGTTTTTGTAGCGTCGTAGCTTGCCTGCCTGTCGCGTCACCAGGGCAGACAGGTGTGCGACGTTGTCTGTGGTACGATACAGCGCTACATCAAACTGCAGCATGAGGACCAACTCCATGTAGATCTTTAAGCTTCTTGCCTCCTAATGCCCCTTTAGCTTGCTGCGGGGTTCTTTGCTCCTTCACAAAGGTAGCGCGATCGCCTCAGTGTGGCAAGGGGTTCTTATCGGAGATCGATCACTCAGGAGGAAAAGATCACAGTCCTGTACCAGAGAAGGGGTGTTAACAGCGTTGAAACTGGAGAGGGATCTGGGTGTAGATCGATCGAGGTGATAAAGATGAAAGCACGACTGAGTATAAGCTTGACATTAATACTGATCGGTCTTGTGATTGCCTCGGCAATTGTAATGGCAAACGGAGCGCCGAACCCACTCGGGATTACCCCTACTCCAACTCCGGGGCAGACCCTGACGGTCGGGGTGTGGACCGACAAATCGACCTACATGGTGGGCGAAACGATGCGGGTGTACTTCACGGTGAACCAACCAGCCTACATCTATCTGTATGACATACAGCCGGACGGGATTGTGCGGCGGGTCTTCCCCAATGCCTTCTCGCAGAGCAACTTCGTCTATGCGGGGATGCATGTCCTCCCGGATCACCCGTCGTATCAATTCTCGGTGACCTACCCGACAGGGGTGGAGAAATTGCAGATCTTCGCTAGCCCAACACCGCTTTCCCTTTCCCCCAGCACCTATAGCTATGGTGAACCGTTTCCGCGGGCAACCCCGCAGGAGATCCAAGGCCACATCATGGGGATTACTCCCACACCGACCTGGGCGATGGGTTGGACAGCGTTCACCATTACCGCGCCGACCTACAGTTATGCACCTCCTCTACCGTACCCTCCTTGTTACCCCCCGTTCTTCGGTTGGGGGTTTCCAGGGGGTAGTTGGTACTGGGAGGACGGTGAGCGGCACTACGGCATGCCCTCAAGCGGGTGGTATTGGTACTTCGGACCGGATGATAAGTGGCACTTTACAATCCGCTTCCACTTTGGAGGTAAGTAGCCTCATAGAATTAAGCCCCTCGCAAAACCCACACCGGACTGAGAGGGCCCGTCAGCGACGGGCCCTCTCTCATTGTTGTAGGACTGCCTATCGGTGAACGCACGCAGAAAAGCCAGTAGAATAAGGCAACCATTAACTTGTGAGGAAGAGACGTGGAACTTAACTGGAGCATTGAGCAGGCACGACTCTATCAACTTTGGGCAATCGGTCTGCATGGGACTCTATACCCATCAGGGGAGACAGGGATCCGCACGTGCTTCCGCGACCTTCAAGGAATTCAACTTGACCCACTTCCCGTCCTCGGCCGAAACCACGACCTAGTGATTCAGGCTCGCGTCGCAGGAACCCATCCCGGAGAGGCGCTTGAGTTGATTCACCGGGAGCGTTTAGGCTTTGAGTACTGGGACAAGGTCCTGTGCGTGATCCCGATTGAGGAGTTTCCACAGTTTCGTGCACTCATGACAGCCGGTGGGGAACCATGGGAGGCCAGGCGAGAGACCCGGCTGAACCAGGAGCACCCAGGAGCGACAGAGGCAGTCTATCGTGCCGTTGCCGAGCACGGCCCACTTTCGAGTCGTGAGTTGCGGGATCTCGATATAGCACAGGGCGACTACCGGGGCTGGAAGTCAACCAAAGCAGCGAACGCTGCCTTCGAGGTTCTGTGGAATCGGGGGAGGGTAAGCGTTTCCCACCGCCGCAACTACCGCCGCTACTTCGACCTTAGCGAACGAGTGATCCCCTCCCAGTTCTACGAAAGCGATCCCCCTTCGCTCGACTCGTTTTGGAGATACCTCCTAAAAAAACGCGTATGCACGGTTGGTCTCCTCCCAGCGCGGGGGGATGCTGAGGCATGGGCGTTTTTGCGCAGCGCACGTGCCGACAAACTCCCCGAACGGCTCGTTGACGAGGAGGAGCTCACGGTAGTACAGGTGGACGGGATCAAGACGCCGTTCTACGTTCTTCCACAGGCTGAGGAGAACCTTTCACTAGCCGAGAAAGCAGTGTTCGATCACGACGCCCGTTTCATCGCCCCACTCGACCCCTTATTGTGGGCACGCAGTGCTTTCCGTCAGCTGTGGAATTTCGAGTACGTCTGGGAGGTATATAAACCGACAGCGAAGCGTCGCTTTGGCTACTATGTTTTACCTATCCTCTACCGTGATCGATTCGTCGGCCGATTTGACGGCCGCTACGACCGCGCCGAGAAGACCCTCCACGTTCTCACTTACTACGAAGAACCTGACGGACTGCCCCTGTCGCATCCAACGATCCACACTGGGTTCCAACGCTTCCTCTCCTACCTCAGGGGGGAACAGATCCTTCTTCCGACCGGTGAAGTTTGGAAGAGAAAGGGATTGAGCGAGTGAATGATTGAGTGATTTAGCGATTTACCCTCCGAATCTTTCAATCCTCCGATCATTCAATCGTTTAATCTCTCAGCTACCAAGCGGCATCTCGTAGATCCGCCAGGTCTTGTAGCGATGGCCTCCCATCGCTTCTGAGGCTCTTAGGATGAGGTCATTATCCTCTAGTAGCATCGATGGTTCACACGTGCGGTACCCGCGTTCTCGGGCGTAAGCCAAACACTCGTGGAATAAAATGGCATCGACTCCCTGATTGCGAAACCCAGGTCGGACTCCGAAGAACATCAGGCGGATGCGGGGAATATGGCGGCGGGTCAACAGCAGGCGGGTAACACGCATAAAATCAGTATCGAACAACCGATTCCAACGAGGGCGGAATGGGACGTTCGGATCGGGAAGCGCACCGAGAACGGCAGCAAGTTCGCCGTCAACGGAAGCGAACCGCATCAGGCCGGGGTCGGCAACCAACTTCAGACTAGCAGCCATCGCCTCTGCTTCAGCATCGGTCAGCGGCAGGAATCCCCAGTTGTTCTCCCAGGCCTCGTTGTAGATGGTGACAATCCGGTCGACCTCCTCCCGTACGTGAGAGAGGTCGATCCTCCGCGTTTCGATTTGTCGCCGTGCACGGACCTGAGAAACGATCCGCTCCAGCCTTTCGTCCGGCATACCGTCGATCTCGATCAGGTAAGCGTGATAGTCCTTGACCTTGACCAAACCGTAACGCTCAAGTAACTGCCCGTAGTAGGGGGGATTATGAGTCAGTTCCACTGTCGGCGGTGTGCCGAAGCCATCCACAAGGATCCCTTGGTGCGACTCGTGACTTGCCGTGGAATAGCCACCTGGCCCTCTCATTGTCTCCATTCCCCTTTCTTTGAGCCAATCCCGCGCGCTATCGAGGAGTGCACGTGCCACCGCGAAGTCATCGGTTGTCTCGAAGAAACCGAAGAAACCGATCCGCGCGTGATAGTGCTCATTAAAGCGGCGGTTGACCGCGGCAGAGACCCTTCCAAGGAGTCTTCTCCCCGCCCGCGCGAGGAAGTGTGTCGCCTCAGCGTCCCGGTGATAGGGATGGGCCGGAGTGAGAAGGCCAGTAATCCGCAAGAGACGGTTCCCAAGAAGGTCGGCACGAAGCGGCGGGGTCCAGTTAGGATCGCCGTGATGTAGCCGCCAGGGCACCGCGACGAATGATTTCAACCGCGGGTCGCCTAAAGGGATCTCGTCGATTAAAAAGTCCATCTCACCTCTTGCTAGTTTAAAATTCCTCCCATTATGCATAAACCGAGCCTTAAAAGAAAAAATGCTGCGCTTTCAAAGGGCTCGCCTACAGTTACTCCGTCACAGGATGGGTAACAGAACGCTTCTTTCTCCACTTTTAGAGTGAACCGTCACTTTGTCCTAGGTTGATCTTTTCCGGATGTGAGGTTATCCCTATCGATATGACAACAGGGGAGAACGAAAAGGTCATAAAGCTGTTGCGGTTGGTGCAGAGGCAGGCCGGCGTGTCGCGGCGCAAGGCGCAGGAGCTAATCGAGGCTGGTGAGGCGGAGTTAAACGGGGGCACCGTGCGCGATCCCTTCATCTTGCTAGAGCAGGAGGCAATTAAGACCTTGCCCCGGGGGACCGCTCGCCTGAAAGATGAGGAAACGGATAGGCTTTATCACTTCGTACGCAGCCTCTCCTCCACGCTACCCCCTCGGTAGAGTTGGAACAAAAGCCATAGGGACCTATAATCCAGCCATGCGCCTTGGCATTGCTCAGATCAACCCACATGTGGGGCACCTCGATCGAAACCTTGCGGTCATCCTGGCTCGCATCGATGAGGCTCACCGAAAAGGCTGTGACTTGGTTGTCTTCCCGGAGCTTTCTCTATGTGGGTATCTCCCATGCGATCTCTTGTGGCGAGCCGGCTTTTTGGAGCGAATGGAGGAGGCGCTTCAAAAGATCGTGCGCGCCTCAAAGGGGATCGGGGTCATCGCCGGTGGCGTCTCCTCCAAGATCCACCGAGAGGGCGCAAACCTCTCCGATCCTTCGTCCCTCCTGGATGGAGCGGCCACTACTCTGTTCAATGCCGCGTTTCTCATCGAAGACGGAAAGCTCCTCGGGCAGGAGGCCAAGCTTCTCCTTCCCTCGTTCGATGTGTATAGCGAGAAACGTTATTTCACCTCCGGCCCAGGAGCGCAGGTCTTCGACTTCCGCGGCACGCGACTGGGGATAAACATCTGCGAGGATTTTTGGGTGGACGACGGCCCAACCGATACCCAGGCGAGCCTGGGGGCGGAGTGGGTGATCAACATCTCCGCATCGCCGTTCTTCGCAGGCAAAGCCGGTATCCGTCGAAGGTTAGCAGCAAAAAGAGCGAAGGAAAACGGGATTACCTTCATCTACGTCAATTGCGTCGGCGGGCAAGATGACATTGTATACGACGGGGGTAGCTTCATCGTAAGTCCCGAGGGTGATTTTCTGTTCCAGGCTCCCTTCTTCACGGAAGGCCTGTTCGTCCTCGACCTAGAAGGGCTTGCTTCGGTTCTTCCGCCGCGCGAGGAGACAATCCCGCTTATCCACCGTGCGATCCTCCTTGGAATCCACGACTATGTCCGCAAAAGCGGGTTCTCGCATGTAATTGTCGGCCTCTCCGGGGGAGTCGACTCCGCTCTGGTCGCTGCACTCGCTGTAGAAGCGCTTGGTCCTGATGCGGTCACCTGTGTCTTTCTCCCTAGTGAGATCACCTCAAAGGAGAGCCGCGAGGATGCCCTTGAGGTCGCTCGGCGCTTATCCATAGAGCTTCTAGAGATCCCCATCGAAGAGGTTCATGCCGCATATCGTAGCGTCCTTCCACATCCACCAACCGGGTTGACCGAGGAGAACCTGCAAGCCAGGACGCGGGGAGTGCTCCTCATGGCGCTGGCTAACGAACGCAACGCCTTGGTCCTCGCCCCGGGTAACAAATCGGAGATCGCTGTAGGATATAACACCCTGTATGGAGACACAGTGGGGGCGCTTGCCCCGATCGCTGATTTGTATAAGACACAGGTCTACAAGCTCGCTGCGGCGATGGGGGATCGGATTCCCAAAAGAGTGGTAAAAAAGGCGCCCACCGCTGAACTGCGGCCGGGCCAACGCGACGAGGACGACCTTCCCCCCTACTCGGTTCTGGATGCCCTGCTTGTTGAGTTGATCGAGAAGAACGCCTCGCGCGAGGAACTGATCGCGCATGGCTTTCCCAAAGAGACGGTTAAAGACGTTCTTACCCGCTATTACCAAAGCGAATATAAGCGCCGGCAGCTTCCTCCAGGAATCAAGGTCTCTCCTAAAGCCTTCGGCATCGGTCGGCGATTCCCGATCACCCACGCTTATCGCGGCTAACTGGTCCGGTAGGAGAGAAAAAAGCCCCGGTCAACAGACCGGGGCCATCATGTGTGGTGCAACTATTCGACCTTGATCTCGATCGGCTTCTCCTTCTCCTTGAGCGACTCCTTCATCGGAACCATCACCTTGAGGATTCCATCCTCAAAGTGTGCCTTGATCGCGTTTTTCTCGACCATCGCACCCGGAAGCGGGAAACAGCGCTGGAATCTACCGTACCGGCGACCGATGCGGAAGTAGTTCTCCTCTTTGATCTCCTGTCTCCGCTTCGTCTCCCCGGAGACGACGAGCCTGTCATCCTCGACCTTGATCTCGATCTCCTCTTTTTTCATGCCCGGAAGCTCAGTCTCAAAGACAAGGTTTTTATCCTTCTCGTAGACGTCGGTCCGGCCAAAGCTCGGGGTGATGTCAAAACCGACTTTATCAAAATCGCGGAAGAACTCATCGACGAGCCGGGAGAGCCCGGTTCCCCAGAAGAATGGTTCACGCCTCAGTTCTGGAAGTCTCCTGATCATCCTAGTTTCCTCCTTTGATCTTCTTTTTAGCAGTCTCGCTGCCTGATTGCTAATTTAGTATAACACCCTGGCTCACGCTTGTCAAGATAAGAGGAGAACGATACACTAGAACCGTGTTAAAGAAAGGTTTTATCGCGTTTATCGTGCTTTACCAGAAAATTGTTTCGCCGCTGTTTCGACCGCGGTGTCGGTTCTACCCAACCTGTTCACAGTACACCCGTGAGGCGATCTCAAAGCACGGCCCGTTTAAGGGTGGGTACCTTGCACTGCGGCGGATCCTGCGCTGTCATCCGTTTCACCCCGGTGGAATCGACCCGGTGCCGTAGACTCCTTGGTTCTTACCCGTCCGATTGGCTCTCCTCCGCCGGGGTTAGGACATCGTCAGGGAGGTCCGCACACCACCAATGACTACCTGACGTGATGGTGGGCAGCGTAATGCCATCGGTGGAATGGAGTATCTGGTAGGCAATCTGCTATCTGTCGCCCAGTCCGACTTTGCCCTTTTGGGGGACGTTTCACACACACAACTCTACGCTATCGCGGCCTTCCTTAAACCTCTTTGGTGCTCTGAAAAAACTTGCACCACTCCCTTCAATGCGCGGCCTATTCGTCATCCCCTTGGCAAGCACGTGTAAAATCGCTATACTGCTTTACATTCTCAAATTAAAGCGGGGGTACAACATGAACAAAGCGGAGTTGGTAGAGAAGCTTGCAAAGAAGACAGGCTTTACAAAAAAGGACGCTCGGAAAGCAGTAGACGGCTTGGTCGAAGTAATCACGAAGTCGCTCGCCGGAAGAAAACCCGTGATCATCACCGGGTTTGGAAAGTTTGAGACCCGGAGGCGAAAGGCAACAACGCGCATCAATCCGCAAACCGGGCAGAAGATGAGGGCTCCGGCAAAGACGGTCCCGGCCTTCAAAGCAGGAAAGAACCTCAAAGAGGCCGTCGCTAAAAAGAAGTAGTAAACGCCTCCAAACGCGACTCCTTTACCGTTTGGCCGGCCAACTACGAACTCCAGGGGGAAGACCTGTTCTTCCCCCTACATTTTCTATTAATGGAGAAGAGAGTTGTCATACTTTCACCTTCTCGCTTGCCTTAAAGAGATGTCTACTTCCTTGAACTAAGCAAGCTGGGCATGATTCAAGGTTCTACAGCAACAACCCTCCTAGCCGCAATAACTTCTAAACGTAGCAAGACACGACAGCAACGGGCACGCGTAGAGATCTTATCAGATCAATGTGGTACCCCTAAATAGACTCGAACTCTTCCTTCATCCGCTTCACTAGCTCGGGATCGGTGAAGAGATCAACTGCTGTCATGGCGAGGGCCTTTGCAGCGGCAAGCATGGCTTCTTGTCCTCGCCTGGAAATGGCAGCTTGCGCGAACTCGCGCGAGTGGCCGGCAACCTCCTCAGGGCAGATCTGGATGTAGGCGTGGATCGCAGGGACGGCGTGGCTGACGTCTCCCATGTCGGTTGAACCGAGTCCGGCGTCTGGTGGAGGCGGATTGAGCGGCTCACCCAGTGTCTCCAGATTTCGCGTGAACGCCTCTCCCATAACACGATTTGGTTTCATCGCCTTGTAGGCGAGCCCCACTGTCTCGAAGGAGAGGGTCGCTCCGGTGGCGAGCGCCGCCCCTTCCGCGCAGTGACGCAGCTTCTCCAGGAGTTCGTTGCGGTATCCGTTCTCCAGTGCGCGCACATAGAAGCAGGCCGCGGCGTGCTCGGGGACGATGTTCGGCTTCGCTCCACCATCTGTGATAATCCCGTGGATACGTGCGCCATCCTTTATGTGCTGGCGCAGGGCATTTACCCCGTTGAACGTCTGGAGCACCGCGTCGAGGGCGTTTATTCCCTTCTCCGGTGAGCCCGAGGCATGGGACGCCTTCCCGGCGAACTCGATCGCCACTTCCGTGACTGCCAAGCTCCCGCGATCGACCACGGTGTGGGAGGAGGGGTGAAACATCATCGCGGCATCGATCCCGTCAAACAGCCCTGCATCGACCATCTTCACCTTTCCCCCGCCCCCTTCCTCGCCCGGGGTCCCGAATAATACGAGCTTCCCAGGGAGCTCCGCCTTGATCGGCGCTAAGGCAAGACAGGCACCAAGGGCGGCGGCCGCGATCAAGTTATGCCCGCAGGCGTGTCCGATCTCAGGTAGAGCATCGTACTCACCGAGGATTGCCACCGTCGGTCCGTCACTCGCTGCCGGGCAGGTCGCCTGGATCGCCGTGTCCAAGCCGGCCACGCCAAGCTCAACTGAAAAGCCCTCTTTCTTCAGTTCGTCGGCGAGAAGGCGCGAGGCCCTGTACTCCTCGAACTTCAGCTCCGGGTGCTCGTAGATCTCTTTGCTGACTGCGAGCAGGTGTTCTTTGATTTCATCAACGTGGGCACAGACCTTCTCCTTCCAATCGTTCATCTCTCCTCCTTCAGGAAAGGCAGTTACAAGAATCACCAGGTATGTTCTTCAGTTGCTTGCCATGATAGTGGGTTTGTGAGGAAGTTCAACTCCTTTAAGCGCCACATATGCCGGTGACTGTTCACCCAGCACGTTCGATCCGGTATGATGGGAAAGGAAGGGAGGACAAATGCAAATTGGCAGGCTAGAACGCGTTCATTTAGGTGAGTTTCCAACCCCCCTGCAGGAACTTAAGAATCTGCAAAAGCATCTCGATGGCCCACGGATCTTTATCAAGCGGGACGACCTCGACGGCTTGGGTTTGGGGGGTAATAAGCTAAGAAAACTGGAGTACGCACTTTTCGAGGCAATAGAGCAATGCGCAACTGCGATCATTACAACGGGCGCTGTCCAGAGTAATCACACCCGGTTGACCACGGCCGCTGCTAACAAATTGGGGTTCAAGACTTACCTTGTGCTCAAAGGAGAAGAACCGAAGATCGCGACAGGGAATCTCCTCCTGGATAAGCTGCTGGGCGCACAGGAGATTCACTATGTAGGGGGTCCGAGCAACTCCAACAAGGACGAAATGGCGACCATGTTGGAGGAGAGGGCCGAGCAACTGGAAAAGGATCTACGGGAAAAGGGAGAATCCCCATACTACATACCAAACGGGTGTAAAGCGATCCACGGCGCCTTAGGTTATTCCACCTGTGTTCTTGAAATAATCACTCAGCTTCGGGCATTAGGCCTGGCTCCTGACTACATCGTGACAGCCAGCGGCACATGCGGCACCCAGACCGGCTTGATCCTTGGATCGGCTCTGTATGCTCAGGGAGAAACACAGGTTTTGGGGATGAGTATCTCCGGGGATAAGGAAGAACTAGGCAAAAGAATTACCCAAAGCCTGGCTGAGGTTGCGGAGTTTCTTAACCTGAAGCAGAAAATCGGCACGGAGAAAATCACAGTATATGATGACTACATCGGGGAAGCTTATGGGGTGGCTACAGGTGAGATGAAGGAAGCCGTCCAGCTAATCGCTGGAAAGGAAGGGATCATCCTTGATCCCGTCTATACAGGAAAGGCGATGGCCGGTCTGATTGATCTAGTTCGAAAGGGACGATTCGAGAAGGACGACGTCGTTGTGTTCTTGCACACAGGAGGAGTTGCCGGGCTGTTCGCCGAGGGGCAGATCGGAACGTTTCAAGAATAGCTGTGACCCGAGGCTTTGAGGAAAGAAAGGACCTCAGGAATGGGCACCGCGCCCCGCCGATGCCCATCGATCCCTACCATCGTTTCAGCGGAGAATAAGGCCGAAAGGATCGATTCCTCGACCGCTTCAATCGTGGCTTGAAAGACGGCGTTGATCACGGAGTGCGCGTCGTTTAGTCTTCGTTCCTCGAGAAAGATCCGCTTGGAATCGTGTGGCACCTTATTCGCCGTGGTAAACGCGACGACGAACTCCCCGCTACTGTTGTGGCAGGTTCCCCCGGTGCGAGCGATGCCAAAGCTCGCCCGCTTTGCAATCCGCACCAGTTGCCGGTGCGATAGAGGTAGATCAGTCGCAATTACAATTACGATGGATCCTTCTTCCGAATCGGGCTCGCTTCGCTCGTAATCGCGTAGCTCTCGCCCAACGGGTACGCCGTCGATGAGTAACTCCTCCCGGCAACCGAAGTTGGGAAGAGATAAGACCCCAACGGTGTACACCATATCATCGAGAGTGACAATGCGCGATGCGCTCCCGATCCCGCTCTTAAACTCAAACGCGGAGACACCAGTTCCAGCCCCAACTACACCTTCCGCCACAGGATCCGCAGAAGCTGTATCGAGTGCGTGAAAGACGTGCTCTTTTTCAACATGCCGTCCCTGGATATCGTTCAGATATGAATCGTTGCACTCCGCAACGACTGGATTGATCGAGGTGATCGGGCACCCCGGAAGCTGATAGTGCGCAAGGACCCACGCAATAAGGGCGTCGCTCACCTTCCCCACGTTTAAGGTATTGGTGAGCAAGATCGGGGTCTCGATCGTGCCGAGCTCGTTTATCTGCGGGAGACCGACCGCCTTACCGAACCCGTTGATCGTCACCGCAGCGGCCTTAACCTTTTCGTGAAAGAGATTGCCCGAATGAGGAACGATCGCGGTAACGCCGGTTCTAACGCTCTCCCCCTCGATTATTGTGCTCTGTCCGACCATCACCCCATCGACGTCGGTGATACTGTTCGTCGCGCCCGGCTCCATCCGCCCAATCTGGATCCCATGTTTCTCTAATAGCCTAGACATCTTGCTCCTGGTGGTTTCTCTCCTTGGCCCATTCTACCGCTTTTCGGGCAAGGATCGAGAGAGGGTCAAAGAGAGGACAAGAGAGATCTCCTTCTTCGACCACGAGGGAGAGCTCCGTGCAACCCGGAACGATCCCCTCCGCCCCACAATCCAGTAAGCGTTGTACGACGTCGAGGATTGCAACCTTCACGGTGTGGTCTCCCGCTTTGATGCGGTGAATGGCGTCCATGATCTGGTGCTCCTCCTTCGTTGAGGGTGTGAGAACCTCAACCCCCTCCTTCCTTAGAGCATTCTGGTAAAGGTCGGTGTGGAGGGTGCCGTAGCGAGGAGGCCGATCTTCCGCAGTAGCGGTCGGTGTGCCGCAATGAGGGAAGCGGTCTCGTTGATCATGTCGATGATCGGGATGGAGACAGCCTTTTGCAGATCTGCGAGCCAATGATGGGCGGTATTACAGGGTATGACAAGGACGTTCGCCCCAGCGCGTTCCAGGGTCCTTGCCCCCTCGATCATCGCCGGAAGAGGGCTTTCCCCGTCCCCGAGGATGGCTGCCGTACGATCAGGGATCTTGGGGTTGCTGTCAATGATCACGTGAAGATGATCCTGATCACACTCGGCCGATGTGAGAGCGAGGATGCGTTCATACAACGCCAGTGTGGCTGCGGGGCCCATCCCCCCTAAGATACCGATTACCCGTTTCTGTCTTGGCATTCGAAGGTCCCTTTTGTTACAGCCTCACCGTGATCCACCATTAACCTCCCTTTGGCGAATACTCGATCGACCTGCAGATCCTCATTAAGAATAACGAGATCGGAATCGACTCCCTCCCGAATTCGGCCTTTCTTGCCGGAGAGCCCTAAATTGTGGGCTAACTGAACCTACAGCACGGCAAGGTAGCGCTCGAGTTCATAGCGGTGGACCTGGGAGCGATAGGTATCCCATTCGATTCTCTTGTTCTGGATAAACTTCTCGAAGATATGGTCACCCAACGCTCGGCGAACAAGCGCGCTTTTCTCCATGTACGCGATTGCTTCGTTGAGGCTCCCCGGAAGCGCTTCGATGCCCAGCTCATCCCGCTCCTTCGGACTCATGGCGTAAACATCCCGCTCCATGGGATCCGCAAGCGAGTAACCGTGTTCAATCCCCTCAAGGCCCGCGTGAAGCATCACTGCAAAAGCAAGGTAGGGATTACACGCCGGATCCGGCGCCCGGAACTCGATACGGGTGTCAGTTTCCTTGCCGGGCTTGTACATGGGGATGCGGACCATGTTGCTGCGGTTCCGAATCGCCCAGGTGATGTAGACAGGAGCCTCGTAACCGGGGACGAGACGTTTATAAGAGTTGACCCATTGAGCGCAGACCCCGATGATCTCCTTGGCGTGTTTCATGATCCCAGCGATGTACCCCCTGGCAATAGAGGAGAGATATAGAGGGTCTTCAGGATCAAAGAAGGCGTTGTGGCCATCTTGGCGAGCGAGGGATTGGTGGGTGTGCATTCCTGAGCCGTTTTGACCGAAGAGAGGCTTAGGCATAAACGTGGCATGGATCTCATGGCGCCGTGCAACCTCCTTGACAACGTATCGGCAGGTCATGAGGTTGTCGGCCATTCTAAGAGCCCCACAGAAGCGAAGATCGATCTCCTCTTGGCTCGGCGCCACCTCGTGATGGGTGGCCTCCACACCGATTCCCATCCCTTCGAGGGCAAGTACGGTCTCTCTTCGTATCTCTGAGCCGAGGTCTGGTGGCATCAAGTCGAAATACCCGGCCGAATCCAAGGTTTCAGGAAAAGAATCGGAGCGAAGGTAGAAGTACTCCACTTCCGGTCCCACATCCATTGTAAAACCCTCTTTGTCCGCTCGGGCCAAGGCTCGCTTGAGAGCCCAGCGTGGATCCCCGTTGTACGGACTCCCGTCTGGCTTGACCACGTCGCAGATCAGACGAGCAACACTCCCCCAAGGAAGGATGGCAAAGGTGTCAGGATCGGGCTTGACGATCATGTCGCTTTCATCAATACGCGCAAACCCATGGATAGAGGAACCGTCAAAGCCGAACCCCTCGTCCAACGCTTCCCTCAGTTCCGCCGTTGGAATCTCCACGCTCTTCAGATTGCCCAGAAGATCGCTAAACCAGAGCTGGACGAAACGTATCCCCTTTTCCTGAGTCTCCCGGCAGACCTTCTCTCTCGAATCTTCCTCCACCACAACCTCCTTTTACAAGCCAATAGGGGATTGTATCCACCTGCTAGATACAATCACACCCTCGCCTGACCCAACGTTAAGGGATGCAGAACTCTGGCTTACCAACCCCCACTTTAATTATAGAAGCAGCCAGTTCAAAAAGCTTTCCCCAACAAGAAGAGCCTCCAGCGTTTCAGCCTTCGGTCGCTCAGAAGAAGTAACGTCGCACACAAGGTACGACGCTACAAAAACGGATGTAGCGTCGGAGTTTATCTCCGACGTTGAGGGGTTATCCTTGTGAGAACTCATGTAGCCAGTACAGACAACAAGCTGATTCGCCTGCGGCGAATCTCCGCTTTCCTCACCTTGAGCTCGCTTTAGGGTATCCAGCGGAGGCTCTTTATGAAATAAATCAAGGCAATATGCTAAAGCAAAAGGGAAGACCCTTGTCTCCCCCTTCGCCTGGAAGCACCGGGTGGTGCTAACTGTCTCCAATATATAGTGGACAACCGACATACTTACTGCCATGACATGAGTTAAACTTTTTATGGACTTCGCGCACCTACGCCAAGGCGTTTATGCAATTAAAGGTATCATTCCTTCTTCTCTTTTAAATACCGGTCGATCGCTGCGGCAGCGCGTTTACCTGCCCCCATTGCCTCAATCACTGTGGCGGCACCAGTGACGATGTCTCCGCCGGCGAAGACCCCCTCTTTGCTCGTCTGACCGGTTTTCGGATCGGCGACTATGTTCCCGCGCTGACTCAATTTAAGCCCCTTCGTTGTCCTTGGGACCAATGGATGCGGCCCGTTACCGATGGCAATCACGACCGTATCGACCTTTATGGTGAACTCGGAGCCGGAGATGGGAACGGGCCGACGCCGTCCGGACTCATCGGGCTCGCCGAGCTCCATGCGGATGCACTCCACTCCTGTTAGCGCCCCATCTCCTCCGATAAAGCGAATCGGGTTGGTGAGAAGTTGGAAATGGATTCCCTCTTCCTTGGCGTGCTCCACTTCCTCCTCCCGCGCTAGGAGCTCCTGCTCGCTTCTTCGGTAGACGATTATCGACTCCTTTGCCCCCAACCGGAGCGCGGTGCGGGCGGAGTCCATAGCCACGTTCCTTTGCACCAACTATGAAGGTTCATATTTTCAGACGCGATAGTTCCTCCTCAATCGCAAGGGCGAGGGAATCCGGAGTATCACCAACCCACCAAGGGCCGCCCGTCTCCGGTGCACCTTGCATTGAAGCGGTGACCACCTCACTCACCGTGTCAAGTGTCATCTCCCCCCAATCGGTGCCGAGCGCGTTGGCCAGTTCCACGAGGATTCTCCAGTTCTCCATGGCCACAGGACTTTCGACTGCCGCCTTGAAGTGTCTGATCCTTCCATTCGTGTCGTGCAGCTGCCCGGATGTCTCGAATGGAAGCGACATTGGCAGTACGACGTGAGCATAGGCAGTCGTTTTGTTCAGTGTAGGGGACATTGCCACGACTAGGTCCAACGTACGCATCTGCTCGGCGAGGACGGGATCGCATGCCGGATCGGCGCCAAAGGAGAAGCACGCGCCGCCTTGAACGAAGAGATCCTCTCTTCTGTTCCTCCCTTCCCTAAAGAGTGAGCCGCACACAGGGGCCGCACGCAGGACGGCGATCCGCCAACGGGGTTCCCTCTCCACGAGGTGAGCGAGGGCAGATACCGTTTCATCAGAGGTCTCTCGTCCCTCTAGGACGAAGAGGGGTGTCGTAGCCGCCACAATCGCCGCCTGCATAGCAGCGACCCGCAGATCCCCACTCCCTTCTCCGAGAAGCGCTGTTATCACCTGTATTACGGGGAGATCATCGACTACGATATCGGCATCGGGGAGGTCACCCTGCAGGCTGATTATCGTCCCCCCTGCGCGCTGGGCGACGCGTACTTTGAGATCGATCAAGAACCGTTCATAGTGGGAGCGAGGTCCGACTACCACGATCAGATCACTCGTCTCAATCGCGCTAATCGGCGCGATGGCTCCTCGTGGCACGGTAAACGCCCTCCTCGCGGAGGTCCCCTCAACCATAATGTGGTCTGTTTGCAAAACTTCCCCTGCTAGTCGCGCGATGAGATACCCCTCTTCCTCAGTGATGCGCGGTGCAGCCATGATCCCCACCTTGCCCTTGTCTTGCGGGAGCCTCTCCGCAATAAAGGAAAAGGCCTCATCCCACGTGGTCGCAACGAGCTCTTCGCCGCGCCGGATGAGGGGGCGTCGCAGGCGGGGCTCTGAGAGGAGTGTCTGCCAACCGTAACGCCCCTTCGCGCAGAGGATCCCACCATTATCACCCGGAAGCGTTCGTAGGTAATGGCCGTTCAGACTCTGGACCACAACCTCGCAGCCAAAACCGCACAGTGTACAGATCGTCTTTTCCTCTCTTATGTGAAGTGGAACTTGTTTCTTCAGGGCCGTGCGGTCTGTCAACGCTCCGGTCGGACAGGCATCGACGCAGGCACCGCAAGAGACACAATCCGACTCCTGCCACGCGCGGTTGAATGGGGCCTGAACCTCGACATCGATCCCTCGACCGGTAAAGTCGATCGCCGAGATCCCGCAAACATCCGAACAGATGCGCAAGCACCGACCGCAGGAAATGCACTTGCCGAGATCCTGTATGATGAACGGGTGGCGTTCATCTGGGAGCCTATGCATGACCTCGCCGGCGTATGCTTCCTGCTTTGCCTGGAGCATGGTCGCGTAGTCGCGCAGGTCGCAATGGTTGAACGCAGAACAACCGCAACCGAGACAGCGATTTCCTTCTTTCATCGCCTCCTCGTCGGTGAAGTTCGTCTCATACTCCTCGAAATCATGGACTCGTTCATCAGGAGGGCGAACATATGTTGGGACGCGCGGCACCTCCTCCACATCGCCAATATCGGCGCGGGTAACATCGATCTTCTCGTGTTTGTAGACAAACTGGGGAGGTCTGATCTCCTTGCCACATAGGTATTGTTCGATCGCGTCCGCGGCGCGGTGACCCGCTCCGACCGCTTCGACCGCGATCGACGGCCCGGTGACAACATCGCCACCGGCGAATACCCCTGCACATTTGGTCAGCCCAGTCTGTTCGTCAGCGATAATCCTCCCGCCACGGTCGATAGCGATCTCGCTTCCGCTAAGACAGTCGGTCTCCGGCGATTGACCGACAGCAATGATCACCCCTGCAACAGGGATGACGAACTCGGAGCCCTCAATCGGGATCGGTCTTGCCCGTCCGCTTGTGTCTGGGGCACCAAGCTTCATCCTAGAGCACTTTATTCCGGTGAGGTCTCCTTTCTCGATGACGAACTCGATCGGTTGAACTAGAAACTGGAAGCTGACCCCTTCTTCCTTTGCCTCTTCGACCTCGCGTGGCAGGGCCGGCATCTGCTCGCGGCTGCGACGATATATGACCGTTACCTCTGATCCAAGGCGCCGAGCGGAACGAGCGGCGTCCATCGCGGTATTTCCGCCACCGATTACCACCATCCGTGGCGGGAGTGGCGTCCGCTCTCCCTCGTTCACCCGTCGCAGGAACTCGATCCCTTGCATAACAGAGGAGTGGTCTTCCCCAGGTATTCTGAGGCCGCGTACACGCCAGGCACCAAGGCCGAGAAAGACCGCGTCAAATTCGCTCTGTAGCTGCGCAAGTGCGATCTCCTCTCCTAAGCGCACGTTGTTGCGGAACTCTATGCCCATCTTCTCTAGCACGGCGAGCTCGCGATCGAGGCCTTTCTGTACGAGGCGGAAGTCAGGGATCCCGTAGCGCAGCATCCCTCCCATCTTCGGCATCGCGTCGAAGACCACGGTAGCATGACCGTTACGCCGGAGGAAATAGGCTGCGCTTAATCCCGCTGGCCCACCACCAACGATCGCCACCCGCTTGCCGGTATCCGTGGCAACCGACGGGATGTAATCGAACTCCTTATCGCCGAGGAAACGTTTGATGTGCCGGATCTGAACCGGCTCTTCCGCGATCTCGCGCCGACAAGCGTCCTCGCACGGGGCCGGACAGATTCGGCCGAACGCTGCCGGTAGCGGTAGCTTCTCGTAGAGGAGGTGTAGTGCCTCTTCGAACAGACCGTTAGCCGTCAGACCTGCGTACCCCTGACAGTCCGTATGTGCAGGACAAGCTTGCTGACAGGGAGCGATGCAGTCCCCCCAGTGATTGCTAAGCAGCAGTTCGAGGGCGGTCCGGCGGATATCTTCGGCCGCCTTGCTATGGGTATGGATGACCATCCCATCGCGAACAGGCGTTGAACAGGACTTGACGACTCCCATTCCCTCTACATCGACGACGCACACACCACAGGAGTCGTATGGAGCAAGACGTTCCTCAGCGCAAAGAGCGGGGATCTCTATACCCTCGCGCCGAGCAAGAACAAGGATCGTCTCCCCCTCGACTGCGGAGACATTTTTCTCATTTATCGTGACTGAAAGCATCCCATCCCCTTTTTCACTGAACATCGATCGCTCCAAACGGACAGACTTCGTAACAACGGCCGCACTTGATACATATCTTCTGATCGATTACCTGAAACACGCCTTCACCTTGTGAGATCGCCTGCACCGGGCAGTCGCGCGTGCAGAGTTTGCAGTCTTTACACCGCTCGGGGCCGATCTCGTAGTGGATCAGCGCCTTGCACACGTGTGCAGGACAGGTCTTATCGACAATGTGGGCATCATATTCCTCGCGGAAGTACTTTGCTGTGGTGAGAACAGGGTTGGGCGCTGTCTGCCCTAAACCGCAAAGGGAATAGGTCTTGACCTTCTCACTCAGTTCTAGTAACCGCTCTAGGTCATCACCAGTTCCCTCGCCGTCGCAGATCCGTGTCAGGATCTCAAGCATCCTCTTCGTGCCAATGCGACAGAAGGTGCACTTTCCGCATGATTCCTTCTGGATAAAGTCGAGGAAGAAGCGAGCTAGATCGACCATGCACGTCTTTTCGTCAAGGACGATCAACCCGCCGGAACCCATGATCGCCCCTGTCTCGGTGATCGATTCGTAGTCGACTGGGACATCGGCAAGGGAGGAGGGGATGCACCCACCGGAAGGGCCTCCGATCTGCACCGCCTTGAACCCCTTTCCATCGCGAATCCCGCCGCCGATATCAAAGACGATATCCTTGATTGGCATCCCCATTGGGACCTCGACCAATCCGCTGTGGTTCACCTTCCCGGCCAGGGCAAAGACCTTTGTCCCTTTACTCTTCTCCGTCCCGTAGCGTGTGAACTCCTCCGTCTTGTGACGAATGATCCACGGAACGTTGGCCAGGGTCTCCACGTTGTTGATATTCGTCGGCTTTTCCCACAGTCCGGAGACAGCAGGGTAGGGAGGACGCCTCCGTGGAGTGCCGCGTCTCCCTTCTATCGAGGCGATCAGCGCGGTCTCTTCCCCACAGACGAACGCCCCTGCTCCAGCCTTGATCTTAACCTCGAATGAGAAGTCGCTGCCGAGTATATTCTCCCCGATGAAACCAGCGGTGGTTGCATCAGCTAGTGCCTTCTCCAACCGTTTAATCGCCAACGGGTACTCGGCGCGTACGTAGAAGTATCCGTGCGGGGCGCCGATCGCGTAAGCTCCGATCGCTATACCTTCAAGTACACGGTGCGGGTCTCCCTCGAGCACGCTACGGTCCATAAACGCCCCGGGGTCCCCTTCGTCGCCATTGCAGATGAAGTACTTCTCCGGCCCAGGCTCACGCGCGGCAAAGCCCCACTTAACGCCGGTGGGAAAACCGGCTCCGCCACGACCACGCAGCCCAGAGGCAGTTACCTTCTCGATCACCTGTTGCGGGGTCATCTCAGTGAGGGCGATCCTCAACGCCTCGTATCCTGCGTGTGCCCGGTACTCGTCGAGCGATTCGGGGTCAATCAAACCGCAGTTTTCGAGCACGATGCGAACCTGTTTATCGAAAAAGCCATCGGTAGCAACGAGGAGATCCTGAATAGGCTGCCCGCCAACGGCATGTTTTTCTACAATGCGTGTTACGTCCTCAACCCGTACGTGTCCGTATGTGGATAGCTTGCCATCCTGGTAAACTACGTCGACCAGCGGTTCGTTGTAGCACATACCGATGCACCCGACCCGCTTCAGCTTTACCGATGCATTACTCGCAGCCAGCTCCTTTTCAAAGGCGGAGTACACCGGTTCAGCGCCAGCAGCGATCCCGCAGGTTGCTAACCCCACTCTTATCTCACTTACGTGGCTCATCTTTCCTCCTGCTCGCGGTACGAGGAGAGGATCTCATCCACCGTATCGCGCGTCAGACGCCCGTACGTCTCATCATCGATCATCATCGCCGGGGCAAGGCTGCAACACCCAAGACAACGTACGCTTTCAAGGGTGAATAGCCCATCCGTTGTGGTCTCATTCTCCTCTATTCCCAGTTGTTCCTGGAAATGCGCCATGATCTTTCCCGCTCCGAGAACATGGCAGGCCGTCCCTTGGCAAACGCGGATCAGGTGTTTCCCCGGACGAGAAAGACGGAACTGCGAATAGAAGGTAGCCACCCCGTATATGGAACTTAACGGGACATGCGTATACTCAGAAACACGCTCTAAGTTGCTCTCCGAAAGGTATCCGTATCGGTTCTGGATCTGTTGTAAGAGAGGGATAACGCTTGCTGAAGAAGAAGTGAAGGTGCGGAACGAATCTATCCCCACCGTTTTTTCTTCTGAATCTTGAGAGGTCGGATTTGACATGTATCTCCTTTCAGATTACTGTTCTAATCACAACACCCCGTTATTTAGCAACTCTTGAACTACTTTTGTTCGTCCTTTGTAACCGGACTGTTCCCTGGCTGTGGGGATTATCCATTCCACAAAGGGAAGGTGCAACCTACGGAATAGCCCTGAAATCCCTACCCCCGCAGGCGTACAATAGGAAACGGAGGGTAATGCGCTACTACATCGAAAGCGACGGGAAAGTGTTCTTGGTCAGCCGAGAGGGGACCCTCGATCTACCTCGAAAAGCAGAGGTCCCCTTTCCGCTACAGGAGATCGCCCCACTTGCCACGAGTACCCCTGTCATCTTCTGTACTCCGAAACTTGAGAAACACCCCCGTGAGTGGCTAGGGAAGGATGAGATCATCGGCCTCCCTAGTGTAGCTCCGCTTGTGCGAGAGGCGGTGCACGCCGGGATGCCGCGGGTAGTGGTCGAGGGAGTCTGTCTTAAAGGGAGTAACGTCCTTCTGGTAAAGGGAAGCCGTGGCCTGACTAAGGGACGATGGTCGCTACCCGGGGGGTTCCTCCGTTTTGGAGAGACACCACGTGAAGGCCTCCTACGCGAGCTGAGAGAAGAGATCGACGTTGAGGCGCAGATCACTGGGCTCCTCGATGTCAAAGCAAAGCTAGGAAAAAAAAGTCGCCTTCACTGGACTATGGTCTTCTACCGAATCTCCCTCTTCGGCGAGCCAGCCCCGAATCCCGACGAGATCATGGCAGCAGAATATTTTCCACTTCCTCGAGCACAGGAACTCCTGTTCGATGACCTCATGCGCGAGGTAATCGCATCTCACTTAGATGCCTTTAAAGCTACAGAAGGTCCATGCTGATCAAAAGTTCGATATCTTGACTCCACTCCAAGAAATAGGGTTCATGTCTAAATTGTATGCCCAGGGTCACACGCGCGTACTCGACAGGGGTCAATACCAAGTCAAGCGACAGGCTATGGATGTCGGTGGGGGTACCGTCCCACATCTGCCGTGAAAAGGAGTAGGACGAGAAGAGAGTGACCCTCTTGGCAATAAGATAATTATACCCCAGGGTGATCTCCAGTTCGTGAGTGCGAAGGATATCATACGATCCGGAAAGTGTAGAGAGGGCCCCCTGGAGAAGGAACTGCGCCTGTGGAGTGGTGGTAAAGGCGTAGTTAAACGACACTGTACCCAAAAGGTCGTTCGGTTCGCCCAATGGATCCAAGAGTTCGTAGCCGATACCGACCTTGACGTCTCCCCCACAATAGCGGACGTAGTTCTCGTCCTCGATGATTCCCGCTATCTCATAGATATCGAGTGCGTCGAGTTCCCCCACTCTGATGAACCCGGTCCCCTCTATGATCTCCTGAAGCACATCTAGCAGGTCAGCGAACGTCTCGTAAGTTGCGATACTGTCAATCTCGTACGCGATCGCCTCTAGGTCGAGATCGTCCAGATGCTTGGAGATGCTCCCCTTTTTCACTAGATAGGCGTCGATCTTCATCGCCTTAGCGAGGGGGGTGACATCGGTAAACCGGCCGTAACCGACCCCAAGCTTCACCTCCAGCCCTATCGTCTTATAGGAGGAGGCGCTCTTCCCGCTCGCCCCGGCAAAGCCAAAGTAGAGGACTTCGGGCGAGAAATAGCGCTTAAAGTTCCCTTCAGCCGTTGTCAAAAATGAGGAGAGGCTCGATACAGAGATCGTTATATCGCTCTTCGCGGCGATGTCGAACCCGAACTCAGGTGAGTCGAACAGGCGAGTATAGTCGACCTTCAATTGTCCGGTGTCGATATCATAGTCAGCAAACCCATAGGGATCGTTGTAGTAATGGTAAGAGAAGCTAATCGCTAAATCGGAGATATCCGTGCGGGGGGAGCGGTAGTTACAAAGTGGCATCGCCACTACCGTCGTGCCAAAAAGGAGCAAAACAAGACAAACAAGCAGCCACTGTTTCATGCGGATCACCTCGTCTAAAGAAAGTAGGATAACGATAAGGGGCTGACAACTGAATCCTTCCCTTGCTTGAGTGAGGAATGTCCGTTCCGACTCACCAGCCCTCGTCGCCTCTGCGCACGATTCCTTCCCCATACTGCGCGGAAAGCTCATCGAGGGTGCCCTCAAGGAATGTTTCCTCCTTATCGAATAAGGAGAGTTGACGCGTATTTGCCTCGCTCAAACGACCGACCCCCACCCCGAGGAGCCTCACCCCGCGGCCTTTGAGGGACACGCGGCGGCGAAAGAGATCGACGGCCAACCCTTCGATAATATGAGTGGAGTCAGTTCCCACTCCAACACTAACCTGACGAGTGATAGTCTGAAAGTCAGGGAAGCGGACCTTTATCCGCACCGTCTTTCCTCGAAGCTTCTCCTGACGCAGCTGCGCCGCAACCTCGCGGGCAAGACGCCGCAGGAGATTCTCGATCTTTGCCATCTCGCGGATGTCCTGGGGAAAGGTCACCTCGCGGGAGACCGACTTGGCCTCCCGGCTTGGCTGCACTGGGGTGTCATCCTCTCCGCGGGCAAGGCGGTAGAGGGTTCTCCCGGTCGCTCCGAACTCACCCACTAGAAGCTCAAGCGGTGCTTCTCGCAGATCGCGGATCCTCAAAAAGCCGCGACCACGCAGCCGCCGCTCGGTCACCTTCCCCACCCCCCAGATCATCCCCACCGAAAGGGGGTCGAGGAGTCCTTGCACCTGCTGCGGCTCGATCACCACCAGGCCATCTGGTTTATTGAGTTCGGAGGCAAGCTTGGCCAGGAACCGATTAGAAGCAAGGCCAACCGAACAGGTGAGCTTAGTCCTATCCCGTACGCGGCGTTTGATCTCCACGACGATCTCCTCCGCCGGGCCGAACACCCTCTCGCTTCCTGTCAGGTCGAGGAACGCCTCATCGAGTGAAATCGTCTCCACAAGAGGTGTGTAGGCATACAGGATCTCGCGCACCTGCGCGGAGATCTCCTGGTAGCGAGAGAAGCGCGGCGAAAGGTAAATCCCGTCCTGACAGAGCTTGCGCGCCTTGGCCATCGGCATCGCGCTCCCCACTCCATACTTGCGAGCCTCGTAGGAAGCAGTAGATACGACCCCGCGCGGCCCCAGCCCGCCAACAATCACCGGTCTCCCTCGATAGGCAGGATGGTCGAGCTGCTCCACCGCGGCAAAGAAGGCATCCATGTCCAGATGAGCGATCTTGCGAACAGGCTTAGCTCTCATCTTTTCCCTTGAGCCCGCCTGAGCCAGGCAATAGTCCCAGGCTGCGTAACGTCATTAATCCACCCGATAGGCAGAAAACCCAAATCCAGGGCTGTGGTGAGGAGGGAATGTCGGGAAGCAAAGTCCGGCAAGCTCCTCCACAGCAAACGGTATCCCACCCTCCCTTGCCAGCTCGCCCGCAAGGGCCCACAATCGGTCGAAGCGTTTTTTCTCCCCGTTCTTAAGTGACTGTGAGACAAGAAAGGTAGTGAGCTTCCCAAGCTCCATTCCCCGCTTTTTGCACGGACAAAGGTGGAGCCGCGCCGCTTCTCCAGCAGGGTCGATCACCTGCAACGGATTTTCTCCGACCGTTCCCGTGGGGTCGATTCTTTCCCATTCTTGCTTCAAGTCTTCTTTAAAGCGCCGACGATCCCCTAAAAGGTGATCAATCCCAAATACCGCCTGATAGACCAGCTTCTGTAGATCTCCTGGATTCATCCGCGGGTGAAGTGCAACCTCGGTCTTCACTATCTGTAAGAGAGTTCCTTTCTCATCCACGAAGGAGAGGATAGAATGGTGCAAGATGACGGTCAAGGTGCGAATTGCAATCACAGGGCGACCGGGGGTAGGAAAGACAACGGTGATCGAACGCGTCCTCGCTCGGATCCCCTTAAGCGCCGGAGGGATGTTAACCGAGGAGATTCGCAAGTGCGGGCATCGTGTCGGGTTCTACGTCATCGATATTGCCACTGGCAGAAACGGCGTTCTTGCCCATCTGCATCAAGGCAAAGGTCCCAAGATAGGCCGGTACACGGTCAACCTGCACGATCTTGAAGAAGTTGGAGTGGCGGCGATCCGTCGTGCCGTTCTGGAAAAAGATCTGATAGTAATCGATGAGATTGCGCCGATGGAACTATGCTCGCCCGCGTTTATCCAGGCGGTCGAGAAAGCGCTAGCAAGCTCAAGACACCTTTTGATCTCCACCCACGCTCACACTGACCACCCGCTGGTACACCGCGTTAATCAGGAGCTTGAGCTTTTCCGGGTTAAGCTTTCCACCCGCGATAATATGGCAGAGACGATCGTTGAAGCATTCAAACCGGGTAGCGACAATGCTTACGATTAAGCATTCACGAGGTAAGACCAAGACTTGGTGATACAACAAAGTTGACAGAGGTAAAGTCTTGCCATTCTACAAGAATCGCATCACTCGTCTCTACGGAGCATTCACTGCCTGCGTAATCAAGAGCTAGATCCACAAAACCTCCCACCTCCCTACAAAACTAAGGAACAATAAGTGGCGGGAAGTCCCCGAAAATCAAGCGTGGACCGGGCTTTATGCCCGCGTTGTTTGTCCCCCCTCGCGCATTTCTCCAACGAGAAGAGCCAGCCCATCCTCCCCCAATTTCAAAGGTAATTCTTGGGCAAGATAAACCGAAACCGCGTTGTTTAATTCCTCAACGACAGATCGACCAGTGGCCTTGGAAAGAATGGCTAAGCCTTGGAGGAGAGTTGGATCGATCACCTCACTGCCATGGAGGGTCCATCGTTGTTCCACTCCTCCTTACCTCCTCTGCGGGGAGAAGCCTGACAATATCCTCAGATTCTTACAGGATAAAAGCGCTTTTGTACCTCGCCATTGTTGTATGCGCTTAGCGCATAATACAGCCCTTGGTCTTGCTATGTCAAGCGGAGAAGCCAAGTCTATTCACAGCACTCCAAAGTGCCAGCACCCCAGATCACTAGGGATCTTGAGGGGACGGTCTTGGTTTCTTTAAAAACCTGAAAGCCTGAAAAAAAGGTACATAGGGCACCGGGAGGAAGTTCGTCACCTATTTATGACGGTAAGCTCGAAGATCCGTTTCTCATGCGCTTTTTCGCACTCCGTACTTGTGGGGAGACACCCGTAACGGGACACTATGCCGCTTGTTTCCATCTAATATATGAAATGAATAATATAGCATTTACCGTGCAAAGCGTACTTAAGGGTGAGAGATAATTTGCTGATCGATGCCGCACAGCTTCTTGTGAACTCCCAACTTAGCGAATTCGCTTTAGGCCCCGCGTCCAAGATAGGATCAATCGAACAAGGACTGCGACGCGAGATAGCCCCAATGTTAAGCAAAATTTCGTCAGCAAAAACCCATTTTTCGGCCAAGATTATATAGACTACACCGTTCCTTTCAGCAATTGCGTAATATACATTACCGACAAACGTAGCGGGATCTGCTATAGTGATTGCGATGAAGAAACCCCCTCATCTTTTTCACCACCCGGAGAGGGCGGTCGAGCGATCCAGCTTGGCCGCCCTTGCACTTCAAACAGGAAGCACCCAGATGAGAAATCGATTGGCCAAGTAGACCGCCGCGACCAGGAGTGGGTAGAGGATGAGAAGCGATAATACCACCGGGTAGACCTGGAACATACCACCCTTGTTCTTCCCAGGCCAGGAGAAGCCCTCAGCGAACAGGTAGTCAATCGGCGGGCGCGGGTACGGCCACTTGTCTCTTCCCTCCGTGATCATGTAGATCAACGCCCGGAACGGTGAGCGGGCGAGTGCCGCCCGACGCAGCTGGAGGAAGAGACCAACAAGCAGGAGAATATAAGTAAGGAGGGGGATAGCGCCCCCAGTGCTTGCGATCAGGTTGAATGAGCCATGCAAGGCTACTGCAAAGAGGAACCCCGAAAAAAGCCAGAGGAGCCGCGCACGCCACATTCGAAGAAAGCGCGCGTGACCGACGAGGTATCCAGCAAGCCCGTTGAACAAAATGTGGCCGGGGAAGGTGCGGGCAAGAACAACAACCCGGAACACCTCATGAAACCGTCCGATGTCACCGGCTGTCCACACCTCGTAGGAACCGCTAAAAATGTACCAGAAGTCTTCATAGATCCCAAAACCCACCCCCAAGATCCCGAAGTAAATGGCAAAGTCGATCGGCTCAGCGAGGTCGGGGAAACCAAGCTGCCAGACCGTGCATGCCATCACCAAGAACTTGATCCCCTCCTCGATTAGCCCCGCGGCCACATAGGCGGAGAAAGGGGTCGTGATATTTCCCAGTGGGAGAAGATAGCGGATCAGAACGACCGGAATCACCGCCGCCATTCCCAGAATGAAGATCAGCGTCACCGTTGTTGTGGGCAGCCGTCGTAGCGGGTTACTTCGGTAGAGAAGGAAGATATATAAGAGGGAAAGCCCCGAGGAGAGGTAGATCGACCGCAGAAATAGGCTCATCGTACAGCGATGTTATAGGGGACGCCAGCATGAATCAATCGGGTTGCGCTTACATAAAACGCGGGAAAAGCACGTAGGAATAATAGAAGAAAAAAACGGGCAAGGCAAACAGGAGCCCATCAATTCGGTCTAGAGCCCCACCGTGGCCAGGGAGAAACGTCCCTGAGTCCTTGACCCCGGCGGCTCGCTTCAGCTTTGACTCGAAGATGTCGCCTAATTGGACTGCCAACCCAACGAGGAACGAAACGACAAGAATATGAGGGAAGCCTTTCCAAAAGGCGAACTGTCGCCACACAGGGGAGAGCGTCGCCCCGACCGCGGCACCACCGACGGTCAATATAAACCCACCAATGATGCCCTCCCACGTCTTCTTCGGACTGACGCTGGGAAAGGCATGATGCTTCCCCAGCAAGCTCCCGGCGAGGTAGGCGCCGGTGTCGTAGCCCCAGACCATGAGGAGGATGACCAGCGCGTGCGCCGCGCCCATATACGGTTTGTCCACCACCCCGCTGACGTAGATGAGATAGAAGAAACGCAGCAGCCAGGGAATATACAGGAGGCCGAACACCCCGGCCACAGCCTGCAGGAATCCCGTGCGATGTGGCATGCTACGCAGGTAACGTAGCACCTGATAGGCGATCGCCAGAAGGAGGGCGACGTCGCCGTAGCGGCCATCGAAGACGACGTAACTGAAGATTAGCACCGGTATCCAGATGAGGAACTCCGGTGCGGCGAGGGGAACTCCCAGTCGCCGCATCAGTTGCAGATATTCCACCGCGGCAGGGTAGGCCACGACGAGAATGAGGATCCCCACGATCCACTGTGACTCAAACTGCGTGCCTACGTAAAGCACACAAAAGACGATCCCCCCTGCGATGAGCGCGCTGACTAACCTTTTGATCACATTCATTATCTAGCCCTTACCCCGCCGAAGCGGCGTTCTCGTTTCTGGTATGAGGCGATGGTCTTAAGCAACTCGGCCGGGGTGAAGTCCGGCCAAAGGGTGCCAGTGAAATAGAGCTCGGCGTAGGCTGCCTGCCAGAGAAGGAAGTTGGAGAGGCGCATCTCCCCGCTTGTTCGAATGATAATGTCAGGATCGGGAATCCCATCGGTATAGAGGAAGCGAGCGAAGGAATCTTCATCGAACTCAACTAAGTCGAGCTTCCCTGCAATCGCAGCAGAGGCGACCCTCTGACAGGCGCGGACGATCTCCTGTCGGGCGCCGTAGTTCAGGGCTACGTTCAGAAGTAGTCGGTCGTTCTCCGCCGTTTGTTCGATCGCGTTTCTGACAGTCTCTCGTATCTGGGATGGAAGCCCTCCTAGGTCGCCGGAGACGATGATCCGGACTCCCTCTTTGATAAACTCCTTCAACTTTTCGGTGATGAATTGGTCAAGGAGGTGCATCAGGAAGTCAACCTCCTCGGCTGGGCGGTTCCAATTCTCGGTGGAGAAGGCAAACAGGGTTAGGTTTTTGAGGCCAAGCTTTCCTCCAGCGAAGCGGATAAGTCGCTCCGCCGCCTGGGCCCCGGCCTGGTGACCGGCAACGCGTGGAAGGCCTCGCGCCTTAGCCCAGCGGCCGTTCCCATCCATGATCAACGCCACGTGGCGTGGTAGTCCGTCAGCTTTAACCTGTTCGATCAGGGTCGACACGGGACCTCCATCAAGATCGGCCTGGCTTCGCGTAACATGGTGAGCGAACCGGTGACGAAGAGTACATCTTGAGCTTCAAGACACCTACGCGCACTGATCAACCCCTCTTCTACAGAGGACGCTTGCTTAAACCTAACTCCCAAGGATGAAGCAATCTTAGCCAGAAGATCAAGCGGGAGGGCGCGTGGGCTTCGCGAACATGTGAGGGTTACCTTAGCAAACAGAGGAAAGAGGACGTGACAAATCGCCTCTGCCTCCTTATCGGAAAGGAGCCCGAACAGGAGATGACGATGTAGACGTTTCGGAACGTAGCGCTTAACATCTTTGGCCAAGGCCAGTGTGGCTGGAAGGTTGTGTGCTCCGTCGAGGATGATCGTTGGATTAAGCTTCATCACCTCGAACCGACCGGGCCAGGAAACATCGGCTAAGCCAGCGGTAACGGCATCATTGGGCAAGCTAAAGCCGACTTTACGCAACAGTTCCACCGCTCGTAAAGTGAGCCTCAGATTCTCGGCCTGATAGCCCCCGAGAAGAGGAAGGTCGATCGTTTCGGGAAGATCGCTTGCGTCGATTCGGTAGGTTGTCCGTTTCCAGTCATAGGCGATCCTTTCCACTGCCACCGGATCGCAGCGAGCAAGAGGCGCTCGCGCCTTTTCACATTCCTTGATGATGATCTCCTCCGCCTCAGGCGGAAGTTCCCCCGCGAGGAAGGGGACGCTAGCCTTGGCGATCCCAGCCTTCTCCCAAGCGATCCGTTTAAGCATCTCCCCCAGGAGGGCGAGGTGATCGCGGCCGACGTTAGTCAAGATCGTTAAGAGGGGATCCAAAACATTCGTGGCATCAAACCGCCCCCCAAGTCCCACCTCAACCACAGCGAGCTTTACACGACTTTTTGCAAAGTGGGCAAAGGCGATTGCTGTCAGTGCTTCAAAGAGGGTCGGCCGATCCTCTGCGCTTTTTAAGACTGGAAGGACCTGCTCTACTCTCCCCGCAACATCTTCCTCGCTGATCCAGCGATTATTAACGCTGATCCGATCGCGAAAGTCTATCAGGTCAGGAGAAGTGAAGCGCCCCACGCGGTAGCCAGCCTGCAAAAGGATACTAGAGAGCATTGCTGCAACCGAACCTTTCCCATTTGTCCCGGCGATATGAATTGCGCGAAAGGCACGTTCCGGGTGGTCCAGCACATCGAGAAGACGGTTGATACGCGCAAGACCCGGCTTCACTTCAAGAGAGGGAAGACCATCTAAGACACAGCGGGCCTCGGTATATTTCATCTACTCCTCCAGCGCGGTAAGGTTTGCTTGCAGTCGCTCCTGCTTAGCGAGGAGCTCCTCCTGCTTCTTGTGCTCCTTTTTTACGACCTCACGCGGTGCCTGTTTTAGAAACGAGGGGTTCGTGAGGTTTCTCATGGCCTTCGCTAATTCGGTTTTTACCTGATTTAACTCCTTACGCAGACGGGAGCACTCTGCGTTAATGTCGATCAGTTCGGTGAGGGGGACGAATAGCTCTGCATCAGTGAGAACCTGCCGGGCCGAACCTGGAGGGGCACTAATGTCCTTTTTGATTTGCCACTCTTCCGCTCCGACGAGGGCGTTAAGCGCCTGAGATTTGCGCTTTAAAAGCGCCGATAGCTCAGGGTTGAAAGTCCGTACTAGGACCTTAAGGCGTGCGTTTTGGGGAACATTCAACTCGGCACGGATCGTCCGGACCGCGCTGACCACCTCCTGAAAGGCCGCCATCTCTTCTTCAGCCTGCGAATCACTCGCCGCCGGCTGCGGAAAGGCGGCGATGGAAAGGGATACCGGCTCCTCACCAAGGATCTGCCAGATCTCCTCGCTGATGAAGGGAACGAATGGGTGCATGAGCTTTAAGATCTCCTTTAAAACGTGGTAGAGGATCCCCTTCACCGCTTGATCTTGCTTGAAGGCAAGCCTCACCTTGGCGAGCTCGAGGTACCAGTCGCAGAAGTCATGCCAGATGAAGGCATACAAGGACTCGCTGGCAAGGTTGAAGTTATAGGCATCGAGGTTCGCGCGAATCGTTAAGATCGTCCTTGACAACCGAGATAGGATGAACCGGTCCTCCAACTCGGAGATCTCGTCGGGAAGCCCTGGCCGCTCATCCCCCAGGTTTAGAAGGACAAAGCGGGCCATGTTCCAGATCTTGTTTAAGAAGTTCCGGCTTGACTCGATGTCGCGCATCGCCACCCGCATCCCGCGTCCCTTGGAGGTGGACTGCGCCAAGGTGAAGCGTAATGCGTCCATTCCGTAACTATCCTTCACCTCCAAAGGATCGATGATGTTCCCCCGCGAGGAACTCATCTTTATCCCGTGCTCATCCTCGATGAGTGGGGTGAAATAGACCTGCCGAAATGGGACCTTTCCCATAAAGTGGATCCCCATCATGATCATCCTCGCTACCCAGAAGAAGATGATATCAAATCCAGTGATCAAAAGTGAGGTTGGATAGAAGTAGTTAAGTTCCGCGGTCTCCTCGGGCCAGCCCATCACCGAGAATGGAAATAGGGCGGAGCTAAACCATGTATCGAGAACGTCGGAGTCCTGATGGATCTCTGCACTCCTGCATGTCGGACATCTAGCCGGGTCCTCCCGGGAGACGATCGTCTCGCCGCAAGCCTGACAGTACCAGACAGGAATCTGGTGGCCCCACCATAGCTGCCGGGAGATACACCAGTCTTTGATATTCTCCATCCAGTCGAAGTACAGCCTCTTCCACCTTTTAGGGATGAACATGACCTCGTCTGAGCGAACAGCCTCTATCGCCGGGGCGGCGAGCTCCTTCATTCTCACAAACCACTGGTTGGAGATGAGAGGCTCCACCGGGGTATCACAGCGCTGGCAGTGACCAATCGAGTGTGGGTAGGGCTCTACCTTCACTAGAACTAAAGCGGTCTTTAGATCCTCGATCACGCGGGTGCGTGCCTCCTCTACAGTAAAACCGGCATAAACCCCTGCGTTCTCGTTCAGCGTTCCGTCCCCGTTTAGGATATTGATCGATTGCAGGTTGTGCTGGCGGCCGATCTCAAAGTCAATCGGGTCATGCGCTGGGGTCACCTTAAGGATGCCCGTCCCAAACTCCGGGTCGATCGCCTCCGAGGGAACGATCGGAAGCTCACGCCCAAGAAGGGGCAGAATCGCAGTTTTTCCGATCAGGTGAGCGTGCGCTGGATCGTTTGGGTGCACAGCCACCGCGGTATCGCCGAGCATTGTCTCCGGTCGGGTGGTAGCAATCTCGATTACATCCTCAGAATCCTTTAGGGCGTAGCGGATAGTATAGAGATTGCCCGGTTCTTCGTAGTGGACCACCTCGATGTCGGAGAGGGCGGTTTGGCAACGAGGGCACCAGTTGATCATGCGCTCGCCGCGGTAGATCTTCCCTTCCTCGTAGAGGCGAACGAAGACTTCGCGTACAGCACGGGAAAGGCCTTCGTCGAGGGTGAACCTCTCCCGCTCCCAATCGGGAGAGGTTCCGAGCGCCTTCAATTGCCTGCGAATATGGCCACCATAGCGCTCTTTCCAGTCCCAAACACGCTCCACAAACTTCTCGCGCCCAAGGTCCTGTCGGGTGAGCCCCTCCTTGGCCAGTTCCTTTTCCACAACGTTCTGGGTAGCGATCCCTGCATGATCCATGCCAGGAAACCAACAGGCGACGTAACCATCCATCCGCTTATAGCGAATTACGATGTCGTGTAGTGTATATTGAAGAGCATTTCCAATATGCATCGCCGAGGTGATATTCGGCGGCGGGATAACCATGGAGAACCGCTTATCTTTGCTTGGGTCAACCTCAACGTGAAAGAAACCGTGCTCCTCCCAGAAGCGATGGATCCTTTCCTCTACCTGAGGTGGCTGATAGCGCTTGGAAAGCTGCATCGAACTCCTCCTCAAAGTGTTCGCACCCATATTAGCAAAATCGACCGAAGAACCACAATTTATGCCTTGTACAGGCTCACATCCAGGCCTTGAGGGTGAGCGAGTACTCGTGCAGTTCCTCTGGGGAGAAGAAGAGCAAAAGCTCATGCTGCGCCGAGGAGAGACAGTCCGACCCGTGCACAAGGTTCTTAGTAAGGCTGAGGCCGAAGTCGCCGCGGATCGTGCCCGACGCTGCCTTCTGCGGGTCGGTAACCCCCATCAGCCCTCGCACTACCTCGATCGCATTCTCGCCTTCAATCGCCATGGCGACGATCGGCGAAGAGGTGATGAATGCGACAAGTTCAGGAAAGAATGGTTTTTGTACGTGTTCTTGATAGTGGCGGCGAGCGAGTTCTTCGTCGAGCGAAAGCATCTTCATCCCAACGACCTTCAACCCCTTCTCCTCGAAGCGGGAGATGATCCGCCCCACAAGCCCCCGCTGCACGGCATCGGGCTTACAGAGAACCAATGTGCGCTGCACACTCATCGACGATACCTCCTACGGAGTTCGGATATAGCGGCGCCCCTCCACCTGCTGAATAAGGTTCTCCATCTGGAGCAAAAGCAAGGTATGCGCAGCTTCAGTTGGGGTAAGGTCACCATGAGCAATGATATCATCAATGTGAATCGGTTCAAGACCGATCAGTTCATATACGCGTCGCTGTGATTCCGAGAGGGCGGCAATCGTCGCTTTCGTTTTCGTGGGAGTTACCTTCCCCAATTTGGAAAGGTCGGGAAATTCGCAGAGCACATCCTCAACCGTTTCTACAAGCTTTGCCCCATCCTTGATCAGGCGGTTTGTCCCGACGCTCGCCGTGCTGGTGACGTTTCCCGGAACGGCGAACACCTCACGCCCCTGTTCCAAGGCCAGCCGGGCGGTGATCAAGGCGCCGCTTCGTTGCGGGGCTTCCACAACAATCACCCCACGCGAGAGGCCGGAGAGGACGCGGTTGCGCTGGGGAAAGCTCCACTTCGCCGGTCTAGTATCAAGAGGGTACTCACTTACAAGCGTCCCAGTATCACTGATTCTTTCGGCCAATCCTCTATTGCTCGCCGGATAGGGGTGGAGGAACCCCGAACCGAGGACTGCTACGGTCTGTGCGCCCGCTTTTAAGGCGCCGCGATGGGCCGCACTGTCAATCCCAAGCGCTAATCCGCTCACCACGACCAGACTAAGATCACCCAGATCCGAAGCGAGCCGCTCGGCTACTGCCCTACCGTACCGGCTGCTGCGACGCGTCCCCACAATCGCGATTGTCCGCATCGTGTCAATTGTCTGATTTCCCTTCAGGTAAAGGATGGCCGGTGGGACTTCAATCTGGCGCAAGAGTGAGGGGTAGTCGGGGTCGAGGATGGTGAGGATTTGGATCCCCAACTCCTTGGATCGCGCAAGCTCGTGGTCGATCGCCTCCTCGCTGCGGGAGGAAGCGATCTTAGGCGCTGCCTTGGAGAAGCCGGGAAGCGCAGCGAGTTCTTTTTGCGGTGCCTCCCAAATCGCCTGTGGAGAGGTGAAACGATCGAGGAGGATTGCCATTCGCCGCGGGGTGAGCTCGCGGATCAGGTTAAGTCCGATCAAATAATGACTCGCTTGTCTCTTCATTAAAGAAAGATATTAGACCTAAAGTATTCTCTCTGACAAGGGCTGTCTCTTCTGGGGGTTTTCTCGCGGTCGTTGAGTGTCTTTCGTTGTTTGGCTATGATCCTTCCCGGTGACAAGGATGCCGATTATCTTATTCATTATCGCGTGCGTAGAGGTTGCCTCGCTGATTAAGCTCGGTCAGGCCATCGGCGGTGGACCGGTACTGGGAGTGATTATCCTCACCGCCGTTTTTGGGTTGACTCTTCTTCGCCTGGGTGGCCGATCCGCCTTAACAAAACTTACGGCGAGCGTCTTTGCAGGGAGACTCTCCGCAACGGACCTCCTCCGCCGTGAACTGTCCCTCTTAGTGGCGGGTATCCTCCTCATCGTTCCAGGACTGCTCACCGATGCTGCTGGGATCGTGTTCCTTGGACGATACTTTTTCTTCAGATTCCCTTCTCACCGGCCCAAAAGTGAGGAGGGTGATGTGATCGACGTCGAGTACCAAGTCCACGACAAGGCGCCGCGAGAGTAAAGGGCAAGCAAGAACAAGTGTAAAACGAGCCCTCCGATCCAGATTCCCATCCAGGAGGGAACCTGAAATTCGGCAAACGGGAGTCCTCCCAGCCGCTCTACAACCCAGATTAGGGATTTTAGCATCCAACCAAACAGAATTCCCACCGGGGTAAAAAACGGTGTCCAAGAGCACAAAAGGGCAAAAAGACCGCTCCAAAGTGCGACAGTAGCCAGTGGAATAACAAGCAGATTGGCAACGAGGACGAGCGGGTGGATCGTCCCGAAGTGATATGCGATAAACGGCGCAGTCCCTGCTTGCGCCGCCGCTGATACAACCAGTAGACCAAGTGGATAACGTATGCACCACGCGGGAAGTGAAGCTTTCTTTACCACCTCATTGATCCAATTTCCCACGCCAAAGAAGGGATCGAATGAAGCGATGATCGCCGCGGTGGCACCAAAGCTTAACTGAAAACCGACATCAAACAACGCAGAGGGCCGAATGGCGAGGATGACAAGCGCTGCAGCGGCCAAGCCCTGATAAGAGCGCACCCAGCGACGGAGGATGATCCCCAGGTCAGCAAGGACGCTCCCCAAGCCGAGAAACGCAAACAGAAGGGCAGCGCGCACCAGGCTCACCCGCGGGCCTACAAGCCATAAGACAAGTAAGACGGCCAGCCCAACAAGTGGGTAAGTGATCACTGGCCGCAGGCCGGCAAAGCGCAAACCGAACCAAAGGACAGCGAGGAAGATACCCAGATGAAGTCCGGAGACAGCGAGCAGGTGCATCAGGCCGATGCGGCGGAAGGCCTCCTCTACTTCATCAGAGAGCGAGGTACGCTCTCCAAACAGGAGGCCGTGGGCCAAGCCGGCCTCAACAGAGGGAAGGATCTGATCCAGCCGCTCAAGGAGCTTCTGGCGGAGGCTATCCCCAAAGCGCAAGATACGGCTCCCAGCGGTGCCGATCCCTTCCATCTGGCCTTCACCGTCGACTGTCATTGTGGCAAAGATCCCTTGGCGAGCGAGGTAGGCGCGGTAATCGAAGTCGTCAAAACGATCCGGCGCCTTCACTGAGCCGACCAGGTGAAGCCGGTCTCCATAGAGAATCCTCTTTTGATTCTCCTCGTTCCAGAAGCAGGTAACGCGGATCTTCGCCGGGAGGTGATCAGGTGCGAGGATAAAAGCGGTATACCCATCGCCAAGATCGGGGTAGGAGACGACCGTTCCCGTAACCTCCCGCAGATAGAGCGCTCGCCGGTAGAGCTCCTCCGTCGGAAGCTTGGAGGTCTGAGCACGAAGCCCTCCCAAAAGAGCGGTGACAACAAGAAGACCAACGAGAAAGGCACGGCGCACACGCGCCAGAAGGACACAGGTAACTGCAATCCCCACCGCCGGCCAATAAAGGAGCGCAGGAGCAAGATCGGGGAGAAGCAAGCCAAAAACTGTTCCCGTTGCAAAAGCGAACGTGACCCCAACCAGAGAATACCTCATCTCCCCATAAAGGATAACTGAAGCAATGCCTGAATTGCTAATTGCTCGAAAAGTCGGTATAATGTGAGCGGATCATTGATATGGGGGTGAATGGCTTCGACGGGGACAGCAAAGCGAGGCTGCAAGCGGAGCGTTCGCTATCTCCTAAAACTGGCGGAAAAAACAACAACTGCGGATTACGCATTCGCCGCTCCTTCTCTTAACTAAGAGAAGGCCGTCTGATGGAGCTTCCCGTGGGCTTCATTAAGGCGTCGACACAGCGGGTATATCGCGTCTAAGCGCTTTCCTTAAGACGCGACGAACCAACTGAAAGCTGGGTGAGGATCATCCTGGTCGTGGGAGGATGCTCACCAAGATGAAAACACGGCACTAAGCTTGTAGACGCCGAGTAGCGGTATCTTCGGACGCGGGTTCGACTCCCGCCACCTCCACCAGATCCTCCAGAGTTTTTTAGTAAGATTCTCGTTGCGATCGGGCCGTTCAGGGCTAACAAGGTTAAAGGGATATCTTTTCTCATCTCCAGTAGCTTATTCAAGCAGTTTGGAGACCTCCACTTGGGCTACGCCATCCGTTGCGGGCGCTGAGTCTTGAACTTCGTATCCTGTAAGTAGTCGACGGATATCAGACTCAGGTTTGGAGTAACTCTCGGAAGGTAGCGGCGTTTTGCACTGCGTAGCCACCGATGTCGTTATTAAAGAAGGCGTAGATATCCCGAGCACCAGACCGCCTCGCCCAGTGAGCACGTCTTTGAAGCTGGTTATCGGGGTAGCTTCCCTGATACCCACCGCCAGGGCCGTGGGAGCGCAGGTAAAGAAGTGGCCCAATCAAGATCTCTGGACAGCGGCTTTTGGGCATATCATGCACACAGAGCGTGGCTCCTTTTGCCGCAAGGAGCTCATACACTTTTTGAGTGAACCAGCTTGGATCACGGAATTCCAACACCGGTGTGGGTTTCGCTGGCAGAAGGCCGAGAAACGTCTCCAAAATAGAAAGGTCCACCTCAAAGCTAGGGGGAAGCTGCCAAAGGACCAAAGCTAGCTTTTCCTGCAAGGCTTCCGCCCGTTTGTAGAACACGGCCACTGGCTCCTCGCAATCTTCAAGCCGCTTGATATGGGACACATAGCGGCTACCTTTAAGAACAAACAGAAAATCATCAGGTGTCCGCTCATGCCAGGACTCCAAGGTAGTCTGGCGGGGGAGGTGATAGAAGGAGCTATTGATCTCAACACAATCAAATCGGCCAGAATAGAATTCCAGAAAGCGCCGCTGAGACAGATCCTCGGGGTAAAAGACACCCTTCCAGTGCTGATATGAGAATCCAGACGTTCCCACACGGATCATGACGCATCTACCCTCGAGAGTATTCCATCGCTTAAGGCAGCTTATAAAGGCTGGATTCAGCGAAAGGACGTACCATCTTTGAACACTTCCTCTATCAAATATAGCCTGTTCATGGGGCAACGGTCAACCTGAAAGTGGTGATCGAATGCTCCCGTAATCAGAGGATAATGTTGGATTACAAGACACGACTCCCATGAAGTCTGCTGTTAGGCTCGATAGAGGCAGCGTCAGAGAGGCAAGGGCGGTGTAAGCGGCCGATCTGCCTCATGGCTATGAAGGACCACGCCGCGTCTGTTACGGCTCGAGGCTCGCCGTAGGAACGTCAAACAGACGAACGGGGTAGATCGCATCGTAGGAGATATTGGCTTCGCGAAGCACCTGCTCAACCGCCTCACGGCTCGGTGCTTGCCACTCACAGAAGCTCTTGCTGTCCTCGAAACCGCAGAAGGTTCGCATCCAAGTTATCCCTTCCGGAAGGGGTGTCTTGGTCAGCTCCTTCAGCTGTTCCTCACTAAACACAACGCTGTGTGCAACTATGAATCTGGACATCGTTCTCACCTCCCTCTCTCTGGATTCGCATCGATCTAGTATACTCCGTAGCCAGTCGGAAGGGAAATCCACGTCTCCGGGTGCCATTCGAGGTACTTAAGGTTTTACCTATGGCAATCCCACCTACCTAGGCCTCGCCGGATGGGACGACAGGAGCAGCTAAGCTTTAGTGTTGGATTGCAAGGCCCGGACCCTCATATACCTAAGCCCGGTGCCTCCCGATGGGCCAAAGAGATAAGGTATGTGTAGCCGCAACTCAGAACAGCGCGCACTCAGCTGCTATCGCTGTTATCTCGGAGTAACCCTTCCACCTCACGGTAGAGAACGGGGAGATCACGCTGCACAATGTCCCAAACGACGTGATCATCAACGACCGCATAGCCATGGATTAGGATGTTCCGGAATGCTATGATACGTTCGTAATTGGTAACCTGTGACACGAGTTTCTTCTGTATACGTTGCGCTGCGCCAATCGCTTCTCCCATAATCTCAAACTGCCGCTCAACGCCTGATCGCAACAGAGGATCCTGCCTGTAGTCTGTCCAATCCTTGTCTTCTGTGAACTTGAGAATAAGTGAGGCCGCTTGGCGGATATCCTCCAAGTATGTCTTAATCTCAGGCCGCATAGACTACCTCTTTGCTATCACTGATGGACTCAAGGAAGTAGCGGTTTCTTATGGCGCTTTGCATCACAAGATCGACAGGGCGACCGAATAGCCTTTGCAGAGCACTGAGCAGACCGAAGTAGTTATCGGCATATTCCCCGGCGTGCAATGGCAGGAACTCAACGATGAAATCGAGATCGCTTGCCTGATTGTTAAACTCCCCACCTGCTACTGCTGAACCAAACAGCTCAAGCCTCTGAACCCGGTGAGTCTCACAGATCTGGCTCAACTCGATGATCTGGTCTTTCACGATAGAATTCATACAACTGTCCTCCGAAGAAATGATAGCGCAAAGCAAGTTCATGTTACCACTAGTTCCAGCCGGGACATCTCTGAAAGCGCGTCGTGTCCAGTACGGGGAATTCGAGGGCCACAAACCCTATTTCCGGCTCTCCTTCCTGTCTGCCGTGCCGGCACAGGCAGGGAGGAATTATGATGCGCGTCCCCAGAGTTACGCGTAGCGTCGGGGCTTGTACCCGACGAGTTTTTCCACCGTGTGGTAGCCTCAAATCCTCGGGCGTTCAGTCTGTTGGCGACACGCTTGGCTGTGAGATCGATAGTGGAATAGTCCCATGCAATAATCGTTGTCAAGCTTCATTTCTCATCGCCCGCGTTGAATCGTTTGCCTTGTGGACGCCAAGAATGAAGATCAGACCATGCGACCTCGCGCAACTCCCGCTCCGACGTCGCGGTGGGTCTAGCTTTCTCGCCTATTCCATCCTGTAGCAATTAATGGCTGACCGCGAACCAGATCACGGGAGAACCCGGAGCCACAGAACCTTCGAGAAGTCTTTTTTTTCAAAGGTGTATACGTTTTCCAGACCCTCTGCTTTCGCGAAGCAAGCTAGATATGCGTCCGTGTAATCAATGTTCAGTTCAGCGTGGAGAACGGCTGCTTCCTCCAAGAGGCGAGAGTTATCCACGTGAATGTTGCGTAGGTTCAGGATAGCAATTGCTTTTTCGGCGGCCTCCTGTTTGGACAAGTCAAACACAGAGGTTTCCAAGACCCAGATGATCTCAGCGATCACGAGAGGCGAGATAATTAGCTGGATCTCGCCTCTCTCCACCTGCTGTAGGACCTTCTCAGCCTGTTCGGCCTGATCAGGAGGAGCCCCGGTTAGGTAGCGAAGGAAGAAGCAGGTATCGACGCTAGCTCTTGGGATGGGCATGACGGGCAGTGTGCTCCTCACGGGCGATTCTTCGGAGTTCTTTGATGGACTTGAAAGGCTTTTGTGTTTTCACTGAACCGCGCATTTCAAGAAGAGATCTCCTTCTTATCGGGAGGACTCTTACCGAATCTCCCTCTTCGATGAACATCAATCCGTCCCCCTGTTTTAGGTTCCAGCGACGGGCGATTTGCGCGGGGATGGTGATCTGCTTTTTCGAGGAAAGTGTGGCAATTGTCATGGTTC
>Ga0307428_1000089_pt1 | contig 81004 bp, 74 predicted proteins | sample SalMarWE160240MG_FD_202161 | JGI IMG/M metagenome (GOLD analysis project Ga0307428, IMG submission 202161) | Salt marsh sediment microbial communities from the Plum Island Ecosystem LTER, Massachusetts, United States - WE1603-240 | ecosystem: Environmental > Aquatic > Marine > Intertidal zone >...
TCATGGATGAGGATAACTGCATGGTCGATGCTGCGAGGTTTTTTCTTGATTTCTCTACCAAGGAATCCTGTGGGAAATGCACTATGTGTCGCTTAGGGACTTTGCAAATGCTACACATTTTGGAGGATATCACGGCTGGTCGAGGCACAATAGAGGATATTGACCTTCTCCTCGCATTAGCTGAGGATGTTAAGATAGGGTCGCTTTGTGGCTTAGGGAAAACAGCCCCCAACCCTGTCCTCACAACCCTGCGCTATTTCCGAGGTGAATACGAAGCTCACATCTTGGAAAAGCGCTGCCCCGCCAGAGTATGTCCCGAACTCACTGCTTATTATATCCTTCCAGATAAGTGTGATAGAGGCTGTGAGCATTGTGTTTTGACCTGTCCTACAGAAGCAATTAAGGGAGGTAAAGGGGAAGTTAAAATCGTAGATCAGGAAAAGTGCTCTAAGTGTGGCACATGCTTGGAAGTTTGCCCTCCCGAGTATAATGCGGTGGTGAAGCTATCGCCTGTTAGCTTGCTGCCTTCCCCGAATTCGTCTGAAGAGAGAGCAAGGAAATGACCAAGACGATTGCTATCGCAGGAAAAGGAGGCACAGGTAAGACTAGTGTTGCTGCCTTACTCATCAAGCTCCTTTCTCAAAAGGGGTTGGTCCTGGCTGTGGATGCTGACCCCAGCACCAATCTTAACCAGGCGCTGGGTCTGCCTCTGGATGATAGTAAGACTGTGGGTAGAATACGGGAAAACATGACTGAGGATGTCTCCAAGGGTCGTTTAAGCCCCACCATTACCAAGCCGGAATATCTGTTCGGTAAGATATTGGAATCCCTGGCGGAGTCTAAAGGCTTTGACCTTTTAGCCATGGGGCGTCCGGAAGGGCCTGGATGCTATTGTGCGCCCAATGAGTTTCTGCGTGCATCCCTCGATAAGCTGGTGAAAGATTATAATTATAATTATATTGTCATGGATTGTGAGGCGGGCATGGAACACATTAGTCGCCAAACAACCAGAGATGTGGATGTTTTGCTCATTATGTCTGACCCCACAATAAAAGGTGTTACTGTGGCAGCTCGAATGAAGGATCTCATTGGGGAATTGAGGTCAAACGTGGGCAAAGTTGGGCTTATAGTTAATCGTGTCAAAGGTGAATTGTCTCCGGAGATAAAAAAGGTAATTGATGAATCTGGTCTTCAAGTCATTGCTATGATTCCAGAAGACCCCGATATGGCGGGTTTGGAAATGAAGGGAAGACCCGTAACTGAACTCCCCCAAGAATCTCCCCTTCAATTAAAGGTGAAAGAAATAGCTGAAGGCTTACGTTTATGATTGAGAAAATATCCTCCTTGGTGGAGGATTTGCGAAAATAAGTCGAAAGGCAGGTGAGGACTTATGGATGCAAAAGAATACCCGGCGATATGGTTACAAGCCGCTGGATGTACCGGCTGCTCAGTCTCTCTTCTCAATGTTATAAATCCCTCTATTAAAAACCTCTTAATTGATGAAGTGCTCCCGGGCAGTCATATAAATCTAAGGTTCCATCCTACTGTAATGGCAGGGGCAGGAGCGCCTGCCATCGAAGTTATGGTGGATACCTCACGGAATAAAAGGGGAGGTTACATCCTGATTGTAGAAGGGGCTATACCCACTGCTAAAGATGGTATCCATGGCGTGGTTGGTGAAAAGGATGGTAAGCCAATGACTATGCAATCATGGGTTGAAACATTGGCCAAGGATGCCTTAGTAGTCATTGCTTTGGGTAGCTGTGCTGCTTTTGGGGGAATTCCCGCTGCCTACCCCAACCCTACTCAGTGTCGCAGCGTCGGTGAAGTTCTTCAAGCCAAGGGCATCAATACTCCGTCGGTAAATATCCCCGGTTGTCCACCACACCCTGATTGGTTTGTGGGCACTTTGGCAAGCATCCTGCTTTCCGGTCTGCCGAAGCCGGAGGATTTGGATGAGCTTGGGCGTCCTAAGGCTTTTTATGGGCAAACTATCCACGAGAACTGTCCACGGCGAGCCTACTACGATGAGAATAAGTTTGCCAAAAAATTCGGCGATCCCGGGTGCAATTATGAATTAGGGTGTAGGGGACCTATAACCCATGCCGATTGTCCTTTAAGGTTGTGGAACAACAAGGTTAGTTGGTGCGTAGGCTGTGGTGCCACTTGTATTGGCTGCACCGAGCCCGGGTTCTTTGACATATCCCCGCTTTATGAAAAAACTAGCGAAGCTGCTTTGCCAGAGGAGGTTTGAATTAATGGGCAAGATTATAATCGATCCAGTAACTCGTATTGAAGGACATCTCAAGGTAGAGGCAGTAGTCGAGGGTGGTAAAGTGAAAGAGGCTAAAAGTTCGGGGATGCTGTTCCGCGGCTTGGAGCTAATCATGAGGGGTAGGGATCCCCGTGATGCCCAGCGGATAGCTCAACGTATTTGCGGAGTTTGCCCGACAAGCCATTCTATTGCCGCTGCTTTAAACCTGGATAGCGCTTTTGGCATCGCTGACAAAATCCCCGACAACGGCAGAATTATCCGCAATCTAATTCTCGGGGCAGCCCATATTGCTGACCATATCCTTCATTTCTATCACCTGGTGGCTCTTGATTATGTAGATGTGGCTAAATTGGCAAAGTATGAAGGGAATAATCCCGCCTTAAATTCAATAAAAAGCTTTATTGCTCGTGGGGAACTGGGGCCTTTTGTACCTCGTTATGAAGGTGATTATCGCCTGCCCGGCGAAGCTAATGAACAGGCGGTAGCGCACTATGTCGCGGCATTCGACATGCGTCGTAAAAGCCAGGAGATGCTTGCCCTGTTCGGTGGTAAGATGCCTCACAACATGGGCGTAATGCCCGGTGGAGTTGCTTCTGTACCCACGGTTGACAATATCACATCCTTCCTGTGGAGGTTGAAGGAGCTTCAGGAGTTTATTGATAATGTTTACCTCCCAGACGTGCTGGCGGTGGCCCAGGTTTACTCAGATTACTTTGAGATTGGTCATGGATGTGGAAATTTACTTGCTTATGGCTCTTATGAGCTGGATGGAAAGAAACCAGACCTCACCAAGAGGAAAAGATTTTTTAAGCCCGGGACCACCTCTACCAGTCTTAAGTTTAGCGAACTCGATCCAGCTAAAATTACCGAAGAGGTGAAGCATTCCTGGTATGCCGATTCTATCAGCGGCAGACATCCCTCCCAGGGAGATGTTGTTCCCGAAGAAGAAAAGAAAGGTGCTTATTCCTGGATAAAATCACCTCGCTATGGTAAGGCGGTTTTTGAAGCTGGGCCACTGGCTCGAATTATGGTCAACTATGGCGGAGGCAATCCCGGAGTCAAGAGCCTGGTTGATTCTGCCTTGTCGCAGGCAAATATAAGCCCCGATAAGATGTTTTCTGTCATGGGGCGTAATCTTGCTCGAGCCTTGGAGACTAAACTCATAGCCGATGCTATGGCCGACTGGGTTTTAGAGCTTAAGCCAGGTGAGCCAGCCTACGTAAGCTACGAACTCCCAGAAGAAGCTACTGGAATGGGACTGGTCGGTGCAGCGAGGGGTGCCCTCGGACACTGGATAGAAATAAAAGAAGGCAAGGTTGCTAATTACCAGGTCATTACCCCTTCTACCTGGAATATTTCTCCCAGGGATGATGAAGACCAACCTGGACCCTTGGAGCAGGCTATCAAGGGAACCAAGATAAAGGATGAGGCTAATCCCTTTGAGATAGTGCGCATCGTGAGGGCCTTTGACCCTTGTCTCGCCTGTTCTGTACATTTGCTCAGTCCCAGAGGGCATGACCTGGGGGAATTTAGGGTTTGTTAGTAAAAATTTGGAGGAAAGTTCAGGAATGGGAAAATTTGTTCTGGGAATAGGGAATGTCTTGTTGAGAGACGAAGGGATTGGTTGTCATGTGGTACATGCTTTGGAGGGAATCCCTCTCCCCGATGTAAAAATAATAGATGGGGGGACATGCCCCGATGTATTGCAGCTTCTTGAGGACGCTGATAAATTGATCATAGTGGATGCTGTTAAGGGTGGGGGAACGCCTGGACAAATTTACCGTTTTCACCTTGAGGATATAACTCTAGAGCAAAAGCCATTTCTATCCCTTCACGATGTGGGCTTAGTGGATAGCTTAATGTTAATGCAGCTTTGGCATCCCGATTTCATCGGGATAGGTGAGGCCGTCATTATTGGGGTCGAGCCCAGGGAGATTAACTGGGGGTTAGAATTATCGCCGGAGCTTCGAGAGAAAATGCCTCAGATAATAGATGCCATTTTGGCAGAACTTAATGTCTCAGCTAACCTCTCCCTCGAAGGAGAGGTGTAAGGAAAAAGTGTAAAGGAGACAAAAATGTTGATTTCAGAGCAAAAACCACTTGAAGAAATCCTAGGCTATCTTGAGGGGGATAAGAGTATCTTTCTCATCGGTTGTAAGGGTTGTGCTGAGGGCTGGGGGAGTGGAGGAGAAAAACAAGTAGTAGAAATGAAAAGCACTTTGCAGGAACAGGGTAAAGCTGTCTCGGGTTCAGTAGTTGTTGATATGTTATGTGATAGCGTGTTAACCAAGTTGAAACTCAGAGCTTATAAAAAGGAAATTGCTGCTGCCGATTCTATCCTGGTTCTGACCGATGGGGCTGGAGTGCAGACTGTAGCGGAATTAGTAGATAAGGCAGTACATCCTGGCTGCAACACTCTGTCCTCAGGTGGTGCTCATGCCGAGTGGAAAGAAGCGGAGCGATGCCTTGAGTGTGGTGATTGTGTGCTGGAGTTCACCGGCGGTATTTGCCCTATTGCCCGATGTGCCAAGCATCTGCTTAATGGTCCCTGTGGTGGCTCACAAGGTGGTAAATGTGAAGTTGATCCGGATATACCTTGCGTCTGGCAACAGATTGTCGATCGCCTTGCCAAACTAGGACAACTTGATAAATTGGAAAGGCTTGTAGCACCAAAGAATTGGAGTGTGAGCCTTATATCAGGGCCACCGGTAAAGAGGCTTTCTTGATGTCATTGTGGGTGAGAGAGGCAGTCCTTAAGAGCTACCCCGGCTCACATATCGGATATATAAATTATTGAGGAGGAAGGAAATGAATGCACAAGTCCAAAAACCTTTTGAGGAGATTCTAGGATATCTTGAAGGTAAGAAAAGGATATTTCTGATGGGGTGCGGAGGATGTGCCACAATCTTTCACACAGGTGGCATAAAAGACGTGGATGAGATGGCAGAGAGACTAACGAAGGAAGGGAAGGAGATTGTAGGTAAGATTGGATTGCCCTTTGGCATATTTACCTGCTATCTTCCAATGTCCTCCATGTTTTTGAAGGAGCACAGAGAAGAGATAGAGAAGGCCGATGCTATATTAATGCAGAGTTGCGGGGACGGTTTGCAGGCGGTGCGAGGATATTTGGAGGAGGAAATGGGTATTATAAAGCCCATGTATCCCTCAAACAACGCGCTTGGGTTTTCCAGTGGAGGACCTAGCAAGTTCAAGGAAGAATGCCAAGCCTGCGGGGAATGTGAGCTTGGTAGGACTGCTGGTATTTGTCCACTGGTGCAATGTCCCAAAGGATTGCTAAACGGCCCATGTGGAGGGACAACTGTGGACGGCAAGTGTGAAGTAGACCCTACACGTGACTGTGCTTGGGTCATGATCTATAAGAGGTTAGGGAAACTTGGTGAACTTGATGAGCTGTTGGAAATACAAGAGCCGCATGATTGGAGTAAAGCAATAAGACCACGCAGCTTAGAGGTTGAACCCATCAACCTGCTGGAGGAATTGAAGGGGACGAAGAAGGTAATAGAAACATTGGGAGTATGATAAAGAACAACATTAGGAGGGGTTTATGAAGACGAAAAGTAATTTGGAACGGGTGCTAGAGGTTGGACAGTTTGCTGTCACAGGTGAATTGGGACCACCACAGAGCGCTGACTCTGAGATAGTTAGAAGAAAAGCAAAGATACTCAAAGGTCATGTAGATGCTTTTAATGTCACCGATGGTCAGACTGCTGTAGTGCGCATGGCATCTTGGGCAGCTTGCCTTATCGCTAAAGAGGAGGGTTTAGACCCTGTTGTCCAGATGACCTGCCGTGACCGCAATCGCATTGCCCTTCAGATGGACGTGTTGGGTGTCGCAGCACTGGGCATAAATAATATGTTGTGTCTCACGGGTGACCACCAGAAATTCGGCAATCATCCTATGGCCAAAGGTGTTTATGATCTTGATTCTATTCAACTGGTTAAGATGGTGAAAGACATGCGGGACGAAAGGAAGTTCCAGTGTGGCGAAGAGATGGCAGTTGAGCCTCGTCTCTTCATCGGGGCTGCTGCTAATCCCTTTGCTGACCCCTTTGAGTTCAGAGTGGCACGTCTTGCTAAGAAAGTGGCAGCAGGGGCAGATTTTATTCAAACTCAGATTATCTACAATGTGGATAAGTTCGCTGAATGGATGAAGATGGTACGGGACAGAGGATTACACGAGAAAGTAAAGATACTTGCCGGTGTTGCTCCCATAAAGTCAGTGGGTGCCGCAAAATATATGAAGACCAGAGTTCCCGGAATGGATGTGCCTGACAGCATTGTTGCCCGGCTTCAAGGAGTGTCTAAGGAGCAAGTGTCTGGAGAGGGCATCAAGCTCTGCATTGATATTATCAATCAGGTGCGTGAAATTGAGGGTGTGGCGGGTATTCATCTCATGGCTATCGAGTGGGAGGAAGCAGTGCCCGAGATAGTAGGGGCGGCTGGTCTTCTGCCTCGCCCCAGATTTGTCACATAATGGAAAATCGTCGTTCGTCATCACATGGTTCCCGGGACCAAGGTTTTGGGCTTTCATATAAGCTTGCTCGTGAGCAATTGGCCAAAATCAGCGATATACAAGAGCAATGCCGTAAAAGCGGTGCGCGATATGTGGGGCCCAACGATATAGTCATTAATTATCTAAATCAGCCGTATCACATTACCCTTCCTGATGTCGAAATATCGTTGGAGGATAGCAACGTGGAAGTTTCGCAGAAGGACAAAATCCTGATACTGCACTATTTCACTTTGGCAAAATACACACCGGATACTGGTATATTGATTACCTATAAACAGCTACCGGGAGGCATTAGCTATTTCCCGGCATTTTCCCAAAGAGCGATAGCTCCTTTTATAAACCACTTTGGCAAAAATCCCGAGTTGCTAATAAAGGCGGCGGCAAAGTTAGGAGGCCGTGAGGCAGACTACGGGGATGTGTCTGTGGCCGTTAATGCTTTCGACCACGTGCCCATAACCTTAGTGTTATGGAGAGGCGATGAGGAGCTTGCTCCCAATGGGAGTATATTGTTCGATGCTAATATTTCTGATTATCTTTCCACTGAGGATGTAACTGTGCTTAGCGAAACTATCATTTGGAAGCTGGTTAAAGGCATTCCATCTACTTAACCTAGTAACCGCAGTGCTCCCTCGAAATTACACAAGGCAAAGGGCTGAAAGACGACGGAGGGAGTTGCTGAACAATCACGATAGGCTATATTTGCGTTGGCGTCCCTATTTGTGATATAGTGCAGCCTTTGAGCTACTTTTGGGAAATTAGTTGGGCGGGAATTTTGAAGACGCCTATTTCGAGGCTGTCTCAAGAGAGATGGTAAATAGCGAGGTGCCAAATGGCGAATCCTTCAGGAACGCAAGCCACTCAGGCGCTTCTACAAGAGCAAGAAGGGACCATTGGCGAACGCTTAAGTGAGATTTTGTCATCTTACCAGGGTAGGGAAGAGGAGCTTATCGCCATCTTGCAGCAGGTCCAGCAGGTTTTTGGCTACCTACCAGAGCCAGCGATGAGAAAGATAGCCAAATTTCTCAAGCTGCCAGAAAGCACTGTTTTTGGGGTAGGCACATTCTATGCCCAATTCAAGCTTGTCCCTTCAGGTCGGAACATTATTAGGGTTTGTCGCGGCACTGCTTGTCATGTGCGTGGTGGCGCCCGCATTCTTAGAGAAGTGGAAAAGAATCTGGGCATTAAGCCCGGCGAAAGTACCCCTGACCTCGAGTGTTCCTTAGAGACAGTGGCTTGTATCGGTGCCTGTGCTCTAGCACCAACAATGGTGGTAAACAACGAGACCCATGGACAAATGACAGCTAAAAAGGTAACTGAGGTTTTAGAGCGGTTTAGAAGAAAGAAATGACGGGGAAAAAACTTGGTATTCACTCTGATAGGCACCGCAAGGTGTTGGTCTGCCAGGGCACTGGGTGTACTTCTTCGAGGTCGGAGGAAATTCGGAGGGCACTCGAACATGAAGTGAAGCGGGCAGGTTTGAACAATGCCGAAGTCGATTTTACCGGCTGCCACGGCTTTTGCCAGCAAGGACCAATAGTGGTTGTCGAGCCTGAAGGTATCTTCTACGCCCATGTTAAGGTAGAAGATGCCGCCGAGATTGTCTATTCACATCTCAAAGAAGGTAAGCCGGTGGAGCGTCTTTTCTACCGCGACCCTGTTACCAATGAAGCGATACCCACTTATCAAGAGATAAAGTTCTACAAGAAGCAAACTCGCTTGATACTACGTAACTGTGGACACATTAATCCGGAGAGGATTGAAGATTACATTGCCAATGGTGGCTATGAGGCACTGAGGAAGGCATTATTAAAGATGACTCCGGAGGAGGTTATCAGCGAGGTTAAAAAATCAGGGCTGCGAGGTCATGGTGGCGCTGGTTTCCCTACGGGAGTAAAGTGGGAATTCTGCCGTAAGTCGCCAGGGGAACAGAAGTATATGATTTGCAATGCTGACGAGGGTGACCCTGGTGCCTTTATGGACCGGAGCACCATGGAAGGTGATCCACACACCGTTATCGAGGGGTTGATTATTGCAGCCTATGCTATTGGAGCCAGCGAAGGCTACATTTATTGCCGTGCTGAATATCCTTTGGCTATAAAGCGTTTGCGTATTGCTATTAAACAAGCTGAGGAGGAGGGGTTCTTGGGCAAGAATATTCTCGGCTCACGGTTCAACTTTACCGCGCATATTAAAGAGGGTGCTGGCGCTTTTGTCTGTGGTGAAGAGACAGCACTGATGGCTTCCATTGAAGGTAAGAGGGGCATGCCTCGCCCCCGACCTCCATTTCCTGCCCAGTTTGGTTTGTGGGGAAAGCCAACTACTATTAACAATGTGAAAACCCTTGCCAGCATCCCTGTGATAATTAGCAAGGGTGCAGACTGGTACGCCAGCATTGGCACTGAGAAGAGCAAAGGGACTGCGGTTTTCGCCTTAACGGGCAAGATCGCCAATGCCGGTTTGGTAGAGATTCCTATGGGCATCACTTTACGTGAACTTATCTTCGAAATCGGCGGAGGAATCCCTGGCGGCAAGCGCTTTAAAGCAGTACAGACTGGCGGACCATCCGGAGGTTGTCTACCAGCAAGCTTGCTTGATTCTCCAGTTGATTATGAATCGCTAACCGCAGCAGGCTCTATTATGGGCTCTGGTGGTATGGTGGTGATGGACGAGGATACTTGCATGGTTGACATGGCACGCTTCTTCCTCTCCTTCACACAACTTGAATCCTGTGGCAAATGCATTCCATGTCGCTGGGGCACTAAACAGATGCTGGACATATTAGAGGATATAGCCAATGGGAGGGGTAGGCCTGGAGATATTGAATTGCTTCAAGAATTAGCGGAATCGGTTAAAGATGGTTCCTTATGCGGTTTAGGGCAAACCGCTCCTAATCCGGTGCTTACTTCAATTCGCTACTTCCGTGATGAGTATGAAGAACATATCAAAAGGCATCATTGTTCTGCCGCAGTGTGCAAGGGCCTGGTCAAGGCGCCTTGTAGCCATATTTGCCCTGCTGGTGTGGACGTTCCTCGCTATCTTCGCTTTATTAGCCAGGGTAGATTTGACCAAGCACTGGCTGTGATCAGGGAGAAAATACCCTTCCCCTCGGTTTGTGGGCATGTTTGCCCTCATCCTTGTGAAGCCAAGTGCCGGCGAGGACAGGTTGACGAGGCTATTGCCATAAGGGCACTCAAGCGCTTTGCTGCAGAAAAAGGAAACGGAACTTGGAAAATAAAAGCAAAAATAGCTCCAGCCACAGATAAGAGTGTTGCTATTATTGGTGCCGGACCGGCAGGGCTCACCGCGGCTTATTACTTAGCCAGGCGAGGGCATGCTGTTACTGTATTCGAGGCACTTCCCGAGCCGGGGGGCATGATGAGGTATGGAATTCCTGAGTACCGCTTGCCCAGAGAAGTGCTGGCCGGAGAAATTGAGGAAATAAGCGGCGTTGGAGTGGAAATAAGGATGAATACCAGGACTGACTCCGTGGATGAGCTTTTTGAACATGGTTACCATGCTATTTTCCTTGCTATTGGAGCTCATCGGGGGGCGAAATTAAGGATTGAAGGAGAAGACAGCCCTGAGGTTATGGACGGCGTGTCTTTCCTCAGAGAGATAAATATAGGTAATAAAGTTAGAGTAGGAGATAGGATAGTCATCGTTGGGGGAGGCAATGTCGCCATGGATGTTTCCCGCAGCGCACTACGCCTCGGTGCTAAGGAAGCAATAATTATCTATCGCCGCACCAGGGATGAGATGCCAGCAAGCGAAGAGGAGATAGAGGAAGCGTTGTTTGAAGGAGTGAAGATAAAGTTCCTCGCTGCCCCAATTAGAATAGAGAGAAAGAGTGGTGCGGTAGAGCTTACATGCATACGTATGGAGCTTGGAGCGGTAGATGAAAGTGGCAGACGGCGCTCAGTGCCGATTGAAGGTAATGAATTTAGTTTGACGTTTGATACCGTGATTGCCGCTATTGGACAGGTGCCAGAGGCTCCGGAGAAATTTGGACTTCCTCTGGGACGGGGAAATACTGTCCAGGTTGACGCTGATACTCTAGCCACAGCTAGGGAAGGTGTCTTTGCTGGTGGTGATGCTGTGACTGGCCCAGCCACAGTTATTGAGGCTATCGCCGCCGGAAGGCAGGCAGCGATTTCTATAGACAGATATCTAGGCGGTAGCGGCGCAATAGATGAAACACTGGCGTCGCCTGAAGAAGTAGAGATATTGCCTGAGATCGAGGAGGGGGAAAAGCACCGCATTTCTATACCTACCTTGACTCTAAGTGAGCGGCTCGGTAGCTTTGCTGAAGTGGAGCTTAGTCTTGGAGAAGAAATGGCGATTGAGGAATCAATGCGGTGCTTGAGATGTGACCTGGAAGAAGACTAGTAAAGAGGGGCAACAATGACTAAAGTTGCCTCAACCAAACCAGAAGAAAAGAGAGTGGATACTATCAAGCTGACCATTAATGGTCGCAAGATCATAGCAAAAAAGGGAGTCACTGTGCTTGAAGCGGCACTGAATGCTGGCATCTATATTCCCACGCTGTGTTATGACCCTGACCTCAAGCCTTATGGAGGTTGTCGCCTCTGCGTAGTTGAAATAGAAGGGATGCGGGGCTTGGTTAGCTCATGTACTACACCGGCAACTGATGGTATGGTGGTGCACACGGATACACGAAGGGTAAATCAATCACGCCGAATCACTATGGAACTTATCAGCGCCAATTATCACGGCGATTTCCTTGCTTGTGCCAAAAACCAGGGCTGTGAACTACTTAAGGTTGCTCGTTATTTGGGCATAGAGCAGGAGCGCATCGAGCGACTTCGGAAAAGCACTCAAGTGCTTCCTGTAGATGATAGCCATCCGGCATTTCTTCGTGACCTGAATAAGTGCATCCTTTGCGCCAAATGTGTGCGAGCCTGTCACGAGATAGTTTGCCATGATGCCATTGACATAGCCTTTCGAGGCAACTCGGCAAGGATAGCCACATTTGGTGATAAACCGATTGTCGAATCTATTTGCAAGTCCTGTGGTGAATGTGTTATGCGATGTCCTACTGGAGCATTGGTGCCTAAATGGGAAAAGCCACCTGCCGAAGAGGTTAAGACCATTTGTCCTTATTGCGGTGTTGGTTGCTCCCTCTACCTGGGTGTTCTGGATAATAAAGTTGTTTCCGTGCGTGGTGACCCCGAGGGTCCAGCTAACAAAGGCAGTCTGTGTGTCAAGGGGCGCTGGGGGTATGATTTTATTAACCATCCTGAGAGGTTAACCACGCCCTTTATACGGTTACCTGGAGTGGCACGAAAAGCAGGTCAGGATGGGCAGTTACACGAAATCTTCCGTGAGGCTAGCTGGGATGAAGCTCTGGAACTAGTAGCCAATAAGCTCATTGAACTCAAGCAATCTTGCGGAGCAGATAGTATCGCTGCCTTAAGTTCAGCTAAGTGCACCAACGAAGATAACTATGTTATGCAGAAATTCGTGCGTGCTGTGATCGGGACTAATAACATTGACCACTGTGTCCGACTATGCCACGCCTCCACAGTAGTCGGTGGCATCGCCGCCTTCGGTCAAGGGGCAATGAGCAATTCTTATTCTGATTTTGAGAAAACTGGACTTTTCTTCATCATCGGCTCTAACACCACCGAATGTCATCCCATTATCGGCTCGATGATCAAGAGAAGAGTCAGGTTTGGTGGTGCTAAGCTCATTGTGGCTGATCCTCGCTCTATCGAACTTGGCGATTTTGCTACTGTCAAGCTCTCTCACAAGCCAGGGACAGATGTTGCCCTTATCAATGGGCTGATGCACGTGATTATTAGAGATGGCCTTGAGAAAAAGAAATTTATCCGGGAGCGCACCGAAAGTTTTGAGGAACTGCGCCAGCTTGTGGAGAGGTATACGCCCGAGGCAGTGGAGGCTATAACAGGGGTTCCTAGGGCTGATATAGAAGTGGCCGCCCGCCTTTTTGGAGAGGCGAAAAGCGCCTGCATCCTCTATGGAATGGGAATAACCCAGCATACTACGGGCACAGATAATGTGAAAAGCGTGGCAAACCTGTTACTATTGACTGGCAATATCGGCAGGGAGGGTACAGGGTTCAGTCCCCTTCGGGGTCAGAATAATGTCCAGGGTGCCTGTGACATGGGAGCGCTTCCCAATGTCTACCCCGGCTATCAAAAGGTTGATGACCCCGCTGTGAGAATGAAATTCGAAACTGCCTGGGGGTGCAAATTGAGCGACCAGCCAGGAATGACGGTTACTGAGATAGCCGATGCTATACTCAAGGGAGATATTAAAGGGTTCTATGTTATGGGAGAGAATCCCATGTTAAGTGAGCCTAATCTAGAGCATTTTAAGCAAGCACTGGAGAAACTGGAATTCTTGGTAGTTCAGGATATATTTCTTTCTGAGACTGCCTGGCTGGCTGACGTTGTTTTCCCCGCCGCTGCCTTCGCGGAAAAGGATGGTACCTTTACCAATACCGAAAGGCGAGTTCAGAGAATAAGGCAGGCCCTTATGCCACCCGGGGAAGCAAAGGCTGACTGGGAGATTATATCTGCTTTGGCGGAAAAGATGGGAAAGCCATTTGACTACCAGAGTGCCAGCCAGATTATGGAAGAAATTGCCTCCCTTACTCCTATTTATGGCGGTATCCACTTCGACCGCCTCGACAACGGTGGTTTGCAATGGCCCTGCCCGGATGCCTCACACCCCGGAACCAGTTTTCTTTACCAGGATGGCTTTGCCCGGGGACGGGGCAAGTTCCATGCTGTGGACTATTTACCACCAGCGGAATCAATATCCAAAAAGTACCCGCTTATTCTCACTACGGGGCGGGTGCTGGAGCATTGGCACACTGGCACAATGAGTCGGCGCTCTAATGTGCTGAATGAACTCTATCCTAACGGTGTAGTTGAAATGAGCCTTGGTGATGCCGCAAGGCTGGGATTTGTTGAGGGCGATTTGATAGCAGTTACCTCAAAAAGAGGTCGGGTGGAGGTGCCGGTTCATATTACGGAAAAGTCGCCTCCCGGAGTCGTCTTTATGCCCTTCCACTGGCGTGAGGCAGCAGCCAATATCCTCACCAATGATGCTCTTGACCCATTAGCCAAGATTCCTGAGTATAAAGTCTCTGCCGTGAATGCCGTGCGGCGGAGGAAAAAGCTGCGCTGATGAGCGGAGATATACTCAAAGTATAATCATGGCTGGGCAATCTGGATGAGCGCCTTAAGATCTGGCTTTTGTCGCGATTGAGATGGTAGCTACTGTTACCATTTTTCTTCGCTCCCCCATCTCCTCTCGGCTGCCAGCTTTCGTGCCCTCTCCAGGTCGCCATGGTTGTTTATATTGAAAAAGCTTAAGTGCTCCGGGTCAAATCTGTTTATCTCGTCCTCTTCAATGTATTTCACCTTGACCATACTAAAAAGCTTTCTAATCTGCCGTTCATCTTGCTCCAGCAACTCCTGGATGGGGACTAAACAATTCTTGGAATACACTGCGCAAAGGGGCTCCAATTCATTTTTTATCCGGGGAATAACGACATCAAATGTAGAACAGATTTTGGTCATATATTCAAGCAAGCTGACGCTCAGAAACGGTGTATCACAGCCAACGACGATAGCCCGCGAACTAGATGAGGCTATTAAACCTGAGTAAATGCCCACCAGTGGGCCCTTTCCAGGATAAATATCGGCTACCGTTTTTATACTTACAGCCGAGGAGCAGGGAATTGCTTTGCCATGGGCAGTCGCTATGATGATTTCTGTGCTAAGGATAGCAAGGCGGTCGACCACCAACTGGATAAGGCTCTTATCCTCAATAACCTGAAGAGCCTTGCTCTGACCAAGCCTTAAACTTTTGCCACCGGCGAGAATGATAGAGGTCATACTCAAAACGCCTGAAATATAAAGCTACGCTAACATACTGGACAGCGCCAGGCAAGCCGTTGTTGCTTGCCTAAGCTTTCCTGCTGTATTAGAATACTAATATAAGCACATGGCAAAGCTGTACTGCAAGGTTCTAGCCAAATCGAGACAGGTAGTTTTTACTAAGAGACCAATATGGAAGAACTTTACAAGCTAAAAGTAAGGGAAATAATGATACCCCAACATGATACCCCATTTATGGAGGAGAACGCGAGTTGGGTGGAGTTTCTTAGCAAGCTTTCCCTCAGGGCACACGCCTGGGTGGTTAACAATACTGAGGAAATGAAAGTTGTGGGGGTAGTAACGGAACACGATATGCTGCGTTCCATGATTCCTCCTGGGCAAAAGAAGGAAAGGATATTCGGAGCTACCAAGGCTGAGATATTTTGCTTAAAAGAAAGTATCGTCCAGGATATCATGACACATAATCCTGTTGTATGCTCGCCGGAAGAAACTGTAGCTGACGTTTTGAAGAAGTTTTCCTCCTTCGGTGTCCGCAGGTTAGCAGTTGTTGATGAAAATAAAAAACTCCTGGGAGAAATAACAATACAGCTCCTGGTAAGAACTCTCAGAAATAGGTTCCTGAATACCTTATGAATATCTATGTCCTTGTAGCCTTAGTTCTCATACTTGGCTTCATACTCGGCAGGATACTACGCAAGCTACGCTTAACGGAAATCCTGGCGTATATCCTCTCGGGTATCATCATAGGACGGGTTTTGAATTTCAGCCCACCCGAACAATTCACTGTCATTATCACCGGCATCACGCTTGCTCTTGTTGCCTACATAATAGGATTGAGCTTTTCCTTCGCTTTTCTAAAAAGGATGGGTAAGCAGATAGTCATTATATTGATTGTGCAGGTGCTCATGACCTTCATTGCCACATGTGGTTTTGTATATTTATTAACGAAAGACCTCCCACTTTCCATAATTTTGGGTTCGCTCGCTCCTGCCACCGCTCCGGCAGGAACAATAGCAGTTTTAAGGGACTTAAGGGCAAAAGGAACACTTACGGATATAACGATGGCTCTTGTGGGGCTGGACGACGCACTCGTGATAGTTATTTATGCGGTGGGGATTCGGTTGACAAAGATATTGTTGGGCGCAGAAGCAAGCATTTCACTCTCCTTTGCTTACCCATTATGGGAGATTTTTGGTGGCTTAGGACTTGGAGCGGCAATTGGAGTTGCCATTTCTTACTTCGCGAAGAAAATACATCTCTCCTCTGATCATATTTTTATCATTTCTATCGCAGCTGCTATGCTGTGTTGGGGACTTGCTGAAATGATTGGGGTTTCGGCAATTCTCGCATGTATGGCTTTAGGAACTGCCGTGATTAACCTCAATGTCCAAATCGGCAATCGCTCAAACGAATTGATAGATAATATCATGACGCCGGTATTTGTTTTATTTTTCGCCGCTATTGGTATGCAGATGGACCTTTCGCTTTTTCAGTCCATGTGGCCGCTTATAATTGTATATTGTGTTGGCAGAAGCATTGGCAAGATAGCAGGGTGTAGCGTAGGAGGCGTCCTATCAAAATCTGAGCCAAAAATTAAGAAATATCTTGGCCTTGCCATGCTAGATCAAGCAGGTGTTGCTATAGGTCTTGCTTTCCTCGCAGCTCAAGCATTATCAGGGTATGAGCTCGGAGGCATAATAATCACACTTATGGCGACCACAACAGTAGTTCATGGACTCATTGCACCACCTCTAATACAATATGCTGTTAAGAAGGCAGGAGAAGGACGTATATAGTAGTCCATGAAAATCCTGGGTATTGAAACCTCCTGTGACGAAACTGCTGCTGCCGTAGTGGAGAACGGCAGCAAAATTATCTCCGATGTTGTATCTTCACAGATAGACATTCATGCTCGCTATGGCGGCGTAGTCCCCGAGGTCGCCTCAAGGCAGCATCTTCTCACTATTATCCCGGTTATCAGCCAGGCAATGTCCGAAGTTTCCTGGCAAGATATCAATGGCATTGCAGTGACTTTCGGCCCGGGGCTGGCCGGGTCGCTGTTGGTAGGCGTTAACGTAGCTAAGGCAATTGCCTTGGCTAAAAAATTACCTATTACCGGGGTTAACCATCTTGAGGCGCATATCTATGCTAATTGGCTGGATTCCTCTTCACTACCTGGCAAAAACGGGAGAGTGAAATTCCCTTGCCTCTGCCTCGTTGTCTCCGGTGGGCATAGTGATTTAATATTGATGAAGGGACACGGTCAATTTGAGAAATTGGGGCGGACCCGGGATGACGCTGCCGGCGAAGCTTTTGATAAAGCAGCTAGAATCCTGGACTTGGGATATCCTGGGGGTCCAGCTATTGAACAGGCAGGCTGCTCTGGAACCCCTTGCTTGCCCCTCCCTCGAGCCTGGCTCAAAGGAAGCCATGATTTCAGCTTCAGTGGCTTGAAAACCGCCTTTTGGCATCTTGTTCACAAGGGAGGGATCTCGGTGGTCGATGCCGCAGCAAGTTTCCAGTTAGCTATAGTCGATGTTTTAGTTGCCAAGACAATTGAGGCAGCAAAGCAATCGAAGGTGGAACAGATTTTGCTTAGCGGTGGAGTAGCAGCCAATAAGGCATTAACCGAGCGTTTCCTTGCCAACTCGCCTGTCCCGGTTCTTATTCCCCCTCCTCACTTATGTACAGATAATGCTGCTATGGTGGCTGCCTGTGGCTATTATCATTTACAGGCTGGCAAGATAAGCGGTTATGACCTGGATGTAGTGCCCAGCCTTGGCCTTGGGTGACCCCCTCCAATTTTGAGGCGTGAAGGAATCCCTTCCTTCACGATTTCGTGCTGGAGATTGCTTCGTCGCTTCGCTCCTCGCAATGACAGAAGGGAGTGTCATTGCGAGCCCCGACTTGTCGGGGCGTGGCAATCTCATTGGCTAAATTCCAAATTCCAAAATCCGATCTCCAAATAAACCCCTCCGAAATGCAAAATGTAAAAATGGAAAAGCAAAATGACAGAGCAAAGGTTAAAAATTTTGCGTTTTGAGTTGTCATTTTTATTTTTGACCTTTAATTTTTGAATTTGTTTAGGGTAGGTTGAAAAAATCCCTCTCCTTGGGACTTTTAGGCTACAGCAAGAAAGCCTTGGTGCCAAGGCGTAGGACTTTTGGGCCATAGACAGATTTTAGAACTTTTATTAAGATTTTTATACTGAAGGTGATAACTAAGCGGGGGAGTAATACATTGAAGATAGAAGTAGAATGCCTCCATGACGAAGTCGTGACTCTTAAAACGGCAATCGAGGAGGCGATACGCGAGGGACAGAAATCCACGGACGGCCTTAACGATATTCCAAGGTCTGGCCTGGTTTCTAAAAGGACTTTGCCCTCACCTGTGTGAACGCAGGTTTGGGGGTTGTCAGCTGGGTTGACGATTTTTGAGCTTACGCCCAGTATTCCTCAACCAGCCATAGGACATTCGCTGCAGCTACCCTCTCGACAATAGTTCCTGAAGATATGAATGAGTCCTTGCTGATGACAGGCAGTGAAATCAAAGGGTTCTTCGAGGCCGAACTGCTTTTTCATATGCTGTGTTATGCAATTCTCAGCCAGTTTGGGATAATTACGGTAAAGCTCTATAGCGTTCTCTGTTAGCTTCTCCTCATTAGCTAACTCTCCCCAGGAAAAGGTAAAAGGCAATATTACGTTTACTGCAATTTCACCTGCTTTGCTATTTCCCAAAAGAGCCGATATCTTTGTTTTACTTCTGACGTCAAAATCGAAACGGCCCCGCCAGTAGCCACTGCCAGCCACAGTCAGGCCGTTCTCCAGCACACGGTGTCCACCGGGCAGAGGTGCTTCCTTCACTAGCTGCAGCATCCTTGCTAACAGTTTTCCCGCGCAGTAACGCTCAAGAAGGTAGCTCTGGGCGATAATGCGCCGCACTGGAGAATTGTTGGGGTATATGTGTGAGAAGGTCCAGTCACCTTCCTTCATGGTTTTAACTTTTTTATCCACTGACTGCCATATTTGCTCCAATTCCTGGACTTCCTTTTCCCTGGCAAATTCCCCTTGCCATCTTTGAGAAGGTAATAGCCCGGCTGTGCCTAACAACAAAGCTTGTTTTAGGGCCAAGCCTTCTCTGGATTCGATGAAATTGAGGGGCATTCTGTCAGCAAGTTCTTCAAAGGGCTTTGTGTTTTTGGCATAACCCAAGGCCCTCATAATGCCTCGGAAAAGCACCTGCCCTGCCTCCTCCCCAGCACTCAGAGCGCTGGGTGCTGGGCCAAGAATCTCAGCCTGGAAATACATCGCTTTCTGCTTAAACCTTTCTTCCCCGGCAGCGTTCAATAGTTTTTTCAAGGTTTGCCTATCCATGCGGTCCAGTATCTGCGAACAAGGAAGCTGCTGGTAGGGCAGCAAATAAGCCTGGTGACGCAATGCCTTTGCCAGACATAGCACGGGAACTGGCTTGCCGCTTTTTAGTAATGTAGCTGAATTACAATCGTGCCACATCACAACGTGAAGGATGACATTATTATATTCGGCATCAACATGATGCTTATGGCTATACCAATCGCTGGATTTAACGTGAACCTCTATATCCCCTTTCGTCAAATGAGATTTATTTGCAATAACTGCATCCCGAAAATCGGGGCCGTTATCAGCATTAGTCCTTCCAGGATAGATTACACTGACTAGCGCATCTTCTGAGGAGGTCAGCTCCTTTCCCATCACTTGTTGCCATATTAGAGTTACTTGCTTTTCCGGGAATTTTATCCGATTACGTGTAATCATGGCACAAAAAAATTACCTGTCACTTTATAGCAATTGTTTAGACCTTAGAGCATTGCTCACAATATTTCCTCTTGCCCTTAGAAAACCGCAGCAGCCAACCTTAATTTGATTCATCATGCTTCTTTCCAGCTTTGTAGGTAAAGCCACTACGCTCAGCAATTATGCTGAGCAAGGTAGCCGATGCTCCGCGAGGTCGATACATCCCCTTTTCCCATTCACTGATTGTTTGCTGCCGCGTGCCTAATTCCTCAGCCAGCTTCGCCTGAGTTAAGTTCAGGTGTTGCCTCAGTGCCTTGACCTCTTCTTTACTCCATTGTCTTTTTTTCTTTTTTCTTCGCTCCATCTCTCAAAAATTATACACGGTTTAGTGTAATAATTCAAGAAAAATTTGCCGAATTTTAGTAAAAACCTCTTGCATTTTTGGGTTTTCTTGATATAATAGAAAGTTAGCAATCTCAAGGGTAGAGTGCTAAAATAAATCCAGGAAAGGAGGGAACATGGCTAAAATTGAACCTTTGGGAGACAGGGTGGTGATAAAACCCACAGCCAAGGAAGAAGTAAGCAAAGGAGGGATAGTTTTACCAGATACAGCCAAAGAGAAGCCCCAGGAGGGAAAAATTATTGCTGTGGGTCCGGGCAGGTTGACTGAAGATGGCAAACGTATAGCCATGGAGGTGAAGAAGGGGGACAAGGTTATTTATTCTAAATATGCTGGCACTGAGTTTAAACTGGATGACGAAGAACTGGTTATCATGCGTGAGGGCGATATTCTGGCCAAGATGAGTTAAGAAAAGGAGGCAAGCGAATGGCAAAACAAATTATTTTCGGCGAAGAAGCAAGGAAAGCCTTAAAGAATGGCGTAGATACCTTAACTGATGCTATCAGGGTGACTCTGGGACCACGGGGGCGGCCTGTAGCACTGGATAAGAAATGGGGTGCTCCCTCCGTTCTCAACGACGGCGTTTCCATAGCCAAGGAAATAGAGTTACCCGACCCCTTTGAGAATATGGGGGTGCAGCTAGTAAAGGAAGCAGCCACTAAAACTAACGACCAGTGCGGCGATGGCACCAGTACATCCACTATTATAGCCCAGGCTATTATTAATGAGGGCTTCAAGAACATCGCTGCTGGAGCTGATTCCATGGCTCTAAAGCGCGGGATCGATAAAGGGGTAGAGGCTTTAGTTGATGAGCTCAAGAAAATGTCTATACCGGTGGCTGGTAAAGAGCAGGTAGCTCAGGTAGCCGCTATATCAGCCATTGACCCAGAGATTGGCAACTTGATTGCTGATGTTATGGAAAAGGTGGGCAAGGATGGTGTTATCACTGTCGAAGAAGGTAAAGGGCTGAAATTCGAGACTGAATTTGTTGAGGGGATGAAGTTCGACCGCGGCTATATAAGCCCTTATTTCATTACCAACGCCGAGCAAATGAGGGCAGAGCTAGAAGACCCCTACATCCTCATCACTGATAAGAAGATTTCGGCCATAACCGATATATTGCCGGCTCTGGAGAAAATTGTTCAAAGCTCCAAGAATCTGCTTATCATCGCTGAGGATGTCGAAGGTGAACCCCTGGCTACATTAGTGGTCAATAAGCTGAGGGGCACTCTATCTCCTCTGGCAATTAAAGCACCTGGCTTTGGCGACAGGAGAAAAGCCATGCTTCAGGATATAGCCATTCTTACTGGAGGCACTGTTATATCTGAAGAAGTCGGCAGGAAACTCGATTCGACGACCCTGGAAGATTTGGGCAGGGCTAGAAAGGTGATTGCTGATAAGGATAATACCACCATTGTCGAAGGCAAGGGCGAGGCCAAAGATATTGAGGCTCGAATCAAACAAATCAGGACTGAGATAGATATAAGCACCTCGGATTATGATAAGGAGAAATTACAGGAAAGACTGGCTAAATTAGCAGGCGGCGTGGCAGTGATTAAAGTAGGTGGGGCTACGGAAACAGAGCTTAAGGAGAAAAAACACCGTGTAGAGGATGCCTTGTCGGCTACTCGAGCTGCTGTGGAAGAAGGTATACTGCCTGGTGGAGGTGTTGCCTTGATCAACGCCTTGTCGGCCTTGAAGAAGCTCAAGATGGGGGGTGATGAAGCTACCGGGCTGAACATTTTGAGACGAGCCCTGGAAGAGCCTCTGAGGTGCATCGCTGAAAATAGTGGCCGGGAGGGCTCAGTGCTGATAAATACCATAAAGGGAAGCAAACCGGGCATTGGCTACGATGCCCTCAAAGACGAACTAGATGTAAATATGGTAGAAAGAGGCATTGTAGACCCTCTCAAAGTCACCAGGAGCGCTCTCCAGAATGGGGCGAGCATTGCCACTATGATTCTGACTACGGAGTGCTTGGTAACCGACATTCCTGAGAAGGAAAAGATGCCGGCGATGCCAGGAGGAGGAGGAGGATACGAGGGCATGATGTAGCCTCTGTGGCTGGAATTCAACTAAATTCAACAGAAGCAGAAAGAACCCCGACTTGTCGGGGTTCTTTCTGTATAATATTAGAGCTTAAGCAATTGCCTTAAAGACTTTTCCTTGATGAGACTATCTTGCTTAACTGGTCCTGTTACAGCTAAATTAAGCCCACTATCGGTTAGAATATCCTCGGCCACTTCTTTTAGCTCATCTATAGTAATGGCATCCACAATAGAAATAACATCGTCTATATCCAGGATTTGCCGCATTAACATTTCCTGGCTACCGTACCATAAAGCTACATTGCGACTATCCTCAAACCGTAAATGTAACCTTCCCTTCGACAATTCCTTGGCCCTGGTAAGCTCAATTGCTGTGATTTCCTGTTTAATCTTGGATAATTCTTTGAGAATAGCCGCAACAGCAACCTCTACCTTCTTAGGGTCAACGCCGGCATAGATAATAAATGACCCCGAGTTAAGGGAGTGATCAGTAGAGCTGTAGATATCGTAGGCCAGTCCCCTATGCTCTCGTATCTCTGTAAATAGCCGGCTGCTCATGCCACCACCAAGCACTGTATTAAGCAAGTCAAGCGTAAAGCGTTGCGGGTGGGAGTAGGAAAAGCCGTGAACAGCGAGGCAAAGATGCGCTTGCTCGATGTCCCTGGGCTCCATACGTAACCTGGCTTCTGTTTGGTTGTCATCGGTTATATAGCCAGTCGATAGCTTCCCGGCAGCCCATTTGTTAAACAGGGGCTCGATTTGCTTCATCGCCTCCTCATGCTGGATGTTGCCAGCAATGCTAAGCACAGTGTTATTGGGCATATATCTGCGAGCAACGTAGTTTAATAGTTGCCTCCTTGTTATCGAAGACACAGTTTCCTTGTATCCGATGACATCGCGCCCCAGAGGTTGTTCTGGCCATAACAGCTCGTCTATGAGCATGTTTACCCTCTGCTGAGGAAGGTCCAGGTTCATATTGATTTCCTCGCTGATAATCCGGCGCTCTTGTTCTATCTCTTTGTTAGCAAAGCGGGAATTGAGCAAGAGGTCAGATAGCACGTCAAGGGCAATGGGAAAGTGAGACTCAGCAACCTTACACCAGAAGATAGTTACCTCCTTGTCTGTGCCAGCATTGATTATGCCACCAACGCTTTCAATGTCTTGAGTTATTTCCTTAGATGTTGGTCGCCGCTGTGTGCCCTTGAAGAGTAAATGCTCGACGAAGTGGGAGATGCCCGCCTCCTCTTTAATTTCGTAGCAAGAGCCAGCGCCTACAAGAATGGCAAGGCATACTGAGCGGCTGTTGGGCATAGTACTGGTGATAACCCTCAAGCCATTATCGAGCACAGATTTGTTATACATTACCTGCATTTTACTTTGCTTTTCTGTTGCCGGTCAATGAAGCTTTGCTGCTTCCTGGGAAGTAGTTGAAGATAATATCATTAAAGTAGAGCTCAGTCTAAGCCAAGGAGCTAGTTTTACGTATAGAGTCTTGGATAATTATGCCTTTCGGAAGGGATGGATAAAACTCGAGCTTGTTTCTAATTTGCCTCTTATGCTGTGTTTAGCTTACTTTTTCTTATAAACCTGTCCATTCTTCTCAGTGCTTCCTCGATGTCAGGCAACGAAGTAGCGTAACAGCAACGGACGAAACCTTCACCGTATGGTCCGAAAGCAGTGCCCGGGACAACAGCAACTTTTTCTTCCAGTAGCAGCTTTTCGGCAAATTCCTCTGAATTCATTCCGGTAGCTTTTATAGAGGGAAATGCATAGAAAGCGCCCTTGGGCTCGAAACAAGGTAACCCAATCTCATTCAATCTCTTGACCATAAGGCGGCGGCGTCTGTTGTATTCTTGAACCATCTTTTCGACCTCGCTCTCACCGTTTCTCAGGGCCTCGATGGCTGCCATCTGTGCCATCGTTGGGGCACTGAGCATGGTATATTGATGGATTTTTGTCAGGGCTTGGATGAAACGGCGTTCGGCTGCCACATAGCCAATACGCCAACCGGTCATGGCATGAGATTTAGAAAATCCGCTAATCAGGATGGTACGTTCCATCATCCCGGGAAGGCTGGGGAAACAAATATGCTCCGTTCCGTAGACTAAACGAGCATATATCTCATCAGATATTACCAGTAAGTCATACTTTTTAGCCAGCCCGGCAATAGCGTCAGCCTCTTTTTTGGACATGACTGCGCCAGTGGGATTTGCTGGGTAACCTATTAAAATAGCCTTTGTCTGCTTCGTGACCCTGGCTTCAATATCGGTTGCCCTGACGACAAAGTTGTTTTCTTCGTTTGTGGGAACAAGAATAGGCACGCCGCCAGCCAGAATGATATCGGCAGGATAAGCTACATAGCAAGGGTTGGGAATTATGACCTCGTCACCGGGATTGATAATCGCTCTCAGGGCAATGTCTAATCCTTCACTACTTCCTGTAGTAATAAGAATTTCATGCTCAGGATGATAGCTTATCCTGTAACGAAGCTCCAGGTAGCTGGCTAATTCCTGGCGTAGTTCCGGCATGCCGGAGTTCGAGGTATACATGGTATAGCCTTTTTCTAGGGAATATGTGCCTGCCTCCCTGATATGCCAGGGGGTAACGAAATCAGGCTCGCCTATACCAAGTGAGATAACGTCTTCCACGGAGGAAAGCAGGTCGAAAAACTTCCTGATGCCTGATGGGGGGAGGGTATCCACCTTTTGTGCAATTAGGTTATCCCGAGCTTTGGTTGGAGCGGACTTTGCGTTTAGCATGTTACGGCGTTATTGGTAAACGTTTATTTATTTCCTTAGGAAGGTGAAAAGTTTCCCCATTCTCCTTGTATCGTTTGAGAAGAAAATGGGTGACAGTGCTTTGTACCTGCTCTAAAGGAGCCAATTTCTCCGCAACAAAACTGGAAATTTCCTGCATAGTTTTGCCTCTCACTAATATAGCCAGGTCATAGGTGCCTGAGACTAGATATGCGGAATGCACTTCTGGAAATTGATAAATGCGCTCGGCAATGGCATCGAAGCCAACACCACGTTGTGGTGTTACTCTGACTTCGATTAAAGCCCGTACATCTACCTCACCTAATTTGGGCCAGTTTATTATGGTTTTATATTTCAGAATAGTCCCATCTTTCTCAGCTTGCTTAATTATTTTTTCTACCTCACTGACCGGCTTATCCACCATGGTGGAAATCTGTTCCGGAGTTGCCCGGGCATTCTGTTCCAGAATCTCAAAAATCTCTTTCATGAGTTCTCCTTAAACAATCAATTCAACAGCTGACCAATGGTCTGCTTTTTCATTGTAACACAGTTCAAATAGTTTACCATCCTCAGTAGCAACTCTGAATAGTCTTTTGCCTGGTTCCTGCCAGGCTTTTTCTATTGACTTTATTCTAAGTTCCTTTCCTTGCCAGCCAAAAGACCGTGGTTCTTCAGCATAGACATGGCCTGAATAGCATTTCACATTTATCTCCATATTTTGCCCCGACATACTATAGGATTCAATTCGAGGACAGATTGTTGGTCATCCGGCTCATTATAATATAGTTCAAATAGTTTACCATCCCGGTAACAACCCTGGAGCTTGTTGTAAAATTGACAAACGTGATACGCTAAAGTAGTATCAAGAGAGGCGAAAGATGAAAAAGGATTTGCTCTCGATAGCCGACCTTGACCGCGAGGACATTGAAAGCCTTATAGAGCAAGCCCGGCGTATGAAACAAGAAGGGGCAACGCCTCTCCTTTCAGGAAGGACCTTAGCTTTCCTCTTTGTAAAGCCTTCTTTGCGAACCAGAGTCAGCTTTGAAATAGCTATGTATCAGCTAGGTGGACACGCTATCTACCTGTCTCCGGAAGAGGTAGGCATGGGCAAGCGAGAGCCCGTAGTTGACATAGCTCGAGTGCTCAGCCGCTATGTCGACGGCATTGCCGCCCGTACATTTTCCCAGGAGACTGTGCAAATTCTCGCTGACAATTCTTCTGTGCCTGTGATTAATGCCCTTTCCAACCTGGAACACCCCTGCCAGGCTCTTTCCGACCTTCTCACCATCTATGAGAAGAAAGGCAAGCTCGCTGGCTTGACTTTAGCATTCATTGGCGATGGCAATAACGTGGCTAATAGCTTGCTTCTCTCTTCCTGTCTAGTGGGCATGAATTTCCACTTCGCCTCTCCACCAGGCTATGAGGTTAGGGAAGAGGTACTGAATCAAGGAAAGGAATTCGCTGCTCTTAGTGGCAGCCAAGTTAAGCTAACCAGTGACCCTTATGAAGCAGCCAAAGGCGCCGATATAGTATATACTGATGTGTGGGCTAGCATGGGACAGGAGGCTGAAGTGGAGAAACGTCGTCGTGCTTTTTCAGACTATCAGGTGGATAATAAATTATTAGATTTGGCTAAAGGAGATGTTTTGTTGATGCATCCCTTGCCGGCCCACCATGGAGAGGAGCTTTCTGCCGGGCTGCTAGACGACCACCGCTCAGTGGTATTCGACCAGGCAGAAAACAGGCTTCATCTGCAGAAAGCATTACTGGTGGAGCTGCTGTCAAATCCGACGGTATCAGTCAAATGACCGGGCCTATTGTAGCCATTGTAGGCAGAGCCAACGTGGGCAAGTCCACCTTGCTTAACCGCCTGGCGGGCAGAAGGATAGCTGTGGTTGCTGATTTGCCAGGAACTACCAGGGACCGCGTTTTTGCTTTTGTTTCCTGGCAAGGGCAGGAATTGACTGTGGTTGACGCTGGTGGCTGGCAAGCAAAGCCACAAGAGGCTTTGGAACAAAAGGTCAAGCAGCAGGTCGAAGCAGCCATTGCCCGAGCGGATGCCTTCATCTTCTTGGTAGATGCCAAAGATGGAGCTGTTGCTGCCGATGAGGAAATTGCCGATGTGCTGCGAGCCGCCGATAAGCCTATAATACTGGCAGTAAACAAGGTGGATTCTGCCAAGCAAGCAAATCAGGTGGCCGATTTCTATCACCTGGGCATGGGCGAGCCTATAGCTATCAGTGCCCACCATAACCGAGGGATAGATGATTTAATGGATGCTGTGCTAGCTTCCTTGCCATCGCAACCTCCCAATGTTGCAGAGCCAGGGGAAGCTAAATTAGCCATCGTTGGGCGACCTAATGTAGGCAAGTCAACTTTGTTGAATACGTTATTAAAAGATGAAAGAGCTATTGTCCATGAGTCTCCGGGGACAACTCGCGACTCGCTTGATGCTATGGTTCGGTGGGGTGATAAAGAAATCTTGCTTGTCGACACTGCTGGGATTAAACGGCGTGGAAGGGTCGGTGCTGGAGTGGACTATTATAGCTTGATTCGCGCCCTCCAGGCTATCAATCGCTGTGATGTTGCCTTGCTGCTAATAGATGCCAGTGAATTTATTACTGCCCAGGATATGCATATTGCGGGCTATATTATTGAGGTTGGAAGGGGTATAATGCTGTTGGTCAACAAATGGGACCTTATTTCCCAGGAACAAAGACAGGAATTCAAGCATAGCATGGAGCAAAGGCTTAGATTTGCCCCCTACATACCTGCCATTTACATTTCTGCCAAACTAGGGCAGGGGATAAACCGGATTCTACCCCAGGCCTGGGAAATCTGGCAGGAAAGACAAAAGCGGATACCGCAATCGGAAGTCGACGAGCTAGTCAAACAGGCGGTAATTAGCCATCCCCCACCCCGCGCAGGTTCTAGGCGGTTGCACATTGCTCGAGCCTATCAAGATGAATCTCAGCCAGCAACTTTTGTTCTCAAGGTTAACAATCCTAAACTGGTTCACTTTTCCTATCAACGCTACTTGGAAAATAAGCTTCGCCAGGGCTTTGGTTTTCGCGGCGTTCCTTTGAAGTTGATTTTCACTAAGACTACCCGTAAAATAAATAAAAAGATGGAGATGAGAGCATGATGATAGCTAAGTTTATTGCTGTAGTAGTTATTGCTTATTTCCTTGGTTCCATTCCCTTTGGCTTGATAATAAGCAAGCTGAAACGTGGCGTTGATATCAGGGAATATGGAAGCGGTAAGACTGGCGCCACCAATGTTATGAGAACCATGGGAACCAAGCTCGGCGTTTTAACTATAGTTCTCGATGTGGTTAAAGCTGGTGGGGCAGTTATGCTAGCCGCAGTAATTGTAGATGGTGGCAGCGGTAGCTTCACCATTGGTGGCGTGTCCATTTATTGGCAGCATGTGGCCCAAGTTGCAGCTGGCTTGGCCGCAATAGCAGGACACAACTGGCCTATATTTGCTAAGTTTAAGGGGGGTAGGGGGGTAACTGCCTATTTTGGCACATTGTTCGCTATTTTCCCTCCCGCGGGTATATTGGGTGCCGAAGTCGTGGCTATAGCAGCATTACGCAGCCGACAGATGTCCAAGGGTTCTATTCTTGGAGCCTTAGCTGCTTGGTGCTTAATGGTACCCTTAACCATCGTCTACAGTTTCCCTCCCATCTATCTCGCTTACAGTTTGGCAGTCATCGCACTGCTCGTTTACCAACACCAGGATAATATAAAACGCTTAAGGCAAGGCACAGAACGCCAATTATGGTGAAAAGGCATGAGAGAACATGCCTAAAGTTACTATCATAGGCAATACATCTTGGGGCAATACTTTAGGCGTTTTGCTGAGTGGTAAAGGAGCAACGGTAAAACTGTGGACGCGGAGCGAGGCTGAGGCCGAAGAATTAAACCAGGGACGTCGTAGCTATTCTTCTACCAGCCACATCGGAGAAGCCTTAAACGGGGCCGACCTGGCAATCTGGGCGGTTCCATCTCAAAAGTTGAGAGAAAACGTCAGTCAAGCCAAGAATTATCTCACTAATTCGATGCTATTAATGAGCGCCGCCAAAGGATTGGAAGTAGATAGTGGTAGGAGGATGTCACAGGTGTTGGCAGAGGAGATTGCTCCTTCCTTAAGAAAGCAAATTTGCGTCCTCTCTGGTCCCAACTTAGCCAGGGAAGTTGCCCAGGGTCTCCCTGCTGCTGCGGTTATTGCTGCTCAGGATGTAATTTTAGCGGAAAGTGCGAGGGAACTGATGGAGTCGCCCAAATTCTTTCTATCTACTAGCGATGATGTTGTCGGAGTTGAATTATGCGGGGCCCTGAAAAACATTATAGCTTTGGGTGCCGGCATGATAGATGGACTAAACTTGGGTGACAACGCTAAGGGAGCCTTTATTGCCTGGGGATGGACTGAGGTTGTTTCCCTGGGGGTAGCTTCGGGGGCCAGGGCTGACACTTTTTATGGACTGGCCGGTTTAGGTGACCTTATAGCTACTTGCTCCAGCACTCTAAGCCGCAATCATTATGCTGGCTGCGAACTGGCTAAGGGTCGTTCTTTATCTGAAATATCTGCCTCTATGCCAAACGTCGCCGAGGGAGTCGCCACCACTGCGGCAGTCCACCAGTTGGCGAAAGACCAGGGGCTTGAATTACCAATTATCAACCTTATCTACGGGATTCTTTTTGAAGGCTTGTCACCAAGCCGAGCATTGATTGACTTCGAAGAACTAGCAGCAAGCCATCACTGAGCCCGGACTAGACGTCTGGAGGCGGTTCAGTCCGAGGTAGTATCTTAGACAATTCTTCAAAAAGCGAACGCTGGTTTTTATCCAGATGTTGTGGTGTTATTATACTTACTTTGACAAGCAAGTCTCCTCTTCCCCTGGCATCAATGTGGGAGACCCCCTTGCCTTTGAAGCGAAATGTTTTTCCATTTTGAGTTCCAGGCGGTATTTTTAATTCTACCTTTCCATCTAAAGATGGCATTCTCACCTCATCGCCCAAAGCAGCTTGAGCAAAGTTGATGGATAACTCATAAAGAATGTCACTGCCATCTCTATGGAATAAATTGTGTGGCTTTACTGAAAGGGTGATATAGAGGTCGCCGGGGGGGCCTCCATACAAGCCAGCGCTCCCCTCTCCATCCAAGCGTAATTGATATTCCTCATCCACACCAGCAGGAACGTTGACACTTATTTTGCGCTTCACCTTTATTCTTCCCCCTCCCTTGCATTGAGAACAAGGATTGTTTATTACAGCGCCATTACCTCCACAGCGAGGGCAAGTGGTGATATGAGTGAAACGCCCAAAAATGCTTTGCTGAACTCTTTTCACTTGTCCTGTGCCGCGACACTCAGGGCAGGTCTCGGGATTTGTACCCCGTTCGCTGCCAATGCCGTGGCATGAAGGGCAGAACTCGATGCGTTGTATTTCAACTTCTTTATTGCAGCCGAATACCGCCTCCTCAAAGGAAAGAGGTAGGTGACTTCGCAGGCTATCCCCTTTTTGGGGAACACGCTGAGCAGTCCGCCCGAAGGGGGCACCAAAACCATTCCAGAAGGATTCAAAAATGTCTCCCAGCCCGCCAAAGCCAAAATCGGAAAAGCCTCCCTCTATATCCACTCGGCCATAGCGATCATATCTGCGCCTTTTATCGGGGTTGGAGAGGACCTGGTAGGCCTCGTTTATTTCCTTAAATTTCTCCTCGGCTCCGGGCTCTCTATTGCAATCAGGATGGTGCAGTTTCGCTAACTTGCGAAACGCCCTCTTGATTTCCTCATCGCTGGCATTCCGAGGCACTCCCAGTACTTCGTAATAATCTTGTTTTATTGCCACGATCTCTAAGTATACCTCTTAAGTGATTAAGCGACAACTTTTAGGTACTGGACTTGCAAATATTTGACATCTTGAGAGGTGATATAATCACAGTGCAGTGAAACAGCAAATTGCAAAAATCCTCCGTCATCACAAGAAAAGGAAAATCACCGATGAAAATCTTAGAGCTTCAGCCGTGCTTATACCTCTTTTTTATGACCAGGGGCAATATCATGTCCTGCTTACTGAAAGGAGCGAAGAGGTAAACTTTCACAAAGGGCAAGTCTGTTTTCCCGGGGGAACCCGGGAGCCATCTGATTCCAGCCTGCTCCAAACTGCCCTCAGAGAGGTTGAAGAAGAGATAGCTTTAAGGGCCGAGGATGTTGAAATTTTAGGAGAATTTGACGATAGTGTGACACTCACCAGTAATTATGTTATTTCGCCTTTTGTTGCCTTCATACCCCATCCTTACCCTTTTAAGGCCGATGGTAGAGAAATCAAGGAAATTTTTTCCGTTCCCCTGTCATTTTTTATGGATGAAGCCAATTTCAAGCATGATTCTTGCGAATATGAATACGACGGGCATATCATCTGGGGAGCTACCGCAGGGATTTTAAAGCAGTTCATCGATTTGTTGAAGTCTGAGAGTAGGGCCCTGCAGTAATCATTTCTTCTCTTTAGCCTTGACTTTAATTGCTTTGGGCTTTACCTCTTCAGCTTTGGGTATGGTTAGAGTTAGTTTATTACTGAGCCCCACTCTCAGTCCAGGCAATATTATAGGAAAGTTAAACAATATTGTCAAATTCTCTCGAAATCTGTTGATAATATTTGACAAAAAAATTAAATAACTTTATAATTAACACAAAATCATAAGGGAAGAGAGATGGCAGGCAAGGACTATTATCAGATTTTAGGCGTAAATAGGAATGCTTCGGAAAAGGAAATCAAGCAGGCCTACCGCCGTTTGGCACGTAAACATCATCCTGACCTCAACCCCGGCGACAAAGCGGCTGAGGCAAAATTTAAGGAGATAAATGCGGCTTATGAAGTCCTTTCTAATCCTGAAAAGCGAAAGAAGTATGACAAATTCGGCGATCAATGGGAATATGCTGACCAATTTGCTAAATCCGGGGGGCAAGAGAGAGTCAGGTGGGATTTTGGCAAGGGTGGCACAAGTTTTGAGTATGGCGACCTGAGCGGCTTCGGCGACATTTTTTCCAGTTTATTCGGCGGTTCTGGTATGGGCTCCAGAATGAGGCGCGGGCCACGACGTGGTCAGGATATAGAGTCCCCCGTCGAGGTAACCCTTGAAGAGGCTTGCCATGGCTCTACGCGCATGATGCAACTTCAGACCGAGGAGCCCTGTACAGCTTGTGGAGGCACAGGCAGAGTGGGCAATCGAGTCTGTACTATTTGTAATGGTGCCGGTGGAAAAATAATTCCCAAGCGCCTGGAGGTTAAGATTCCAGCGGGAGTTAGAGATGGCTCGAGGATTCGTATAGCAGGCGAAGGCGGCCCTGGTCTTGCCGGTGGCAGCAAGGGCGACCTCTATCTGGTAGTGAAAGTTCTGCCCCACAAGCTCTTTGAGCGTAAAGGAGATGACCTGCACACTGAAGTCTCAGTGCCTCTAGCCACCGCCATATTGGGTGGCGAGGTCAGATTGCCCACTTTTAATGGCAATCTATCTCTTAAAATACCACCGGAGACCCAGAACGGCAAAGTTTTCCGTATGGCGGAAAAGGGCATGCCCCGGCTAGGCAGTGCAAATTACGGCAATATGTTCGCCAAGGTAAAGGTGGTCCTGCCCACCAATTTGACCGAGGAGGAAAAACAACTATTTGAAAGATTGCGGTCTCTACGACCCAAATAAAGCGAGGTGCCACGATGACGGACAGGGAATCTAAACCGAGATACGTAATAAGCATAGCCGCCAGTATGATAGGCATAGAAGCTCACACATTGCGGTATTATGAAAGGCTGGGGCTGGTACAGCCGGAGCGGTCAAGTGGCAATATTCGTCTCTATTCGGAGGAAGACGTTGACCGCTTGCGCTATATTAAGGCTCTGATGAGCGATTGTGGCGTTAATTTGGCTGGGGTGGAGGTGGCGTTGAGGTTAATGCAACAGATGAAAGAGATGCAACAGCAACTTGAGGAAATGGAGAGAAAAATTAGGAAAGTTGCCGAAGCTGAAATAGAAGACATAATAGAGGACATAATAGAAGACGCAGAATGGAAGGAGGTGTAGGAAGTTGAGACCAGATAGATTTACTGAGCAGGCACAAGAAGTTTTAGCAGCCTCACAGGAACTACTTCGCCGCTATCAACATAACCAGTGGGATGTGGAGCATATTCTATTGGCTTTGCTGGAACAGGAGAAGGGGGTAACCAGGGACATATTACAGATGCTGGGTGTGGATGTTGAAGCGATAAAGCAGCGAGTACAAACAACACTTGAAGGTTTCCCCAAAGTAGCTTACGAGGCGGGGCAAATTTATGCTACTCCGCGGATTTCCGCTCTTCTCGAAAATGCCAACAGGGAGGCCGACAGGCTCAAAGACGAGTTTGTCAGCACCGAGCATTTGCTCATTGCTATTGCCGGGGAAAGCAAAGGTGAAGCCGCAACAATTCTAGCTGAGTCCGGCGTTAACCAGGAAAAGATTTATCAAGCCTTGCAAAAAATTCGTGGCGGACATCGGGTTACCGACCGTCAGGCGGAAAGCAAATACCGCTCACTGGAAAAATACGGGCATGACCTCACGGAGTTAGCCCGTCAGGGCAAACTCGACCCTGTAATCGGGAGGGAAAACGAAATCAAACGTGTGACGCAAATACTCTCGCGGCGCACCAAGAACAATCCTGTGATTATCGGCGACGCCGGTGTAGGCAAAACGGCTATTGCCGAGGGATTAGCTCAGAAGATTGCCGCTGAAGATGTTCCCGATTCTCTGAAGGGGAAAAAGGTGGTGGCTTTAGACATGGGAGCACTGGTGGCTGGAAGCAAATTCCGAGGGGAGTTTGAGGAAAGGTTGAAGGCAGTTCTAGATGAAGTGCGGCAGGCATCCGGTGAAGTTATTATGTTTATTGATGAGCTCCACACCGTGGTAGGAGCCGGAGCTGCCGAAGGAGCAATCGATGCCAGTAATATGCTGAAGCCCGCACTGGCTCGTGGTGAGATTCAATGTATCGGGGCTACTACACTAGACGAGTATAGAAAGCGTATTGAAAAGGACAAAGCTCTGGAGAGACGTTTCAGCCCTGTTTATCTCGATGAACCCAGCGTGGAAGCCACCATAGAGATGCTCCGAGGACTTCGTCCCAGATATGAAGCACACCACAAAATAAAGATCAAGGATTCCGCCCTGGTAGCTGCTGCCAAGCTGAGCCAGAGATATATATCGGAAAGATTCTTGCCTGACAAGGCAATTGACTTGATCGACGAAGCAGCCAGCAAGCTACGCATCGATAGAGAAAGCGCTCCTAAGGAAGTTAAAACACTGGACCAGAAGATGAAGCACCTGATTGACGAAGAGGAGGCGGCTTCGCAGCGAGGTGACTACCAGAAAGCCGCCGAATTGAAGGCGGACAGGTTGCACTTGGAGCAAGAGTACAAGCAGGCCAAACTTGAGTGGCAAAAAGAGAAGAAAATTGACAGTGTGGTGGACGAGGAAGATATCGCCGGACTGGTTGCCCAGTGGACGGGCATACCCGTTTCCCGGATGATGGAAACGGAAACCGATAGATTGGTTCACATGGAGGAAAGGATTCACCAGAGGATAGTGGACCAGGAAGAGGCAGTAGCTGCTGTCTCCGAAGCCATCAAGCGAGGCCGGGCCGGGCTCAAGGACCCCAGACGCCCTATTGGCAGCTTCGTCTTCCTCGGCCCTACCGGCGTGGGAAAGACCGAGCTGGCTCGCGCTTTAGCTGAGTTCCTCTTTGACGATGAAGAGACCATGGTAAGACTGGACATGTCCGAATATATGGAAAAACACACCGTATCCCGTCTTATCGGGTCGCCACCGGGATATGTAGGATATGAAGAAGGAGGCCAGTTGACCGAGGCAATACGCCGCCGTCCCTACAGGGTCATCCTGTTTGACGAGGTAGAAAAAGCTCATCCTGATGTTTTCAACATACTATTGCAGCTACTGGAAGACGGCAGGCTTACCGATGGGCATGGCCGGACTGTGGACTTCAAAAACACAGTGATAATCATGACCAGTAACCTGGGCACTGAGGAATATCAGCGTGGGGGTATCGGTTTTTCCCGCAAAGAGGAAGGCGACGAGCAAAGAATGAAAAGCGCTATAGAAAGCGCCTTAAAGAAAACCTTCCGTCCTGAGTTGCTCAACAGGATAGACGATGTCATTATATTCCACCCTCTAACTGAGGAGCACTTGAAGAGCATCGTCGACCTGCTTATCCGTGAGGTAGAACGGAGGTTGGCTGAGCGGAGTATTAAGCTTGAAGTCAATGAGAAAGCCAAAGCTTGGTTAGCTAAAAAAGGCTACGATCCTGTATATGGAGCCCGCCCCTTACGCCGGGCTATTCAGAGGTATGTAGAAAATCCCATATCGACGAAGATATTGCAGGGCGAGTTCAAAGAGGGAGATACCATAGCTATTAGCTTGAAGGGAGATAACCTGAGCTTTGCTGCTCTGGAAACTGCTAAGGCAAAAAAGAAAACAAAAACAAAACATGAGTAAACTCCGATGAAATCGGAGTTTACTCACTCCTCTCCTGAACCTCTTTCCTTTGTCACCTGAGCCCTCAGTGCTCTGTTCGTCTCCTTGACCTGGTTCAGATAGGTGGGTGGTATTTATATTTGTAATATTGGCGATAACCTCCCGTGTCATTGCGAGCGAAGCGCGGCAATCTATTAGCCCCACCGAGATTGCTTCGTCGCCACGATTCATCGGGCTCCTCGCAACGACAGGGAAGAAATACCACTCGGGTGCTGAACGAGGACACCCCTTTGACGCCTGTAAATAAAGCTGATAAGCTAAGCCCCGATGCATCGGAGAAAGGAGACCTGAGTATGCCCGCTAAAGTGGATATGGATAAAATCGTCTCTCTCTGTAAGCGGAGGGGGCTTATTTTTCCCAGCAGCGAAATATATGGCGGTTTAGCTAGTTGCTGGGATTATGGGCCTATGGGGGTGGAGCTTAAGCGCAATGTTAGAGACGTCTGGTGGAAGTCAATAGTCCATGAGCGGGCTGATGTAGTAGGTCTGGACACATCGATAATGATGCACCCGGGAGTCTGGACAGCCAGTGGCCACATTGATAGCTTCACAGACCCCCTGGTGGAGTGCAAATCTTGCCACCTGAGGTGGCGCGCTGACGCAGTAGAGGGTAAAGGATGTCCCAAATGTGGTGGTGAGCTGACCGAGCCTCGTATGTTCAACCTGATGTTTAAAACTTCTATGGGTCCTGTGGAGGAAGAGGCGAGCACAGTTTACCTCCGCCCCGAAACTGCCCAGGGCATATTCGTTAACTTTGATAATGTAATCACCACTTCCAGGAAAAAGCTGCCTCTGGGCATCGCCCAGATAGGCAAATCTTTCCGCAATGAAATCACCCCGGGCAACTTCATATTCCGAACCAGGGAGTTTGAGCACATGGAGCTTGAGTACTTCGTTAAGCCCGGGACCGACGAGGAGTGGCTTGATTACTGGGTCAAGGAGAGGTTTGACTGGTATGTCAAGCTGGGTATCAGGAAAGAAAATCTTCGCCTGCGCCAGCACGGCAAAGATGAGCTCGCTCACTATGCCCGGGACTGCTATGACGTCGAGTATCTATTTCCCATGGGCTGGTCGGAGCTGGAGGGTATCGCCAACAGGGGCGATTTCGACCTTATTCAGCATGCCAAGCATAGCGGCAGAGAGCTCAGTTACTATGATGCTGAGGCTGGCGAGAAGTATGTTCCTTATGTTATCGAGCCTTCGGCAGGCGTCGACCGCTCTCTCCTGGCTTTCCTCGTTGATGCCTATGATGAAGAGGAAGTCGGAGGAGAAAAGAGAACAGTTCTCCACCTGCACCGTTCTCTGGCTCCTATTAAGGTAGCTGTTTTGCCCTTAAGCAGGAATGAAAAATTAACCCCTCTGGCTAAAGAAGTTTTCAACAAGCTGTGTCCGAATTTCGTGACCGACTACGATGATTCACAAAGCATAGGGCGGAGGTACAGGCGTCAGGACGAAATCGGCACCCCGTTCTGCGTTACCATAGATTTTGAGTCTCTAGAGGATAAGCAGGTTACCATTCGGGAAAGGGACAGCCTGGCGCAAATTCGAGTGCCAGTAGAGGAACTAGGGAAAATCTTAGAAGCCAAACTCAAAGGTGAGGCCTTCGACGCCTCGCCACTATGGGCCACAAGGGAGAAATAAGAATTCTGCACTTTGCTGAGCATCGTCATACAGTACATGCCTATAGAATAGGTATAGAAAATAAGTATAAAAATAGGGGTTAAAGCTATATGAAAACCAAACATCATAAAGTGGGACTTGTTGTAGGTCTCTTTCCAGAACAATACCAAATTGCCGATCCGAGATTGAATAAACCTGTTTGCCATCAACAAATAGAAGAGGGAAAGATTACCGGCTCAATGTTGCTACAGGACCTTGAGACTGTATCAATCGGCAGCAGCAAGGAAATCACCTATTTTTGCCCGAATAGTGTAGCCGTACTTCTATCTGTAAGTTCAAAAGCCCTTGGTAAGGCAAAAGAACTGTACGAGAAGTTCTTTCACTCACCCGATGTAGAATTTCGGGTGGAAAAGATCGATGAAGATAAGAAGACTTTCCTGAACAGGGTGTCCAGTGCAGTCTGCGATTACATTGAACATGTACAGACATCTGTTGTGTTCGCTTACACGGCTTTGGAGACATTTGCAAACCTCAGCATTCCTGAAGGATACCTATATCAGACTGAAAACAAATCAAAAGGCGTAAAAGAGACTTACGACAAAAATGCCATTGAACGCTGGCTAAGTTTGAAAGTGAAGGTTCAGTGTATTTTAAAGGAGATCTATGAAACCGAGGAGGTGGAACGTCAGAAATGGTGGGGACATTTTTCCAATTTAGAGCGCTACCGCAATGAAATTATTCATCAAAAGACAATTCACAGCACTAGCTTTTACAAAAAATACTTTAAGACTTCTGTTTTTCTAGCCTGCGAGTGTCCGCTGCCAATAATCAAATTCTTCTACGAGGCACATGCTGGCAAGAACAGAACAAACCCGATATGGCCTTGGCTTGTTAACGAAAAGAACTACTTCCCGATAAACGCTCGATGCGATTCACAAAGCTTTGAAGTAATAGGGAATGTATACGAAGGAATAAAGAAATAAGCTTTAAGCAAGTGCATGCAGCAGATGGCCCGCTGCGCAGCCCCCGTTGATCGCGGGCGTTGGGATGATAACTAAAATGGAAATCGCCTTCCTCGTCCTTGGTATAATCGCCTTAATTCCAATTGTATATTTTCTCTGGGAAAAGTACAGATTAAAATCACATCAATTCGAGTTTAGCTCTAAGAATATACTATTTGCCCGTTTCGTTTGCCCCCACAATGCTAAAGATAAAAATATGGGGTTGTTGTTCTATGGTTTGAAAATATTAAACTCATCCAAAGAGAATTTGACCGTCAAACAAGTATTGCTTCATTACACAGTAGACGGCATCGAGTATTCTACAGAATCGCACGTTATAATTACAGGGACTATTTTTTCTCCCCCAAAAAAGAAAAACGTTGATGCAATTATAGTCAAAATTGGAAGCAATAATATAGTTTTGATGAATTGGAATAATTTAAGGACAAACATAGGAGAATGCAAAGTTTTATCTCCAGGCGAGGTGTTATCGGGCAGTGCGTTATTTGTCCTCGATTTTGATAATCTAGATAAAATATCAAAAATGGAAAATGTTAAAATTATAGTCATTGATTACAATGGCAAGAAAACAACACACCCCATTTTAATCGAGAAGCATTGGATAAAAGATGCACAAGATGGGGCAATTATTGAAAACAGAGGTTTTATAAAAGGCGAAAATGGGGAAATTATATTTACCTAATCTGCTCATTCAGCAGACTTTCCAGCCACTCGAATGAGCCGCTTCTAGACTGTTTATTTTTGCGTTGAGAACTACGAAGATATAATGAAGCGCTCAACATTAGAGTTGCTATGTTGTCCTAGTTGTCAAACTGAGCTTACACTTCGCGATGAATCAGGTAATACAAGTGGGAATGAGGGGGAGTTGTTTTGCTCGCACTGTGAAAGAAGCTATATCATTAAAAACGGCATTGTGCACTTTACCGATTTACAAGAACTGGAGGGTCTTAACCAACGGTTCGCTCGATTCTATAATAGATTTTCACGCTTCGAAACAATTATTGATAGGTTATCGTTTTTGCCTATGGGTGGAGAACGTAAGGCCCGCACAGAGATTTTGCACAGATTGAAACTAAACAATGGACGAGTCCTGGAGGTTTCGATAGGGTCTGGTGGTAATCTTCCTTACCTATTTGAGTCTCCAGAAGCGGGTGACATATGTGGCCTGGACATCTCAGCGGCGCAGCTGACTAATTGTCGCAGGTTGGTCACAACCCGAGGATGGCCGGTAGAGCTTTTTCTGGGGAGGGCAGAAGAGTTGCCTTTTAAATCAGACTCATTTGACAATGTTTTTCACGTTGGTGGGATCAACTTTTTTTCTGAAAAGAAGAAGGCCATTGATGAGATGATCCGTGTTGCCCGACCGGGAAGTAAAATAGTAATTGCTGATGAATCGGAACATGTAGCCCAAAGCATGGCTCGTTTCCTCCGTTTGTCGCGTTCAACTCAGGATAATAAAGTAGATACCTCCGTTCCTGTTCATCTGGTTCCGGAAACAATGAAGGAGATACGTGTAGACGGTATCTGGAAAATGCATGGTCGGTATCACGGGTATTGTCTGGAATTCAGAAAACCGGGATGAGGAGATAGTCAGAGCTTTATGTTCTGGTGGCAAACAATTTGGGCCTGTGAGTCGGATCAAATAATAATACATGTGGTCTAATTATCCCTCACATTTCAACACGATCTAAATAGAGAGATCCTTGACATTTCATATTTGATATTTCATGCTGTCTTGTCATATAGTACATGCCTATAGAATAAGTATAGAAAAATCGAAATTATTTCTGGCGTACTGGTATTTGCAGAGTTAAGGCGAATGCCTTGATTATGAAATAGGAGGCTATTGATGATTAGAGTAGGAACGTTCAATCTGAATAATCTGTTCTCTCGGTATAATTTTCAGGGTGAAATTGATACTATGCCCTCTGGCGATCTTGGTGGAATTACTTTGGCTTTTGAAAGCGCCGAGTTGAAGGTACGAACTTTTATGGGGCGATTGGTCAAAGGCAAGGATCCAAGTGATACAACCGAAATCGCCAGACGTATTGTCGACGTGATGAATGCGGATGTATTAGCTGTTCAAGAAGTCGAACACATAGAAATCCTTAAACAATTTAACCGAGAATATCTACGGAATCTATACTCCCACATAGTGCTAATTGAAGGAAATGATCGACGGCTCATCGATGTCGGCATAATGTCGAAATTGCCAATCGGAATTATCGTATCCCACCAAACCGCTACTCATCCTGAAAAACCAAACGAGCGAGTTTTCAGCCGAGACCTGCTTCAAGTGGAAATTCTCAACGACCGTGGGAAAAAACTCTTTACATTTTACAATACACATTTGAAGAGCCAGTTCGTGCCGTACGGAACAGATCCAATTCAAGGCACTATTGGCGCAAACAATCGGCGTAGACGGCAAGCTGAAACGATTTCAAAAATTATCAGCCGAATGGAGCGACCTAATAGCAAATATGTGCTTGCAGGTGACATGAACGATTCGCTAGATTCTCAACACCTGTCACCAATGTTTACGGTAGATAACCGAATGCTCATTAATGCCCTGAAGCAACCATCAGAGACTCGTTCAGCAAAGCCTGAATTGCCTGACCAAGGTCCTGGGCCTCAGACGAAAGCATGGACTCACAGATTCAATCCAGCGGGGCCAGAATTGCCCGAATATCACCTTTTTGACCAAATCTGGGTCAGCCCTTCGCTAGCGAGAAAATTGTCGGAGCCAACAATTGACCGACGTACCAAACATGGTGGAGATGGTAGTGATCACGATCCAGCTTGGGTCGATATAGACCTTTGATGGCATTAGACAAAGAAACACCTTAGGCCACAAGGGAGAAGTAGAGGTTTTCTGCTATCGCCCTATTTGGATTCTACTTAATCAATTTGAACTCGTTGACGTCCACCAGGCCTAGATCGGTCAGTCTGAGCTCGGGAATCACGGGCAAGGCCAGGAAGGAGAGGAGAGCAAAGGGAGATGGGGGCAAATTGCCCAGGCTGGCGGCAGCCTTCTCTACGTTTTCATGCTGGGACACGACTGCGTCCAGCGGCTCAGGGGAAAGCAGGCCGGCGATGGGCAAGGGCAAGGAAGCGAGAATTTCCAGGTCGGCGCAAACAACCAGCCCGCCCTGCAGCCTATTAATTTCCTCGATTGCCTTAAGGATTTCGAGGTCATTGGCGCCTACAGCTATTATGTTGTGAGAGTCGTGGGCCACTGATGAGGCTAACGCTCCTTTCTTTAAACCGAATCCCTTGACCAGTCCTACTCCGATATTGCCGCTAGCCTTGTGTCTTTCCACCACCACCAGCTTCAGAATATCTCTTTCAACGTCGGGCATCACCGCCCCATCCACAAATTTCATCTTTTCCATCGCCTTCCTGGTAACTATCTGCCCGGGGACAATTTCGATAACCGGATAGGTCTCATCGGCAGCGGCTATTTTCAGCGATTTTCCCATAATAGGCTTAATGTGTACTGTGTCTCTTAGCTCCAGGGTAATAGGTGGCAAGGGGAACAAGGGCTTGCCTTGCCTTGCTACCAGCTTTCCCTGGTAAAACACCATGTCTATCTCTAGTTTAGTCAGGTCGGTGATGGTTATAATGTTGGCTATATAACCCGGGCCGATGCCGCCTCTATCATGGAGCCTGAAATACTCGGCAGCGTTAATCGTTGCCATCTGAATCGCCCGGACTGGCTCTAAGCCTCTGTTGATGGCCTTTCGTACCACAGCGTCGATATCGCCTTCCCGAAGTAAATCAGAGCAATTACGGTCGTCCACCACAAAGAAGCATCTTTTACAGGTATTATCGGTAACCAGAGGCAGAAGGGCGTCCAGGTTCTTCTCCGAAGAGCCCTCCCGGATCATGAGGTACATACCCCGGCGCAACTTCTCCTTTCCTTCTTCCATGGTAGTGGATTCGTGGTCAGAAAGAATGCCGGCGGACAAGTAGGCATTCAGTTCTTTGCCACCGAGTCCCGGAGCGTGTCCATCGATAACCTTGCCCTTAGAGGCACTGATTTTTTTCAAAACTTCTTCATCCCCACTGATTACGCCGGGAAAGTTCATCATCTCTCCCAGACCGATTATCTTAGAGTGAGCTAGAATTCTCTTTACCTCCTTAGAGTTGATTCGGGCGCCTGATGTCTCCAGGTGGGTTGCCGGCACGCATGAAGGGGCCATGAATAGCATATCCAGTGGGAGCTTTCGCGCCAAATCCGTGACGAACTTTATTCCTTCAAATCCACAAACGTTGGCGATTTCATGTAAGTCGGTGACCGCGGCCAGAGTGCCTCTGGGAACCACGGCTTGAGCATATCTTGCCGGGTGAAGCATAGAGCTTTCTATATGCGTATGTCCGTTAATCAGCCCGGGAGCCAAGAACTTGCCCTGTAAATCGATAATTTCCCTGGCTTTGCCATAATCTCCTACCCCGGCAATCCTATCGCCATAGATAGCTACGTCGGCTTGTTCTATTTCTCCAATAAAGGTATTTATTATCCGGGCATTTTTCAGGAGCAAGTCAGCGGGTATTTCTCCCCTGGCCACAGAAATAAGCTCCTTTAAATCCATCTCCTAGTCCTCCAGGGTATAAATATCGGGCAAATAGCGGAACTTCTCGTCACAGTCGATTCCATATCCCACGATAAATTCATCGGGCACGGTAAAGCCAAGATAGTCAATAGATACCGGGACCCTACGCCGAGATGGCTTATCTGTCAGAGTGCAGAGCTTCAGCGAAGCGGGTTTCCTCTTCCTTAAGTAATCGAGTAAGAAAGAGGTGGTGGTTCCAGTATCCACGATATCCTCAATCACCAGCACGTCTCTGCCTTTTATAGGCGTCTTGACTCCTTGAACTACTCTCACTCTGCCCGAGCTTTCCCTGGCAGCGCCGTAGCTGGAGAGCCTGACGAAATCGAGCTCCAGGGGTAAATCGAGCTGGCGAATGAGGTCGGCCATAAACACAAAGGACCCTTTAAGGACGCCAATAAGCAAAGGCTGCTTCCCTTGATAATCTCTGTTGATTTGAGAAGCCAGCCTGTCTACGGCTTTAGCTATCTCGCCACGGCTGATAAGAATTCTGAGTTGCGGCTGAAAGACCATTACATCGTCCCCAAACTGGTTACTATGATAGCATAATTGCATCTGGTTACGAGATCTTGGTCTGGTTCAGATAAATGGGTGACACTTTATATGCTTGTAACGTTGGGTAATAACCTCCCGTGTCATTGCGAGCCCCGACAAGTCGGGGCGTGGCAATCTCTATCCCCTCTACCGAGATTGCTTCGTCGCCTTCGGCTCCTCGCAATGACACGAGGGGAATTGCGGAGCCTGCTCCGAAGCGTAAGTGAGAAATCTCGTTCCTCGCAATGACAAAAAAGAGGGGTCATCAATCATATTAACGAGCACGGATTGCTGGACTTTTCCTGTGCCCTGTTGTATACTTAAGCGAGAGATTAAGATGCGGTCCAGCCTTATCGGGAAGATTGAAAAAGCCAAAAGGTATGCTCAAGAACCGGGTCGTGTCACCCTCTCAGGTTTAACCGCAGTTTTCCACGGGGAAAACGATGACCATAAACTAAGCTATGCCAATGGAAAATGGCATTGTACATGTCATTTCTTTTCTCAATGGGAGACATGTAGCCATATCATGGCGCTCCAGCAAATTCTAGGCAATATGTTACCTAGGGAAGCCCTTGCCTCTCCTGTGGAAACTCAGCCCCTCGAGAAATAATTTAACGCGTACTGTAGGAGTAGCATATCAATGACCTTGAATTGCCCGTTGAGTATTTGGGTTACGCAGGCTGTCACCTAATGACTATGTCATGTAAGCGCCATTCCCAGCCACACTCCCAACCCTGTAATTGCGGCGCCTACCAAACCGGCGATTAGATTTTCCCTTAGTTTTGCCTTTTTCTCCCTTTTTGAATAGTCTATCAGGCTAGGCTTTGCACCAATAACTGTTTCCCTGTATCCTTTTAGTTCTTCCACAAGGGCTGCATATTCTGCAATGGATTTTGGCTCAGGCACACCTATGTCCTTCGTGCCTCTTATTCTTGCGATTTTCTCAGGAAGGGCGATGTCAAGTCTTGGTTTTATTGTAGTGTAATACGCCGGCATTGATGCTTCTATTGCTGAAGACGAGTACCCATCTAACTCGACTGAGATTTCCATTCTGAGTATTATCGATATCCAATCCAGAGCATCGTATGCACTCCTATAGACATGGCTAAAGGCTTTATCCAAGTTTATTTTTACATATCCTTCGGTAGGCGCTGCCTTTGTACCTATCTTCGCTGCGACAACACGCATAAGATGGTCAAGCGTATCCCTCAGTTCCTTTAATATTTGTGGGAGAGTTACATTATGTGGAGAAATCTCCTCCCCAAATAGAATCACGGCCTTAACTGCATCATATAATATTAGCATGTCTTGAAGTTTTGCAGTTTCTTCGCTTGAAAAGTATAGCTCTCCCATTTTCTTAATGACAGACATTTTCACCATTTGGATTGGTGATGAGGAGTTCTGGGGAATTGCAATACTCTACGGGAGAGGGGTTCGGAGAACTTTTTCTCGTATTTTCTTCCATTCCTCGTCTGTGTAGAATAGACCCATGGCAAGGCGAACGCTACCTCGATGCTTGGAGCTAAACGCTATTGTCAAATCTCGGTCGAACTTGGGTTCCTTAAAGTCTATATCCCAGATATCTTTCTTGCCTAGGAACCTCTCTTTTAGCAATTCTAATTCCATCTTTTCCTCCTTGCCTTACGCTGTTTCCCCACTTTTCCCCACAATCCTATTATAAACTGTGCTCCTATTTTGTCAATATTTTTTTGCCGTTTTTTCGCGTTTTTAACACTTTTTGAAGGATTTTTTACACTTTTTAGGGATTTTTAGTGAAAATTTCTGTAAAGATACCAAATTGTTTATTAATATTTTTAGGCTTCCCTAAAATAATCTAACGCTTCCGCCACGACAAACAGAGAGCCGGTAACGCAGATAACATCCGTTTTGTCTGTCAGGGACGAAGCTCGGGATATAGCTTCTCTTACATTTTCTTCGGTTTCAGGCTCGATGCCTCGCTTGCTGAACTCGGCAGCCAGGGTTGAAAGAGGGGCAGCACGTGAATGTGCTGTCCGTGTAACTATGACTTGAGGGGAGAGGGGAACCAGCTCATTTATTATTCCCGGTATGTCTTTGTCGCAGGATGTCCCAAAAACAAGAAAAATCCGTTTGTGGGCGAAGTATGCTTTGATATTACGCACCAATCCTCTCATCGATGCTACGTTATGGGCTCCGTCAACTAAAACTGTGGGGTGTTGCTGTAAAATCTGGAATCGCCCCGACCACTTAACTCGGGCAAGACCTTGAGCAATATCGGCGGCTGAGATGGCAAAGCCCTCGGAAGCCAGTATCTCCAGAGCAGCTACGGCAGCGGCGGCATTCTCAAGCTGGTAATCGCCTAAAAGAGGAATGCTAACCTGGTATTTACTTGTTCTACCCTCGATCGCCAGCGATTGATGATGGAGGTCCCCGCCTGTCTTATGCCAGGTGATATCCTTGCCTACCTGAACCACCTTCGCTTTCTTTTCACGGCAAATATCGGTGATTACCGAAGCCGCCTCTTCTGGCTGGGGAGAAAGCACCACCCGGCAGCCGGACTTGATAATGCCTGCTTTTTCCCGGGCTATTTCCTCCAGGCTATTGCCCAGAATCTGAGTATGGTCCAGGCTGATTGGGGTAATAATGCAGACTACAGGCCTGGCCACATTGGTGGCGTCAAGCCTGCCGCCCAGACCTACTTCCAGCACTTGAAAAGCCACCTGCCTTTTCTTGAAGTAAGCAAATGCCAGCGCAGTCAATGTCTCAAAATAAGTCAGTTGCCTGAAGGCAGCGTCTTGCTTCATTGATTCAATAAAGGGCTTGACTTCGGCCATGGCCGCAGCAAAATCTGCTTCAGAAATCAAGCTGCCATCCACGCTAATACGCTCCCTCAGAGTATGAAGGTGGGGGGAGGTATACAGCCCTGTTTTATATCCTGAATCGCTCAAGACCTGAGCAATCATAGTCGCCACACTCCCTTTCCCCTTGGTGCCTGCGATATGAATCGTCTTGGCTGCTAACTGAGGGTCGCCCATGCGGTTGAGCAGCTCTTCTACGTGCCTTAAGCTATAACCGGGCTGGGCGTAAGTTATGCCCGGAATCTGCTCATAATTAACAAAACTATTGAGATACTCTTCTGCCTGGCTATAATTCAATTCCCCGCCTCGATATCCAGCAATTATACTACTTACCCATCACGCCCTGCTCAGTCTGTGATAAAATCTTAGGATATTATTTGGGAAAAGGGCGCAGGCAAAAATTAAGTGAAGATCACGCTTAAACCGTTAGGCAATATAGCTGACGAAATAATGGAGGAGCTTAGGGAGAAGGTTGGCGGCATTTTTCATTGTCCGGTAGAAATAAAAGCAGGTTTTAGTGATTTGACTCAGACTTATAATGCCGAGAGGAAGCAGTACCTTTCCTCAAACATGCTGGCCTCTCTTGGGAAGGCTGAAAGGGAAGAGAGAGTTGTAGGTATAGCCGATGTTGACCTTTACGTCCCAAGGCTTAACTTCGTATTTGGCGAAGCCGATATAGTCTCCGGGGCAGCAATCGTATCCCTGTATCGACTAAGGCAAGAGTATTATGGCTTGGCTCCCGACGAAGCTTTATTTCTGGAGAGAGCCACCAAGGAGATAGTTCATGAACTGGGTCATACCTTCGGCCTGGGACATTGTCCCAACAGCAAATGTGTCATGCACTTTTCTAACAGTCTGGCTGACACCGACTTGAAGGGGGCAAGTTGTTGTGGTAGCTGTCGCCCCAAGATAATTTTTTGATATAGCCCAGGAATTTGCTATACTTGGTAAATTCACGGGTAAACTGTCCCACAGCAAGGCGTGAGGCATTGTGGGAAGTGATTTTGCCAAAAAAGACATGACAATGCCCATTTCAACTCTGGGCAGTTTAATGCCTCCATCCGCAATATGAGGAAATTCTGATAGAAGGAGATTAGAGCATGCAAAAAGAAGTAGTTGTCGTCAGTGGTGCCAGGACAGCAATTGGCGCCTTCGGTGGTTCTTTAAAAAATATACCTGTTGTTGAGCTAGGTACCGCGGCAATCAAAGAGGCGCTTAAGCGAGCCGGATTAAGGCCGAAGTCCAGTGAAGAATTACTCAGTTATGGCCCTGACGCACTCAAGTCTGATGGAATAATAGAGCTGGAGAAAAAGCACTATACTTACGATTCTTCTTTGCGTCCTGTTCAGGTTGACGAAGTAGTCATGGGGAATGTTCTTCAGGGAGGGCAGGGGCAAAACACAGCTCGCCAGGCCTCCATCTACGCTGGCATTCCTAAAGAGACCCCCGCCTTTACAGTGAATAAGATCTGTGCCTCAGGTTTAAAGGCTATTACTTTGGGAGCAGAAGCCATAATGGCGGGCGAGGCCGATGTTGTAGTCGCTGGAGGCATGGAATGCATGAGCAACACCCCTTACGTTCTCCCTAAGGCCCGCTGGGGCTATCGCATGGATGTTGGAGCCAGGGGAGAGCTTATAGACCTCATGGTCTATGATGGGGTGTGGGAAATATTCTACGGCTATCATATGGGAAATACCGCAGAGGAAATCACCAAGAGGTATGGCTTCACTCGCCAACAGCAGGATGAAATAGGCTATCTCAGCCATATGCGGGCGCGCAAAGCCATAGTGGAGGGTGTATTTAAGGATGAGATAGTTCCATTTCCTGTCCCGCAGAGAAAGGGAGAACCCGTTGTTTTTGATACCGATGAGCGGCCTATGGACACTTCCATGGAGAAAATGGCTAAGCTACCCCCCGCATTCCGAAAAGATGGAACAGTCACTGCTGGTAACTCTTCAGGGATTAATGACGCAGCGGCCGCCGTAGTGCTTATGTCCGGAGACAAAGCTAGAGAATTGGGTCTTAAACCTATGGCAATCCTTAGAGCCTGGGCTTCAGGCGCGACAGATCCCAAATACATGGGATTAGGTCCTATACCGGCAGTAAGAAAGGTGCTCAAAAAGACGGGGCTTGGCAATGGAGATTTTGATGTTATCGAGCTTAATGAAGCCTTTGCTGCTCAGACACTGGGTTGCCTGAAAGAGCTTGGTTGGGATTTCGACCACATTAACCCTCATGGTAGTGGCATATCTATGGGGCATCCTATCGGCTGCACCGGAGCAAGAATAGCAGTTACTATCATCTATGATATGATGCATAGAAATCTTCATCGTGGCCTGGAAACCATGTGTATTGGTGGTGGGCAGGGGATGGCAGCCGTTTGGGAAAGGCCCTGAAATTTCACGAGAGGTCTGGTGTCAGTATTACCATCTACAGTTAAGGCTCTTCTTGAGCCCCGAGCCTATCCCCACAAACCACAAAAAATAGAACTGGTCCAGACCCAGATGTCTTTTATTCTCCTCACCGGCGGATATGTATACAAGATTAAAAAGCCGGTCAATCTGGGTTATCTGGATTACACCACCTTAGAGAAACGCCGTTTCTTCTGCCAACAAGAGCTGGAGTTAAACAGACGTCTTTGTCCCGATGCTTATTTAGCCGTGGTGCCGATAACAATGTCATTGCGAGGAGCGAAGCGACGAAGCAATCTACTTTGCATCGAAGGGCAAGGCAAGGCGATAGAGTACGCTGTCAAAATGAAGCAGTTGCCCCAGGATCGCATGATGGATGTGCTGTTGCCCCGGGGTCAGGTAACTCCGGAAATGGTGGCCAGGGTGGCTGAAAAGCTAGTGGGCTTTCACCAAAAAGCCGAAACAAATCAAGAAATTGCCGCCTTCGGCAGATTGGATGTTATACGCCAGAATACCGATGAAAACTTCGCTCAAACCGAGAAATATATTGGAACTTCCATCACCGCCGAGCAATATCGGCACGTTAAGAATTACACTGATAACTTCGTTGACAGTAACGAAAGCCTATTCGATAAACGGGTAAGGGAAGGCAAAATAAGAGATTGCCATGGCGACCTTCATGCCGCCCATGTTTGCTTCACTGACGGTATTTGTATTTACGACTGCATTGAATTTAACGACAGATTCCGATATTCCGACGTGGCCTCGGAAATTGCCTTCCTGGCGATGGACTTAGACCGCTATCAGCAGGCTGGCCTTTCCCGCCATCTGATAAATACCTATGTGGGGCTGAGCAGTGATGAAGAACTCCTTAAATTGCTCGATTTCTACAAGTGCTACCGGGCTTACGTCAGGGGCAAAGTGGAAAGCTTTAAGCTCGACGACCCCTATATCCCCGAAGATGAAAAGGCAAAGGTGTTGACTGCCGCCCAGAGCTATTTCAAGCTCGCCGAATCGTACGTATGATATGTACAGAGCGAGGATGCAAAGCTGTTGCAGGGCGAAGCTGAAGCAATCTTGGAAGCGGCAATGAGGTTGCCACACATCTTTCGAGTGTTTGAGGCGGTGGCTTCATACTATGGCCCTGCCTAGATCAGATACTATTTGGCAAGCTAGACTTCAGTACCTGCGGCGACCACGGTGCCGTCGTTCTTAAGCCCCACAGTATGATAGTCGCCTGGGCGACCTAGACGATAAGCGTCCAGCCGCCGACATCGCACTGCCCGGTGTTGTTGTCTCCCACGGCAACCACGGTGCCGTGGGCCTTAAGCCCCACCGTGTGCAAGTCGCCTGCGGCGACCTGGACGATGTCCGACCAGCCGCCGACATCGCACCGCCCCTCGGTTTCCTGTCCCACAGCAACCACGGTGCCGTTGGACTTAAGTCCCACTGTGTGAAGGCTGCCTGCGGCAACCTGGACGATGTCTGTCCAGCTATCGACATCGCACTGCCCATCATCGTTGTCTCCCACGGCGACTACGGTGCCGTTGGACTCGAGCCCCACCGTGTGATAGTAGCCTGCGGCGACCTGGACGATGTCCGTCCAGCCGCCGACATCGCACTGCCCGGTGTTATTGGATCCCACGGCGACCACGGTGCCGTCGGCCTCGAGCCCCACCGTGTGACAGTAGGCTGCGGCGACCTGGGTGATGTTCCCCCAGCCGCTGACATTGCACTGCCCGGATCCAACCTTGTTGTATCCCACGGCGACCACGGTACCATTGGCCTTAAGCCCCACCGTGTGATAGTTGCCTGCAGCGACCTGGGTGGTGTTCGTCCAGGCGCTGACGTTGCACTGTCCCTCGTCTTTGCATCCCACGGCGACCACGGTGCCGTCGGACTTAACCCCCACCGTGTGATAGTAGCCTGCGGCGACCTGGGTGATGTCCGTCCAACCGCTGACTTTGCACTGCTTATCGTCGTTCCATCCCACGGCGACCACGGTGCCGTCGGACTTGACCCCCACCGTATGATACACGCCTGCGGCGACCATGGGGGTGAGCTTGAAGTTAGCCGTGATGGAATAGTTATCGTCCATGGTGATGGTGGTTATGGCGGCGTTGACATTGTCAATGGTACTTACATTGCCGGTCCATTCCACAAACTCACAGTATTTGTCGGGTTGGGCGGCAAGGTCGACCGTTGTGTTAGCGGCATAGGCAAAAGTACCCTCACCGGGTTCGGTTACCGAGCCGCCTTCGGTGCTGGAGATGGTGAGGCTGCACCAACCTTCTTCCAGTTCGAATTTGGCGGTGATGGAGTAGGAGTTGCTCATGGTGATGCTGGTCGAGGCATCATAAACATCGGTGATGGTACCCACACCGCCAGTCCATTTGACAAAGTGGTAGCCTTCAGCGGCTTCTGCCATCAGGTTGATCACCCTTCCTTTGTCATAGGTAAAAGTTCCCTTTCCAGGGGTGGTTACCGACCCTCCAGCGGTGCTGGCGGTAGTGAGGGCATAAGATTCACCACTATCACCACCGCCGCTGCCACTGCCACCGCCGCCACTACAGCCTACCATCTCGGCAATTAAAGCTACCGTAATCAAAGAGATGCTCACTCTTGCCATGTAACGGCGTCTCCTCGAACTAACTATTATCTTCATACCCCATCTCCTTGATGCACACACTTGACCACCAACCCTATATTCGCCTTATAGTGTTATGGTACCATTATTGAAGGAATTGTCAACAGTTTTTTGCGCTGTGTCCAAGACGTACTATAGAGTTAAGGAGCAACGATATATCTTTTGATGCAACCGGGTAGTATTTCAGGCTAATGGAGGATTTCACCCTCAATTTAATCTCTCCCATCGAGGGAAAGGAATTTCAGTTCCAGGTATACTGTGTGCCTCTGCCTTGTCGCCTCGTCGCCCATACCACCACTGCCACAGAAAACATCACCAACAAGCCTACTATGGCTATCTTCTCAGCCGGAGAGGTGTTGACGGCTATCGTGCTAATGGCCACGGCAGGTACCAACGCAGCCCTCACTATCGGCTTCAGGCTGGGATGCTCGGTTATGAACTCGGCCATTGGTGGGCTGACCCTGTAATAGAGGTCTACTAGAGCTTGTCCCAGCGGGTTGGTCAGCAGGTATTCATCTCTGAACCCGCGCAGAATTTCTATTTCCTCGGCCATGGGGGTGCCGTAGGCTGCGGTGGCGATGAAACAGAACCCAGACCCGCTAAAGTAAGCTCTGATGGAGTAAGGGCTGTCCACGGTGATGGTGGTCGAGGCAGCGTTAACATCGGCGATGGTGTCCACATCGCCAGTCCACCTCAGAAACTGGCCCCCTTCGTCAGGCTCAGCCACGAGGCTGATATCGGCGCCGAGGGGACACAAGAATGTCCCTTCACCGGGGGTGGTTACCGAGCCGCCTCTGGTGCTGGATATCATCAATAGCGCCATGGGTTCGGGATGCCATGTCTCAAATTTGGCAGTGATGGAGTAGGAGGCGTTCATTGCGATGGTGGTCGAGGCAGCGTAAACATCGGCGATGGTGCTTACATTGCCGGTCCACTGCGCAAACTCATAGTGTTCGGCAGGCACAGCGACAAGTTCGACCGTCGTGTTAGCGGCATGGATAGAAATCCCCTCGCCGGGGTCGGTTACCGAGCCGCCTTCGGTGCTGGAGATGGTGAGGCTATACCAACCCTCTTCCAGTTCGAAGTTGGCGGTGATGGAATAAGAGGCGTTCATGGTGACGTTGGTCGCGGCAGAGTAGACATTGTCGATGGTGCTTATATTGCCGGTCCATTCTACGAAGTGGTAGTGTTCATCAGCCTCAGCGACAAGTTCGACCTCTGTGCCCTTGTAATGGACAGAAGTCTCTTTGTCGGGTGTGGTTACCTTGCCGCCTTCGGTGCTGGAGATGGTGAGGCTATACCAATCTGTGTCTAGTTCGAAGTTGGCGGTGATTTTGTAGTTGCCGTTCATGGTGATGTCGGTTGCGGCGGCGGTGACATTGCCAATATTGCCCACATCGCCAGTCCATTCTACAAAGTGGTAGTGTTCGTCATGCTCAGCAACAAGGGTGACCACTTCCTCGGCGCCGTAGAGGTATCTCCCTTCGCCAGGGGTGGTTACCGAGCCGCCGGGAGTGCTGGAGATAGTGAGGCTATACTGACCTTCCAGGGGCTCAACAGCGATACCAAGCTCATCAATAATGTGCTCTGCCTTGCAGATGACCGCGCAGTCTTCGGAGCCAGCGAAAAGCAGCCCTACGAACTCTCCATCTTTATCCACGGCGGAGCCTGAATCACCTGGCGCTGCGAAGGACCAATTCTCTTGCTCTACTACAATCTGGTCCATGAAATAAGCTGATTGGTCACCATACTGAACCACGACAGAGACATTGGTGTGAATCACCTCGCCGGTGGTTACTCCGGTCGTGCGCCCGGATTTTCGTACGGTATCTTCAATGTAGACCCCGGTCCACCCTTCAACCCAGTAATTACCTCCTTCATAAAACTGCTCGCCAGGAGACGCTTCAACACCTACATCAATACTGCCTATAGCAGCATCAGCGTAGTTTTCCGCAGCGGGGTCAAAGTCAATAGGTATGTAGTCCTCGAGTTCCCCCACCCGGTCTCCTATCTTTCCTCCGTCGCCACTTCCGGGCTGGATGATGCGTGTTCCTGTGGCGAGAAACCCACCCGTCTCCGGATTCATAGCGATAACGTGGGCGTTGGACAAAATCTTGTCGTCGTAGGTGGCCATGCTCAGGGTGCCGGCATAATACAGGTCCGGGATGTAGGCTGACAGGCTTGTCCCGCCGACCAGAGGTCTGACTTCTTCTTGCCTCTCCTCGTCAACATCGGTTATGGGCTCTGCTACCTGGGAGGAAAGAGTTTGTATTTTCCCGGTAACCTCCGTCCGCACTGCATAGCCTTCAAAGGAGCACGGCACTCTCTGCTTCGTCTGTTCATCCTCGACAAGGACAATGACTTCGCCCTCAGCTTCTGAATGGGTGATGCCGGCAAAGCCAGCTCCGGCCAGAGGCAAAAGTTCTTGTTCCAGGGCCTTTCTGGCTTCCGCCAATGACTTTCTGAGACCAGGATTTTCACCTATCGAAGCAGAGACAGAGATAAAAAGCAGCGCACCAACAAGGGCCAGTGCTAAGAACAATATAAGCTTTTTCTCTTTTTTCATCTTCTGAAACTACTCAGTTATGCCATGCTATTAATATACTATGACTCATGTTTTGGAAAGCGTCAATCACCCATCTGTACCGATTATTATATCATCTGCTGCCCAGATAGCACCAAACACAAAACCTTTCCAACGATTGTAGAAGTGTGCGGAGGGATTCCTGGTTTAGTTGACATAATATAATGGCACTGAGTTAACACTGCGTTATAGTAATGGGTTCTTTTTAGCATGAAAAATTTACAAGGGTGCCGGAAGAGGGTGATAATAGATTGAAAGGCATCTGCTACATTATAGGAAGTAGAGGAGTAATCTGCACGCTTTAAGGGTAAATGGCTAAGGCCTCCAACCCTGTGGTCTCAGGAAGGTCGAACATCAGATTCATATTTTGCACCGCCTGCCCGGCCCCTCCCTTGACGAGGTTGTCCAGACAGCTAATAACTATCAGTCTGTCTGTCTTCGAATCGACAGTGGGATAAATAAGGCAGAGGTTGCTTCCCCAAGCATGCTTGGTATGGGGAGGCTTGGTCGTTATTTGAACGAAGGGGGCATGCTTATAGAATTCCCGGTATAGCTGTTTCAAGCTGTCAGCTGTCAGCCGACGGCTATCAGCTAATCTGGCATAGCATGTGCTCAGTATGCCTCTGGTCATTGGCACCAGGTGAGGTACAAAGGTTATCGAGGGAGAAAGTGGTGGATTAAGGATTCTCAATTCCTGTTCCATTTCGGGCAAATGGCGATGTCCTTCAAGGGAGTAGGCAAGGGTATTCTCGTCGGCCTCGGGATAATGAGTAGTCAGGCTCAGGGTTCTGCCGGCGCCCGAGATGCCTGATTTGCTATCCACCACTATATCGGGATGGATAAGCCCTTCTTTGACTATGGGTGCCAGGGCCAAGATAGCGCTGGTGCTGTAGCAGCCCGGGTTTGCTACCAGCGAGGCTGAGGCAATTTCCTCCCGATGCAGCTCGGATAAGCCGAAAACCGCCTCTGTCAAGAGCTCGGGCGATGGATGAGTAAATCCATACCATTTGGGATATTCGCCGGCGTTCTTTAACCTGAAATCAGCACTGGCATCGACGACCTTGATGCCTTGTTTTAGCAAAGATGGTACTACGTCTACACTGCTTTTATGAGGCATTGCTGAGAAGGCGATGTCGATTTCGCTGTCAAGCTCGGCTTTTATTATATAGTCGGTTCCCGCGAAGTTGGGGAAAACATCGCCTAATTTTTGCCCGGCTGCGCTTCTCCCGGTGACTGTGACGAGCTCTACCTGGGGATGTTGACAAAGTAATCGAGCCAGTTCAGCACCAACATACCCGGTGACATTTATTATACCTGCTTTTATTCGTGGCATAGTATGTTCCACGCATTATACTACATAATGGGCGATGTCAGGGAAACAATAAACAATCTCTCTTTCCATATGGAGGATACACTTACCGGGCTAGCTCATTAGATTGCATAATAATATATAATATATTGTATGATACTACATAAGGAAGGAGTTTGGCAGGCATGAGGTTTGAGAGCAGCATCGACATTAATGCCCCTGTCGAGAAAGTCTGGGCGTTGATAGACAAGCTTGAAGAATGGCCCCAATGGATGCCGTCCATCAAGAAGATTGAGAGAATCTCTAAGGGGCCTTTGACAGCAGGCTCACAGCTTTCTGTCACAGCTAAGGTAAGCGGGCTTACGGTTACATTGTTGATGACGATCATTGAGTTTGTCCCAGAGCGGACCGTGGTCATGCAAGGAAAAGCCCTGGGTACCAATTTGACACGCTTCTACACTCTGGAACCTGTAAATGGCAAGACCAAGGTTACCACTGGTGGCGACGTTTCGGGGGCTCTAGCCTGGCTGGCGTGCAGTGGTGGTCAGGCGGCCTCAGCCGAGATTGCCCAGGCAGTGAAAAAGAAAGTCGAGGGGTTGGAGTAAATAATGTAGTTGCCCAGTTTATTGGGGTCGTCTCTCTGTTATTGCGAGGAGCGAGATTCCTTGCCTACACTTCGGAACAAGCTCCACAATCTAGATAGTGAGGCAGCGAGATTGCCAGGCCCCGACAAGTCGGGGCTCGTAGTGACAGGAAGCGAAGAACTTGATAAGTCAGGCAACTACGAAAGCCTGCCTTGCTTGGTCTAGCTTCGGACTACTATGCGAATAAAAATGAAAAGCTCCCTTGGTTCAATACCGCTGAATTGTGTTGACAAATGCTTGCTGGCTCTTGATAATGCAAACGAGCCTATGCTTATTCACGTAATTCTGAACCTTGAAGGAGAAATAGAGCACGTTAGATTGAATCAAGCGATTTTCTCGGCGCAGCAAGCTTATCCGGTTATGAGAACGATTCTATGTAGCAGAAATTTCAGACCCTTCCGCCAAATACAAGAAGACCTTGGAAAGGGAGTCCTGAGCATCGCAGACCAGGCTCAACTCCAGGGCGCGGACTATGAGAGCTATCTCTCCTCCTGGATGAACCAGCCCCTCAATATTAAAAAGGAGTTCCCGGTGAGGGTTCTTCTATTAAAGAAAAACGAGCGTGAATCCTCGCTGGTTTTCACCTTTCATCACTCGGCAGCAGACGGACTCCGTGCCATTCTTTTCGTAAGGAAAGTCATTGAGAGTTATAACAACGAGCTTTCTAAGGGTTCTAAATCGTCTGGGGATATCCGCATAAATCGTAAAGGAGACGAATTGCTGGAATTCGCCCACAGTCAGAGGGCAAAGGTAGACCATTACTATAGAAAAATGATTTCCAGTCTTTTCCATCGCTTTGTTATAGCTGCCATCCCTACCCCAACAAGGGTTTTCCATGACAAGTCGGGACAGTCCAGGGAACTCCATTTTTGTTTTAAGATTATAAGTCCCGGGGAATTCAGGCAAATTCAATCCAAAGCAAGATCAGCCGGCGTCGAGCTAAACCATATTTTTCTGGCAGCTTGTTACCGGGCAGTGGAAAAGTGGAATAGCATGCACGGGAAAGCCAGCAAAAAAATACGCATAATGGCTCCGGTAAACATAAGCCCAAAGGGTTTCCGTTATATTGTTTCTAATCAGGCGTCCTGGTTTTCCTTACCCACCACGCCCGAAGATAGGGCTGATCCCGCAAATCTGCTGAAAAAGGTCAGAGCAGACACTATAGATGAGACGATAAACAGAATAGCCTTCTCTTTAGTTTATTTCTTCTATTTTTGCTCTCGCTTTCCTTTGTGGGTTATGAGGGGGATGTGCCGGTTCTTGATAATTACCCGGACGTATGTTGATACTATTCTCTTTACCAATGTAGGCTTTATCTGGCCGAAACTAGGCTCTGAAGAACCGGCGGTGCGGAATGTAGGTAACGCCAAAATACTCAATGTTACTGGCTCGGCACCAGTGGTAACTCCGATGGGACTGAGCATCGCCGCAGGTATCTACAATAAGAATCTAAATTTCTCTCTCACTTATAGGCCTGCCCTATTCTCCGAAGAGAAGGCTAAGATGTTCCTGGACTTATATGTTGAAGAGATTAAACAGTATCAAGCTGTGCAGAATACATGACAGTATCACTGGTAAAATTTGACGGCTCCCTGGATTCGCTTCGTAAGGCTATCGAGCTGTGTCAGGGATTCGAGAAACTCAATAGCCACGATAGAGTCCTGATAAAACCCAATAATTGTTTCCGACATAAAATAATGCCTCCCTATGGGATGGTAACCACCTCGAAAATCATAGACGGGGTCGTGCAATTATTGCTCGAGTACGGCTGCAAAGATATTTCTATAGGAGAAGGAGCTATCATTGGTATATTCGATGAACTTGAGCCATATACGAAACAGGGTTTTAAAGGCACGGGCATTGACAAGGTAGCGGAAAAATACGGAATTAAGCTGATTGATTTCAATGAAGGTGCTTTTCATGAGCTGGATTTAGAAGGGGTAAAGGTTCAAGTCTCGAGAGCAGCATTAGACACAGACTTTCTCATAAATGTCCCGGTGCTCAAAACTCACTTTCAAACAAAGGTCTCTCTGGGTTTCAAGAATCTGAAGGGCTGTCTCAGTAAAGATTCAAGAAAAAGGTTTCATATGAGTAAGCGACTGGACACCCTAATTTGCCTTTTGAACGAAGCTATCAAGAGCGACCTGGTCATAATTGATGGAATATATATGTTGGAAAAGGGACCGGAAACTCTTGTGGGTGTAGCCCACCGCAAGGATTTGATTATAGCCAGCCCAGATGTATTCGAGTGCGATGTTGTCGGAGCAACAGTCCTGGGAATTGATCCTGCACAAGTTGACTATCTGAGAGAATTTGCCCAGAGACATGGTCGCTCTTTTGATATCAGCGCAATTCAAATTAAAGGAGAGGATATAGAATCTCTAAAGGAGCAACTTGAGTGGCGATTTGAACCGGACAAAGAATTATTGACCCCGGCGAAAATAACAGGACTTTCCGCTCCCTATCCGGGGCAAACTCTTTGTTCCGCTTGCGGTGCCACGCTTGCCCTGGCGCTATCAATATTCGGCAAAGATAACCCTGGAATGGATTTTGGCGGTGCAGCGTTATATTATGGGCTGGGATTGAAGCCGAAAAGAGATACTCGAAAGGTCTTCCTTTACGGCGATTGTGCCATCAGAAGCAACAAGGGTTTACAGAATGTTATTAAAATAGAGGGATGCCCGCCTACACTAACTAAAACTCTCCTTGCCTTGATGAAAACTCTTCTTAATAAACCCAGGATGTTCAGAATGCTGCTTCTACGAGCTATAAAGCTAATTGGAATAAGGCTCGGGATCTACCAGGAGATTTTTCCCAGATGGGAGCGATACCGGTCCAAAGAGTTTGATAAGACCCACTTCTCGTGAAGGAAAGGATTCCTTCACGCCTCAAGGATGCGGGAATTTAAAAATCAAAGGGCAAAAATCAAAATGACAACTTAAAATGTAAAGGTTTTTTACTTTTTGCATTTCGGCGGGATTTGTTTAGGATTTCGTGCTTGGGATTTAGGATTTGTCGAAAATTAACCATTCGATTTGGTTATCGTCCTTGAGGACGGAAACAATGTGGTTCTTGTATCGTAATTGCTCTACCAGAAAAAATTGCCCCTTATAGTCCAAAACAATATTCTTCTCATCAGGGACTGAGATTATCCGACAGGTCTTTAATCCGCTTATGCCAATTCCGATGACCTTCAGAGCGGCTTCTTTTGCCGTCCAATAGCGAAAAAAGGTATCCCAGGACTTTTCCTTTAGTTCCCATTCCTCGTCACTCGCCACATAAGCGAAGAGTGATTCAGTCCGGGGCTTCATTTCTTCAATATCGATCCCGACCTTATCCTTGCTAACCACTGCCGCCACGTACTGAGGTTTATGGGAGAGAGACCAATAATTGCCAGCAACGGGGCACGGGGCGCCCCTTTCATCTTTGAGCAGTACTCCGAGTCTCACTCCGCTTTTTTCAGCACTCAGTTTTAGCGCCTCTCGAGCACTTCGGCTTAGATGATCTACCTTTTCTTTCCCCTGGGGTTTATGTCCCACTTTGATAACTGGCATGACTACAGGAAATAAAGTCATTGGCTTACTAAAACTTTGTTGCCTTCTTAATAATATCTTTATCAAAGTAGTTGACCGACATTCCGCAATCTATAACGATGCCCTGGGCGTTAATGCCGCTGGACCGTTCGCTCAGGAGAAACACCACTGTATTGGCTACTTCCTTGGTGGTTAGAGCTTTTTTGCGCAAGGTTAATTGTTCCGCGAATAGGTAATAATCTAAGTATCCTGGTATCCCTGCGGATGAAGAGGTTTTTAACAGTCCGGCGTTCACGGAATTAAATCGGATTTGGGAAAAAGAACTGAAGGATTTAGCTAAGAAGCACAGGGTTGAGTCCAGGGCAGCTTTTACCGGGGCCATAAAGCCATAGGGTTCGGCTGCCATTTTGGTGGTTGAGATGGATATGGTGACTACAGATGCTTTCACATCCAATAGGTCTTTAAACGCATTAGCAATGGCGATTAAGGAATAACAGGAGATATCAATTGATTGCAGGAAGTCTTTCTTTTTTGTTTCGTGAAATGGCTTGAGTCCCTCTTCATAATTGGCAAAAGCTATGGAATGAACGATACCGTGAATTTTGGGATACTTTTTGGAAATGGCTTCAGCAAGTTTCTTAATTTCATGTTCCCGTTCGACATCACACACGAAGATATCAGCACCGGGAAGGATTTTGGAGACACTCTCTTTTCTTTCTGCTGATTGGACACTGTAGATTACATGTACTTTTGCCTCGGAAAGAACCTCTCCAACGGAGAAGGCGACGCTCTTCTTGTTAGCTACCCCAAAAACAAGGATAGTCTTACCCGCAATGTCTAAGAAATCCATATGTTACTCCTTATCTTTTCTGTTTCCCCATCTGCCAAAGGAGATGCGGTAGAGAAAGGAACCCCATAATTCTTCCACGAAGAGGACCAACCGGATTGGGCGGAGCACTACGTTGACCAACCTTGCCTTTTCTCTGCCGTAGGTCTCTTCTAGCCTGTGAACCGCTTCGGGGTCAGGGTGAGCATTGGACTCGGCCCAGTGCTGGGCGTAAAGCACTGCGATGCTGTACTCTTCAGGGCAGCCTTCCATGACACCCGCGACGAGCCTCGCTAACTCTTCTTTGTCAACCCCGATTCTTAGTGCTTCTCTGGTGTGAAGCCAGGAACAGAAGCGGCAACCGTATACTGCGGCAGCCGCAACCATCAGCCTTTCCCTGAGGGCGGGTGGCAGCCCTCCCCCATGTACTCTTATGAGCTGTGTCGTGTTTCTTAACATGAAGAGCAAATCAGCGAAAAACTCCCTCCGGCTTCCGTATACTTTCCTCTTAGACCCCCTGTCCATTATCATCCTCTCCCCTCAGGATGCCTCTTTAGCCAGAGTCACGATAAACTCGACTGTGACCGAGGTCTTGCCGCCAACTGAGGCTTTGCCCTTCATAAAATAGGCATTACTGACTTTTTCCACCAGTTCCGCTTCAATATCTAAGGTGCTGCCGGGCTTAACAATGCTTTTGAACTTGGCGTTATTAATTCGGGTCAAAACAGGAACGCCTCCACTGATGCCGCCCATCATTTTGGAGAGCAGGATTGCGCCTGTTTGAAAAATGGATTCACAGATAAGCGCCCCGGGCATGATCGGTTGCCCGGGGTAATGTCCTTCGAAGACTGGCTCATCGGGCCTTATCTCTTTCGTTGTTTTGATTTTTGTTCCGCTTAGTTCTACGATCCTATCGACGAACAAAAACGGTGGACGATGGGGTATGGCATTTAGAATCTCCTCCATCTCATAATCCTCCACTCACCTCGAGAGTAGAACCGGTAACATAGGACGCTTCTTTGGAAGCCAAAAAAAGAACGCAAGCGGCCACTTCTTCAGTGCTTCCGAATCTCTTTAGGGGAATCTTGGCCAGGTAAGTTTCACGCAATTTATCCGGAAGGTCTTCGATGAATTCGGTGGCAATAAATCCCGGAGAGACACAATTAACCGTAATACCCCGAGTGGCGACCTCCTTGGACAACGATTTAGTCAACGCAACAAGGCCCGCCTTTGAAGCGGCATAATTCGCCTGGCCTTCAAAACCGTATCTTTCCATCACAGAGCTTATGTTGATAATCCGTCCATATCGTTTACGCATCAGACTCATGACAGCAAATTTGCACATGTAAAAGGTTCCAGCGAGATTGACATTCATCACATCATGCCAGTCCGATTCTTTCATCATCGCCAGGACAGAATCCTTTCGGATACCGGCGTTGTTCACCAGGACTTCAAAGCCCCCATATTTCGTGTCTATGTGTTTGAAAAACCTTTCCACCTCTTCATACTTGGTCACATCAAGCTTTTGGATATCAATGTTTTCGGCAAACTGGCTGTTATCTTGTTTAAATTGTGCCGCCGCAGCTTCATTTGCTGAATAGGTGACAATAACTTTAGCATCGGCTTTCAAGAAACTCTCGGCAATGCCTTTGCCTATCCCTCTGGTGCCACCAGTAACGATGACAGTTTGTCCTTTAAAATCATGCATTTCTTGCCTCTGCTGAGAGAAATTTGTCTACATCGTGGGCGACAATTACTCCGTAATTAGCTGCGCCTAGCCAACCTGACATAATAATCCCCACGGAGCCAATATGAAAAAGTCCTGGTATCTCTTTAGGAAGCCCCATACTGACCTTTAACCCTTCAAATTTGGTGCCAAAAGAAGCACCATTTAAATGGAGCGTATACCTTTGAAATGTCTTGGGAGTGGCGGCTTCCAGGTAGTCTACTTTATCTCGAATTTTAGGAACGTATTTCTCCAGAGCATCAAGCGTTCGTTGGATCAATTCTTCCTTAGAAGCACGGTATTCTCCTTCAGATAGGCTTGCCCAGTCGTCGTAATCGGCATTGGAGGAGGCAACAATGGAGTACATACCAGAGCCTGGCCGGGTTTGCGGATAATAGATGGAAAAGGTCCGGCTGGTAGTATTTTTGCTGCAAAGTTCTTGAGGGTCGAATTTCATTGCCTCCGAGCTGAAAAGCAAATCCCCGATGTAGTCAATCTTATCACCTTTCTTGATGCCGATATAGACCTGACAACTGCTGTTATTGAGGCGCACCTTTTTCGTCTCTTCAACGAAGCTTTTAGAAAAATTCTCGTCTCCGACCAGTTTGTGGATGGTTGATAACAAATTACCATTGGAGACAACAGCCTTACTCTTGATCCTCTTCCCATTTGCTATTACTCCGGCAGTCTTTTTTGATTCTGTCTTCCCTTCCGCGAGCACAATTTTTTCCACCAGACACTTGGTCTGAATATCAACGTCGTTTTTTAGAAGCTCCTCTCGCATTTTTCCGATAAACTGGTCTGTTCCCCCTCGCACAGTATAAACACCTTTGCTCATAAAGTTGGAAAACACAATTCCATAAGTTATCGCAGGATCATCTAGAGTTGACCCGTTGGCATAAGTGATTGACTCCATTAACATGCGGTGAACATCGTCATGGCCGGGGAAGAATTTTTCAAAAAATTCTCTCGTGGTCATGCCTTGGTCATCGTAAAAATTCATGTTTCTCGCTGTATCGAAAAAGCCTTCAATATTCTCTCGGGGTATTTTGAATCGCTGCTCCAAGATGTGTGTAAAATCTTCCCTGTCATAGGTTGTGGTAAAAGAGAACTGGGGGTTGTCAAATCTGATCCCTTTGAGCTGAACAATCATGTTAGCAATTTCAGGAGTCCAGTATTTACGACAGGTTTTAATCATACCAACTGGAAATCCATGTAAGGCGATATCAAAGATATGTCCCCTTCTTTTGAACCAGGTAGCCAATCCGCCAAGGTTGTAGTGCTGCTCAAGAAGTAAAACTGAGTGTCCTCCTCTGGCTAGCATATTGGCACATGTCAATCCCGCCAATCCACCTCCAATGACAATGACATCGTATTCCGACTTTATATCTTTTGACCAGTCCTGGCTCATGAATTTCCCTTTTCTTACCCCTTCTGTAGAACGTGCATATTTGCCATAGATATACCGCTAAGCATTGCTCCCACGATTCCCAGGAATCCCTGGTCCGTGCCGCAGATAAACAAATTGTCTAAAAGAGTCCTCCCCGTTTTGGTTTTATCTGGTGTCCCATAGACTGCGCCATTTATGCGGCCGGTGAATCTGTGGATTGTTTTCGGAGTAAAAATATCGGTAAAAACAATTGAAGCGCGGAAATCAGGTATAAATTGCACCACCTCTTTGAGCGTGGCTTCCAACCAGGCAGCTTTCCGGGCATTGTACTCTTCATCACTCAATCTGTTCCAGAGGTCGAAGTTAGCCATGTTGGTTATCCTGATCATGCCCTCTGGCAAAGGATTTTCGAATTGAAAGTTATTAGGGCAACAAATAACGCCACTGGAAACATCAACTAGCTCATCAGGTTTACGATAATCAAATCTATCTGAATTGTTGTAAAATGTGATTGTTGTGTTGTAGCCCATTTCGGCGGGTTCTTTATTTAAAACCAGAATAAACTCTACAAATGAAAGTTGACCCGCATGGCAATGGAATTGTGGAGAGTCATGGTCGGTCAACAATTTCATCGTTTCAACATAACCAGCGGATGATAGTATCCTTTTGGCTGTCAGGACTTCACCGTTTTCGAGCAGGATTGATTCAACCCTGCCATTAGCGCATTTAAGATTTTTTACCTCGCGCCTCATCTTTAATTCACCGCCGCAGTCCTTGTATTTTTTCACCAGCACATCGAGGATTTGGCGTACCCCAGCTTGAGGCCGGGCAAAGCCTTCACAGAAGATACTCTTGAACATGATAACAAATTGTCCGAACTCCATGTCATTCTCTTGAGCATTTCCGTAAAACATGAGCGGGCAAAAAATCATATCGCTGAGAAGCGGATCGGAAATAATAGAACTCACAACTTCGCGAGCCAAAATCGGTTTGGTGTACAAATTCAGTTCATCATATTCGAAAATAGTCTTAAGCAGTTTTTGGAAGTTGTCGGCTTGCCTGGGGAAATTATCGACGACCTCTTGGACGAAAAAGCCGAAGTCGTTATTAAACCTGAGGGTTTTATCGGGAAATTTAATTACCGACATCAATTGGGGGCAGAGGGCGAAATCTTCGGCTTTTAGTTTGAGCTGTCGGAGCAGCTTCGGCAATGGCGCTAATTTAACACCTTTGGTAACATAATTGGTCATAGCGTGAAGGCCTACATCGAATTTACGTCTCCCAAGGTTGTAAAAGGAGTTCAGTCCCCCAACGCGATAATGTTTTTCCACGATGCAGACCCTTTTATCATAGTAGGCTAATCTAATGCCGGCGGCAAGACCAGACATTCCCGCACCGATAATTAGAACATCGTAATCCATAGTCAGGCTCTTTTTAAAATCGAAGGCTAACTTGAACCTTCAATCCTCGGGGAAAATGCGATAAAAACTTGTGTTCCTGGCCTACCAATATTATTGGTTAAAGTTCTTTCATCCGTGGCTCTAAATAAGCTACAGAGCTATCTAGCGTGGCTAAATGTATATAGTCATCCTCGGGTACTTCGATACCGTAGCGCTTTCGCAGCTCCATAATGATGTCTAAGAAATCCATTGAGTCTAGTTCCACTTGTTCTCGTATCGGAATATCATCCTTCAGATTACTCAGATCTTCGTCTGGTATGATTTGGGCTATGATTTCCAGAATCGTGTCTTTAATTTGTTCCTTGGTCATGTATCCCCCATTTGTCTATTCAATAATGCTTTCAGCTTTATTCCTCAAATTTTTTTACCATAACAACCGAATTGATGCCCAGCATCCCGAAAGAATTATTCAATATATAGTCGACCTTGTCAATCCTTTTTGGCTCATTGATAACCAGGTTGTTAAGAGGACACTCAGGGTCTAAGTGGTCCAGATTGATCGTAGGATGGACGATATAGTCTTCAAAAGAGGGTAAATTACCCGCTAATTCTAAGGCGCCAGCGGCCCCCATAGCATGACCAATAAAGCTCTTGGTGTTGTTCATATACGCATGTGGATGTTCGCCAAAGACTTCTCTAATCGCGCGACACTCTTCGGGGTCTCCCTCGATGGTACCTGTCCCGTGGGTATTGATAATATCGATATCTTCTGGAGATATACCGGCTTTGTTAAGAGCAAGTTTCATGCACTCAACTTGTCTTTCTGCGCTGGGGAAAATAAAGTCAGTGGCATCTGAGTTGATAGCATAGCCCACGATTTCACTGTAGATCTTAGCCTCCCTTTTAAGGGCGTCGCTTAGTCTTTCTAGAACAAAAATGCAGCCGCCTTCGGAAACAACCACACCATTCCTATCCTTGTCAAAGGGGCGGCATGCTTTCTCAGGGTCTGGATGAGAAGCTAAAGCCCCTTCGCTTTTAAAGCCGGCAAAAATACCAAAGGAACCAGTGCTCTCCGAAACCCCTCCACTCAAAGCTAAATCGACTTCGTTCAGCAGCAGCATTTGTAAGCCCTGTATGAGTCCAATGTTACCGCCTGCACAGGCAGCCCCCAATGTGTAGTGTGGTCCGGTAATTCCCAGATTCAAGGTGACTTCGCCAGCGGGATTATTAGCCACTACTCTTGGATTATGATGGTGTGACCAATATTTCACATTATAGTCAAATTGCTTAATTTCGTAGACTTCATTTTCGGTTTCCACGGTACCATGCTCGGTAATCCCGAGGTAGACACCAATCTTTGATTTATCCAGGCAAGCAAGGTCTAATTTGGCATCAGCGATTGCTTCTTGAGCGCAGTAGATAGCAATAGAGCCTGCCCTCGTTCCCCGACGCAGGTCCTTCTTTTTTTGATACTTCAGTGGGTCGAAGTGGCATATACCAGCCAATACTTCACCCATGTAGCGGATATTGAATTTCTGTATCCCGGATTTGCCAGCAAGTAAACTTTTTCGAAATTCCGCCAGATTATTTCCGTTTGGTGCTGTCAGGCCGGCCCCGGTAATTACAATTCGTGCTTCATTGGGTTTCTTTGCCGCCATGGGATAAAACTTCCATCAAAAATGTATATATTGGAGAAGCTCAAAGAAATCTGGCTGCATCGCTCCGAAGGAGTATTTCCCTGAACTCATCTTGCCAGGGCCCTTTTCTCTACCATTCCAGACCCAGCATAAGACAGACTATGCCGCTGCCAATCCCTAGCATGGCAGCCTTGTCACCGGGGTTAAGACAACCCTGCTCAATTCCGATAGCCGCGGTAATGGGTAGGGAAACCGAGCCAATGTTCCCCAAATATTCCACAGTAGAAAAGTCCTTAGATTCATCCAGTTCCAGCGCCTTAAACAATAATTTACTATGCACGGCGCTAACTTGATGAGTAAAAAACCTATCTATGTCGGAGTTCTTCCACCCTAGCTCTTGTTTTGTGCTCTTCCAAGTATCAGGCGCCAATTTCAGTCCATTTTTCAAGACCCCTTCATAGTCTGTACGCATATCTGGAAGCTCATCCAGGTCGAGGAAAGAAGTATCGGCTTCTATACGACAAAGACCGTTATGCTGTGAGGCAGCGCGCGTTACCCCACCGAGAAGCTTATGACCGTCTTGCGACAGGGAGGACTGGGTTAATACTGCTGCCACTGCTCCTGACCCCAAAGTCATAGTGGCAAAGGCAAGTTTGAGCTTATCTCTGGTGATATCCGGGTCTCTCAAGAGTTTATCGATTGTTGTGTCGATAAGCCGTTTGCTGCTTTCACAGCCAACCACAATTCCTGCTTTTATCTGACCCAACTCAATCATATTTGCCAGGGTTACCATGCCGTTGATGAAACCCAAGCAGGCATTGGAGATGTCGAAGATGGTAGCTGTAGAAGGGAGGCCCAAAGAGTCATGGACCACGGTAGCTGTCGCTGGCTCCAGGAAATCACGGGATACCGAGGTATGGAGCAGGCATCCGATATCCTCTTTGTTGACGCCAGACTTACTAATAGCTTTTTCTGCCGCTTTTATACTGGCCTGACTCGGCGTTGTGTCATCATCCCAGAGCCGTCGTTCGCGGATTCCAGTTATCATTTCCAAGCGCCCGGAGGAAAGGTTGAATTTGTCGTATATTGGGGCTAGTCTTTCTTCCAGGCTCAAAGATGTAACGACATTCTTCGGAAGTTCATAACCAAAAGACTCAACACAGACCTTTTTATACTGCATTCAATACCCTGTTTCTCCATCAGCAACATTGTGAAGAGCTACGATGAAAGTAGTTATATCAACTTCGCAGGCTCACTTTGGCCTGCTCGATATTAATTTCGGAATATGGAACTTTGTTCTAAGATTTTCCCACCTTTCTGTGGATTCTGGAGGAATTATCTCGTCTGGAATGTACTTCCCTACTCCAGCAAGGACAGTGCAGACCTTTCTTGAGTTTGCTACCTCGTCAGGGACATACTCATCAGCGGCAGCAATAACAATAGAGCGCAGTTTATTGGAAGCTAATTTCTCGACCATCCTAATTGCGAAGGAAATCAATCTATTTGGGACACGTTTATCCAAAAAATTAAGGCCAAAGAGCAGCAGCCTATCTGGGGCATATTTATCTACAGCTTTCACAAAAAGAAAGAACCCCCTCTTTGCAAGCGACCTCTTTATAGAATCACGCTTGGACTGTTTTTCCTCTAATGCCATGTCCTCTCCCACCGAGATACTATATTCTTATCATATTTACTACTATTTGTCAATTACGATGACTTAAATCTACCACCCTGTAATTGACACACTGTAGTTACTGGGGTAAAATACATTGTTTTGATATGGCTGATGTAAAGCTTGGTTCAGGCGAGAGTTTCGAGGCCCTGCTGCGTAGATTTAATAGGCAGGTGCAGCAGGACCGCATTTTAGCTGAAGTTCGCCGCCGCAAGCATTTTGAAAAACCGAGTGAAGAGAAGAGAAAGAAAGCGGCAGCGAAAAGGCGGAAAAGTTCCAGATAGTTACCCCTGAGGAACTTCGTTTTCAGGGGCCTTAGATTGATACATTGGCATCTTCGGGCCCCTACGAAAAAGAGCGAAGCGGATTTTCCGTGGAGTGCTGGTAGCCAAGAGATGGCGTTGAAGGATAGTATTCAGGAGGCGCTCAGGGGAGCGCTTAAGCGGCAGCAGAAGGTAGAAGTTTCTACATTAAGGTTATTATTATCTGAAATAAAGAATGCTGAAATTGCGCAGCAAAAGCCCGCTGACGATAACAAAGTGCTTGATGTTATTGCCAGGGAAGTAAAACGTCGTCGGGAGAGCATCGAAGCATTTAAGAAGGGTAATCGTAGCGATTTGGTGGCGCAGGAAGAAGCAGAACTGGCTATTCTTATGAGCTATCTTCCTGAGCAAATGAGTCGGGCGGAGATTATGGCAGCGGCACGGCAAGCGGTTGATGCAGTTGGAGCTAAGGGGCCGAGCGACAAAGGCAGAGTCATGGCTCAGCTTATGCCTCAACTCAAAGGCAAAGCTGATGGCAAGGAAGTCAGCGAGATAGTTTCAGAGTTACTTGCTGCTATCTAGGTTTATAAGTCGATCGAGGTTTTAAATTATGACGTGATGGCGGTAGAAGAGCACTGCCATTATTCTTTGCAGTATGAAATTTGAACCTTGTTTTTTCCAGCACTTGGGCTAGCTTTACTCCTTGCAATGATATCCTGGTGAATGGAGGCGGTTAGTGAATATCTCCGAGGAAATTCTGGATGAATTTGTTTAGGATTTAGAAATTAGAGCTTTAAGTAAATGGAAGTTTCTCCGTTTAAAGGGATACGTTACAACCAAAGGATGGTTGGCAATCTAGCCCAGGTTATCTGCCCTCCTTACGATGTTATCTCCCTCGAGCAGCAGAAACTTTACTACGAAAAGAGCGATTACAACGCTATTCGCCTGGAATTCCCCGAGCCGACAGGTGATAGCTATCAAGGAGCAGCTATTACCTTTCAACAGTGGCTGAAGCACGAAGTTCTTCAGTTTGACGGCGTATCCAGCTTCTATTTACATGACCATCGTTTTGAGTATTCAGGCAAAAAAATGGCAAGGCGTGGGCTGATAGCTCGTGTCAAGCTCGAACCCTGGGGCAGCGGTATATATCCTCACGAAGAAACATTTCCCAAAGCTAAAAGCGACCGTTTGCATTTAATGCGAGCTTGCCGAGCTAACTTCAGCCCATTACTTTCTCTTTACCATGATTCCGAGCAGAAAATTGCCCCGATACTATCCCACATAGCACAAAAAAAACCACTAATCTCATTGCGAGTCCCGATTTTGTCGGGACGAAGCAATCTCCCTGACTCTAACGAAGCTCATACTCTATGGGCGATAACTGACCCGGCAATCAAGCAGGAGCTAAGCCAATCTCTATCCTCTCAGCCCCTCTACATTGCTGATGGTCATCATCGCTACGAAACAGCTCTAAATTATCAACAAGAAAGAGCCCAAGGTCAACCCGATGGCTGTAAGCTGACAGCCAAAGCCTTTAATTACGTAATGATGGAGTTAGTCGACTTTTCTGACCCTGGACTGGTTGTTCTACCTCTGCACAGACTGGTGCGTAATATAGAGCCTTCTATATTGACGCAGCTGGGAGACCAACTCAGGAACTTCTTTGTCCTTGGGTCTGTCCCCGTAAAAGCTGGTAGCCCCGATGCGTCGGGGCTGTCAACTGATAGCTGTTTGGGAATCCTGGGTTTACAGCCTGGCTCAGTGGTCATGTTGAAGAGACGTCACCCCGATTCCATCGGGGTTTCTCTTGAGGCCATGATGCCCGGTAACAGATCCCAAGCTTATCAGAAGTTTGACGTTAGCATCCTTAATCATATTATTTTGGATAAGGTCCTGAGCGGAGCGAAGGATCTAGACGTCGCTTATACCGTAGATTTGAAAGAAGCCTACCGGCAGATAAAGGAAAGGAAATATCAATTAGCTTTCCTGTTAAATCCTCCGCAGCCGGAGATGGTCAAGGCTGTTGCCGATGCTCAGGACCGGATGCCAAGCAAATCAACTTATTTTTACCCCAAGCTCCCCGCCGGTTTAATCATTAATCCTCTGGATTAACCGGCGTTGCAAAAATTCTATCTATAGCTTTACTACTTTAGCACTGTAGATACCAGGAAGGGCGAGTATCTCCTGTAGATGCTCTTCACCTAGTGGTTCATCGAGAGCTAAAATCATGAGGGCTTTTCCCCGGGGCTGGAGCCTGGATAAGTGCATGGAGCTGATATTAATATCTGCTTTGCCGGTTATATTGCCGATGATGCCAACAAGCCCAGGTTGGTCAAGATGGTCGCAGAAAAGGGAATATCCTCCACTGGGCACGATATCCATCCAGAAGTCATTAACTTGGACAATGTGAATCTCGCTATCTCTAACTGTGGCTGATATTGCAGTGGTTCCTGCGTTGGTATTGACCTCTAGCGTGAGCAAGTTGGAGTAGTTCTGACAGGTCGCCTCTTTTTCTTCGCTGATCTTCAAGCCACGCTGAGTGGCGATAAAACCAACGTTGACCAGGTTGATTCTTTCCTCGCTTGCTTGTTGCAGTAGTCCGCTGATGAGAGCCGTCTTAATAGGGTTGCAATCGTAGTTAGCTACTCCGCCACTATACGTGATGTGTGTTGAGTTTATTTGCCCCTCCATTAGCTGGCTGGCGAGGTTGCCGATAGTTGCAGCTAATTTCATAAATGGTACTAGTTCGGGAGCTATGTGTGGAGCGTTAACGGCGTATTTGCTAAATCGTCCCTGAAGCACGGCCAGGACTTCTTCAGCGATATCTTTGGCGATACTGGTCTGCGCTTCAATTGTAGAAGCGCCCAGATGAGGGGTAACGATTATCTTGTCTTCTTTGAATAGAGGACTATCTGTTACTGGCTCATTGATAAAGACGTCAAAGGCAGCGCCAGCTATTTTCCCAGCCTCAATTGCTTTGACTACTGCTTCCTCATCAATCAATCCGCCCCGGGCACAATTGATAATCCTAGTCGTGGGCTTTAATTTTGCTAACTCCTTACTTCCAATTAATTTTTTGGTAGCTGCTGTCAGGGGCACGTGGAGAGTAATAAAATCAGCCCCACTAAAAAGTTGGTCCAGGGATACCAGGTCTACTTTGAGATTGCGGGCATAGTCTTTAGAGACAAACGGGTCATGAGCGACCACGCGCATCTCAAAAGCTTGGGCCCGCTTGGCTACTTCAGAGCCGACATTACCCAGACCGATGATGCCCAGTGTTTTATTTCTTAGTTCGGTACCAACCAGTTTCTCTCTTTGCCATTTACCTGATTTAAGATGGCTATTTGCTTGTGGCACATTACGTGCCAGGGCGAGCATGAGGGCGATGGTGTGTTCTGCGGCAGCCACAGTATTGCCTGTGGGGGCGTTGACCACCACAATGCCCTTTTTGGTAGCGGCATTGACATCGATATTATCTGTGCCCACTCCGGCTCGGCCGATCACCTTGAGTTTTTCCCCTAATTCAATAACCTCTGCCCTAACCTGAGTTTGGCTGCGCACAATCAAAGCATCGTAATCACCGATTATAGCCTTGAGCTGCTCGGGCGCTAGCTTGGTCTTGATATCCACTTGAGCGTGGCTACGCAGGGATTGTATCCCTTCTTCAGCAATTGAGTCAGCGACTAAAATTTTCATCTTGTGGTTAGTCCTTCTTCGCTCGGGGTAGAGCTTTGTTTAACGCCTCCAGTACCGACTTGATATCATCATCATCCACGGAGCCGAGATGGCCAATACGGAATATTTTGCCTGCTAGCTTCCTCTGGCCTCCGGCAATGACTACGTCGTGCTCCTCCCTGAGCACCTGAATTAATTTAGGGACGTCAATATTGTCCGTGGCGTTCACCGCCGTCACCGTGTCGGAGGCATACTCTTCTTCAGGGAAAAGGGAGAATCCCAGCGACTTGACTCCATTTCGCGCTATTTGGGCTATTCGAGCATGCCTGGCGAATATGTTGTTTAGTCCTTCTTTTAGTATTAAATCTAAAGTGGTATCAAGAGCATAGAACATAGAAATGGCTGGCGTCCAGGGAGTTTGCCCTTTCTGGAGGAAATCTTTGGCTTTGGAAAAATCCCAGTAATAGCGTGGCATCTTGGCCTTAGCATGAGCCTGCCAAGCCTTTTCGCTTACGCTAACCATGGCTAGTCCGGGAGGCACCATCCATCCTTTTTGGGAACCAGTGACAACTATATCACAATGCCAGTCATCGGCAGGTAAATTGATGCAGCCCAGGCTTGAGATAGCGTCAACCAGGAGAAGTTTATCGAATTTCTTGACTATGGCGCTTATGTCACCGAGCCTGTTAGTCATACCTGTGGATGTTTCATTGTGAGTTGCCAGGACTGCCTTAATATCGCCATCTGTTTTCAGTGCCTTTTCTACTGCATCAAGGTCAACTGCTTTCCCCCATTCAAAACTAAGGTGGATTACCTCAGCGCCATGCCCTTCGGCGATGTCGGCAAAGCGCTCGCCGAAGGCTCCATTGGAGATAGATAGGACCTTATCACCCGGCGACAGAGTATTGACAATAGCTGCTTCCATGCCACCGGTGCCTGAACCGGTAAGGAGGAAAACGTCTCCTTTGGTCTGAAATGCCTGTTTCAATTTCCCCGTTGTTGAATTGAGAATTTTGGCAAATTCTCCCCCCCGATGGTTTATCATTTGCCGCCCCATGGCTTGGAGAGATTGTGGTGGGCAAGGTGTTGGTCCTGGAATACGTAGCTGCATTTTTACCTCCTAATCAGGCTATCTTTTTATCAACCTCGACGAATTTCAGAAAGGTGGCGCTTACCAACTTTAATTTTATCACCAGGTCTAAGTGTCGCCTTCTCGTCTTTGACTACCTGGCTGGTTCCATCTGCTCGGATTATTCGAACAGCACCCTGAGCAAGCAACCTTTTAGCTTCGCCCATGCTATTCGCAAATTTGTTATCCACAAGCCACCTCGGCATGTCCCTAGTGAGGATAACTTCCACGCTCTCTTTGATACTAATACTATCTGTCACTTCTATTTTGTGAAGTTCTCGCGTTTGGAACCGCTCCTGGAAATACTCCTCTGCCTCATTTGCCGCCTGTTTACCGTGGAACTGCCTGACAATTTCATGAGCTAATCGTTTTTTAAGGTTCATGGGGTTAACCGAGTGAGTTTTCAGTTGCTTCTTGAACTCAGCGATTTCTTCTTCAGGAATGTCGGTCACCAGTTCAAAATAGTCCATAATAAGGGAGTCGGGGATGGACATCACCTTGCCGTATATTTCCTGGGGGGGCTCAGCAATGCCTATGTGGTTATTTAAGCTCTTGCTCATCTTCTGATGACCATCGGTACCGACTAGGAGAGGAACAAGGAAAACTTGCTGGGGGGGTTGCCCCGTGCTCTGCTGTAGCTCTCTGCCCACTAGGCAATTGAATTTTTGGTCAATGCCACCGAATTCAACATCGGCCTTGATAGCTACCGAATCATAGCCCTGAAGCAAAGGGTAAAGCATCTCAGTTAGGGATATAGGGTTGCCAGAGCCATATCTCTTACTGAAATCTTCTCTAGCTAGAAGTTGGGCTATGGTAAATTTGCTGGTAAGCTTAATTACTTCATCCAAAGTGAATTGGGAAAACCACTCGCTTTGCCATCTTAGCTCTGTTTTATCTTTATCTACCACCTTGAAGAATTGTTCCATGTAAGTTTGAGCATTGCTTTCTATTTCATTGGGGGAAAGCATAGGGCGTGTAACTGACTGACCGCTGGGGTCGCCAATTCGGGCTGTCCAGTCGCCGACTATAAGAATGACTTTATGTCCTAGCTCTTGGAATTGACGCAGCTTTCTTAGTCCCACCACATGTCCCAGGTGGATGTCAGGAGCGCTGGGGTCGAAGCCTTGCTTCAAGGTCAGAATTCTCCCCGAGTTCAGCAGCCTTAGTAGTTCTGCCTCTGTTATAATTTCAGCCACTCCTCGTTTTAATATGGTGGCAAACCTTGTATCAGTCATTTTAAATCTTTAGCTAAAATTGCTTCTACCTCTCGAACATCTTTTTCGATTTGTACCTTTAGCTCTTCAGAAGAGGGAAAGCGTTGCTCATCCCTTAATTTTTGCACAAATTCTACCCTTATGTCTTTGCCATACAAATCATCTTTATAGTTTAAGAGGTGAGTTTCCACCGTTTTTTCCCCCTCCCCAAAGGTGGGGCGGATGCCAATATTAGTTGCTGAAGGGAACTTCTTGCCATCTACCTGTGCGATAGTAGCATAGATGCCATTGCCTGGTAAGGCTTGTTGTGGCCTGATATCCAAGTTAGCGGTAGGAAATCCCAAAACTCGTCCACGTTTGTCGGATGTGATGACTTTGCTTCTCAGGTGGAAATAGTGCCCCATTAGCCTTTCTACCTTTCTCATATCGCCTTGAACTAATGCTTGGCGGATGAGAGTGCTGCTCACCACTTCGCCATCGATTGTATATGGGGGGATAACTTCCACGCTGAACTTCATTTCACGTCCCAGGGCGCGGAGTAGGTCGATATTGCCTTCCCCGCCTCGTCCTAAAGTGAAGTCGGGCCCCACCATGATGCCGCGCATCCTGAGTTGTTTCTTAATTAAAGATATAAACTCCCGGGCACTTAGCTGGGCTACCCTGGGAGTGAAAGTGAGCACTGCGATTATTTTTATGCCTAGCTCTTGAAAAGCCCTGACCCTGTCTTCCAGGGTGCTAAGCGAGGGTAGTTGATTGTGTGGATGTAATACCGATTGGGGATGAGGGCTAAAAGTGACTACTCCGCTAAGCAAGTTTTTCTCCGCTGCTCGCTGCTGTAATGTTTCCAGTAAGTAGCGGTGTCCGGTGTGAACACCATCAAACACACCTATGGTAAGTAGTGTTTCCCCTTGGGGATTTATATTGGCTAGTTCTTGCTCGATTTCCATGGTCTCAGGGTTTGGTCCTAAAGCTTGGAGTAGCTAGCTTTCTATTTCTAGCTTTGGCTATTGGCAGTAATTGAGATATTAAGAGGCGAAAGTTATCAAAGGTGAGCGATTGAGGACCATCGGCAAGCGCCATGTCAGGATTAGGATGGACTTCTATGAGAAGTCCGTCTGCCCCGGCAGCTACTGCTGCTAATGCCAGCGGGGATACTAGGTACCATTTACCTGTGGCGTGACTGGGGTCGGCGATAATGGGTAAATGGCTGACCTTTTCGATAATTGGTATAGCACTTAGGTCCATGGTATTACGAGTATAGGTTTCAAAGGTTCTGATACCCCGTTCGCAAAGCATAACCTGCTCATTCCCTTGGGCTAGGACATACTCAGCGGCCAGTAACCATTCTTGTATATTGGATGACAAACCCCGTTTGAGCAACACCGGCTTCTTTGTTTTCCCCACCTCGTCGAGCAAGATAAAGTTCTGCATGTTTCTAGCTCCAATCTGGAGTATATCAGCGTATTTGGCTACTAAGTCGACATGGTCTGGCGACATAACCTCGGTGATTATGGGCATTTGAGTTTCCTTACCTGCCTGTGCCAGTATTTTGAGCCCGCTTTCGCCCAGTCCACGAAATTGGTAAGGTGAGGTGCGTGGTTTGAAGGCGCCACCGCGCAGTACAGTGGCCCCGGCTGCCTTGACCGCGTGAGCAGTGGCAAAAAGTTGTTCCTCGCTTTCTACCGCGCAGGGTCCAGCCATGACTACTATCTCATTGCCACCTATAGCCACGCTATTTATTTTGACTATAGTGTCTCGGGGATGGAACTCTCGGCTGGAAAGTTTGTAGGGTTTGCTCACAGGTATGACCTGGTCGACGCCGGGGAGTAATTCCAGGGTGTCGCGAAGTTCAGGGAAAACTTGCCCCAGTACGCCGATAACGGTATGTTCAATACCCTCTGATATGTGTGATTTTAGACCAACGTCTTCGATTCTTTTCTTAACCCCGCTGATTTCATCTTGGCTGGAGCCGGTTTTCATGACTACAATCATGTGTTGCCTCCAATTGATAGTGACGGTTTGTCCTTTAACTTCTTCGCCTCTCCTAAGTAAATATGCACGATTTCCCCAGGTCCCTTTTCAGTGTTTACTAGCATCAGAATTCTCAGGCAGCGGGGGAGATCATTGGGCACGTTCATTTCATGCCCACAAAGCAAAGCCAGGTTGGATGGCCATCCTAGCTCTCGTGTTGCTGAAGCGGGAAACTCAGCATTTAGGTCTGACGTGGTGGTAAAAAAAACAGCAGCTATGTCGTCAATTTTAACGCTATTAGCCTGTGTCATTTCCACAAGCAGCTTCTCAGTTGCAGCTAGGATGCTCTCTTTACTATTTGCTGAAATTGTGGTAGCACCTCTGATGCCACGGCACTGCAATTTAACTTCTCCCCTTTTTAGATTTGAACTAATAGCGTATCCTATTTATCATCCTTCGTCAAGAACGCTAAACTTGACAGCGGGATAAACTACCATAATTATGTCTCATGAGCAAAAAGCAGCTATTGTGCTATGCCCAGTTCAACTAATATAAAAGGCCGGGTTTTAATGATACCATTAATTGTTATTCGCTTGTCCGGTAGCAGCCTCGAGTGGTAAGATGATGATACGTGTTCTTGCAAATGTTGGCAATATCTGTGATTTATAGATATGCAGAGGGATAAATTTGAGGCTCTCGTAGCGAAGGCAATCGATAGTTTGCCACCGGAGTTTCAGTGCAAACTGGAAAATGTTGATGTCGTGGTAGAAGATTGGCCCACACCAGGGCAACTGAGACAGGTTAAACACAGTCATCCCACCCAATTGCTTGGTCTTTACCAGGGTGTGCCCCAAACTAGACGAGGCCGGGGGTACGGATTGGTTTTGCCTGATAAGATAAGTATCTTTCAAAAGCCCATAGAGGCGCAATGCCGCTTTGGCGATGAAATCGAAGCAAAAATAGAGGAAGTAGTGCGCCACGAAATAGCCCACCACTTTGGCCTTGATGAAAAGACTTTGCGGAAGATAGAGAGTGAGAAACGCGGGAGGAAGTAAGGAACAGGTATTTCGGCGGCTCAATATCATATTTACCTTGGTTCTCTCGAACCCGAGTAGGAGTTATCCTGTGCTATGTCAGTAGGGAAAAATATTACCAATAGTTCGACTGAGACTACAGCTATGCCGGACGGTTTTGAAAGGTCCGAAAATGTTTTTCGGAGGGTTTTTCGGAGATATTTTCCCCTGGTATTTATACTATGGATTATTTTTGTGTTATATCCCAATCCTCTAAATTTCATCATTAGTGTCCAGAGGCTTCTTAACTTCGATGCTGACCCTGGCGCTGTTGAATTTATGCTGAATGACTTTCCTTCTGACCCTGTAGCTGTAGAGAAAGCGGTCCTGGCTGGAATACCCTATCGCCACGATTGGGAGGTTTATAACGTGCCCTGGTATTGTCCTACCATTGAGGAGGTGCTGGAGCGAGGAGCGGGGGATTGCAAGTCCCGGGCTCTGGTCTTAGCTTCCGTTTTGGAAGCGAAAAATATTCCCTATCAAGTTAATTTATCTCCCATACACGTGTGGGTGAATTACGAGGGTAAACAGGAGACCTCAATTGAGAATGATCAAGTCGAATTTTATCGGTACGACCCCGAAACGGGTGAAAGGCAGTTACAGATTCCTGACATTGGTCTGAGCAAGGTAATGGATTCCTTCTGGCGGGCCTTTTGGACTCCCATGCCCGACAGCAGAAAGGCTCTTCTAATTGGGGGCATATTAGCTCTAATAGCAGCCAGGGTGATTTTGCGCAAGAAGAGAGTTGCCCGGTACGATACTATTACAGAGAAGGGGGGTCTCAGTTTGAAGTCCTGATCCTCCAAAAAAGATTGCACAATTCTCAGGATTGTGCTGATAGCGGGCGGCGTCGCGGTGATACTTCGACATCGGGCCTTCTTCGATGTACAATACCCCCTATATGAGCACAAAGAGGCCGGTAAAGCTGAATACGGTCTATTTGGGTCTTATTCTTTTTGTCGTCGCTCAAATCCTCATCCTTCTTGTTGCTCCCCGTATAGACCCATTCCTGGAAGAAAACAATATAGACATACCGACCCAGCCACCCGCGCCAATATCCTGGTGGCCCGGGGAGGTGACATTACCTGATGGACAGGTTATCGATGTCCCGGCCCATTCAGCGTTAGGACCGATTGTAATCTATGTTCTTGCGGCAGCGGCTGTGCTTGGCATTACGCTCTCCAAGATCCCACTTAGAGCTTTAAAGATTCTTCTTAGACTCTTGTTTGCCCTTTTGTTCAGTTGGGGCGCATTCATCGCAACTGTCTTCTACGTGCCCCTTCCACTGGCTGTCACCATCGCTGTCGCGTTTGGAACATTTTGGTTCTTGATACCACTCGTCTGGTTACACAACCTGCTATTGGTTCTGGCGGTTAGTAGTCTAGGAGCAGTTTTCGGTCGCTTTATTACGCCGTGGACAGCGATGGCTATTATTCTGGCACTTGCCCTCTATGACTTCCTGGCGGTTCGTTTCAGGTATATGCTCTGGATGGCAGACAGGCTATCGCAAATAAATGCCCTGCCGGCGCTAATCATTCCCAAAAACTATTCTGAGTGGAACTTCAACTTGAAAAAACGGGAGAAAATAGTAGAGGTGAATCCCGCCGCCGGGGAATACTCCATACTGGGCGGCGGCGACATTGCCTTCCCCTGTCTGCTTACAGCCTCCGTTTATTTTGCCCGGGGTCTAGTCCCAGCGGTTATTATTGCAGTATTTGGTTTACTGGGATTAGTTAGCGTCTATGCGATTCAAGCGAGATTTTTGAAGGGGAAGCCGATGCCGGCTCTGCCACCTATCGCCGCCTTTACACTGGTTGGATTATTGATTATCTAGTGACACGGCAAGTTCTTGCTCTAATCTGGATTTTTCAATATACTGACGAAGGACTTAGGCGAAATTGGACAGGCGAATAACCAACCTCATTATTACAGGTTTCTCGGGCACCGGTAAATCTCTGGTGGCTATGGAGGTAGCCCTGAGATTGAATTGGAATTTTATTGATACCGATGATGAGATAGTTAAACAAACTGGCAAGCCTATCGCCGAGATTTTTCGTCAGGATGGGGAGGACAAGTTCAGGGAACTGGAGCGTGAGACGATTAGAAAAGCTTGCCAGCGAAGGCAGATAGTTATAGCTATTGGCGGCGGTGCCATAGTTGATCCGCAAAACTATGAGTTGCTTGCCAAAACTGGGTTAATTGTTTGCCTGGAGGCTAAACCAGAGACAATCTATGAGCGCTTATTCCGTGAGGCTGCTAGTAGTCCCGATAGGGAAGTCCGTCCCTTGTTGGCTGTGGATAATCCTCTGGGACGTATCAGGCAACTTAAAGCCTCCCGGCAGCCTTACTATGCCAAAGCGGATTGGACTATCCATACTGACGGCTTAAGCGTCGGTGAAGTAGCAGAGGAGGTAATAAGGGCTTCGAGATTGCTTAGTCGCACTGATAGCTCTCAACTGTCAGCTTTCAGTGACAAGGATATCGCCTGCGTGGTGGAGACTAAGACTCAAAGTTATCCCATCTTTGTTGGCTATGGTTTATTGGGCAAACTCGGCGAAAAGATGAAGAAAGCTGCTTTATCCGGTACAGCCACCGCAATTAGCGACGAGAATGTCTTCTCTCTTTACGGCAGCAAAGTCGAGGGAATCCTCAAGGACGCTGGCTTTGCCGTTAGTTCATTTGTAGTGCCGCCGGGTGAAGAAACGAAAAGCATGGACTATGCTGTCAAGATTTACGATTTCCTTGTCGAGCATCGGGCGGAGCGAGACGATATTATCGTCGCCCTGGGCGGGGGCATGGTAGGCGACTTAGCGGGCTTTGTAGCTGCCACCTTTTTGCGGGGCATGCCCTGGATACAAGTGCCGACCAGTTTGGTTGCCATGGTTGATGCCAGCATCGGGGGTAAGGTCGGGGCTAATCATCCCGAGGGGAAAAACCTTATCGGTGCCTTCTATCAGCCTAACCTGGTTCTGGCTGACCCTCAGACTCTTACCACTCTGCCTCAACGTGAGCTGACCTCAGGCTGGGCTGAAGTCATTAAGCATGGCATGATTCTCGATGAGGAATTTGTTCAGTTCTTGGAGAGCAATGTTAGCAGGCTGACAAAACTGGAGCTGGAGTTTCTTACCCGAGCTATTGCCCGCAGCGCTGCTATCAAGGCTCAGGTCGTCAGCCAGGATGAAAAAGAAAGGGAAGGGAAACGCACCATCTTAAATTATGGACATACCATCGCTCATGGATTGGAGGCGGCTACTCAGTATAAGCGCTTTCTTCATGGCGAAGCGGTAGCCATTGGCATGGTGGGGGCCGCTAAGCTCAGTCAGCGATTGGGTCTTCTGCCTTCAGCGGTAGTGGAACGCCAACAGTCCCTATTACAGAAATTCGGCTTACCCACGTCATTGCGAGCAAAGCGAAGCAATCTCAAGTTAAGCATTGCTGAGATAACAAGGGCTATGGAGTTAGACAAGAAGACCAAGGAAAAAGCAATTCGCTGGGTGCTGTTACAAGACATTGGCAAAGCAGTAATTCGTAGTGATGTGCCTCAGCAAGAAGTGCTAGCTGTTCTTCAGGAGCTAGCGGAGCCGTGACCTCTTGGCTCAATTGAAGGCAAGCCCTTTTATACGCTATAATGGACAATTCAGAAAAGGAGACTGTCCTTGCTTAAAAACCATAACTGTGGTGAACTGAGGAAAAACCATGCCGGACAGAAGATAACTTTAGCCGGCTGGGTACACCGGCGTCGTGACCATGGCGGGAAGGTATTCATTGACCTGCGTGACCGGGAAGGTATAGTCCAGGTAGTGTTCAATCCCCAGGTGTCACAAGAGGCATACCAGGTGGCTGGCTCGCTCCGTAGCGAGTATGTAATTCAGGTTGCCGGAGAAGTTGCTCCCCGCCCTGAAGGGACGAAGAATCCCAAATTGGCTACCGGAGATATTGAAGTCATGGCAAACGAGGCTGTCATCCTTAATCCATCGAAAACGCCACCATTTTACATAAGTGAAGATGAAGATGTTGAAGAAT
>Ga0307428_1000090_pt1 | contig 80940 bp, 66 predicted proteins | sample SalMarWE160240MG_FD_202161 | JGI IMG/M metagenome (GOLD analysis project Ga0307428, IMG submission 202161) | Salt marsh sediment microbial communities from the Plum Island Ecosystem LTER, Massachusetts, United States - WE1603-240 | ecosystem: Environmental > Aquatic > Marine > Intertidal zone >...
AACCCGGCACCATTGACCATACAACCAATGTTGCCATCCATTTTCACATAGTTATTTATCCCCCAATTACGAGCTTGGACTTCCAACGGTTCCTCTTGCTCTTCATCATGGAGTTCCTGAATATCCTTATGACGGAAAAGAGCATTGTCATCAAAATTAAGCTTGGCATCCAGAGCTAACAGCCTCCCGTCAGCGGTAACAGCTAAAGGATTGATTTCAGCTAAAGAACAATCTTTGGTCACGAAAAGCTGGTATAGCCCGGTCATCAGCTTTGTTGCCTCAGCCACCTGCTTGCCAGTCAGATTCATCCCGTAAGCCAATTTGCGTCCCTGAAAAGGCTGGAACCCGACAGCAGGGTCAATAGAGACTTTGAATATTTTCTCTGGGGTTGCCTGAGCCACCTCCTCAACCTCCATGCCACCAGCTTCGCTTGCCATCATAAGAGGCAGTCTCGTGGTGCTATCAACAAGCACGCTGATATAAAGCTCACGGTGTACCTCACTTGCCTCCTCCACCAACACCCTGCTTATCGGCACACCTTCAGCACCGGTCTGATGCGTCACCAACCTTGTTCCTAAAAGTCGGCTCGCTATTTCCCCTGCTTCCTCTGGAGTATCAGCCACTTTTATCCCTCCAGCCCTTCCCCTACCCCCAGCGTATACCTGAGCCTTGACCACCACCCTGCCACAGATTTCCTTAGCCACTGCTCTAGCCTCAGCGGGTGTGGAAGCCACCTTCCCCCTGGGGACAGGAATGCCAAATTGCGACATGACAGCCTTAGCTTGATATTCGTGGACCTTCATGCTGAAACACCACAGTATAAGGGGGAAAACAGCCAGTGGTCAATCTGCCATATTCGTCTTATCGCCTTCCCAAAGCAAACTGCTAAGTGCTATGATATACAAATTATTTAGCAGCAATCTATCGCGAGGAAGCAAGTGAAATGGAAGTAGCGTTTGATGGTGCTAGATACGACCATAGTTAAAGAAAGGAGGATGAATTATGCCTAAGGCTAACAGAAGAGTAGCTATATGTGGTGGAGGGATATTCAGGCCAGATCTGTGGCACGGGGAGAATGCCGAGGAGGGCGTTGCCACAGCTTATCAGGACCTATTACGCCAATGCCCTAATCTGGGGGCAGATGATATAGATGCAGTAATGATGAGTTACTTCAGTGACCATTTGAATCAGCAGTTATGCATGGGGTGGGTAATCCAGGATTATCTTGGCTTGCACAATAAGCCTGGTTACCGAGTTGAGTCTGGTGGCTCTACACCACTGGATGCCTTGATTAACGCTTACTACATGATCCAGTCAGGGTTCTTTGATGTCATCTTAATCCCAGGCTGGGAATGGATGTGTGAGGTTGATGTTGCCAGCACGAACGAAATGATTGCTTCCGCTGCCGATACCGATTGGGACTTCCCGGTTGGTGGCTATTACAACGCATATTATGCCGCTCTCGAAACGCGACATATGCAATTATATGGAGAGACGCCCGAGGACCTGGGAAAGATTGCTGTAAAGAACCATAACAATTCTACTCATATTCCCTGGTCACAGTGGGTAAGCCAACACGGTACTGCACCGATAACACTGGATGATTACTGGAAGAGCAGGATGGTATCATGGCCCTACAGGGTATTAAATAACGCCGTGATGAGCGAAGGGGCATGCTGCATATTGATGGCAGCGGAGGAGAAGGTTAGCAGGTTCACGGATACGCCTATGTGGATAACCGGCGTTGGTTTAGGAACAGACTCAATGAGGCCAGGAGACCGAACGGCTGATTTTGTCTATGGCGGATTTAAGGACGAAGCGAAGATATATCCCGACTTTGTCAAAACACCTAAGACACCTTATCCCGACATGGCAAACTTTGCCAGTTTGCATGTAGCCGCAAAGAGAGCTTATGCTCAGGCAGGTATTACCAATCCTCTGAAGGAGATAGATTTGATGGAGTTCTTCACTCCTTACGATGGTGTCGAGCTCTGTCTTTATGAAGACCTGGGGCTTTGCGGCAGAGGAGAGGGGAAATACATGATACGAGAAGGAAAAGTAGAGTACGGCGGTGAATGCCCTGTTAACTTGAGTGGCGGACTAACAGCTACGGGACATCCAGTTGGTGCTACTACTCTGTATTACACCACTTTCCTTTACTGGCAGCTTGCTGGAAAAGTGAAGGAAATGTGTGGTCCCGATGGACTACAGGTGCCAAATGCCAAAAGGGCACTTATCACCGGACATGGCGGCACCGGTTGTCAGGGCGGAGTAATAGTCTTTGAGCGAGATTAAAAAGGAGGAGAAGATGGAAGAAGAGAAAGGACTGGTTGAAACAAAGTTAAAAGTAAGACCGGTAAAAAAAGGGCGGGAAAAGAAATACGGAGATTATCCCACGGTGGTGGATAACTCGACAGCGGCTCATGATTTTTGGGAGCCGATAGTCCACCTTGGATTGTGGGACATTAAAGGACATCAGATAGTGAAAGGACCCTGGGGTGGTGGCACCGCTGAACAAGCGAAGAAGAGACCGCCAAAGGAATTTATGGTAATAGACCGTGCTAGCTTCGCTTTCTACTCCCATAGCTATGGTCTTGTTTCGCCATTCTTCCGGGGCTTGCTGGAGGGAAAGCTTATGGGAACCAAGTGCCCCAAATGTGGCACAGTATATTGTCCTCCGCGAGCTCACTGCTGGAATCCAGAGTGCAAGGTAGCTAACTGTTTTGATAACTGGGTAGACCTTCCTTTGAGCGGTATCATTCATACCTTTACGGTGCAAGGTCAAGCCGCAGCCCCCTTCGAGCACATGCTGCCTTTCTCCATGGGCTGGGTTCAGGTTGACGGTGCTGATACCACCTTGCCTATGCTGTTGCACATACGACCAAAGGAGATTTTCATCGGGAAGAAGGTGAAGTTTGAATTTGTGCCCAAGGAAGAGCGAAAAGGGGATTTGATGGATATGTATGCTGTGGCAGCAATCCCAGATGAGAAGCCTCCTGAATGGGCTTGTCTGCAGAAAGACCCCAGGGAAATGGAATTTGTGGAGAAGTCCACGAAAGCTACCCTGGAATTCATTAAAGATAGGTACGGGATAGACAATAGCCCCGAAACAAGGGGGTGGTAATAGAGCTAAATAAAAGATTAAAATGTAAAATGCAAAAATACAGAGCAAAAGTAAAATTTTTCCTACCCGTGTCACACTGAGCGCTAGTGAAGGGTCTTATCCTTGCATTTTGAATTGTCATTTTGATTTTTGACCTTTGATTTTTGATATTTATTAGGGGGAGTTTTGAATGGATTTTAACTTTACTGAAGAACAAAAGATGATTGCCAACACCGCTAGGGAAATAGCTAAGAGTTTCCCACCTGAATATTGGAGAGAGAAGGACTCGAAGGAAGAATTTGGTGAGGAATTCTACAAAGCAATAGGTGAGGCGGGATTCACCGGGATGGTAATCCCTGAGAAATATGGCGGTGCCGGAAAAGGCGTAACCGATTTGCTCATTGCCATGGAAGAGTTAGCTGCCAATGGATGTGGTATGGCTGGTATATGGTATCTGGTTATAACTGAAGATTTCGGCGGCATCAGCATAATTCGGCACGGCACTGAAGCACAAAAGCAAAAATACCTGCCCGGCATTGCCTCGGGGGATATCGAATTTTGCATGGGGCTCACCGAGCCGGATGCCGGCACAAATACGCTTAACACAAAAACGAGAGCGCAAAAAGTAGATGATGGCTGGATAATAAACGGTAACAAAACCTGGATCAGCGGGGCTGATAGAGCTAAAGGAATGCTGCTCATAACCAGAACGACGCCAAAGGAAAAAGCCCCTCGAAAAACGTTCGGACTGAGCCTGTTCCTCATAGATCTGCCCAATCCGGCAGTTAACGTAACCAGTATACCTAAACACGGGATAAACTACTCCCATTCGTGCGACATCGGTATCGATGACCTGAAAGTGACTGAAGATGCGTTGATGCCACCACTGGACGGTGGCTGGTATTCTTTGCTCGATACCCTGAATATCGAGAGAATGTCGTTTACCACTGCGGCCATCGGCATCGCCAGACTGGCGATGAGCAAAGCCATCGATTATTCCAGGGACAGGAAAATTTTCGGCGACACGCCAATTGGAAGCTACCAGGGGCTGCAGTTCAACCTGGCTGAAGCTTACGCCGGCATCGAGGCAGCAAAATTGCTCAACTTCAAAGCGTCCACACTATATGACAACGGTGCAAGCATTACTGAAGTAGGCAAAATTGTAAATCCAGCAAAAGTTTTGGCAGTTGAGAGCGGCATTAAGGCAGTTTACTGGGCAATGCAGACCTTCGGAGGCTATGGATACGCCAAGGAATACGACGTTGAGAGGTGGTGGCGGGAAATAAATTTAATCAGACTTGCTCCAGTCAGCCAGCAGATGGCATTAAGCTACGTTGGTGAACATATCCTGGGAATGCCTCGGTCATATGAATAAAACCACCCTCACCCAGCCTCTCCTCTCAAGGGAAAAGAGCTCCCTTGTCATTGCGGTGAGCTGAAACCCTGAGTGTAGCGAAGGGCCAAGTCGCGGCAATCTCGGCGGGGCATGAGATTGCTTCGTCGTTACCACTCCTCGCAATGACAGCTGGGGGGTGTCATTGCCTGCCGTTTTTTTATTGCCATTGCGCGCCCCTTCGCTTACTGTCATTCTGAGGGAGCAAAGCGACCGAAGAATCTCACCGCTCAGGGCAGGCTCCGGCGTGGCAATATCAGGAAAGTTGATAGCTACAATTGGCGGAGGGGGTGGGATTCGAACCCACGTTCGCTTAAAAAGCGAAAACGGTTTTCAAGACCGTCACCTTAAACCACTCGGACACCCCTCCAACCAAACAAAGTATAGAAATAAAATCCCTCGACGGTCAAACCTCTTGTGATATAATGTATGCGAAGCCAACCAGGATTTTTGGATTCATCACAAAAGGAGGGGAAATGCTAGAAGTATTCTTGACCGAGGAACGGAAGAAACTCAAGGAGGAAGTGGAAGATTTCGTCAAAAGCGTGCCACGACAGCTCATCATGGATATGGATGCTGATAAAATCACATTCCCCAAAGAATGGGTGGCGGAGGCAGGGAAGCGAAATCTTCTCGGGTTGAGGTTCCCACCCAAGTACGGAGGCAGGGGGCTTGGATGGGTGGATGATATTATGGTTGCAGGTATAATTGGTAAGTTAACTGTGAGCCTTACATGCCTTTACGCTTTAGTCTCTATCGTTGGGGAAGCTCTAAACGTATTCGGAAACGAGGCCCAAAAGGAAAAATATCTCAAGCCCATCATTGCAGGGAAAATGTGGGCAGGTGAAGCACTTACTGAGCCCAGAGGAGGTTCTGACTTCTTCGGTGCCACCACCACTGCTCGAAAAGAAGGAAACTATTATATCCTGAATGGACAGAAACGGTTTACTGTGGGTGGTGAAGGTGCCGACTTTTTCCTGGTTTACGCTGTTACCAATCCTGGAGCAGCTCCTCGTGATTCGCTTAGCGCTTTCATCGTTGAAAGAGATATGGGAGTAGACGTAAAGCACGTCTATGGTTTGATGGGAGTTCGGGGCACAGGAACGGCAAGAATATACTTCCGGAATGTACGAGTACCTGAGGAAAATCTCCTGGGCGAAGAAAACGGCGGTTCAAAAATTTTCTACAAGATGATGGTGCCCGAGAGAATCCTTTCTGGTGGTGTAGCTGGTACCCGAGCTATTCTGGAGATAGTTGCGAGGTATGCCAACAAAAGAAAAGCCTTCGGTTTTACGATAAGAAACTTTGAGGCAGTCAATTTCAGAATAGCTGAGAGTCTAACCAAACTTGATGCTGTCAGCGCTTTTGCCTATGCAGTGGGGAAGACCATAGACGATGGAATAGGCACATCAGGCTACCAGAGAAGGCTAGTCTCTGAGTTAAAGGTGCTTGCTACCAAAGTATTTTGGGAAGTGGCAAACGATGCCATGGATAATATGGGAGGCATTGGATATACCAATGTATACCCTATCGAGCGGGCAGTGAGAGAGGCAAGGCTTCCCATGATCTGGACAGGAACAAATGATGTCATGAAACTCATTATCCAGCATGAGTATTACAAGGAACTCCTTGCCCAGGAAATTGAGGGAAGAGATGTTGAGTCCGATGTTCCGCTGAGCGAAGAGGAAGCTGCTGAGGAAAAGGTTTACACCGATGCCGACCAGGAGAAAGCTCAAGCTGCGCCGGTATCATAGCTCAATTACCCCTGGCTTTTCCTGGCGTTTTTCAGCAGCAACGATGGCCTGAATCTGGGAGATAACTTCATCGAGTTTGCCTTGATGGCTTGTGAGCACATGGTCAAAAAGGGGCAAGCTGTTCATCTCTTCTTCAGCCTTCCGTAATCTCACTGCCAGGTCCCTGGCAGACTCAGTATGGCGCTGCCTTAACCGTAGCTCCAACTCCTCCATTGAAGGAGGCCTTAGAAAGATGAACACCGTCTGGGGCGATATCCGCCTAATCGTGGCAGCGCCCTGCACATCTACCTTCACAATGACATCCATCCCCTTAGACAAGGCCTGGCTTATCTCCCTCCTGGGCACACCGTAGTAATTTCCATAAACATTTGCCCATTCCAGAAGTTCCCCATTATCAATCATTTGCTGGAATTCCTGCTGAGAAATGAAGTGATAATCCACACCGTCTCTTTCGCCCTTACGGCGAGGGCGGCTGGTAACCGTTACCACATAGTGAAACGGATACTTTTGCTCCTTCATCTTCTTGAGCAGGGCATCCTTGCCCACACCGGAAGGTCCTGAGAGAACGATAAGCAACTGGTTTGAACTCATTCCTTCAATTCCCTCTCTGCCTCTTCGCTTCGCTCAGAGCTTTGGCTCGGGACAAGGCTCGCAACGACGGACCAGAATGAAGGATATGAAACACTTACCATCTGCGCATGGTTGATGACCGTTTCGCCTTTAGCCACCAAACCAGCTATAGCAAGGCTCATCGCCAGGCGATGGTCAAGGTGACTGTCAAGCTCTGTGCCAGTTAAAGACTTACCTCCATAGATAATCATGCCATCAGGCAACTCCTCAATTTTAGCACCCATCTTGATAAGCTCACGAGAGACCGTGGCAATTCGGTCGGATTCCTTCACCCGCAGCTCAGAAGCACCCCGGATAACAGTTTTACCTCTGGCAAAGCAGCCCGCCACAGCCAGAAGGGGAATCTCATCAATAAGACGGGGAATTATCTCGCCATCAATTTCGATACCCCTTAATTTGCTGGATTCCACCACAATATCAGCCAATGGCTCACTAGCATTCAATCTTTCATTTTCTATCCTCAGCTTAGCACCCATAGCGACAAGGGCATCAATAATCCCCGTTCGTGTTGGATTAACCCCACAGCCTCTCGCCACTATTCGGGCATCGGGATGGACAGCGGCAGCAACCAGAAAATAAGCCGCCGAGCTGATATCACCAGGAATGGTAAAGCTGATTGCCCTTAGCGGCGAAGCTAAAGGATTTAGAGAAATCAATTTGCCATCACTTTCCAGGGCAGCCCCCATCTGCCTGAGCAATCTTTCGGTATGGTCACGGGAGGGGACAAGCTGCTGTAACGCGGTCTTCCCTTGAGCAAAGAGACCAGCCAACAAAATCGCCGACTTGATTTGAGCGCTGGGGATGGATAGCGAGATTTCGGCGCCATGCAACCTCCTGCCCTTGATTACCAGAGGAGCAAAGGAATCCTCTTCCCTACCCCAGATTTCCGCCCCCATTAACCGCAGGGGCTCAATCAATCTCCCCATGGGGCGGGAACGGAGGGAAGCATCGCCAGTAACGATAGATAAGAAAGGCTGACTGGAGAGCAAACCGCCGAGAAGGCGGATGGTAGTGGCACTGTTCCCGGCATTGAGTACGTTTGAAGCTTCAGTTAATCCCCTTTCACCAACACCGGAAACAAGTAAGGTGGGAAAATCTGAAGTGCCAACTTTGCGAATCCTTGCTCCTAAAGCTCTTAAACAACCGACGGTGCTCCAGCAGTCCCCACCCGGAGAGAAATTCACAATCTCAGCTTCGCCTGAAGCTATGCTGTTGAGAATCACCGCACGATGGGAGATGGACTTATCACCAGGTGGGGTAACTTCTCCTTCCAGACGATGACAGGGCTTGATGACCCTCATTTTGCCTTGTTTAGCCATTCTTGCCTCAGTTTGTTAGCCTCAGCCAGTGTCTCTTTTAGCCTTTCATCGCCTGAATCCACCAATTGACGATACCTTTGCAGCTCATCGATATACCTATCGAGCCAGTGAAGTATCGCCTGCTGGTTGGTAAAGCAAATCTGCGCATTTACCTCAGCACTTCCCGAAGCCAGCCGGGTAACGTCACGATAGCCGGAAGCAGCTAGCTTCCTCATCTTCGCCCAGGTAGGTTCACTGGCGGTGCTTGTCACCAGAGCGGCTGAGAGCAAAAAGGGAAGGTGGCTGGTGCCAGCCACAAGCTCATCATGCTCCTCAGCTCCAATGAAGAACGGTATCGCTCCTATCTTCTTCACCATCTTGATTAGCTCATCCACCACCTGTGACGAAGCCTTCTTGGCTGGAGTAAGACAATAAACAGACCCCTGGAATAAATCAGCCTCGGCAGCCTTGATTCCGTAGGTCTCCTTCCCCGCCATGGGATGCCCGCCGACGAAGTCCACCGTTGGTGGCAATAAATCCCCAGCCCATTTCATAACCTCAACTTTGGTGCTCCCCGTGTCGGTAACTATACAGCCATGGGGAAGAGAATCTGCTATCCTGGACATGATTTCCTTTATAACAAGGACTGGAGTGGCAATGATGACCATCTTAGCTTCTTTTACCGTGTCCTCGAGGCTCATTTCTACTCTATCAACCATCCCCATATTCACTGCCAGCGAGGCAGCTTCAGGACGACGAACATAGCCAATTATTTCGAGATTCTTCGCCTGCGGCTCAGAATGACTTTCTTCAGTCTTCTTCAAAGCAAGCCCGATGGAACCGCCGATAAGCCCCAGCCCGATGATAGCAACACGCACACCCTTATTATGTCATTGCCATCAAGGCATGACAATCCTTGTTGGCAGAATAGGAATCGTTAATCACCCAGCAGAAATCAATTCAATCTCAAAGAGCTTAGGCCACAATTTTCCGGTCACAAACAAGCGAGCATTATCTGCGTCATAGGCAATGCCATTGAGGACATCAACCGGCTCACCGCGGTCTTCAGGAGTTAAAAGCCCTTTCAACTCTATCCAGCCAACCACCTGACCTGTCTGAGGGTCAATCCTGGCAATGCAGTTTGTCTGCCAGACATTGGCATAGATTTCTCCTTGAACATATTCCAATTCATTGAGCCTGTTCACGGAACCATCGTTGTCATATACTCCAACCCGACCAATTTCCTCAAAGGTTTCAGGGTCTAGGAAATACAATGTTGCCGTTCCATCACTCATAATCAAACGCTCTCCGTCATGGGTAATGCCCCAACCTTGAGTGGAATAATTGAACTCTTGTAGTAACTCAAAGCTGTCCCTATCATAAACAAAGCCGACATGCGACTGCCAGGTCAACTGGATGATATCGTTTCCATAAACGGTCACACCCTCACCGAAAAATTGGGCTGGTAACTCATGAATTTGCAACACCTCTCCAGTTTCCAATTCCACCCTGCGCAAAGTGGAGCGTCCATTAAGCCCTGTTCCTTCATATAAAACGCCGCCTTCAAAAACCAACCCTTGTGTGAAAGCACTTCGGTCATGAGGATAGGTGTTGACAACATTGTAACTATAGACTGGAGTGATATTAGAAGTTGTGGGAGCCGGGGATTCTGAGCAAGAGCAGGCACAAACCGCTCCTAACAATGCAAGGAGCCCCAGGACAATGATGGCAACCCGCACGCCTTTATTATGTCATCGCCATCAAGGCATGGCAATCCTTACTACCAGCCCGTTCTTGTCATTGCGAGGAGTCGCGAAGCAAACTGGACCGAGATTCCTCGCTTTAGGCTCGGAACAAGCTCCTCAATCCCATGCCCCGCCGAGATTGCCGCGCCTTCGGCTCGCAATGACAATGGGAGAAGGCACACGATGACAATTAGGAAAGGGAGCGCAATGACAGGTGAAGGGGGCTCGCAATGACAAAGGGAGGAGGCATGCAATGACAAGGGGAAGGGCTGGCAGGGATGCGCTTATGCTATTGCCGGGAAACCCTAAACTCAGTTCAGTAGCTATCAGCTATCAGCTTTCAGTTTTCAGCTATCAGCCTTCAGCTTTATACTGTCTTTTTCCCCATTTTTGCGTTTTGACTTTTGAGTTTTTCCATTGTTTAGTATTAGTGAAAAACCAATACCCAAAAATTTGATGATGAAATGCATGAAAGAATTAGCTAAGATTAGAGTAAGAGCACCCATTAAATGTGGAGATATAGTTTGTGAAAATATCTTAAATACCGGGGTAAACACAATCGCATCCCGAGATCTGCCGGAAGAGAGGTGAAAATGGAAAAATATATAATCGCCCATGATTTAGGGACAACCAGCAATAAGGCGGTGCTTGTTACTACAGATGGCAGAATAGTTGATTCTGTGGGACAAAGCTACCCCTCGGGCATCATTATGCCTAAAGCAGGCTATGCGGAACAGGTCCCTGATGAATGGTGGAATGCAGTTGTTTCGACAACAAAAGCCCTTCTGAAAAAGACCCAGATTAAATCTGATGATATTGCCGGAATGACGTTTGCCACCCAGATGCAAGGCTTCACGCCGGTAACAAAAGAGGGTAAGCCTCTTACTAATAGTTATATATGGATAGATGCCAGGGGAGCCAGGTTAGCCAAAGAAAGGCTATATAAGGGGCTAATAAAGATTAAAGGCTATCCCCCACTCAAGATTTTGAATTTCCTGCGAATAACAGGCGGAGCACCCAGCATCACCACCGGTAAGGACCAAATTCCGAAGATTTACTGGTTGGAGGAGAACATGCCTGAGATATATAAAAATTGTTGCAAATTTCTTGATGTAAAGGATTATATAATCTTCAAGCTGACAGGCAAGATGGTCACATCCACAGACCTTGCGGTAGTATGGTGGCTCCTCGACACCAGGAAGAACAGTCCTCAATATAATCATTGGTCTCAGAAGCTCTGTAACATGGCTGGTATCCCTATGGAAAAGCTTGCTGAAGTCCAAAGCCCTACTTTTATTGTTGGCGGCTTGACGGAAGAAGCAGCAAAAAAGACAGGTTTAAAACAGGGGACGCCGATAATAAATGGAGCAGGCGATATGACCTGTGCCGCGGTTGCTTCAGGGGCAATGCATGACGGGGAACTCCACATCAATTTGGGTACATCGGGCTGGATAGGAGGCCACGTAACAAAGCGGAAGGTTGATATTGATCACTACACTGGTTGCGTCGGAAGCGCCTATCCTGAAAAATATTATCTTGTCATGGGACATCAGGAACTATCTGCTGGGGCGTTCGAATGGCTGATTAGAGAAGTGCTCTATCCTAAAGAGGCGCTATGGAAGCAGACAGACGTGGAAGCGGAAACACCACCATATGCTCTTTTTGAAGAAGAGGCGAGTAAGATTCCCCCAGGGTCTGATGGGCTAATATTTACTCCCTGGCTCTTTGGTGAGCGCTGTCCTCTTGATGATGATACAGTGCGGGGCGGTCTGCACAACTTAAGTCTTGATCATTCCCGAGGTCATATAATCCGTGCTGTCTATGAAGGAATAGCCCTTAATCTGAAGTGGGCTTTATTTACAGTCGAGAATTTGTATTCTAAGGTCGATGAATTACGGATAGTCGGCGGCGGGGCGACAAATGACCTCTGGTGCCAAATTATAGCTGATGTAATGGATAGGAAAATACAAAGAGTCGAAGATGTGCAAACGGCAGTGGCAAGGGGAGCTGCCATGCTCGGCAGCTTCGCTCTAGGTTATATAAAAAACTTCGAGGATATAGGAAAATATATAAAGGTTGAAAGGACGTTTAGCCCCGACAGTAGAAACAGGGCCATCTACGACGAGCTTTTTGGTAAATTCAAAGAAATTTATAAGCTCAACAAGAAATGGTATAAGGCTTTGAACGGATAGGTTAGCTGGCTCGCACAATGAGGGATGGGATTGCCAAGGGAAACTCACGATTTCCGCTTGGTGAAGTAGCTTACTGCGAAGAGGAGAATGGCGCTTACGGCAAAGCCGATGAGACCAAGGTCATCTTTGAGGGAAAAATCAACAGCGGGTATTTTACCTATCAGCCCTATCGCTCCACCACCGATGATTGCTGCCATCGCTCCTTGCCAGGTTACCTTTAGCTTTTCCTTGTAAAATCCGGCAATCACAGGGACGACCAGGCCGCAGGTGAAAATGGTATAGGCAAAGAGGAGAGATGCGATTACCCCCTTCAAGGCTAAAGCTAATGCCAGCGCCAGAAGACCAAGGCCAACCAAGCTGAGACGAGTTAGTAAAACAGTCCTTCGTTCATCAAGCGAAAGATGGAACCGCTTGAATATGTCCTCTGTCAGGATGACGCTCTGGCTTAAAAGGCAGGTATCCGCCGAGGACATCAACGCAGCAATCAAGGCGGCTAGAATTAAGCCGCCTACAGCAGGAGAAAGAACGCCGCTTATGAGCTGAGGAAAGGCTTGCTCGGGGGAAATCTGGGGATAGAGGACTTGAGCGCTCATCCCGATAAAAACGACAGCGAAAGCCAGGGGGATAAACAGGGCTGCCGCCAGGAAAGTTGACCTCCGGGCTGTTCCCTCATCCTTAGCACAGAAGAGGCGAGTATACATATCCGGTCCTACCACATAAGTGGCGCCAACAAGAATCAAAAATGACAGCAGCATCTTCCAGCTAAACTCAGGGCTTACCGGGAAGGAGAAATAGCCAGACGGAAGGGATGCCTTTAAGCCATCAATCCCCCCTATACCAGAAAGGGCAAGCCCTGCAGCTATAAAGATACCCAGGAAAAGTATCACTGCCTGGATAAAATCGGTGCGGATGATGGAGAACTGCCCACCAAGAACAGCGTAAAGTATCACCACCAGGCTGAAGATAACCATCCAGGAGGTAACAGAGGCCACCCCCAGGATAGACAAAACCTTTCCCGCGGCAACAATCTGTCCGGCAACCACACCAACCCAGGCAATAACGATAAGGATGGAAGCTGCCAAACCCACCACGCTGCCGTACTGTTTTCCTACAAGCTCGGGAAGGGTGTAGAGAGCGGCAGCCCTTACCTTCCGGGCAAAGAAGAATCCCAGAACCAGCAAGCCAATAGAGCCAACAAGAAGCCACCAGGCGCCAGTCAAGCCCTGCTGGAATCCCAAGCCAGCCATCCCCACCGTGGCAGAACCACCGAGGGCAGTGGCTAGAAGCGACCCGGTGATTAAGGGCGTATTCCCCTGGCGATTAGCCACAAAGAAACCGTCCTGGCTTCGCGCCCTCCTCCTGCTCCACACTCCAACGCCGATTATGACCAGAAAATAACCGATGAGGATGAGCAACCAGGACATCTTTTACCTTAGATGAATGCAGTCTCCAGCGAGGGCAGTCCTCACCAAGCCGTCCTTATCCCTTATCAAAAGCGCCCCACTGGCATCAATGTCGATAGCCTGACCTTCCATTGTTTCGCCCAGAGATATTACCCTCACCCACTTATTTAGAGTGACAGAAAGGTTCTTCCACTTCTCAAGCAGCTCAGTCCTGGTTAGCAAAGCATATTGCTCATTGATTTCCTTGACCAGCGAGCGTAAAAACTCCTTTCTGGAAATCTCCCTGCCCAACTCCTCCTTCAAGGAGGTGGCAGTGTGTTCAAGTTGAGAGACAGGTGAATTGGCATTTATTCCGATGCCCACGTTGACGAAATTCACGGTATCGGTCTCAGCATCCATCTCAGCCAGTATGCCACAGACTTTCTTTCCGTTTATCAAGACATCATTGGGCCATTTCAATTCAGCGTTCAAGCCAAAAAGCTTCCTGATGGTATTAGCCACAGCAACTGAGGCCATCAGATTTATCTTCGGCGCCTGTAATGGACTTATCGCTGGCTTTAGAATAATGGTGAAATAGATTCCTCCCTGCGGAGACTGCCACGCTCTACTCAGTCTTCCCCTTCCAGTAGTCTGCCTTTCAGCGATGACGAGCGTTCCCTCCCCCACCCCTTTCCGGGCCAATTCGCGGGCAATATTCATAGTGGAGCTAACCTCGTGAAAATGATGAATCTTTGGCTCTAACTCAGGGAATTCACAGGGAAGCAACAAATCTGGAGAGGAAACCAGACAGTATCCTCTGGGTGAAGCTTCTATTACATAGCCATCTCGCTTTAAGTCACGGATGTGCTTCCAGATAGAGACCCTGGAGGTACCCAGGGATTTGCTCACCTTTTCGCCGGAGATATATCCTTTAGCTTCACGAAGTGCCTTTAATATCTCCGCTTTCATTCCGTTAACTTTAATTCCATAAAGGTTAACGACCACTCAGCCTTTTGTCAACCCCCCGTTTCCCCGCTCCTTTCCAGAGATTGCTTCGGCACTGATGCGCCTCGCAATGACAGGAGAGGGGGCATTGTGACCTTTTTTATTTGTCATTGCAAGCCGAAGGCGTGGCAATCTCGGCGGGGCATGGGATTGCTTCGTCGCTGATGCTCCTCGCAATGACAGGAGGGACACTCCTCGCAATGACATCAAGGAAGAAGACTACTTCAGTTCTTTTTGTTGTTCCGCCTGTTTATAGGGATAGAATACAACTATAAGAAGCCACAATATAATCGACACGCCCACCACTATCCACAATTTTGGGCACGCTGTGCCCGACAAGACTGCCAAACCTCGAACCACATCACTTAAAACACCAGATAACACCACGATTAACACCAGCCACCTATGCTTTAACGGGTTGATTGCTGCTATCAGAGCTGCTACACCGAAGATGGAGAAAAGCACACCCATCTCACGCGCAGCTAGTGCCATCCAGGGATGGTTTATGTCAAATATCCCCCCTCCCCCAACAATTTCATGAATTTTCACCGGGAAGAATATATGACCCAGTCCATTGACGAGTAGAAAGATGCCTGTAGCTATCAAGAGAGAGCGGACAATTTTTACCCTGGTCTGGGTTGTCATGATTTGATATGTTAGCATAGATCGATATTAAAACAGTGGCGGTGAAGTCCCTCGAAAAGATATAAAGTGCTTACCAGGTATGAGGCGGAGATTCTAAGAGCGGCTATCCCCGATGTGCTGGGAGAGGATAGGGGACTGCCACCTGTAGATGCGGATGGAATTGTTCGGTGGATTGATACTCAATATCTGGCCAAGTCCACCTCTGCGTTCAGATTACTGTACCGCTTTTTGATTCTGGCACTACAATTTCTGTTCCCCTTCCTATTTGGAAGCGAATATAAGATTTTCCTCCAGCTTTCGCCCGAAGAAAAGCAACGTCTGTTCAACAAATGGGCTCAAAGTCGGCTTTACCTGCTTCACAATAGCTTTACCATTTTCAGGTTGGCTATTTGCTTTGCCTACTATGGACAAGACGAAGTGTCCAGGGCGATAGGATACGATGCCGAGGCAAAGCTGGAGGAGGCTTCAAAAAGACAGGTGGTCAGGGATTAAAGATGATTTTGAGCTATCAAGACATCCATTCCGATGTAAAGCTTGATTGCGATGTGGCAGTCATTGGTTCTGGCGCAGGCGGCGCTGTGGTTGCCAAGGAACTGGCAGAATTGGGACATTCAGTAGCGGTAGTGGAGGAGGGGGGATACTTTACCAGAAAGGATTTCAGTTGCCGCCCGGTGGAGTCAATGCTCTCAATGTATCGGGACAGCGGACAAACATTCACACTGGGCAGGCCTATCTGCATCCTCCCATTGGGCAAGACTGTAGGAGGAACAACAACCATCAATTCGGGCACCTGTCTGCGTATTCCACCAAAGGTGCTAAAGAGGTGGCAGGAAAACTACGGACTCAAAGAGCTCAACGAAGAGGAACTGGGACTATATAGTGAACGAATTGAACGGTTTTTGTATGTGCAGCCAGCAGACCCTGAGGTAGTGGGTACAAATAACCTGAAGTTCAAGGAAGGAGCAGATAAACTGGGATATTCTGCGGGTTTCCTGCCACGCAATGCTAAGGAATGTGAGGGGGCAGGACTATGCGCCTTCGGTTGTCCCACAGACGCCAAACAATCAATGAATATATCCTACATTCCTGAAGCATCAAAACTGGGAGCGACCATATATGCCAATTGTCTTGCTGAGAAAATTGTGGTGGAAAGCGGAAGAGCCACAGGGGTTTTAGGACACTTTGTTGACCCTGATACGGGACGAAAGGGGAAGAGCATCCAGCTGGGAGCAAAGGCGGTAATCCTGGCTACGGGCGCCATTTACACACCCTACTTTCTTCTTAAGAACAAATTAGCCACCTCCAGCGGTCAGGTGGGAAAGCACCTTCGCATTCACCCCTGCGCCGGCGTAGCAGCATCATTTGATGAGGATATCTGTTGCTGGGATGGAATTCCCCAGAGCACATATGTTGATGAATTCTTTGAGGAAGAAGGCATCATGCTTGAGGGAGCGGCAACTCCGCCTGAGGTCCAATCGAACACCCTGCCTTACGCTGGGAACGAACATGCCAAATTGATGAGCCAATTTTCCAAAATCGCCTTATTCGGCTCCATGGTTTCTGATACCAGTGAAGGCTCAGTGAGAGCGCTGCCTTTCTCCCATAGACCCACTGTGCTATATAACCTCAACAAGAATGACATCCGCAGGCTACAGTTATCCGTGGTACACCTGGCTGAAATCTGGTTTGCCGCTGGCGCCAGGAAGGTTTACCCTATGCTTGCCACGATGGCAGAATTAACATCCCCAAAGCAGGTTGCGGAACTCAAAAGACTCAAGCTAAACGGGAAAGATTTTACCATCACCGCATATCACCCTATGGGCACATGCAGGATGGGAAGTGACCCAACGAAATCCGTGGTCAACGTCAACTGTGAGGCCTGGGACGTGAGAAGCTTGTTCATCTGCGATGCCAGCGTTTTCCCGACCTCGCTAGGGGTGAACCCCCAAATGACCATCATGGCCATTGCCACCAGAGCTGCAGCCTATATTGATGGAGTTCTAAACAACAACAAATCTAACAAAGGAGGTGGTAATCAACGATGATACCGTTTGATAGCTTCTTGATCGATGTCTTCTGGCTGATAGGATTAGGTTTTGCGGTCGCCTGGATAAACGCTGCTTTTCCCGGCAGGCACCTGGTGGAGATATTTTCAGGAATAATCCTGGTGCTTTTTTGGGTCTCCAGCATCGGGATGTATTGCGAGTGGTCAGCGGCTGCCTGGATGTGGCGGATGATGGGCGCCGAGTCGGGAAGGGACTGGATGATAAATTCGGGCATATTTAACTTCGATTGGAGAAACCTTACCCTGGGAAGCCATATCCTTTTCGGCACCTTATTCGCCGCTTACCCGCTGTGGTTGTACACCGGGCTTCGAATAGGATATTCAATCTTCGGAAGAAGAAAGGATTAAGCTGCTTGCCTCCAGTGCCGCATTAAAGGCAATGTCTCCACTACACCCTTTTGCCTTAGCAGTGTCCCCAACGAAGAAAAGATTCTTCGCATATGGAGAGCGAACCTCATGCCTATCAGGATAAGCCTGACCTACCTTCAATAACACGCCGTCCAGAATGGGGAAGACTTGTGGTCTCTCCCACTCCACATAATCAAAGAATTCAGGGTATACCCCAGCTATTAATTGGCGCAACTGTGCCAAGGCATCCTTAGCTGCCCCTTTCTCCTTCAACTTTTGATAGGGGAGAAGCATAAACCAGGTGGCAAGCTGTTTCCCTTGTGGCGCCAGAGAGGGGTCTGAATTAGATGGAAAGCTTCCCATCGCCAGCAAGTCAATAGAGGTGATGCTGCCGGTAAGGTCACTCACTGGCCGGCGCAAGCCAAAATCTATGTTCACTCCCCAGGTGGGTATCAGATTGCGAGCGTAATCTACAAAAGATGATGGAAAGTGCCTTTCCGCGATGACGCTAAATAACTGCTGGATTGGCGGGGTGTAGACAACAGCGTCTGAGGTAAACGTTTCCCCACCAGCCTTAACACCCACCACCCTTCCATCCCCAACCGTAATCTGGTCAACCTGGCAACCTTTCCTTATCTCGCCGTTTCTTTCGACCACAGCAGCAAGTTTATCTATTATCTGTTTCGCGCCACCTACTGGTGTAGCAATAGCCTGGGGAGACTTTTGAGCTTGCTGGATGAAATACATCACCTCACCGGCTGAAGTTTCCTCAATCTGTGGGGCAATGATGAAAAAACCAATCAGGCGAAAGAATTCCCTGGCTTCTTCATTATCAGTAAACTTGTTGATGAAGTCTAGAAGCGTCCTGGAATACCACTCATCGGGCTTTTCCTGCAACAGTTGCAGCAAGACCTTGAGCATCTCTTCCCTGCCTTGTTGTGACAGAAGCTCCGTGGTCGTGAATTCCTGTGCTGAGGAAGGACGCTTTATCAGCTTCCCCTTATGATAAATATACGAGATGGAGCCCTCTTCCTTTACAAACTCCAGGCTCTGACCTACATTTCTTAGAACGGCAGCAGCAGGACCCTGCGAGGCAAAGCGATTGGTGTGCAAGCCATTATCAACAACGAAGCCTTCTTTTTTGATGCTCCTGGCCCTTCCCCCAAAAACCTCCTCCCTTTCGAGGAGTAATACCCCGACGCCGTTACTGGCTAATAAGGCAGCGGTAGATAAACCACCAAAACCACCACCGATGATGATTACATCGGCATCCATGCTCAATCAACAGGAACCACAGATTTCAGTCTACCAGGCCTTCTTATATACTCCTAAGGTCTCCTGTGAGTCGACGATCGTTTTAGGGTTGTACACTATGTCGCCATCGTAAAGAGAAGCTTCAGCACATTCCTCCAGCCCATCTTCAGGGACACCAACGTCACAAAGCCTTTGAGGAAGCCCCATTTTCTTAGTCAGTTCCCATATGGCATTAGCAGCAGCTTCGCCAGCCTCCATATCGCTCATCCCAGCTTTTCTGACTCCCATAGCCTCGGCTACCATAGCATATCGGTCAGCACATGCATCGAGATTATACATTATGCCATGGGGAAGCAAGATAGCAATAGCAATGCCATGGGGAATGCCATACTTGGCACCAACTGTGTGAGCCAGTGCATGGATCATTCCCGGCTGTCCATTACTGACAGAGATGCCGGCTAAAGTAGCAGCAATTTGCATCTGTCCTCGAGCAACTAAATCATCGCCTTTTTCAAAGGAACGCAACAAGTTCTCCCTTATCAGTCTGATGGCATGCAGAGCTAGCGCATCAACGATTGGTTCACTCTGCAAGGAGTGAATCGCCTCTATAGCATGAGATAAGGCATCCACCCCTGTGGATGCTGTTAATTGTGGAGGTAGCCCGGCCACAAGTGTGGGATCGAGAATGGCTACGTTTGGGGTAATGTGATTGTCACCGAATAATAGCTTTGTTTTTGCAGCATGGTCCTCAATCACTGCTGCATAGGTTACTTCACTCCCTGTTCCCGCAGTGGTAGGAATCACGATGTGCGGGGTGATCGGACGCTCGAGCATCTGGAAACCACTGTAATCACTCAACTTTCCTCCTTCCTTAAGGAGGATAGCCATCCCCTTCGCGGTATCGATAACACTCCCACCACCTATACTAACCAGGATATCAACGCCTTTCCCTTTAGCAAATTCATAGCCCTTCTCCACAATATGCACTCCAGAATCCTGCGTGCACTGGTCAAAAATGCCGGTACACCTATCGCCCAGAGCCTTTTCCAGCCTTTCCACCAATCCCGCTTTCTCAATTCCTTCATCAGTTACAATCAACGCCTTCGCTCCCCCAAGCTCATCCACCTCCGCCGCAACATCGTCCACAGCATTTTCCCCAAAGACAATCTTGGTGGGACTACGATAAACAAAAGAAAGCTCACTGGTGTAAGCCATATCTATACCCTCTTTCAAAATTTCTGGCTATGCTATTCTGAAGCGGTTGCTAAACCCCGAACTGCTCCCTGAACTGTTTAAGATCAGCTCTAAACTTCTCAACCTCGTCCTTACTGAGTTCATCAGGCCACACAGATTCAAACAGCCCGGTACAGTCCGCCAACCTCTTAGACGCCTTTACATGCCTGACCACGTTAGCCATATCGCCCTTCAGCTTTATTTTACCCAGCATGGTAGCCTTAATAGCATCTGTCTTACCTTGAGCCACGGCTTTCCAGGTATCGAGGCTACCGGTCATAACATACGGCGCCTTCGTAGCTCCTTCTTTAGGAAGGATTTTCCCAGACTTGCAATCACCATGCCACAGGTCCAGCACCACAGAAATGTCTTCGTCTAGCCCTAGCTCGGGCTTCGCCTGGACCACCAAGGCAATGGCACCTTCCCAGGTCTTGGCTGCCGCTCTATACTCGGCATCGCCGTCAATAATTTCCCCAAGTATCTGCGTCCACTCTGGAGTCGGCGCTATGGGCTTAGGGTGGGCTTTACGCCTTTCCTCGACCACCTTCTGGTATTCTTCCTCCCATTCCTTCGTTCCATACTTAACTGGCATAATGTCACCTCCCTTTTAGTTTATTATTTGCCTTGAGTATATAACCTTTGAGCTAAATCGGAAAGCCCCACATCCTCCAGCTTCTCTCTGGAAGGATAGCCATTGGCATTGAGCTTCCTCAATTCATAATACTCCTTGAGCATCAATTCAATATCCGGCACAGAGCCAGCAGCAGCACCTTCGTTAACAGGGGTCAAAATCTTTTTGGGCAGACGGTCATCAGCAGCAGTAACACCCATTAAGTTGTTCAATCCTCTTTTCAAAAGCCAGACCCTTTCCCCACACTTCATCATTTCACCCAAGGTGTAATCAAAACCAGTAGTGGTTGTTAAAAATTCAACGAGGTCATTCACCTTAAGGCGGCAAGCCATGACAAGATTACAGAACACCGCTGAGGAGCAAACCATGCCCAGATTCTCACAAATGAGGGTCATCTCGGCCTTACCTTCACTGGTTTGTCCTTCATAATCTTCCTTCAGCCCGATTTCGGGGTAAGCAACCTGACCCTGCTCAACAAAGGTGTCCATGTGCTGCATATGACAGGCACCCCTATTGGACATTGCATACGCTAAGCCCATGCCATGGAAGGCTCGAGGGTCATGCATAGGAGCCTCAAGTCCCTTCACCTCAACAGTAAAATCCGCCGCATTTCTCCCAATTTTCTTTGCTGCTGCTCTGCTTCCCTCTGCCAAAATGTCCCCAAAACCCTCCCTCTGGGCAATCTTATCTACCACTTTAAAGACACTCTCCATATCTCCCCAGGTAAGCTTAATCCCTTCGGTATCATCCTCAGTTATCAACCCATTTTCAAAACAATCAATGGCAAAAGCAATGGTAGCACCGCAGGATATGGTATCAATACCATATCTATTGCACATTTCGTTTATCTTAATAACTGCTGCCAAATCATTATTCATAATCAATGTGCCGAAGGTGCAACAGGCTTCATAATGCGGGCCGGGTTGTTCCTTTCCTTTATAGGGCCCCTCCTTAACCTGGACCATCCTTTTACAGGCGATGGGGCAGGCATAACAAGCGTGTGTCCTAGTCAAATATTTCTCGCTGTATGCTGGACCGCCCAAAGCCTCACTGCCTTCGAGATTCTCGCCCAATGACCAGTTCCTGCTGGGCACATCACCAAGGATCATCCCCAGTGGCAACGCACCATCAGTGCCCATCTCGCGAAGACCTTGAGCAGCAGCACTCTCTTTTATTACATCCAGTGCTGCGCGGCGTGCCTTATTGTAATCTTCGGGCATGGCTATACTAGCCTTGCCCGTGCCCCTCACCACAACAGCCTTTAGCTTCTTGGAACCCATGACGGCTCCCAGTCCACATCTTCCAATAGCATGAGCTTTATCATGAATTATGGCAGCATACTTGACCAGATTCTCGCCAGCCTGACCAATAGCTAACACCCTCACTTCCCTTCCTCCACCAATCTTATCCGCCAACATATCAGGCGTTTCGTAGGAATCTTTACCCCAGAGGTCCGAGGCATCACGAATCTCCACTTTGTCGTCATCGATGAAAAGGTAGACCGGTCTATCGGAAGCACCTCCGATAATGATGCCGTCCCATCCAGCAAACTTTAGCTCTGGACCAAATGTGCCACCACAGTTCCCCTCCCCCCAGATATTGGTTAAAGGTGATTTGGCACTGACATTAAAACGACCAGCACCGGGAAGGTTGGTGCCCTGTAAAGGACCGGTCATGACAAACAAAGTGTTCTGGGGAGATAGCGGCTCAACTTGAGGAGAAACTCTGTCAAGAAAGAGCTTGGCTGCTAACCCGCTGCCACCAATGAACTTCCGCAAAAGTTCGTCATCCACGCTCGCTTTCGAAATCTTCCCCGAAGTTAAATCGACTTCCAGAATCTTGCCGGCATATCCACCTTTTGCCATTTTTAGCTACTTTCAGCTTTTACAAAGTCTCACATTCATAGAAATATCGGGCAACTTCCATCAAGTCCAACTGCTTTCCTCCCATCCAGAGCTGCAGCATCTTGGATTCTCTCCAGTGCTTTTCAATATCACCTTCCCTGGTATAGCCATAAGAGCCCATGAGCTCCATAGCACGACCGGTATAGCTCGCCGCCATATCGCTGGCGAACATAGAACAAGCCCTTGTCTTAGCCACAATTTCCTGAGACCATGGTGGACCATAAACATCGGGAGCATCCACCATATGAGCCATGGTATAGGAGTAAGCTGACACCGCCTCAATAGCCACGGCAAGCTCAGCCAGGATGACAGCATTCATGGAATGTTCCTTCAGCGGTTTGCCAAAGACCACCCTTTCACTGGCATATCTCTTGACTATCTCATAGGTGTTTTTCAACACCCCAAGGGAGAAGGCGCTAGTTCCCAGGTTACCAAATGTGATAATCTCATTAAAGCACCTGGCTGTCCACTCCGCAGGCTGAGCATTATACCTTAACGGAACGTGTACATCATCGAAATATATGTCGGTATTCATATCTGCAGCCATTCCCGCTTTGTGGTAAGCCGGCCCTACCGAAACTCCCTTGGCGTCCGCTGGAACATAAATAATTGCCAGCTTATCATCGCCTCCACCTTTCTCAGTAACGCAAAGAACACCAAATAGGGTGGCAATTGTGCCTGAGTTTGTAGGCCACTGCTTATGGCCATTTATAACCCATTCATTCCCAACTCGCCTGGCCACGGTAGAAATAGTTCTTCCATGCATACGCCCTATGTTCTCTATATCAGCGCCACCTTCAGGCTCGGTCATAGCAAAACAGCCTACATTAAGGTCATCCCCGCAGAACTCGGGACCAAACTCATTACATAGTTCTTCGTTCCTGTGGGGAAGCTGCGTGATAGGGAGAATTGGCCATAGTGAGCAACCTACAGAGACTGCAAAACCGGAATCTGCTCGACCAAGTTCTTCCAAAGTCCTTACTGTAGCTACACCAGCAATTCCCAAAGAACCAATGTCAAGTCCACCAACCTCAGTGGGCCATAGGCTCTTATTAAACCCAAGGTCGACCAACACTTCCTTTAACAGAGGCTTCACCAATTCATGCTCTCTCCAATCCTCGTCTATATTCCTTCTAATGGGCATATACCGGCCATTTACCCATTCCCTTATAGAACTAGCCAGGCCCTCAACCACTTCCGGGATCCATTCCTTAGGGCGGCTGAAATCATCTATAGTGCGCATTTAATACTCCTTCAGGATTTTCTCTCCACCCAGAATCATATCGAACTGAATATAAGCTGATAACATCATGGTCCCCAGCTTGAGGTTATGAATCGGGTCGGATAGCGAAGGAGAGTCATAGGTCACAGATGTCTTCCCCGTCCAGGCAGTGGGTAATCCCGCCGGGTCGGTATGCGGTTTTACACTTGAATACCACTTAATCAACTGGGTATGCCCGCCTTCTCCTTTTAGAGGAGGGAAATGCCTGATCGAGTACAGATATATCTTTTCAGAAAGAAAAGTACCAAGTATCTCGCCAGGCATCCTGGATTGAGGTTGGAAAGTTATGGTTGTTAACCTTTTCCCTGCCGGTCTTTCCACAGTCCCCTGTACGAATTCCAACTCTTTGCCCAAAGTCATACTGGCCAGCTTCTTGGGTGCTCCGAAGAGCTCTCGTCCTCCGGCTAACGCTGCCTCATTGGTCACATATATGTAAGGAATATAATACCCAAAATCTCCATCAGCGTCCCTTACCATCAACATACTGATGTATTCATAATATGCGCCGACAGTGGAGAAAGAATACCAGGAAAGCCAATATGCTGCCTGCGGGGGAGTAGCGGTGAACTCAAGCCCGGGAGGAAGTAGCTTTTCAAGTTCTTGAGTGCTCTCAAATAAGCCGAGCAATGCTTCACAATTGCGGTATTCTATAGTTCCTTGTTCCGTAGCGGCGTAAAGTGGGGCATCAAAGGGAATCCCTATTTGCTTGTCTTTGAAATCATTTACGTCTAAACTCATTTCTCACCTCCTATATTTGATAACTTTTGTCCAATTCGTAGGCAGCGGCAAGACTCAAGACCTCTAGAGTCCCATCTTCCACCATTCCAGCCCGTGCATCACGGAAAAGCTTCTCAACCCAAAAATCCTTGCTAAGCCCGTAGCCACCAAAGATTTGCACCGCTTCATGAGCAACCGCAAATGCTGCCCTTTTGCAAAAAACTTGCGCGGCAAGAGCATGTGCCACCGAGGCATCATAGGTTTGCTCTTTAATTAGCCTCTCCCAAACATGTCTCATAACTTTTCTGGCGTAAGCTCTGGACGTTTCGACCCTCTCAAACATCCCATATAGCGTTAATTTAATCGCCTCGTGCTCAATAAGGGGCTTCCCACCTTGTGTCCTTTCTCTGGCATATTTATAAGCCTCTTCAAAAGCTGCCCTTGCTAGGCCGGTAAAAGCTGTCGCCATGAAGGAACTGGTAGATGCAAAAAGCTGGTCAATAAATATAGTGTAGAACTCAGGTGCAGCAAGGACAATATGACTCTCGGGTATTCTAACATTGTCAAAAACGATTTCCCCCTGAGGGTCATCCCTCAGCCCATGCTTATCTACTAATACTCCTTTGATTACACCAGGCAGATCAAGGGGGACCAGCGCCATCCCGCCTTCCGCCATGCTGAAATCCTTCTCAGCAAACACCACATGAACTAAAGCATGAGTAGCAACTGGGGCGGAAGATACCCACTGCGATTTCGACCCATTGATAAGCCACCCATCTCCATCTTTAACCGCACTAACCTGCCCTTTGCCAAACTCCGTGGGGGCAGGGTAGCTGGGAGCAAGAAGCCAGTCTGAGCCATGCTCTGGCTCGGTCACAGCCCAGCAACCATGATATTTGCCTTCCTCATCCTTCATCCAGGGAATGAGAATCTCCTCTATAGCTTCAGGAGAGCCGACCATGGAAATTACAGTCGGTGGAAGGCAATCCACACCTATCGCTGTAGCTAACCCCACGCTCCCCCATCCTAGTTCCTCATAAAGTATACTTAATTGATCAGGATTGAACTCTAGCCCTCCATACTTACGAGGTACCCACACCTTATGAAAACCCAACTCTTTCATTTGCCTGAACACATCCCAGTATAACGAACCCTTCTCCGCTACCTTGGGTGCTTCCATTCTGTCAAGCTTCATTGAAGCAGGTTTTATCACCTCCTCGGCAAATTTATGCACCTGCTCCTTCAGCATGGTGTTTTCTTCCCCAATATCCTCGAGCTCTGTGTAGCCCATCTTCACCTCCACGAATAGCGTTTCCCGACAGTATAATGGGCATGCCAACGCCCTGTCAAAGCAAAGATTGATCTTATCCCACGGGAAAGGCCTTCTCGGCGAAGCGGAGAACGTTCAGGACAAAGCTCCTCCCTTTGCCTTTGAGCAACCTCTGCTGGACAGGCTTTATGCCTGCCCTCTGCAGTGCTTCACCGAATTCCAGGGGCACATATTTCGAGCGGCAGGGCTTGCCCCGGCAGAGCCAGATAGTTCTCTTCTTGGGCTGAAGAATGAAGGAATAAACGGTCTCACCTTCGGCCATGGCGTCCAATGCCTTTTTCAATCGAAACCGACGCAAATACCAGCCGTGATTCCACACATGGCAGCAGATAGTGGAATCGTCGACAATTCCTGTTCGGGGAATTTTGAAATCAGGCAGCAGGCTGTAGTTCTTCCCATGGTCGGAGGCGAAGTGTACCATAGTTTCCAAATCAAATTTACCGGCATATTCCCTGGCCAGTTCCCAGGCACGCCCCAAGCGGGCGTAGCTGCCTGCTATCGCGTTCTGCCCCATTGGCTCGACACCACCTGAGAGCTTTCTGTCCAGGTGCTGGTGGTGGTTCGTCTCCACCATAACGCCGCTTTCATCAACGGGTCTAACAGCAATATGGTTCTTGCTATATTCTATGGTAACAGCGTTGCCTTGCTCATCTGCCCACATTGAGTTCAAATTGGCAAATATCGCTGCGCTATAGCCAGGGAGAACAAGCCGGGTGCTTTCACTGTAAAGTTTAGATACTTCATCCACTGTGGAAGAGGAAGAAAGCGCCCTCTGAATTATCTCAAGAATGGTCGCCCCCTTCCCATCGCCATCCTTCATGCCTACAGCATTCCCTACAAAGCACAAGCCCTTCTCGTTCATCATACCGATGTGCAGCCAGCCAGGAATGCCCCAGGCTACATAGTTATACCCTCCTGAATTGGCGACGAAAAAGCGGAATCTATCAAAGATAAGCTTGGCAGGGCGGAGAATATCGAAGTTCCATAAAAGATATATTTCGCCGTCTTTAGTCGCCGGCGGGACAGCAACGAGCGTAGTGCAGCTCATATCTACTTCAGGCTATGGAACGCCACTTCAGTCACTCGTAGTATAGCAAAGAAACTTTCTTGAGGCTATGATGCAGAGGATACTGAAGGAATATCAACCTGTATTATAGCCTGTCCTCCTCCACGACAGCGGAGAGCTTATCCCAAAATAAATTGACCCGCGGTGGTGAAGAAGTTACAATTGTCGATGGGGAGGGGCTAATCGAACTGATTGATATCTTTGTTTAACCAACGTTTGTATTGAAAGGAGGAGTGTTATGGCCAATCGCAACGGATTAACCTTAGGACATATTCTGAAATATCACGCCCTTCTTAAACCAAACAAAACGGCCATTGTTTTTAGGGAAAACAGGTATACGTGGAAAGAGTTCAACTTAAGAACAAACAGGCTGGCTCATGCATTATTAGATGAGGGGGTTAAAAAGGGCGATGTCGTTTCTATCTGGAGTCTCAACTGTAACCAGTATTTAGAGCTCTATTTTGCTTGTGGGAAAATCGGCGCCATAATGAATGCTGTCAATTTCAGATTATCCCCTGAGGAAATTCAAAGGGGGATGGTGCATTCGGAAAGCAAACTTGAAATCGTGGATGGTTTCTTTGAACAGCGCTATAGTGAGATCGTTGACGGTCTTCCCTCCAAAGGTAAGGTTGTTCCTGTTATTGGTGAGCCAACTGTCGATAATGGAATTCCGTTTGAGGAGTTTATCAAGGATCGGCCAGATAGCGAGCCGGCGATAGAAGTCGATCCGGATGACCCGGTACTTCTACAGTATACTTCTGGGACGACAGGCGCCCCAAAGGGAGCACTGTTAACCCATAATAATTTTGTATGGGATGCCCTGGTTAGCATATATCATCAAGAGATCACTTTCGATGATAAAATGGTTGTCGGGATGCCCTTTTTCCATTGTGCTGGCCTCCATATTCTCACTGATGCTGCTCTTCTAAAAGGATGCACAATTGGGATTGTACCACTATGGAATGCAGAACAAGTTTGCCAACTCATTCACAGAGAACAGGCGACACATGTGTTTGTCATAATGCCACTGATGTCAGACTTTATGAACGCTGTGCGTAGTGGTAAATACGATTTGTCCTCCTTAAAGATTATTGGTACCTCAGCAGCTCCTCACTCAAGCGCTATGCTCACCGAGCTGTTATATCGCTCCGGGGCAAAAAACCTGCTTTTCGGATACGGTTTAACTGAAGCCTCACCAAGCGTAACTTCCCACTTAACTACGGGATCAATACTTCAAAAAGAAGGGAACAGTATCGGTGTCCCTATACTCTCATCGGAGATACGTGTAGTTGATAGTGAAGATAACGATGTCCCTAAAGGAGAGGTAGGAGAACTTATCGTAAGGGGACCTCAAGTCTTTAAGGGTTACATCAAAGATGAACAGACAACTAAGCAAACATTGAAAAATGGCTGGCTATATACAGGTGATTTGGTGAAAGAGGATGAGGATGGACATTTCTGGTTCATAGGACGTAGCAAAGATATGATTAAGTCGGGAGGGGAAAACGTATTTGCTGATGAAGTGGAACAAAGTATTATGAAAGCAAATCCTGAGGTTGGCGAAGTGGCAGTGTACGGAAAACCTGATGAGAGGTGGGGCGAGGCAGTCGCTGCTGCCTGTGTCTTGAAGCCTGATGCCACTCTAACAGAAGAAGAGGTTATTTCAAGAACCAAGAAGGTTCTCGCTCATTACAAGGTTCCTAAATATGTGTACTTTGTAAAGGAATTCCCGCGTACCGGGTCGGGCAAAGTCGCCAAATATATGCTACCGGCATTAGAAAAACAACACGGCTAAGGTTCTTACGGAAATTAGGGGACGAAAGACGAGAATGTTATTTTATTCCTAATGGAAGTATTAACGGAACTGAAATATGGCTTTTGAAAGACTGCTTGAAGAACTAAAAGAAAAAAAAGAGAAGGCATTGCAACAGGGTGGGCCGGAAAGGGTTAAGAAGCAGCATGACAAAGGCAGATTAACAGCCAGGGAGCGCATCGCGCGATTGCTTAACCCGGGTACTTTTGTCGAATTCGGCTTGCTTGCTTGTTCAGACATGCCGGGGATGGAAGATAAGACTCCAGCAGACGGTTTGATTACCGGATACGGTCTTGTGAATGGACGTCAAATTGGCATAATAGCCAACGATTTTACGGTACTGGCATCAACGAATGCTCGGATCTACACAAGAAAGGCAAAACAAATGTGGGATAAAAGTGCCGAGAGGGGCTTTCCACTTGTTTTGTTAGGCGAGTCCGGTGGAGGGCGGCTACCTGATATTCAGGGGGCGAAAGGAATAGTTTCTCTAATTTCTGGAGACGCAAGGTCCGTTTTATCCCAGTACAGCCACATTCGTAAAACACCATGGGTAACGGCAATAATGGGGCAAGCCAATGGCTGTCCAATGTGGCAAGCGTGTTTGGCAGATTTTGTGGTTCAAGTAAAGGGTAGCACTTTGTCAGTTTCAGGGGCTCGAGCTTTAAGAATGGCAATCAGTGCGACTTACAGTGATGAAGAGATGGGGGGATGGAAGGTTCATGCCGAGGTTACCGGCATGTCAGACCAGGTAGCCGAAGACGAACAGGATTGTTTTGCAATCATAAAGGAATTCCTTGACTACATGCCCTCTAATAATAGTGAGTTACCCCCAGTGCGACCTGTTCCACAAGGCTCCGGAGAAAATATGAATCACATATTGGACTTCCTCCCTGAAAAGAGAACCCGTGGCTATGATATGTATAACATTATCAAGACCATAGTTGATGGTGGCAAGATTTTTGACCTGAAGCCATTCTTTGGCAAGACCGTTATTACCTGTCTCGCCAGGATTGACGGCCGTGTTGTCGGATTTATCGCCAGTCAGCCAATGGTGAACGGTGCCGCTATGGACACTGATGCTCTGGATAAGATGACCAGTTTTATGTGTCTTTGTGATTCCTTCAACATTCCCTTAATCTTTCTACATGACACTCCCGGGTTTCTTGTCGGCAAAGAGGCAGAGCTTAAGAAAGTAGGGGCTAAAGTTACCAATGCACTGGGAGCTCTGGCACAGGTCACCGTTCCCAAAATTTCAATTATCATACGGAAAAGTTACGGTCAGGCAGCTGCAAATATGTGCGGTCCAGGCACAGGGCCCGATTTCGTAGTAACCTGGCCTACAGGGGAAGCAGGTTTTCTAGACCCTGACACTGCTGCAGAGGTCGCTTATGGTGCTATGCCAGAAGAAGAACGACGAGCGTTAAAGGAAGAGATGATCCGAGACACAAGTGTTTATCCTTTAGTTCAGGGATACTATTTACAGGATATGATAGATCCGAGGGAAACCCGTAATTACATAATCCAAGCACTCAATATTATCCAAAATTCACAAGGTAAAGGCATTGGTAAACATTTGCTGGCAAACTGGCCAACTAAATTTTAGGCTCACCCGTTGAGGTAGGACATGGCTTTCGACAGGCTGCTTCAAGAACTAAAAGATAAGAAAGATAAGGCATTGCAACAGGGTGGGCCTGAAAGGGTCAAGAAGCAGCATGATGAAGGCAGATTAACAGCCAGGGAACGTATCGAGCGGCTGCTTGACCCGGATACTTTCGTGGAATTCGGCCTGCTTGCCTGTTCGGATATGCCAGGAATGGAAGAGAGGACTCCAGCGGATGGCACCATTATGGGCTATGGTCTTTTGAACGGACGCCGAATTGGCATAATGGCCAGCGATTTTACTGTGTTGGCAGCCACGCTCGCCTCGGTCAACGGCAAAAAGATACATGACTTCAAGATGCAGGTTACCGAGAACGCTTTGTCACTTGTTTTCCTGGGTGAAGGTGGTGGAGGAAGAGTACCTGATGGGCAGGGGTCAATAGGAATGACCCGTAGTTCCATGCTGGGCAATAACGGGATTTTCCCTATGTATACTCACCTGCGTGAGGCACCGGTGGTAACGGCAATCATGGGAAGATGTTATGGTGTGCCAATGTGGCAGGCATCTGCGTCAGATTTTGTAGTTCAGGTAAAAGGTAGCACCGTCTCAGTTGCTGGGGCTCGAGCTTTACAGAGAATCATCAGCGCCACCTATAGTGATGAAGAGATGGGGGGATGGAAAGTTCATGCCGAGGTTACCGGTATGTCAGACCAGGTAGCCGAAGACGAACAGGATTGTTTTAGGATCATAAAGGAATTCCTTGACTACATGCCCTCTAATAATAGTGAGTTACCCTCAGTGCGACCTGTTCCAGAAGGCTCCGGAGAAAATATGAATCACATATTGGACTTCCTCCCCGAAAAGAGAACCCGTGGCTATGATATGTATAAGGTTATCAAGACCATAGTTGACGGTGGCAAGATTTTTGACCTGAAGCCGCTCTTTGGCAAGACCGTTATTACCTGTCTCGCCAGAATTGATGGCCATGTTGTCGGATTTATTGCCAGTCAGCCAATGGTGAATGGTGCCGCTATGGATACTGATGCTCTGGATAAGATGACCAGTTTTATGTGTCTTTGTGATTCCTTTAACATTCCCTTAATCTTCTTACATGACACTCCCGGGTTTCTTGTCGGCAGAGAGGCAGAACTTAAGAAAGTGGGCGCCAAAGTTACGGTTGAGATGGAAGCTCTGGCACAGGTCACTGTTCCTAAAATCTCAATTATCATACGGAAAAGTTATGGCCAGGGAATGTTCAGTATGTGTGGTCCAAGTGCAGGGCCTGATTTTATGGTGGCGTGGCCTACAGCAGAGATTAGCTTTCTCGATCCCCTAGTCGCCGCAGACGTAGCTTTTGGTACCCTTCCTGAAAAAGAACAACAGGCACTAACGGAAAAGATGGTCAAAGACACGGAACCTTATCCTGCTGTCCAAAGATACTTCTTGCAAGATGTCATAGACCCGAGGGAAACTCGTAATTATATTATTCAAGCTCTTAATATTGCATATGGATCTAAGGGTAGTGGCATCAGCAAGCACCGTCTGGCAAATTGGCCCACTAAGTTCTAGCTGAAAATACATTCTACCTACAATTTACATTCGATAAGTCTACATCCTAAAAGTTAAGCAGGCTGGCTGATAACTATGGAGATAAGAGCCCCGATGTCAGGCACTGTCCCAGAGATTTCAGTGAATGTTGATAAACAGCCTAGTCATCTGATCCAACGAAGACAGAAACCAGCAGGCAAAGCATTAATAGCTGCCTGTATCCCGTCGGAAAGGAACTAATCCTCGAGAAGGGGATTGAAACGCTGGAGACCATATTGAGTGATATACTGTTAATCTAACCAGAGCGTTAGTGGTAATGTCAGTAACATTAACTAAAAGGAGGTAAGGCTTTATGAAACAGCCAGAGGATTACCGGCGTACAGGCGAGGAATTATACCAGAAATTGCGGATTAACACCTTTCCCGTGGCCATAAAATACATAAAAGCTATTACAGAGATTCCGGAAGGCTTCACCAGCCCATCCGCGTTTGGACAAAAATGGAGTTTATGCCAGGCCTTCACCTATGCCCGGCGGCACGGATGGAATGTCGCCATGACCGCTGAAGATAACTTCTGCCTACCGACTTCTTTCGTCCATCACTGGATTGATATAACCGTTGAGGAACTCATCGAGAGTCAGAGACTGAACAAGTGGCGAAAGGATATGGATGCCGAAATAAAGGTTCAATCACTGTATGCTGATTTGATGACGGACGAAAATAGACAGAAGACCGAGGGACATATCGGACTTATTGCCTCACCATTGACAAAAACCCAGTTTATTCCTGATTCAATCCTTCTTTATGGCAGTCCGGGACAATTAATGCACGTTATTCATGCGTTAAGCTATGAAGGAAAACACCTTATACAATCGCCATTTAACGGCTATGGAGAATCATGCATAAAAGGTGGTCTGCTGCCATTTCTAACAGGAAAACCACAGGTTGTTCTTCTCGGGGGTGGAGACAGGGCTTTCGCACTTGCCACAGATGATGAAATAGCAATTGGAATACCCGGGGCAGTCCTATTCGATGTGGCTGAAAACCTGTTTAAATCGGGAGAGGTATTTAACATGGGACAACCGATTAAGGCTATACTCCCAACACATCTAACCGAAAATATGTTACCCGGCTGGGTCTACCTCAAGGAAAGATTAGAGGAACGAAAAAGCAACTAATAAATTACCTTTTCATGACATAGTATGAATGGCCCGCACCAGGTCATCCTGAGAAAGCAACGACAAATTTAGCACGAGAAGGTCAGTCTAGAAGATAGGAGGCGTAGCGTGATTTGGAAAGAACTTTTAGGTTTCATTGCCGGGGCTTTAATAAGTGTAGGATTCATTCCACAGATATGGCGCCTGTTTAAGCTCAAGAGTGCCCGTGAGATAAGCTTGCCCTTTACTCTGCTCTTTTTAGTGGGACTCGCTTGTTGGCTCGTCTACGGAATTTTAATGAGCTTGCCGCCGGTAATCCTGTGGAATGCCATAGCGACGGCAATGATGTGCACCATGTTATATGCCAAGCTAAAGTACGGCAGATAAAGTGCTCACCTCTGTCTTCAGGCTTGGCTTGTTGGAGCCATAGTAATGTATAATTCGGTGGCGTTTTGAATACAAATTTTAAGCATGGAGGCATCATAACATGGCGCTAATAGAATACAAACTGGATGAAAATGTGGCTATTGTTACTATGAATAGTGGGGAAAACCGATTTAACCTGTCATTTCTGGGTGAGTTTCTTTCTGTTTTGGATACAATTGAGAATGATACCGATGCCAATGCACTCGTGGTAAGGTCTGCCCATGAAAAGATCTTCTCTAATGGTATTGACCTCGATTGGCTTGTCTCTTTTATCCAGAAAAATGACCAGGATACCGCAAAGAAATTTCTCTACACACAGAATGAACTTTTCAAGAGGTTGCTTATTTATCCCATGCCCACCATCGCTGCTATAACCGGACATGCATTTGCTGGCGGAGCTATTATGTGCTGCGCATTTGACTTTCGATTTATGCGCTCTGACAGAGGGTTCTTCTGTTTCCCTGAAGTAGACCTTGGCATACCTTTTCTTCCCGGGATGATAGCACTCGCGGAAAAGGCAATCCCGATGTATAAGTTTGAAGAGATGAAATACACCGGTAAACGTCTTACAGCCTATGAGTGTGAAGAGCACCACATTGTTATGAAGGCATGCCATATCGATGACCTGATGGATGAGGTTCTTTCCTTTGCCAAAGGTCTCAACAAGAGGAGGGCGGTAATCAGTGCGATGAAGAAGGGGATGTATAAGGATATCGTCCGTGTACTGGACGAAGAAGACCCTCCAATTATCGAATCAACTAAGAACCTCTACGTTTAATGTAGCCTTAGAACCGGGGCAGTCCAGTATTCATGTCCCTTGATTCAAAGCTAAATTGGCTTGATGGAGAGCTTTAATTGCGTCATAAAACTCATCCGGCGTTTTGCCCATCGATAGCTTCTCAAAAGGACAAACATCGCTCTTCTGTCTGTTCAAAATGTACGGAACCTTGTTTACAAAATGATACCTGATGCCAAAGTTGGCTAGGGTCCGGGCGGCTCGTTCGCTGCCTAATGAACTCCATACTTCGGTGCAACGTGCCAACTTCAACAGCAGCGCAGCGGCATTACCAACTACTCGGTCAAGAATAAGCACTTCTCCCATCACAGGAGCAAATCTAGTGACGTAATCAACTAATGGTGCCAGCCCATCATCTTTAGAGCTGAAAACCAGCTCAGGTCCATGATAAGCACGCAAAGTATCCTCGGTTGCCGTAAAATAGTTGAACAGATGGCTTGCTGTTAGCATCCGTCATATGCCCTCTTTTGGTACCACTTTTCGCCTACCCTTATTATCAACGGAATGAGGGTTAATTGAATGGCGATTCCAGGCAAGCCTTGCAACACCACAGCCCACATATAAGCAAGAGGAGAAACTTCTCCTCCATAGAGAAGAAATACTGCAGCTATAAAACCTAAACGAGCCAGTCGCCCCAAAACCATCGCCCCGATTAATGACCAGATTACCCCGAGATGAAATTTACCTCGTAATAGTCCGGCGATTAGACCATAGAAGACGCATTCTATAGTTATCTGAGGCAGGACTGGCAGCAGGGGCATTCCCGAAACGGCAAAGCTGATCAATGGAGTGAATAGTCCCACCAGTAAGCCAGCTCGCCAGCCACCCGATAAGCCGGCCAATAGTATGAAGAAAAACATAGGCAGGAACATGCTGCCAGCCACGACTCCACCAAAGTGATGCGTCAGCCACGGCACCACCACATCCAGAGAAATAAAGGCAGCGCTGAAAATATAGAGGCGCACATCACTAAACTCTAATGCTCGAAAAGGAATTCCAGTGGAAGCTACTGGCACTTCAGCTTGACTGTTCATGCTAAAACTCCTCCTTTCCCTTGAATACATGGAGATTATACTTTGGAGCAGACGGATAGTAAAGGTTGACACCTGCCTCTCTCTGAGGTGAACTTTCCATCGGAATGTTCAATCGAGACTCGAGAATGTGAAGCAATTCTAGATTTTGCTGTCCGGCATAATATAACGGTTTTGCTGGGTGGTGGAGCACGAGCAAGTACCAAGTCACAGATTGGAAAAGCCTGTAACGAAAGTTATGAAAAGTTGAGCACCGTTGCTAAACCTCGTGAGGGGAGGCGCACAGTGATAGAATCCAAGGTTAGCCCTGCCTTCAGGGGCGAAGGAGACACAGACTATATCTGTGGAGGTTGTGGGACTTTAATTGCTGACAAGGTGCGCCGTGGTCAGATCAGGAATATTGTTGTCCAAGCTACCCACCTGGCTACTGGATTGTGTCTGTTGTGTTTCAGTAGTGTTTAAGAGAAAATACGTATTGCGTAGTTGTTTTTAATGTCTTTCTCACCAAACTTAATTGAGACCTGAATATTGTAATCTTTTCCTGTTCATAAGCCACAGTCATATCAAGAACCCTGGAAAGGACCTTCGCTTCTGTTCCCTCTTCAGATATTATTGTCACACCGCTTTGGTCCACAGTTACTTCCATAATGATGGGTAACAACAAAGCTTCTTGCTCGTCATAGCTTAATATTTGAGAGAGATATTCAAGTTCTTTCCTCTTGAAAAAGTGTGCGCTACCATCATTACACATCACATAGGGGTGTTCCTCTTGCAATAATTTGGCTAGCGGCTTTCTTCTACGCGGCAACTGGGCATTCAGTACTCTGAATTCATCCCTCAAGTATCCCTGAATCAACCCATTGGAAGGAGGATCAGTAGGCATATGCTTTTCTTTGTTCAATTAATAACTTAACGCGTTTAAGCCGCGCTGCCTCCTCCCGGTCTCTCTCCTCAAACTTCATAGTTAAGTACTTTATGGTCAACTCCAGACCGGGGATTAATATATACTCCAGTGCATTGGTTATCCTCTTTGCCTTGCTTATCTCCAGCCCTAACAACTCCAGCGCTCTCTGAAGCTCAGCTAACTCAATGAGGGTCTCCAGGCATTTTTGCGATAGCTCTGCTGCACGATCCAGCAGCGAAGAGGTATCAGTCAGGCCATATCCCTTCAACTTCGTGTTGTCAGCTTTCTCCATCTCAAAGGTTGGTATCCTTACCCCTGCTACATTCCTTGCTCCGCTATTAACCTTCAGGTCTACTCCGGATACCAACAGCTCTTTTTTTAGGGATATGTACCCATGGTACCCTGCAGTGAGAGACAGCGCCTTATAAGCTTCTGAGAATTCCTTGATAAGCCTCTCTCTGACCTCTGCGCTCTCTCGCACTGTCTGCAGAAACTCCATGACTAATATTGAAAGCCTGTCCTTTACTATCTTCTGTATCCTCCTAGCCAAGGCAAGCCGACGCTTCAGCTTCAAGAGTTCAATCTTGGTTGGCCTGGTAACGAGCAATCTTTCAGCCATGACTTTTTACGTCTCTTGGTTAGGTTGGCATGTATTTTTTGATGTAATCTTCCTTGATTAACTTCAGGTCGTCCTTTGGCAACGTCGAGAAAATTCTCCACGCCACCCCCAGAGTCTCCTCTATTGTTCTTCTTTCAAACTCACCCTGGGATATAAACTCTCGCTCAATTCTATCTGCAGCGGCAAGGTAGGTTTTATCTCTATCGGTTAAAGACTCAGCTCCTATAACAGTTGAAATTTCCCTCAGGTAAGCCCCTTCAGCGTAAGCTGCATAGGATTGCATAAAAACGTTGTTATGGTCTTCCCTGGTTTTGCCTTCCCCGATTCCCTCACGCATCATGCGAGAAAGGGACAGGAATACGTCTATCGGTGGGTATATTCTTTTTCTTTCAAGAGCCCTGGAAAGCACGATCTGTCCCTCAGTTATGTATCCGGTGAGATCAGGTATAGGATGGGTGATATCATCATCGGGCATAGTTAAAATGGGCACCATGGTTACTGAGCCTTCCTTACCCAGGATTCTCCCTGCCCTCTCATATATAGAAGCCAGGTCGGTGTACATGTACCCTGGATAGCCTCTTCTGCCGGGTATTTCCCCTCGCATAGCAGAAAGCTCGCGAAGAGCATCACAATAATTAGTGATATCGGTAAGCACGACCAATACATGCATACCATGTTCCCACGCCAGATACTCGGCTGCGGTTAAGGCCAGTCGCGGAGTGGATAATCGCTCTATTACTGGAGCAGAGGCGGTGTTGACAAAGGCAACTGCTCTACTTAATGCGCCAGTCTCTTCGAGATTAGAAATAAAATAAGCAGCATCGTCATAGCTTACCCCGATGGCAGCAAACACAACTGCAAAACTTTCCTCTTTGCCTTTTACCGCAGCTTGCCTCACTATCTGAGCTGCAACCTTGTTGTGAGGCAGTCCCGAACCGCTAAATAACGGTAACTTCTGCCCTCTAACCAGGGCATTCAGCCCATCTATAGCCGAGATCCCAGTCTCAATAAATTCAGCAGGTGGCTGCCGGGCTGCCGGGTTTATTGGCGCTCCGTTAATGTCCACGTAATCCTCTGCTACTATAGGAGGCCCACCGTCTATGGGATGCCCGCTTCCATCGAATATCCTTCCCAGTATATCAAAGGACAGTGGCAATTTTAGAGTCTCTCCTTTGTATCTCACTTTGCTTCTAAGCAGGTCTATCTCACTGACACCGCCAAATACCTGTACCACTGTCACTTCCTTGCCTACCTCTATCACCTGCCCGCTTCTTAGCTCGCCAGTGCCTAGATGAACATCAACTATCTCATTGTATCTGATGCCGGGGATGCTCTCGATAATGACCAATGAGCTTCTAGCGGTACTGATTGCTTTGGTCTCTCGTGTATATAGCTGTAAGGAACCCATCATGTCCCTCCTTTTTGAGCCACTAAACTGGTCTCCATTTCCGACCACAACTCACCAACATATTTATCGAAATCCTCATTGGACACGTCCTTCATTCGGGATACTCGATATACCAGCGGTGACGAGCGAATATCGGCAACCGGAATGCCTGACTCAGACATCTCCTGAGCTAAATCATAGAATGTCATTATCGTACTGAGCATCAAATGAGCCCTCTTAGGAACTGTGTAGGTATCAACAGGATGGTAGGCATTTTGCATAAGAAAATCTTCACGTATCATCTTTGCCGCCAAAAGGACTAACTTATCATTCTCAGGCAATGCCTCAGGCCCTATAAGTCTTACGATTTCCTCCAGTTCTGCTTCCTGTTGCAGTATCATGAGTGCCTTGTCCCTCGTGTCTGCCCATTCAGGACTGACCTTGCTCCACCAGTCTCTTGTCGCATCCACATAAAGACTATAGCTGGTGAGCCAGCTTATAGCTGGGAAATGCCTCTTATTCGCCAGGGAAACATCCAGTGCATACAGCGCATCCACTATCCTGAACGTACTTTGAGTCACCGGTTCACTAAAGTCAGCGCCTGGAGGGCTTACAGCGCCGATTACTGTCAGCGAACCCATCCTTGGCGGGTTGCCCTTACACTCAACCCTTCCCGCCCTTTCATAGAAGGAGGCCAGCCTTGAACCCAGGTATGTAGGGAAGCCCTCTTCACCCGGCGTTTCTTCTAGCCGTGCCCCAATCTCCCTCATGGCTTCAGCCCATCTTGAAGTTGAATCAGCTACTAGCAGGACATCATAACCCATATCTCTAAAATACTCACCGAGGGTGATACCAATAAAAATGCTGATCTCACGGGCTACGACGGGCATGTTGGAGGTGTTGGCTATAAATATCTCCTTTTCCTGCAATAACCTGTCTGTGCTGGGATCCCTTAGCTTCCTAAAGCTATAAAGTACGTCTGCCATTTCGTTGCCTCGCTCCCCACAGCCGACATATATGTTCAATTGTGTTTGGGCCCATCTTGCCATCTGTTGCAGGGCAACCGTCTTTCCAGTGCCAAAGCCACCCGGTATGGTAGCCTTACCACCCAGTGCCAGGGGAAACATGTAGTCAATGACTCTTGTCCCGGTAATGAGCAAATTGGTAGGGTCAAGCCTTTGCTTATAAGGCCTGGGCTTTCTTGCTGGCCATTTTTGCATCATGATAATCTGCTTTAGCTCTCCGTCATGCTCTACCCAAGCCACCGGCTCTTCTATAGTATAGTCGCCTTCAGCTATCTCTTTTATTTTGCCCTGGGTGCCCATGGGCACCATTATCCTGTGTTCTATCAGCCCAGTTTCGGGAACCACACCAATGAAATCACCCTCTCCAACCACTTCACCAGCCTTTATTAAAGGCGTAAAATGCCACTTATCATGGCGCGAGAGCGGAACTGCCTTAGCACCTCGCCTCAGGAATGAACCGATATCCCCAGTCATACTGATAAGGGATCTCTGAACACCATCAAAAATAGACCCCACAAGTCCTGGACCCAGTTCTACGGTCAATATTTCTCCTGTTCCTTCAACTGGTTCCCCGACCCGCAGTCCCACAGTATTCTCATAGGTCTGAATAACGGCTTTATCGGCCTCCAGTTCTATTATTTCTCCCTCGAGCTTTGCCTCCCCCACCTCAACAACCTCGTAGACCTGTGACCCCCGCATATTCTCAGCAACGACGACGGGACCCGAAATTTTCCAGATTTTACCCATTAGTCAATACCTCTACCGTTCTAAATTTCCACTGCAAACCCTATCAATCTCTTGGTATAATCTTTGTAATATGCCCTCACATCCTGCCACTCTGTTCCGAATTTTAAAGGAACCTCAACTATGACAGGGGTTATCCTTTTACTCTCTCTAACTTGTGCCAGTAAGTCATTAACGTAATCTAGGTGGTCTTCAGCTATCAAGATTATTCCAATTGAGGGGTCGCTTATGAATCTGGTTAAAGCCTCTCGAACCTCCTCACGAATATCATGATTACCCTGTATCTCTTCATATCTCTCCACACCAGCTAGCCTCATAAGTGCCACTTGGTCCTCATCCCCGATAATAGCTACGCCCAGACTCTGTACTGGAATCATGATGATATCACCAGATAATCCTTTATTTCCGCCGGAGCTATGCCATCAATCAATGCCTTGAAGACCAGCCTTAAATCTCGTATTTCAAATTCTTTTACAATCAAGTACCAGGCCATAATCAAAGGAGATAGCACCCTTGGTGACAATAGTTCCTTAACTAATCTAAATTTATGCTTTTCTATGACCTGATCTACCGCCGTAACAGTGCTGTCCCTCTCATAAGCTCTGGATAACTCCTCCGCAGCTTCGTGGTACTCGGTATGCTCCAAGCTAGCGATTATTTCACTTAATTTAAGTGAGAGTAATCCCTTTATAGCTTCCCTCGACAGCATATATCCTCCGTCAAGGACAAATTCAGCCGCTGCAAGACCTATGTCTTCAATAACAGACCTGAATATAATCTGCAGGTTTATCAAATCTATGATGATGCCTAGACCTCTCACTAATAAAAGTCCCTCCTCCATCTTTCGCATCGTGCTTAGCATATTCTCATAGTACCTATTATCCAATCTCAGCTCGGTTAATAACCTAGCCCTTATATCCCCCGCTTCATTCTCCTTCAATATGTCGGCATAATCTCCCAACCCACATCTCGCAAGAACCTCGACGATCTCATCCAAGCTTTTGGCACTTGATAGTTCACCTGATAACCCCCGATTATGAATTACGCCTAAGGGCAGCATTGGAGCTCTTTTGTCGGTTAAAACAGCTCGCAGAGCGATCTTAATGTTCCAGACGTCATACTTTAACACGTATACGCGAGACATCTTCATTATGGCGGGGGGAGGTCTTAGCCATTCCAGGCGCTCCAAGCATCCACCCAAATACATCCATAGGTATTCATCAACATCATCGAAGGTTTTGATGGGTCTTTCCCAGAGATAACCACCCACATCGGTATTTCTAATGACTTCCAAAGCGTCCTGGATGCTGGATTTCTGCAAAATCGCATCCACATGGTCAGCGGTTATCACTTTGGATTCCTCCCCTTTGAGATACGCCGACGCAAATGCATAACGAGTGCTAACTAAAGTCATTTCATATCAATCTCCAAAGGTTTCTTTACCAACCTGTGGCAATATTTTTGGCAACAACATCTCCAGCCTGGTCTCAAAGGTGTTATCTATCCTAACCATGCCGTCTATGTCCTCAGCCAGAACACCACCCATACAATCTAGTTCCTTAACTTCAATTATCCTGTCCTTTAACTCCCCATTCACCCTAATTATCTCCTGTACCACACCCATGTCTTTAGGAGAGACATAAATTCTGGCTTTATCAGCCTCAAGCGTATCAACAGCCTCCTTAATCAGACTAAGAAATAGTTCCTTATCGATTGCATCCTGTGATATTTCAGTTTTTACCTTATCAATTATTTCATTAATTATGACCGCCTTCTCACTCAATATCTCCTGCCGTGCTTTAAGAGAAGCCTGGGCCAAGATCTTGGAAGCCTCGCTCTTTGCGTGTAACATCTTCCTATTCTTCTCCTCCTCAAATTTGCGTTCCCTCTGTTTTTTAGCCGTTTCTACTGCTTCCTTGGCCTTGAGCTCGGCATCACTTATTATCTCCTGGGCCTCCGCTCTTACTTTCTTGAGTATAGCTTCCCTTATTTTCTCAGTTCCCGTGACTTCCATTGCACACCTCTTACATAAGCCCTAGTATGCTTAACGCCATGATGCTAAATACCAGTCCCAGCACACCTATCAGCTCTACGAATACAGCCAGCATCATTGACCCGGTTAATATTCGTCCCTTTGTCTTGGGCAAGAGAGATATTCCTGAAGCACATACTGATCCTTGGAAAACCCCCGAGAAGCCTTCAGCACAAGCTGCCATAATACCGACACCGAGTACTGCCAAACCGGCACCACCAGTAGCTGGCAGGCCTGGGATTACCACCGTTAGAATAAGTATTAATATTATTAGCCCATAAAAGCTCTGTGTCATCGGCAGAGATGCCAGCACTATCACATTTCTGAGTTGTCCAGGTTCCTCAGACAATGTAGCTGTCCCGGCAGAACCAGCCATTGCTATGCCTATTGCCGACCCAACCAGACCCCCGGCTAACGCTATTGCACCTCCAAGTGCAGCCATGCTTTCTATACCGGTCATGTTTCACACCTCGCTTTAAGACTTTGCACCAACAACCACACGCCTCCGAAACTTTGGGCGAAATGGAGCATATTCTCTACCACCTCCTTCATAAAATTTGAGCAAAAACTCCACAAAGCACAACCTGAGGGAATGTATGAAAGCCGCCAGGCTGCTCAGCGCCATATTAAATAAATGTGTAACGAGTAGTATGACAATGACTACAATAGAGGCGAGTATGACTCCCACTATGCCGGGAATCACATTTGCTAGGGAAGAAGAGAGCCAATCAGCAAGCAGGTTAAAAGATGACGCAAGATAAAAAGTGGCTAGACCAACACCTGCTAGCCTGGAGTATGACATGACATCGCCCAGAAGTCCGGTGAGGTCAAAAATCCAGAAAATTCCTCCCATCCCACCCCTCATCATGAACCCAGCTGAGATAAGTAGTACCAGCCCACCAATCAGGGGATATGCAAACATAGAATATGTTTGAGGGCTTAATGGCAGAAGGTCTATATGCAACAAGGCTCTAAAGATATAAGGTATTCCGAAGATTTGTAAGATGAAAAGCCCGATTTTACCCACTACCATTCCCTTATCGCCTTCCTTTACTCCTTTGATAAGAGCTAGTACGTGAGCTATGTTTACGTGGACGAGGCCTATTAACAGTGAAAGTACTATGAACGAGATAGGATTTACGAGTTGCTGTTGCACCTGCCCTACCAAGGCAATGGTTTCCAATTGAATGCCAAAGAATTTATATAAGAAATCCCCAAGATAAGTTCCGGAGAGCAGGCCGAAAACTAGAGCAACTCCACCGCTGGTATACAGAACCCGCTTGAATAATCGAACTCCTTCAGAGTCGGGATCGTCCACAAGCTTGTTCAGCAAAAATCTGGCGGCCAGGATAAGTCCAACGGCATAAACCACGTCATTCAGCATGAGTCCAAAGAAGAAAGCGAAAGAATAAGCCACAATTGGGGTTGGATCCCACTGACCATACTTGGGCCTGCTGAAAAGGTTCACAATGACCTCGAACGGTCTAACCCCGGAGGGATTTCTCATCTTGGTTGGCGGTTCTTCCAACGGCTCCGGCTTTCTGGCGTCGATAAATACATAACCTACAGTCTCTCTTACTTCAGAAGTTACCATCTCAACGTCGCTCTCCGGCACCCAGCCTTCAATTAACGTAACATACTTGGCTTCACACGCTTGTTCTAGGACTGACATCCTATCATTCTCCGCTGCTAGCACTTCCCTCAAGAAGACAATCTGCTCTAAGTTATCCTTGAGCCTTCTTTGAATCTCTTCCTGGAGTTCTGCCAGTTGATCTTTGCGGCTACCAATACTATCAGCGATCTCCTCTAGAAAACTCCTCAAGGTTAAATCTTCGTCTGGTATCTTCAGAGTTATAGCACCGAGATCCTCGACCAACCCCTCAACCGCCCTCTGGTCTTTAACCCTAGCAATTACATAGTCTATGACCTCGTCTTCTGCCGCAACTGCAGTATCTTGAAGCAAATATTCACCAGCTTTTTCGCGGAATAACTGATATGCCTCACCAGAAAGCACTAAAACCCTGGTGAAGAGATAGTCTCCATAATAATTTAAGTCTCTTAACCTTAAGTCGGCTTGCTGCACCAGGAATCTGAGATACCTCCCCAACTCTTCCAAACTCCTGATTTCTTCTTGCAAAGAGATGGTTTTCTGGTAAAGATTTGTAAACCTATCATGCAATATACTTACTTCCGCCATAATATCATCAGGAGATTTTAGACTCACTCCTTGCGATAAAAGCACCTCTTCCCTTTCCGTCACATAAGACAGGACGTCATTAATAGACGACAAAGACTCTCTTACCCTATTCCTTTCGCTCTCGATAGCTGCCTTGTCCACAGGGTCAAGCTCCTTAGCTTCTTCAACATGAAGCACACCGACTTTCTGCAAGGTTCTGAGAGTCTGCTCTAAAGAATCCTTAACTACGACTACTCGAACCCCAACCATGGGTTCGGAGCTACTCACAACTACTGGTAGCATGTTCAAATAACACCTTTGATCCTATTCACTATAAGCCTAACAGCCTCATCCTCCTTTTTCTTGGCACTGGCTCTGAGCTGCGAAGCCATCTTCTTTGATTCTTCAATTTGCTTGCTCGCTTCTTTTTCGGCTGCGCTTATAATCCTGTCTCGTTCCATCTCGATTTTTTCCATTGGTAACTCTGCGGACAGGATTCTGTTGGCCTCTGCTTTAGCTGCTACAAGAATTTGCTTGGCCTTTTCCCTAGCCTCCTCAACCACTTTCTCAGCATCGGCTTCAATTGTTTCTATAGTGGTATGTATTTCCTGAGGCATAACGTTAATCCTTTGATAAACTTACCGAGTCAATCATATACCTTTCATAAGCATACTACTTAACGTGAAACTATCTTCGCACGTGAGCTCCTGATGAAATCCTCCCCTTTCCCAGACTGTCTGGTTACTGTGAGAAGGGACTGTAGTTGTCTTCATGAGGATAACTAATAAATAAGTCGCCCTTGCTCCAGATCTGCAATAACTTCACTCCTACACAATTCCCTACATTTATGGGCCACGATATACATGCCGTAATCAAAAATGAGTATTACTCTATTTATGCTGTCTATAGCGTGGTGCATGTCCATAGTAGACATAAACAACGCCTGGAACTCTGCATAAAGCCATAGATGCCTTCTCATCATGATTAGCGCATACATAGCCTCGGGTAAAGGTACACCTTCGGCATGTCTATCTTCCGCAAACTTCGTGAAGTACAGCCACACTTCCTGATAAGGCTTCTCACTGTGATATATCCGTATTAGATTCCTATAGAAAGAAACTCCTTGAGGAAGACACTCCTCCTTGGGACGGGTATGGTATGAGGGAGTCTTGGGATTTGTTCTCACTGATTTGCACCATCGTTCGGCAATTTCCTCAGCATGTTGCTCGGCAAGGTTTAACAACCTGTCTGTAAATACTTTCATTCTACCATGCCTCCTTCCTTTATTTTCTGGAGCACTCCCCGAGCGTTCATAAGCCGATCCTAGGGGTACGCTATAAAGAGTGACCTCAGTGTCACCATCGACGAGACCATCAATCAAAGGAGACAGTTTAACACAATTCTGGCTATTTAGGCAAACTTCCCAATGTTGCTTTGAAACCCAAGTACTTATGACCAAGACATGTAATTGTGTTTGAGTAAACAGATCACTTACTATATGATAACATACAAGGTTAAATACAGGTTTTGCCAAACACAGAGGCTGCTAGCCAAAACACTTTTGTTTTTCTGCTTCACCCAGCTAGGTTCCTTAATGCACTGCTCACTCGGCTTTTACCTTTTCAGCAAAGGATTGTCTTTTTCGGGACGTACTTAATCAATGCCATGCCTGTCTTTTTGCGGAATCTTGGAGAAATTAAAATCAGCGTTTAGTGTATTTGGTTAGCAAACCTTATTTACGCAAGATAGGCATGGACATTTCATCGCTTTGTGCAGCCTGCAGTCCCCGTTGACGTTTGACCCGAGCTTGTGTAGTCTGATAAATTTCATCTGAAGGTGAAGAGAGCATAAATTTGCAAAATCCAAGGGCCCACTATTCACCCAATTCAGGAGAAGAGCAGTATTATGCTCCCAAAGAGCGCACCGCCAAAGATTTTCCTGCTGAACAAAGTAATTGAAAAAAGATAGCTCGAGAAAAGCAGGAATAACCGGGGAAGTTTGAGATAAATTGCGTTGGAGAATCTCAGTTTCGTGATAGATTGGTTAAGGTCAAACTGACCAAGGGAGGAAATATGCCAGAATTTGGTTTTAGTGAAGCTCAACTCATGTTTAAACAGAAAGCACAGGATTTTGCTGATAAGGTTTTAGCCCCTGGAGCCAAAGAGAGATGTAAGCAGAATCAGTACCCCAGAGAAATTGTCGAGCAAATAGGGAAAGAAGGATTTCAAGGGTTGTGGATTCCTGAAGATTACGGAGGGCAGCCTGGGGATGCTATGATGCTGGGAATAACCGCTGAAGAGTTCGGAAAAGTAGACCATGCTGCCACGCTATTTCCAATGGAGGCATTCGGAGCTGCAGTAATCCTTGCACGCTGTCACCCTGAGATACAAAGAAAGTGGCTTCCCAGGATTGCTTGTGGAGAAGTTATCCCATGTTTCGGCATAACTGAGCCTGAGTGCGGGTCTGATGCAACTGCACTCAGAACCAGGGCTACCAGGGACGGCGATGATTACATACTCAATGGAGAAAAGACATCACTTAGTCTCGGGATGCAAGGAGATTTGGCCGGTGTATTTGCTACAGTCGACCCTTCCAAGAAAGCGAAGGGAATAACTTGCTTTGCTGTACCTTTAGACATTCCCGGAGTTTCCAGGACCCCATTTGCTGACACCGGGTGGATTTCCCTGGATAGATCATCAGTGTTTCTCGATAATGTTCGTATCTCGTCGAAGTACAGAGCCGGTGAAGAAGGACAGGGCTTTGGATTAGCACTGGAAGATTTTGATATCTTTCGAGTCATGTTGGCTCTGTCGGCTCTGGGTATGGCAGAAACCAGCCTCAATGAAGCATTCGATTATGGTAAGAGTCGGCATGCCTGGGGTAGGCCCATCCTCAAATTCGAAGGAGTATCCTTCAGGCTTATAGAGAGTTTGACCAGAGTAGAAGCGGCTCGCTTGCTCTGCTATAAAGCTATGTGGCTGCATGATCAAGGGTTACCCTTTGCTAAAGAGTCAGCAATGTCTAAATATCTGGGACCGGTTGTAGCCGTAGATGCTATCCACAATGCCTTATTAACCCTTGGGCATGTGGGTTATAGTGTAGAATACCCCCTGGAGCAACGGTTACGGGATGCCATAGGCTACGAATTTGCTGATGGCACTGCCGATATTATGAAGCTTAATATTCTCCGTAATGTGGCAGGGAGGGAATACCTTCCTTATACCTGACGAAGACAGGATTATTCAAAACGTGGCAAGGGAAATATGTGAGCTGTTGTTTATTTGTCACTGCGAGGAGCGTTAGCGGTTGCGAGGCGTAGCCGAAGCAAACTGGAGCATGAGATTCCTCGTTTCACTCGGAACAAGCTCCGCAATCTCAGAGGTAATGACGAGATTGCCACGCTCCGCTCGCAATGACAAAAAGGAGGTAATGGTTAGATGACTTAATGTGTGCTTTTGCAGTGAGCAAACAAAGGCAAAACCGGTAGACTTACGGGACTCCAGGTAAACGTAAAAGCTTTCCTGGTAAAGAGAAAAATAAATGAGGTGCCAGAAATGGAGCGATTTAAGGACAAAGTAGTAATAGTAACGGGTGCCGCTCAAGGTGTGGGAGAGGCCATAGCCAGGCGCCTTGCTCAGGAGCAGGCTGCCGTTGGCATCCTCGATATTCAGGTAGATAAGGCGAAGGCTGTCGCATCTGACATAGGATTAACGAGCGGGAAAGCTATGGCCGTAGAAATGGATATCACAGATAGTAACTCTGTGAAACAGGCCGTCAAAGAAGTTGAACAAAGCTGGGGAAGGATTGATGTTCTGGTGAACAATGCAGGTTGGGATAAACTAATGTTGTTTATGGATTTACCTGAGGAACTCTGGGATAGAATAATAGCTATAAATCTAAGGGGGCCCATAACTGTTACCAGGGCGGTTCTCGATGGAATGAGGGAGCGTAACTACGGCAGGATAGTGAACATAGGCTCGGATGCTGGCAGGGTTGGCTCGACGGGTGAATCTGTCTACTCAGCCTGCAAGGGGGGCATGATCGCGTTTACGAAAACACTTGCACGAGAGCTTGTAAGGTATAACATTCTGGTAAATTGCATCTGCCCGGGACCAGCAGAAACCCCTCTTCTTGCCTCTATGGCTGAGGAGAACCCGAACCTGATTGACGCTTTGAAGAAAGCAATCCCTATGCGGCGGCTTGCAAAACCTGAGGATATAGCGGCCGCCGTTGCCTTCATCGCATCAGATGAGGCAGGTTATATTACCGGCCAAACCCTGAGTGTTAGTGGTGGGCTCACTATGGCATAAAGGGCTTTCTGTAGATATGAGGGTTTTTAAAAATGTAGTGCGAGGCTTTAGCCTCGTGCACGACCCTGAAGGGTCGCACTACGGAAATTTTGGAGGTGAAGATTCTTGAAACTGAATGAGGCAAATCTGGTTTTGAATCTGAGGCAAAATTAAACAGCCGTGATATAAACGGGAGGTGAAATTATGGAATACAGGGAAATTCTCTATGAGAAGAAGGATGGCGTAGCGAGGATAACGATAAATCGGCCGAAGGTAATGAATGCCTGCAATAATGTGGCTGTTTATGAACTGACTCAGGCCTTCATGCAGGCATGGAGTGATGATGAGGTTCGTGTGGTAGTATTCACGGGGGCAGGAGACAGAGCATTCTGCACTGGCGGCGATCAAAGCGTACGCACAATTAAGGGTTATGAAAACACCATAGCCGCTTTGCCCCTGGAGGTTGGCTGGCAGCAGGTTACCTGGTTGATTCGTTTTATTCCCAAACCTGTAATTGCCCGGGTGAATGGCTACGCCATTGGAGGTGGGCATGTCTGGCAGGTTGCTTGTGACTTTGGCATAGCTTCTGAATCCGCTCGCTTCGGGCAAGCTGGGCCGCGGGTGGGAAGTTTTGACCCCGGATTTGGCACCGGGGAGTTAATGCGGAATGTCGGGACAAAGAAAGCCAAAGAAATATGGTTCCTCACCAGGGTATATTCTGCTCAGGAAGCCTTACAGATGGGATTAGTTAATGCGGTAGTGCCTGCAGATAAGCTGGACGAGGAAGTGGATAAGTGGTGTGAGGAGCTACTGGCAAAGAGCTCAACTTCTCTGAAATTCCTGAAGTATGCTTTCAATGCTGAAACGGATGGAGTAACAGGAGTTACCTACCTCGGAATTGCCGGTTTAGGTCTGTACTATAACACTGAGGAGGCCGCAGAAGGGGTGAAGGCATTCCAGGAGAAGAGAAAGCCGCAGTTTGAGGACTATCGCAAGGCGGCGATTTAAAATTTAACCGAAGAAACAGCCATATATAGAAGGCAAATAGAACGCTCGGGGAATAATCACGGCTGGCTTAGCTTACAATCAGCCATCATGTTCAACGACATGATAAGAGCCTGCTTGGTATACTTAACGATGAAGCGTCTCATTGTTGCTGACGCCGAACATGTATCACACAGTTAGCTGCATGCCATCATAGGCAAAGCGGATCCTCTGGTCGTTAGTCTCCAGGGCGCGGTAATCGTCATAGCTCCGGTTCCAGTATTCCTCCAGGTGAACAAAAATGATCCTCTTAGCGTGGAGACGTGCTGCCAGATCCAGGGTTTGCTCAAAGGTATAGAGTGTGGTCCTGGAGATATGGTCGGCTGGGTATCTGAAGCCATGCTTCAGCCCTTTCTCAAATATCCCCGGCTGGATGACCAGCAGATCGGCCTGTTGAACCTCATTGCGATGCTCTGGGAAGGGCTTGATATCGCAGGGAGCATAAACCACCTTGCGTCCTGACTTTTCAAAGATGTAAACGAAGGCTAACTGGGAACCCCGATCAACTGCGATGGCAGTGATGCGAACGTCTCTTATCTGGACACTGCCCTGAAAAAGCATGAGCCTGACAAAACCGCTTTCCTGGTAGAAATCGATCAAGGGACCATACTGAGAACAAATATTCCTTATTCCTTCGCCTAGCTGGTCGGGGAGCAACAAACAAATCTGTTTTTCTGGATAGGCACGCCAGGTACGAAAATCCAGCGCAATTTGCTCGACTACCCGAAATCCTTCCACGTGGTCAGGGTCCAAGTGAGTGAACATCAGGTAATCGACACGGCGGATAGGGGAACGATTCAAAAGGCTGACAATTTCCGCTGGTGTGTCAATCAGGAGGTTGATATCATGAAGGAAAGCACAGGGACCTGCTCTGCTGTAAGGAATACCATTCTTTCTTGCTTCCTGGCAGACCCTGCACTGGCAAAGGGGTTTGGGAATGACCATGCAGCCGCCAGACCCAAGGATCGTCAATTCCATTGTGGATAAGCGGACCGGCTCACGAATTCGTTAGTGTTCCTGCCAAAAATGAATCTGAAGTTGAGGTGAGCACCAAATAGTGCCCATCCATAGATTTTGCGTTCGCAAGATGATGTTTCCGAACTCATCTTCTACTTGAAGGGATCCCATCGGATGGTCTGTTTTTCATAGGCGGGCGGGAAAAGGCGTAAGAACTCGTCGTAATAGTACAGCTCTTTGAAGGTTGCAAATGATAATCCGTAAAACGTTTTCGGTCGCTCTTTTATCCCTTCGGGGTCAATTAGTCTGGAGACCAGCGCATCCATAACGTCGTCCATGCCTGTCCCCATAGCGAACCTGAGTTTCTCACGATTGGCGATCTTCTCAGGAAGCATATCTCTGAATGCCTCTCTCAAAATGTACTTTTCCACCTGCTTTTCACCATAAATCTTCCACTGCATGGGGATCTTCTGACTGAAAGCTACGACCTTCGTATCCAGGAAGGGGGTCTGGTAGTTTACAGCATTCGCCATCCATCCCCGGTCCATGCGTCTGAGTGCGGTATTGTACGCGATTTCCACCAGCCTTTGAGCCAGCTGTTCCCTGTGTTCATCACTGGTCACCCTGGGGCTTTTCAGCACCATGCGATATCCCCCGAACAGCTCATCAGCCCCCTCCCCCACAAGAATGGAGTCGCTATATGTTTTTGTCATTTTTGAGACGCAACAATTGGAGATAACACCAGATATACAGTCCTCGTCAAAGCTCTCCAGATACCAAATCGCTTCAGGGATGAAATTGGAAATCTCGGAGTCAGTGATTCTATAGATGTGATGTTCCAGCCCTAATAAATCAGCCATCAATATGGCATTTTCCAGGTCTGGGCCTGGTGCACTATCAATGGTACCAGTGAATGCCTGCAGATCAGGATTAAACTCCCTGGCTATGGCTGCAATGAGGGAGCTATCAAGACCACCGCTCAGGGAAACGGCTTGCACTCCCTTCATTCTTCTCTTTACTGCCTCTATCATGAGTTCCCTCAGCGTACTGGCAGTTTCTTTCAGGTCGCCTATTTCAGGTATGTCAGGAACAAATGGATCAAAGGTCTTCAGCCCTTCCTTTGTACTGTACATGTGTCCAGGGGCAAGCTCATGGACATCAAAACGAACATGGTCTATCAACCCCTTCATTTCTGTGCAGAAGCACAATAAGTTGTTTGCCGGCCCGTAGAAAAGGGGCCTTGCACCCACATGGTCACGGGCCAAGATGGTTTCGTCCTCTTCGACAATGGCACAGCTATAACCCCCGTCAAGGTGTTTGAAGCAATCTTTCCCGTACTTCTGGTAAAACTGCTTGAAAAGCTCCACGTCACTTTGCCCTGGAGACCTTTCATTGAATAGTTCTCCGTCAAAGAGAATGTACGGGGGCGTGGAAACTGAGGTGCAGGGCGTCCTTTCGAGCGTCAGGTTGATTTCAACTGCACCCAGTGCTCCCGTCTTGTCTGGCAATGTCCGTGTGGTGGTGTTGTCCGGACCCCGGTGACGGATCAACTCCAACATTCTTGTCACCTGCTTTGTCGTCCCACTCGGACACTCTCCATCCACCGATATGATTCCAGCAATTCCGGCTATAGTTACCCTCCTCTAATCGAATAATCAAAGTAACGCACTTGGGTTATAGTCTCACTTCTTGAAAATCTTCAAGCACCTTAATGGCATGAAAACCGTCCACACAGTAGGCATCCGCCTCTATCTCCTGAGCATACTCCTCAGAGACTGCTGCTCCTCCAACCAGAACCTTGACTTTGTCCCTAAGCCCATTTTCTTTCAGTGCTTCAATTGTCTTTCCCATAGCTACCATCGTGGTAGTCAGTAAAGCAGAAAGGCCAAGGAAATCAGGCTCATACTCTCTAACAACCTCGACAATCTTCTCCGGAGAAACATCTATGCCCAGGTCCTTTACCTCATAACCTGCCCCCTTGAGCAAGATAGCAACAATGTTCTTTCCGATGTCATGGATATCCCCTTTTGCTGTGGCTATAACGAATCGCCCTTTTGTTTCAATGTCAGAAGCTTCAAGAATTGGCCTTAGAATATCCATAGCTGCCCCCACCGCTTCGGCGGAGGCCAACATATCCGGGATAAAATACTCCTTTGTGGCAAACTTGTCGCCTACCACCTGCATCCCTGCGGTTAAACCTTGCTTGATTATTATTTCTGGAGCGATATCGCTTTCCACCATTAACTGCGTTAACTCCAATACTGCCGGGGTCCCGACCATATCCCCATCTACTCCTTCATCATCCCTGGTCCTTCTACCCTGGATAACATTCTCCTTAAGCAGTGCAAGTATGTCTTCCTCCATTGCTTCCTCCATTACTTCCTTCATTGCTTCCTCCTTTCTTCATATACGTTCAGTCTGGACAGTATTCCAGGTATCTCTTCAAATATCTTCTTGGTGGTAGCTGGGTCTATGTGCTCCACAGGTTGTGCAAGGAGTTGCTTCATTCTTTCGTAGGCCAACGCGAATACATTATCCGTCTCCCCATCCCCTTCAAAGGGATAAGGCATTGAGAGTTTTCCACTACGCATCAGGGGGCGAATATACCTGATGTATAGTTTTTGTGGTGTCGCCACCACCGCTCTTATTTGTTTTAGAGTCTCAGCAACCTCGTCTTCGCTGATCCGCGGCGGTCGCAGGAAGAACTTGATCATCTGAAAGTGAGCGTCGTCCAAAACAGCCTGGAGTAAACAGAAAGTAGAATTGCAATCAAGGAGACCGTAGGCACAATGCAGGTATTGCGGCCCACTCAAAGTGACCAATATGTCTGAGAACAGTCTCTCTATCGATGTTTGTTGTCCCGGTATCTTCGTATCGCACACTCCCGCGGTAGCGTAGCAAGGCAACTTGTAGAACCGTGCCATTTGAACGCAGTCAATGTTATATTGGCTGGTTTCAGGAGCACCATAGGAATCATTGAGGGTATCAAGCCGGGCTCTGACCGGTACGCTTCCGTAAAGCACTGGTGTTCCCTCGTTTACCAGCTGGCTCAAGGTTATTCCCGCCAGAACTTCAGCATTTATTTGAGCCATAATGCCGTCTTCCTTCATAGGGGCAGTGCTTCCAGCCTGGGGTGCGGACGAAACTACTACTGGCAGTCCCCTCCTGCAGATTTCCATCAAGGTCTGACTGGTATCATCCACAAATTGCAGAGGGCTTTTCACCAAACAGGTGATAAAGGAAATAATTGGGTTTTCCTTGAGTTCTTCTTCTCCCCCCACTATTAGCTTTGCCATATTCACCACGTTATCCAGTTGCTCCAAACTGGTCAGCCCTGCCATCACATGCTTGGTAGTGTTATTTAAGGAGGCAAAGAATTTATTAACATCTTTGTTATCTTCGGTAATGTCTTTATCCTGGATATTTACGGAACGAATGAAGGCATCCAGACTTTCCAGATGCTCACATAGGTGAGCCGCCTGACAAAGGTCTAAAACAGTGCCACGCCGCTTGTGAAATTCGGGCACCAGAATCTCAGTACCAGGGTCAGATTTCTTAACATACGTTGGGAAATCAACATCCAGCCAGATATTGGTTTCCGAGCCAGAAACGAAGAATACTCTCGGCTCTTCACCATTCAGGAAAAGGCTGTTATCCTTATTTCTGGCACCTAACTTGACTATTTCAGGTGCAGTACTGATGGCTTGTAGAACGAGTTTCTCTGGTATTCTTAGCAACCAGCAGGGATTATCGGCAGATGTTATTGGCGTAACTTCTGCGCCGTTGGCACTGAATATCTCCGCCGCCTCGCGATTAAAAGATATCATGCCGGGGTCATTCAGAATCTGCATCGAGGCATGGTGAATTTGCTTGATTTGCTCCTTTGTCATCCTTTCATAAGGGTGGTCAATAAAGATTCCTTGTCTGGGCATCTTGCTCCTCCTCGCTAATCTACCAAGAGGCCCCTCCTATGGGCCTTAATATACCCTTTGCATGCAGTATCCTTCCCAGTAAGCATATCGGCCACCTTAACGAAGCTCATGATTTTGGCATCAAGCGGGTTAAGGATGGCGGCGTCCAGCCCTGCGTAAGCCGCCATGAGTAGAAACGCTCGGTTGACCAACTGCCTGTTGGGCAGCCCATAAGAAATATTGCTAAGCCCCATCACTGTTTTAGCTGATGGGTAACGGGACTTTATTCCCTCGATGGTCTTTAGCGTAACCAATGCCTGGTCAGAATCCACAGCAGTGGGGAGCACCAAGGGATCAAAGAATACCTGCTCCTCTCCTAAGCCTAGTCGGGTTAGATGGCTCATTATCACGTCACAGTTGGTTAGCCGCTCCTCGACATTGTTGGGTATGCCTCCCGTTCCCATAACTAGCGCAACCAGCAGAGCTTGGTGAGCTGCCGCCAGGGAGCCGATAGATTCCAGCTTTTCTGGCTCGGCGTTGACCGAGTTTATCATAACCCTGTCACCACGGAATTTGCCCAAGGCAGCCTCTATGACACTTGGCAGGTCACTGTCAATGGCTAGCGGTTTGTCAGTAACTGCCTGGACCGTCTCCACCAGCCACTCCATAGCCGCTTCTGGATGCTTCCAGGAGCCATGGCCAACGCCAGCATTTACATCGATGAAATCGGCTCCAGCAGCAGTTATATCCCTGGCAAGATTCTGCAGCAACTCTTTATCCTTGTTGTTGATGGCTTGCCCTACCACCTTGTTTGACGCATTGATGTTTTCGCCGACTATCAGCATGTCACTCCACCTCAGTCTATAATGCCTGTTATCTCCGATAGCACTTGCCTTCTCACATCGGCGGGCAAGCTATAGCCTTCTTTAGCCAAAATTTCCTTTACTTTTTCCGCCGCTCGTTCCCAGGTGCTTTTTCCACCTTCAGCCTCCCAGTCCTCCCTGCTGTCTCTGCTGCTCAGAGAGGGTTGATAGTGCTGGTTACGCATAAACCGCCTAGTATGCTTTGCAGTAACAAAACTGCCTGCTGGGCCCACTTCCTTGATCAGGTCAAAGGCCAGGGTTTCGTCGCTTACCTCTATGCCTCGGACAGCACGCAGCGCCATCCCCAATATTTCATTATCAACCACAAGTTTTTCATAGCTCATAGTGAGGGCAAATTCCATCAACCCGGCAGCATCATGGATGAAATTAGCACCAGCCAAAGCACAAAGGAGAGTAGTGATGGAAGATTCATAACCACACTGAGCATCGATGCTCTTGGAGTCGGTCATGCCCCCGGTAGCATAAAAGGGCAACTTATAAAATTGTGCCATCTGGGCACCAGCAGCATTCAACAAGCCCATTTCGACAGAGCCGGTGATATACTTCATATCCCGCAAGTCTGTGCTGCTAGCCACTGAGCCATAGATAACTGGTGTACCTGGGTTAGCAAGCTGGCTGATTATCACTCCAGCCAAAGAATCGACAACCTGCACCACTAAAGTTCCAGCTAAGGTCACAGGAGAAGTGGCCCCACACAGAGGCTCTGCAGGGCATACCACTGGGATCCCCGCCTTAGCTATAGCTACCAGCATATCACCATATAGAGAATCAATTTTAAAGGGACTGATACTGCACGTTATCATAGATACAATGGGCCTCTCTCGAAGCCGACGTTTGGTGCCAGCAACGATTTGAGCCATTTCTATAACTTGCTCTACACCTTCTATAGTATAGACCCCACCCATAATATGTTTACTGGTGTTATCCAGACCAGCGAAGAACCGATTAATATCAACCTTCTTCACCGGTACATCACTGGGATAGACAGGCAACATAAAGATATGGATATTCTCTAAACTATCTACAAGCCTGGCTATTTCCTTCAAGTCATTAAGTGTGGCTACCCTTTTCTGCCCGTTCTTTCTGTCAATAACATTAAGAGCGGTGCCCCCGGTGCCCGCATAGACCCTGGTGCCACCCAAGACTACGTTGCGTTTCCTGTCCCTTGCGTATAATGTGACTTCAGACGGAGCTTTGCTAACCAGATCCATGACCGTTTCGCGAGGAATCGTTACGCGCCAACTATCCTCATCCACATGAGCATTAGTATGGCTGAATAAATCAAAAGCCTCTGTGGAGTATACCGCGATACCAATTTCCTCAAAAACCGCCATCGCTGTCTCATGAATTCTCTCTACGGATTCTTTAGATAGAGGCTTGTAACTACCGCCCTCTATTTGCTTCTCAGTCATTCGACAAATTCCTCCCTCCTGTTGGGACAACTCTTCTTGTTACAAAAACGGCATGCAGAGAAAATGTTACAGGACTTCCCCATGGCCATAATGCCTGATATGGATTTGCGAGGTACCATTAAACACGTATCGGTTAAATTAACTTCGGTAGGCTTACCATCAAGTCCTCTAAAGAGCTCTTTCTGTTGAGTAATATCCCAATCGCAATAGCCAGGACTATAACGCCAGCTCACTTTATCGCCATTTGCTGCAGCGAGGCTTCCAAGCATACTGTCAAACCAATCTGCTACTTTTTCTACTGCTACTGATCCCACAGCATCCAACACTGATGCCTTGAGAATCAATCCCTCCTTTGTTAGTTGAGCAACTTCCTTCTCTAATGCTTCGCCTATAGTTACTACGAATATGGCAGCCTGGCTGCAACCAGAGAACATCCGAGCAAGCTTACGGGATGTAAAGAGTAGTCCATCCACTGATATCTTGGAATTCCCAACGTTCGTTATGGGCCTGAGCGTATAATAGGCCGCAGGCTTAATAAGTCCATATGCTCTGCGTATTTGACTATCTACTAGAGACAATACCTTTGGCTGTGGACACTGTTCTCTTTCGTAGCCTAAGTAGCCGTGGATATCAACTTTATCTATCCCTATTTTGATACCCTTTTGTATGATTCTGGCTAAATTAAACTCTATGCCATCCTTTGGCTTCATCATTACGCATAAATTCCGTTCTCATAATATATACGCATAGACCCTTTAAGTGAGGGAAAACGCTACTCAGGTTAAGTGAGATGATTTATAGAACTTTGAGGATAGAATGCAAGATATTATGAGTTGAATATACATAAAAAATTGCTATATAGCCTGCCTGCCTGCTATATGCATACCTAACAAAAGTTCTCCCTCCTTTTAGTTCTAGCTAGTACGCCCGCCGCTACTTTCCCAAACCCAGCATGATACGAGAGATTAGTGGTGTTCTGGTAATATTAACATACTGTAGCGTATCCTTGTCAAACACGTGTACTCGTTTATATGACTGGTGCCACCTCACCTTGCAGATGATTGTGGCTCAACAATTCATCGAAATGTGGAACCTAGTTCGTTATTGGTAACCTTCTACAAGCTCCATTCTTGCCTTTTGGCTAATACCAGAGCTTCACTTTATAGGATGGGAGGTGTTTGTGCAGTCGTACCGTGCATTTTGGCATTTAAGAACACCAGAAACGTAGAAATAGGATTCATCGGTACAACATCCATTGATTTTATTTTCATAAACCTCATCAATGCACTTGTGACAGCGCCAAGAGCATTATGAAAATTAACCATGACGATTTTCTTGCCGGGATATTTATCAGAGAGATAACCACCGACTTCTTCGACAGCACATGGGCCAACAACTAGAATAGGGCCATCGTTAAGATTATCAACTTGTTCCTTATCGATTCCCTTTCCATATATGATATTAAACGGCCCATGACCACCATAGTCTACATGGAGCATCTCAAGCACCATCAAGGTATTATTCTTACATCCCTCTATGCATGCCCTTTCCTGCCCTTCGACAATTTTCACATCTTCAGGGAAATCTCCAATGATATCGCAGGAATACTTTGTTTTATACTTAGAAATATCTCCCTTTATCTGAATCTTGGACAAATCTCCGCAGCCAAGTCCAGCATCTGACACAATTTTCAGGTGCTTCACCTCATCTATGTCGTATCCAAGTATCCTGGCACCCACCGTATCAACGGCAACCGTGTCATCTCCGCCAATTAGTATATTCAAAGGGACAAGATACCGGTCGAGTTTCTTTTCCAGCGGGTAATGTCCATGTATAATCGCATTTATGCCGTCAACGAGCGTGAAATCGGGTTTTATGAATGCATAGATATCGGCGAGAAACTGATGCAGTTCGAAATTATGCCTCGTGGGGCGATCCCTATGGTATGGAAAACCCATCTGACATTTAACGCCAAGCGTTACCGTAGTCATGCTGTGTGTCTTAAACTTGGGAATAGATAGGTAGAAATTATCCTTCCTGTTTACGATAAGATTATCATAGAGGACTTTGGGGAATTTTATTCTATCATCTCCAATAGAGACTTCAACGGGCTTTTGTTCATCGAGATATATCGGTTTTGCACCTCTTTCCTTTATGATTCTATCTATGCCAGTCACCTTGAAAATGAGCCGGGTTATATTTCCCTGGGTTGAGTTTTCCACCACATAGACTCTGTTTGCCCCGGCATTGTTCATCACATCGATCGCCGCTGATATAACCTCCGGGGAGGTATAACATTGCTTTCTGAAATCAATGCCATTTATCTTTATGAATACCGCTTTGCCTTTTACTAAACTCTCTGCACCACCAAACGCATCGAAAATATTGGATATTGAATGGTAGATGCTATCTTTAATGTTCTCTACTACTACGGTTGGCATATCCATCATACCTGGCAAGAATTCTATAATTATACTATCACACAAGAACTGGTAGCATGTCAAAAAGCTATACACGTTCATGTGATTAATGAGACATTAGCCGCCTCTTTCTGTCATTGCGAGGCTTGTCCCGAGCGAAGCGAGAGAACTCGGCGAAGCAATCTCAAGTTAGTAGCTATCAGCCTTCAACTTCATACTGACTTTTTCCATTTTTGCTCTGTTATTTTGCATTTTGATTCTTGCCTTTTGACTTTCTTTCAGGTGTCCACCATCTATTCTGACCTACATCAGGAGCTAAACATTTCACGTGGAATGGTCGAAGGAACCACTTCGGGGTGTGTTTCTGCTACAATAGCAATGTATGGCTGGAAAAGAGAAGCTGGTTGCTATCTACACCGCCAAGCAGATAGAGGCACAGATAATCAAGGGGCGATTGGAGAACGAAGGAATTCCCGTTTTGCTGAGCTATGATAGCTCCAGCGTGGTGTTTGGATTCACCGTTGATGGGCTAGGAGAGGTGAAGATAATGGTTCCCGAGAGGTTTGCAGAGCAAGCCAGGGAGATTTTGAAGGTTAAATATGATGAGCTCGAGATTGGAGAGGATAACCAGTCAGAGGCTGGAGAGCCTGAACAGGATTAGGGAAAAGGGGATAGACCCTTATCCCCACTGCTATCATCCCAGCCACACCGCAAAGGAGGCAGTTGCTTTATTTGAGCGAGGGGAAAAAGCGGAGAACATCTCCCTTGCCGGACGCATTATGGCACGGCGCTCCATGGGGAAGATGACTTTTGCCGATATTCGCGATGGCTCGGGGAAAATACAGCTTTGTTTCCGCTATGACATTCTTGGTGAACAGAATTTTAGACTTCTCGATGAAATTGACATCGGCGATATCGTTGGAGCTGAAGGAAAGCTTTTCAGGACAAAGGCAGGGGAAATCACCCTTGAGGTATCACAGTTTACCATGCTATGCAAATCCCTCCGCCCGCTGCCTGAGAAATGGCATGGGCTGGTCGATGTGGAGAAGCGTTACAGGCAGCGTCATCTCGACCTCATTTCCAACGAAGAGACACGGAACATGTTTATATCACGCAGCAAAATTATCACCGCGATAAGGAATTCCCTGGATAGCCGTGGGTTTGTAGAGGTGGAAACGCCGGTGCTTCAACCTGAGGCAGGAGGAGCTGCGGCAACTCCCTTCACAACACATTATCAGGCACTTGACAACGACTTTTACCTCCGCATCGCACTGGAGCTACACCTTAAAAGGTTGATAGTGGGTGGATTTGATAAGGTGTACGAGATAGGACGTGCCTTTCGCAACGAAGGCATCTCGGTGAGGCATAATCCCGAGTTCACCTTGCTTGAGTGTTACCAGGCCTACAGCGACTACACCGACATGATGCGCCTGGTGGAGGAGATGGCTAGCTACGTTGCCCGAGAGGTTCTTGGCGATACCAGAATCATGGTTAATGGAAACACAATCAACCTTGCTCCCCCATGGCAAAGAGTTTACCTGCGTGATGCCATTAATAATTACTGTGAGATAGACTTTGAGGATTATCCCGACGCTACTTCATTACGGTCAAAGATGGAGGAGAAGGGGATGGAGGTTGACCCGAATAAAGGGAGAGGAAAGCTTGTTGATGAACTCATCTCTACCTTTGTTGAGCCAAACCTCATCCAGCCAACTTTCCTTATCGATTACCCGGCAGAGATGTCGCCACTGGCGAAAAGAAAGCGAGGGAATGAGCGTCTGGTGGAAAGGTTTGAGGGATTTATCAACGGGATTGAGATTGCCAACGCCTTCACTGAATTGAACGACCCGATAGACCAGCGGGAACGGTTTAAGCAGCAGATGCGAGAAAAGGTTGGGGATGAGGAAGTCGAGATTGCTGATGAGGATTTTCTGGAGGCACTGGAGTATGGAATGCCACCAACCGGCGGGCTCGGGATAGGTATCGACCGCCTGGTAATGCTGCTCACCGGGCAAAGCTCGATAAGAGAGGTTATTCTGTTCCCGCAATTGAAGACAAAACAAGGAAGTGATTAGTGATAAAGTCTCACTCGCACACACCGCTTCTTCCGTCATTGCGGTGAGCCAGAGCCCTGAGTGTAGCGAAGGGGCAGCGAAGCAATCTCATGCCGTTGACGGCAGGCAGGTAAACAGTTTGAAAGATTCTTCGCCCGAAGGGCTCAGAATGACACAGAGGGGTTGAAGACAAAACAAAATGATTGATATGAAAGTTATTCGGGAAAGTCCTGAGCTTGTGCAAAAGGCTCTGGAGCAGAGGGGCATTGCCTTTGACCTCGATGCCCTGGTGAAACTGGATAAGCAGCATCGCAACTTGCTGCAGCACCTCGAGGAGCTAAGAGCAAAACACAACCAGATGAGCAAACAAATAGGCAAGGGCGGCGGAGATAAGCAACAGCTCATTGCTCAAATGCGGCAAATAGGTGACGAAATCTCCTCGTTACAACAAGAGGTCAACCAGACCAAGATAAAGCTTGAGGCATTATTACTGGAGCTGCCCAATATACCTCACCCCAGTGTGCCTTTGGGGAAAGATGAGGTATCCAATATCACCGTACGCAGCTGGGGAGAGCCGAAGAGCTTCTCATTTAAGCCATTACCCCACTGGGAACTGGGAGAAAAGCTGGGGATACTGGATATACCCACGGGGGTCAAGCTATCGGGGACACGGTTCTATGTTCTTAAAGGACTGGGGGCAAAGCTCCAGCGAGCGCTTATCTCTTTCATGCTCGATTTACACATAAACAAGCATGGGTACAAAGAGATCTACCCTCCATTCATGGTCAAGCGGGAATGCATGGTGGGCTCGGGAAACCTGCCCAAATTCAGCGATAACCTGTACCACGATGAACAGGACGACTTCTGGTTCATACCCACCGCTGAGGTGCCATTAACCAATCTGCACCGCGATGAGATACTGGACGCCGTAATGTTGCCCCTCCATTACGTCGCCTATTCCGCCTGCTTTCGCAGGGAGAAGATGTCGGCAGGCAAGGATACCAGGGGAATTAAGAGAGGACATCAATTTGATAAAGTGGAACTTTACAAGCTCACCGAGCCTGAGAAATCCGATGAGGAATTGGAGAAACTTGTAAACGATGCCGAAGCTGTAGGGCAAGAGCTAGAGATACCTTACCGGGTTAGAGAACTTTGCAGCGGTGAACTCGGCTTTGCCGCCTGCAAGACATATGACATCGAGATGTGGGCTCCGGGGTGCGACGAATGGCTTGAAGTCAGCTCGTGCAGTAATTGCTCCGATTTTCAGGCGCGGAGGACAAATATTCGTTACCGGCCTGAAAGTGGCGGCAAACCTCAGTTCGTTCACACCCTGAACGGCTCAGGGTTGGCTTTGCCACGCCTTTTCATCGCAGTTCTGGAAAACTACCAGCAGGCTGATGGCACCATCATGGTGCCCGAAGCGCTGAAAGATTATATGATGGTGGACGTAATACGATAGACATTGCCACGCCTTTTCATCGCAGTTCTGGAAAACTACCAGCAGGCTGATGGCACCATCATGGTGCCCGAAGCGCTGAAAGATTATATGATGGTGGACGTAATACGATAGACATTGCCACGCCTTTTCATCGCAGTTCTGGAAAACTACCAGCAGGCTGATGGCACCATCATGGTGCCTGGAGCGCTGAAAGATTATATGATGGTTGATGTAATACGATAGACATTGCCACGCCTTCGGCTCGCCCTGTTTGATAGTAAACATCTAACAGGGCTCGCAATGACAGGGGGTTGTTCTCAGGAGTTGAAACCTACAGGCTACTTGCTGGCAAGGTCTTCCATAGTGAAGCTGAGGTCGCGCAGAATAGCTGCCAGGGTGCCTTTAGGAATGTCACCTCTGCTCTTGGGAATGGTAGTGAAGCGTTTGTTCATGGAGTTCCACTAAATTTCATGGGAACCGGGACCTTGTCGGAGAAACTCACAGTTCAGCTTGCGGAGTTTCCTGGTCAACACGCAGTAGGTCATACCGGCACGAGGAGTTCAACATGAAAAGGTGGGTCAATAGATTGCAGTGCCTGGGGAAGAGGCACCCCTTTCTCCCGCATTGCCTCAATCAAGCTCTGAGCAGCACCAGGCGCCAGGCGCAGCACCTCTTCCACTGTTTCGGCTTGAACTAGAAAACCGGGGAGAGCAGGGCTGGTGGCAAGATAGTAACCTTCTTCAAGGAGCTGGATTTCAATTGGCAGCTTATATCTTGTCATACTGTCAATAGTATATCAGGAAAGGCTTTTGAGGTAAAGATTATGTACTCGTTCACATGACTAATGACACTTCACCTCCGTTCTTGTCATCACCGGGCGTACCTTCCTTTATCATTGCGAGGAGCGGGATTCCTCGTTTTACTCGGAACAAGCTCCGCAATCTAGACCAAGTAGAGAGCACAGCGACGGCTAAATCTCCTTGGCAAGGACGAACCCTTCCTCGATAGCCTCCTTAATCCTGCGGGGTTCAACGCAATCTCCGATGGAATACGGAGCAGGAACCTTGCCTCTTAATTTCTCATCAAGCCCTTTGTTGGACTTGAACCCTACGGCGAGCACCACAGTATCCCCGGGGAAGAACCTGGCGGCACCATCTCGCTTGGCCTTTACCCCTCTATCCGTTATCTCTTCCACCATGACATTGGTCTCCATCTTGATGCCGGTCTCCCTCAGTCTCCTGAGCACAACATGTCGATAAGTTGCTCCATAATCGCTACCGATTTTGGGAAGCATCTCCACGATGGTCACTCTCTTGCCCAGGCTGGCTAAAAACTCTGCCGTTTCGCAGCCGACCATCCCTCCGCCAACGACGATTGCTGTTTCACCAACATCCTCGCGCCGGGTAAGCACATCAACAGCGGTAACCACATTGTCTTGCTCCACGCCAGGTATATCGGGGATGAGCGGTGTAGCTCCGACAGCCAGAATTAACACATCGGGGTTCTCCTTCTCGACCACCTCCGAAGTAACTTCAGTGTTGAGCCTGACTTCTGCCCCAGCCTTTCTCAGCTGGGTAGCCATATTTTTTATCAAGGAGCCAAGCTCATCCTTGTAAGGAGGCAAGCAAGCAACCCTGAGCTGACCACCCAGTTCCTCACCTTTTTCACAAAGGCTAACCTGATGCCCTCGCAGCGCTGCCACTCGAGCTGCTTCCATACCGCCAGGCCCACCACCAACGATGAGCACCCTTTTAGCAACCCTGGCAGGCTCTATGGTGTATTCCGCTTCTTTCCCCATTCTGGGATTTATGGAACAAAATGCCGGCAACGCCATTCCACTTTTGTACCCCGTGAGAAGGTTATCCAGACAATTGGAACAGGCAATGCAAGAGCGAATTTCATCGCTCCTTCCTTCCTTCGCCCTGTTGGGAAATTCAGGGTCAGCAAGCAATGCACGCCCAAGACCAATAAGGTCAGCCTTACCATCTGTTAAAATCTGCTCTGCCAGCTCAGGGGTGTTGATGCGATAAGCAGCTACCACGGGAACATTGACCACCTTCTTAATCTCCTCGGCAAGATAGACAAAGGCACCACGGGGCACAGACATCACGACAAGAGGAACAGGGCATTCATGCCACCCCGCCTCCACATCGATAGCCTGGACGCCTGCTGACTCAAGGATGGAGACCACCTTTTTGGAGTCCTCAAGGGTATGTCCCCCTTCCATATATTCCTCGGCGGAAACACGGCAGATAATGGGATAGTCCTCGCCAGCACGTTTATGTATGCGGTCAATGATTTCCAGGGGAAATCTCATCCTGTTCTCCAGACTGCCGCCATATTCATCGGTCCTCTTATTGGTGCAGGGAGAGATAAAGCGATTCAACAGGTATCCTATTCCCATGGGCAGCTCAATGGCATCAAATCCCGCTTCTCGTGTCCTTCGCCCCGCTTCTCCATATTCGTCGACAAGCAGATGAATCTCCTCCAAAGTAAGAGCCTTAGGGGTGGTACCAATCATCTTATTGAACACCGCTGAAGGAGCGATAAACTCAAACGAGCCATTTTCTTTATTCACCCAGAAATACTGTCCCAGAAATTGAGGGGCTATCTTTGTCCCGTAGGCGTGAACGGCGTCAGTCAACCGGCGGGCACCAGGGATGAAGCGGTCATCATATAGTCCCGGAATGACAGGAATCGCCATGTCAAAGGGAGCAAACGGGGTAATGATGAGCCCCACACCTCCTCTCGCCCGTTCAACGCAAAAGTTGATAAAGCGGTCGCCAACCATGCCATCAGGCTCGGGATAGCCTGTTCCTATGGCAAGCATCACCATCCTGTTTTTGAGCTCTACATTGCCTACCTTGATGGGTTTAAATAAATGGGTAAACTGAGTCATCGCACCTCCTTATATGAAGCAAAGCTTATACAAAGGATATATTATATCAATTTTCTTTGGAAACCTGACCCTACTGAGGTATAATGTTTATCCACCCACATGGATATTCTAGCTGCGCTCAATCCCGCCCAAAGAGAGGCCGCGGAAACTGTTGAAGGGCCGATACTCATTTTAGCCGGTCCAGGCAGCGGCAAGACCAGGGTAATCACACATAGAGTGGCTTATCTGATCAAAGTTTGTGGGGTGAAACCTCATAACATCATGGCAGTCACATTCACCAATAAAGCCGCTCGCGAAATGGAAGATAGGCTAGGGCAACTGCTAGGACAGACAAGTGAGGCATTGACACTGGGAACCTTTCACGCCATCTGTGCCCGAATTTTGCGTCGAGAAGCCGGGGCTATCGGGCTTAATCCGAGATTCGTCATCTACGATGCCGAGGACCAGTTGAATGCCATAAAGCAGAGCCTTCAGGACATAGATCTCGACCCCAAGCAATATTCCCCCCATGCGATACAATCGGTGATTAGCTCCGCCAAGAGTCGGCTTCTCAACCCGCAACAATACTCGGAGCGAGTGCAGAGCTACTTTGAAGAAATAGTTCAGAGAGTTTATGAGCAGTATCAAGGCTTATTGAGCAAAAGCGAGGCACTGGATTTCGATGACCTGCTGATGAAGACAGCACAGCTATTTGAAAACCAGCCCGCTATCTTAACCAGATACCAATCCCGCTATGTTCACATTCTGGTGGATGAATTTCAGGATACCAATCTGGCACAGTACGCCCTGATAAGACAGCTGGCAGGAAAATACAAAAACATCTGCGTGGTTGGTGACCCGGACCAGTCCATTTACTCCTGGAGATTTGCTGACCTGCGCAATATCTTAAGTTTCGAAAAAGATTACCCCAACGCCAAAGTGGTGATTCTGGAGCAAAACTACCGCTCCACCAAGAATATTCTCCAGGTGGCTTCAGACATCATCTCGCAGAACGTAAAGCGAAAAGCCAAAGAATTATGGACGGAAAATGAAGCGGGCAGTCTGGTAAACATCGTGGAAAGTTATACCGAGGACGAGGAATCCCAATTTGTGGTCAGTGAGATAGAAAGACTGGTTACGCAAGAAAAGCTATCGCTCAAGGACTTTGCCGTGATGTATCGAGTTAATGCCCAGTCAAGAGCGCTCGAGGAAAGTTTCATTCGCTACGGGGTGCCCTATAGACTCATCGGGGGCACACGCTTCTATCAACGGCAGGAAATCAGGGATGCCTTAGCTTACCTCAGGGTTATCCGTAATCCCAATGACAATTTAAGGCTGCTCCGTATCATAAATGTTCCCGGGCGAGGCATCGGGCAAGTCACGGTCGCGCACCTCCAGGCCAAGGCAAAAAGTGATGACATCTCCCTCTACCATGCCCTAAAACACATGGTAGATGAGAAAGTTTTTCCACCACGTATCCTTCCCGCAGTTACCAGACTCTCGACCGTTATCGACGAGCTTATCACCAAAAGTCGCGAACTAAATCCCGGTGAACTATTGGATGAGATATTGGAGAGCACCGGATACCGGGAACACATCCTGAATAAGGAACATGGAGAGGAACGGTGGGAGAATATCATGGAGTTGAGGAACGTTGCCTCAGACTATGACGGACCCTCCCCTGAGGAGGCTCTGGATGCCTTCCTGGAGAAAGTGAGCCTGGTGTCAGATACAGATGAACTGGATGGAACCATTGATGCGGTGACATTAATCACCCTGCACCAGGCCAAGGGGCTGGAATTTCCGGTGGTGTTCATCACTGGAATGGAGGAAGGCGTCTTACCCCACCGAAAATCCTTTGATGACCCTGAGGAGATGGAGGAGGAGCGTCGTCTATGTTATGTTGGGATAACCAGAGCTAAGAAGCACGTTTATCTTCTTCGCAGCTATCGTCGCAGCCTGTTTGGTAGTGGTCTGGTAAACCCGCCTTCACGCTTCCTGGAGGACATCCCACCGCAACTGATGACCACCAAAGGATTGTGGGAGAGGGAAACCGCCCCACCCCCGCTTAGCCGAGAAAAACCAACGGAGTTAATCGTCGGTGACCAGGTTTATCACGATAAGTTTGGCAGTGGAATCGTGGTAGATTGCTTCCCAATTAGAGGCGACCAGGAAATAACCGTATCCTTTCAACGAGTGGGAGTCAAGAAGCTTTTGTTCAGCCTCGCTCCTTTAAGAAAAATCGAGCCAGACTATTGACAGAATACACGAAAACGTGTAAAGTTTAGATAATGCCGATCAAAGTTCTGACTCCCCAGGTCGTCTCAAAGATAGCTGCTGGTGAAGTAATTGAGAGACCGGCTTCGGTAGTCAAGGAACTGGTGGAGAACTCGCTGGATGCTCAAGCCAGTGAGATTAATGTTGAAGCGCACGGCGGTGGAATAGAGTTAATCAAGGTAACCGATAACGGAACTGGCATTCCCGCCTCGGAGGTAGAGCTCGCCTTTCATAGATACGCTACCAGCAAGATCGCTGACCTGGTTGACCTGGAAGATATCTCCAGCCTTGGCTTTCGCGGTGAAGCGTTACCCAGCATAGCTGCTGTAGCTGAAGTGGAAATCCTCACCAGAGCACCTTCAGAGGCAATCGGTAGCTACATATGTTTGAGAAAGGGAGACATAGTTGCCAGGGAAAGTCGCGCCAGACAGCAAGGAACAACTATAGTGATACGCCGACTGTTTCATTATCTCCCAGCACGCCTCAAGTTCCTCAAATCAGCAGCTACGGAAAATAGCCACATCTCCTATTTACTGAACGAATATGCCCTCGCCTTCCCTGAAGTCAGGTTCAGCCTGGTTACCGACAAACGAAATAACTTATTCACCCAGGGCGATGGAAATTTACGGAACGTGGTCAGCCAAATATATAGCTTAGAGGTAGCTCAGAGGATGTTACAGGTGGAGGCGGAGAACGCTTTTGCCAGAGTTAACGGACTGGTTAGTTCGCCGTCATTGAACCGAACCAATCGTAGCTATGTCAGCTTCTTCGTAAACCGCCGCTGGATACGCAGTCCATTATTAACCAAGGCAGCCGAGCAAGCCTATCACGGCTTACTGATGGAAGGCAGGCATCCCTTAGTAATACTCAATCTATCATTGCCCGGCAGGGAGATCGACGTCAACGTCCATCCCACCAAAGCCCAGGTTAAGTTCCACCATGAACAAGTTGTCTTCGCTACCGTGGAAAAGGCAGTAGGGGAAGCGCTGGGCAAAGCATCCATGGCAAAGCCGATAGCCATGCCTGCGATGACCGGTTCGTATCAGCAACACAGCCTGTCAATGGTGAGCGATAAAGAGCCAACTTTCGCTACCCCGTTACCCACTCTCAGCCTACCTATTTTGCATGTCATTGGACAACTAAGCAACACATATATCGCTGCTGAAGGTCCCGAAGGGCTTTACCTTATTGACCAGCATGCAGCACATGAGCGGATACTTTATGAAAGGATATTGGCCCAATGGGCAACACAGGAAGTCGAGGTTCAAGGCTTGCTTGAGCCAATAACCATGGACGTTGATCCCAGAGAGGAAGAAATCCTGAAAACCAATAAAGATATGCTGGCTCAATTTGGCTTTGACATTGAGCCATTCGGTGACAGGAGCTATTTAATACGAACCATACCGGCATTAGCCACCGGAGCAAACCTCGACGAGGTAATGAGCACACTATTCAGCAATCTTGACAGCAAAGAAGAAGTAACCTCATGGGAGGAGAAAATAGCCCAATCACTCGCTTGCCATAGCGCTATCAGAGCCGGACAGCAGCTAAGCAATGATGAAATGCGGGAATTGATAAGACAGCTGGAGCAAGCAAATCAACCACGCACGTGCCCTCATGGCAGACCAACCATGATTCAGCTAACCTCATATCAATTGGAAAGGGAATTCGGCAGGACAGGCTAGCGTAATAAAAGCCGCCAAAATCCTGTTGCTTTCCTAGAACACAAGTGCTAAAATAGCCGCCAGTGAAGCTACTAAGAATAGCGTTAGACAAACAGGATTACAATCTGGCTGCTCACGTCCTTGTCTATGGCTTGATAAAAGCAACACAGGAGAAAACCAAGGACTCAGTAAACCTCAGAAAATTACGAAACTGTCATGCCACAAGGAACAAGAAAAGACGCGCGCAAGGGTGACCACCGTGGGTTTTACTCCAAAGCATTACAGGAAGCAGAGAAGCTAGAGCTTGACGAAGCCTACCAGATACAAGGCGTTGACGATGAGATCGCTTTACTCAGGCTTAAACTCAAGGAATTAGCGAAGGAACAGCCACAGAGAATCGACCTCCATCTCAAGGCAGCCAATACCATTGCCAGATTGGTCAAGATCAGATACCAGACCAGCAAGGAGCAAAAGAACTCGCTTAAGGAAGCCATTGCCAAGGTGCTCACCGAGGTTGCTTTACCCCTGGGGATAAATGTCGGACTAAAATCCTAAACAATATCAAAAATGAAAGATAAAAAATTAAAATTACAATTCAAAATGCAAAGATACTTTATTTTTTAATTTTTCTGTGTCATTTTGCATTTTGATTTTTGATCTTTGCCCTTTCAGGAATTGCCGCTATGAAACTAAGACCCTACCAGCAAGAAGTAGCTAAAGCAGTGCTCAACTCCATCCAGAGCCACAGAGGCTTGACCTTTTCAGTGGAGATTGCCCGTCAGGGAGGGAAAAACGAACTATCAGCCCATCTGGAATTGCTTTTGCTCACTCTTTACATGGCTCGAGGCGGAAACTTGATTAAATGCTCCCCCACCTTCAAGCCACAGACAATAATCTCCATGGCCAGATTAAAGGACAGACTTGATGACTTTGGCTTCAACGGATTGTACCACTCACAAATGGGATACATCATTCAGCTAGGTGAAGCCAAGGCGATATTCTTATCGGCGGAGGAATCATCTTCAGTGGTAGGACACACCGCTGATATCCTGTTAGAAATTGACGAATCCCAGGATGTCGCAAAAGAAAAATACAACAAGGAGTTCCGCCCTATGGGTTCAGCCACCAATGTCACCTGCATCCATTACGGCACAACCTGGGATGATGACACCTTGCTGGAGGAGATAAAGCAGAACAACCTGGAGCTGGAAAGAATAGACGGGATAAAACGGCACTTCAGGTATGACTGGAAGGAAATAACCAGATACAACCGGGATTATGGCAGATATGTTATTCAAGAGAGGGAGAGGCTTGGCGAAGACCATCCGCTATTCAGGACTCAATATGCCTTGTTACCCATCAAAGGCGGCGGAAGGTTTCTATCCCGGCAGCAAATAGCTCAGATGATAGGGAGTCATCAAAGGCTACAGTCGCCCCATAAAGCAGGAACTCTGTATATCGCTGGTGTCGACCTGGCTGGAGAAGCCACGCAGGAAATGTCGTTGCTGCGCGGAGCCCGTCCTGAGCAAGATTCTTCGGTCGCTTCCCCTTCGCTACGCTCAGGGCTTCGGCTTACCCCTCAGAATGACAAGGAGCGAAGGGTTCGCAATGACAGGGAAAGGAGCCAGGATTCCACCGTTATCACCATTGCTGAGGTAGATATGCCCAACAGATTGCCAGTATTGAGGATAGTGGAGCAGTATCAATGGACAGGGATAACCCATAGCCAGCTATATCCACAAATGGTGGAAATTCTAAAGAACATATGGAATTGCCATCGCATTGCTGTCGATGCTACCGGGCTTGGTCAGCCTGTAGCCAGTTTCCTGAAGAAGGAGCTGGGTAGCAAGGTGATTCCATTCACGTTCACCCAGAGGAGCAAGTCCGCACTGGGATTCGAGCTATTATCCTACATAAATTCAAACCGGCTAAAGCTATACCAGCAGGACGGTTCCAGGGAGTATCGGGAGACGATGTTTCAACTGGAAAAAGCAAAGGCGCAATATCGACCCAATCAGACGGTAAATTTCTATGTTCCGCCCTGGGAGGGACATGATGATTTTCTAATGAGCCTTGCCCTGCTAACAGTCGCTGCTAAAGAATCCACAGTTCGCCACGCTAAAGGCTCAACCAGAGATTATAGTTAACCAAAAATTTCTAAATTCTAAGCTCTGAATCCCAAACAATATTAAAAATCAAACATAAAAAGTCAAAATGACAAATTAAAATGTAAGAACCCAAGCTTGAAATCGTAAATACTAAGCACTAAACCCTAAACAAATCCTGATATCTAAATTCAAAACTGAATTTAGCAGCTATCAGCCTTCAGCCATTGGCTAACTGCTGATTGCTGATTACTGACCGCTGGCTGTTGACTACTCACCCAACAGGTTGGGTAAATCCTTGCTCAAAACGCTTAACTCATCTATTCTCTTCTTAGTTTCCGATAACTGCCCTTCATATTGCGCAGCGTAAGCCGTAGCTTGCTCATAAAAATCCCTCACCCTGGGCACAAACGATAGCTGCGAGAATATCACGGCAACATCAATGAAATGCTTTTCGGCAGGGAAATCGCCTCCCCTTATCATGGCATTCGGGGAAAGCTCTTTAATATAGCCACTAACGTTTTTCACCATATCCATGTTCATCTCTCTGCCCGGCCCGGCGATGATGTACAGCGCTTTGCCGGCATCCCTGGGGTTGCAGTCGATGGAAAGTTCACTCAAGGTAGCATCCATAGCCTGCGTTCCCCTGAAGCTCTCCAAAGCTTTATCACGGAACTTTTTCTTATTTATCTCCCAGGGGAAGCGAAAACTGGGGAGCACAGTCCTCCCGATACCAACAGTGGTCCACCCTTCAATAGAGGCAATCACATCACCAGCATCCACTGTCCTTGAACCCACGAACTTACCCTTAGTTACCTCGCCAGCACATAACAAATCGTAAAAAGGCTCAGCGATTTGCCGGTTTATCTTTTCCATATTATTTATCAGACTCATGTCCTTTCTGACATATCTCTGGTTATCCGCCAGGAAAACAGCATCCACTACATCGTAGACTGATTTAAGGCAGGTGGCAGTATTGTAAACACTTCGATCTTCAGTTGACTGCTCATGCTCAAAAGGAAGGACAATAAGGGCAAAAAGGGGCTTGCTGAGATATCGCTCTTTAATCATCCTGGCGATCACCGGTATCCCTCCCGAGCCAGTGCCACCGGCAGCGCCAGCGACAATCATAAAGCCATGGGTTTCATAAAACCTTGGCTCCGCCCTTATCGCATCCATCACCTTATCGCCATCCTCCTTAGCCAGCTTGGCGCCAAGCTCATTTATCTTGCCAACACCATGTCCCAGTGTCTGACGCAAGCCAATAAGTATGCGATGCATGTAATCGTTCTTAACATACTGTAATCCGGTAAGGTCAGCCTGGTCAGTATTCACCGCCAGGACATGCGGAGCAATGACTGCCTTGCGCTCCGTCCGCGCCTTAAGATTTAACCTGGCAAACTGGTCGGCAATCCGACAACCGCATTGCCCCAATCCGATAACTGTTAGCTTCATCTGTTACCTCCTAATAGCATTAGTCGTAATAATAACGTCGTGGCCTTATCACAAAAAACCAGACCAGGACACCAACACCCACCGCTGCTAAGCTTATAATAGCGATAAGTCCCCATAATGGCAACCGCCCGGTATGAAAAGACTGGATAATGGTCCAGTGTCCTTCATTCGCTGCGGCGTCTACAGCCCTGACTTTCCAATAGTAGGTGCCGCCGGACAAGGCATGCTCTTTAGGTAAAGCATAAGCGATAGTGTCATCGAGAGCGGTAACGTTTTCGCTGGGGATGGAGAGAGAAACTACAGGAGCAGTGAAATTTATGCTATCGGTGGATATCTGCAACTCGTAGCTGGCGATGCCACTCGCGTCAGTTACATTGGACCATTCAAATGCGGGAGCTACCTTGCCCACAAAGCCAACTCCAGTGCCATTTGCTGGCAAGAGAGGCTCTGGAGCCGGTGGCGGGTTCTCCTCCATAAAGAAGATAGCATTGACTTCTGGCATGCCCTCCACAACTACCTCCTGTGCACCATGCATTCCTTTAGCCTTAAAAATAACAGTACCGGTAGAGGGAAAATTGCCATCACTGGTGGTAACAGTGCTGGCTGTCTTATCCTCATAAATAATGGTCAGTGAGATACCAGGCTCAAAGCCACCGCCGGTTACAGTTATAGTCAGGCCCACATAGCCTGGAGAGGTGGAACTCGTTGTCGGCGCCAATGTCATCCCCGGAGCTACTGTGAACTTAACATTTTCAACTTCGGTATACTTGGTATATTTACCTGAGGCATCTACCTCGTATTTTCCTTTAACACTGGGCGGCACCTCAAAAGTAGCGCTCCAGCTGCCAAGCTTATCGGTTTCCGCCTCCTCAATCTGCGGCACCACTTCATCATCATACTTTATCTTGATACTCGCCTCTTCCTTTTCAAATCCCGTGGCGCTTACCGTGACGATGTCGCCCACGGAGCCTGATTTCGGATTCAAGCTTATGCTCGGCTTTACGGTGAATTCGACCTCATCGACGTCTGCATAAACGGTATCGTCACCTTTAGCATCTATATCATGCTTTCCTTTGATAGATTCAGGAATGACAAAAGTCGCTGTCCAACTGCCATACTCGTCAGTTTCCGCTCCCTCAATCTGCTCCACCACATCGTCATCATACCTTATCTTAATGCTCTCCTCGTCCTCGGCAAACCCGGTGCCGGTTACCTCAACCTCGTCTCCCACAAACCCATCCTCATCCTCCAGTTCAATCTTTGGCTCCACGGTGAAATGCTCTTTTGCGCAGGCTGTGCTGGTATAGCAAACACAAACATAATGGTCGCCGCTGCAGCTCTCAGGAATATCAAAGTGATATGTAAAATTGTCATCAGCATCGAAATCTTCCTCTATCAGCTCGCCGTCAAAGCAGTCAGAGCCCTCAACACAATAATAGATATCCACGTCAACGGAACCGAAGTCATATCCATGGATAGTCACATCGCGTCCCACATTACCTGATTCAGGGTAAAGCGTGATGCTGGGAGCAGCCTGAACTTGCTCAGGGATAGCAAGAACCGGGATTGCTATAAGACAGATGAGCAAAGCAATAATTAGCCGCGGTAATAACTTCATTTAACAGCCCCCCTTGTTTGTCATTGCGATCTTTCTGTTCGTCATTGCACCATTATAACGTGAGATTGCTTCGGCACTTTGTGCCTCGCAATGACGTAAGGCGTGTCATTGCAAGGTCTTTTCTTTGTCATTGCGAGCCGAAGGCGTGGCAATCTCAAGCCCTCTCACCACACAAAATAGCATTCCCCATTTCCGGCTCATTGTATCATAATAATGAAACTCCAGTACAAAAGTAAATACCCAGCCTGGGAGAAAATGTTTGTTATACCATGCTTGCCATCGCAAACAAAGGTGGCGATATTATACAAGGTCATGCCCAAGATAACCACAACTATCTGCCCCATTTAAAACAGGGGAGATGCTGGTAAACAATCTATTGTTTTCGCTGTCCTTCCGCACCACAGGAAGTAAACCAAAATACCGGCGACGATCGTACCGGTTACTATCGTCCACCAGTATTGGCTGAGCGATGATGGCGCTGTAGAGCAATAACCAGGTCAAGAGCCTGGTTATTCACTCTGTGCTGGCTGTGCTGGCTGTCCTGGTTTCCTCCTCCTTCTCCAGCCCCAAATCGCTCCCCAGGTAATCAAGCCAACACCGGCTATTATGTCAAAGATAGACCACCCATCGATGCTGCGTGACACCGTGAACTCTCCGCTCAACCCGGCGACTTCTACCTCATACTGTCCATAATCCATTCCAGACAGAGTGAAGCTTACCTCCTGGCTCTGTCCTGCAGCCAGTGTCACTTCCTTGGCATCTACTGTTTCTCCATTCAACTTCAGCTCAGCAATATAAGTGCCTTCTTCCCCACCGTTATTGGCAACATTGGCAGTGATGGTAACATTCTCTCCTGTCACTGCCACGAAGATGTTTTTCCTTATCTGTGGGCTCAGCTCAATGTTCAAGGCGCTCGGCACGAAACTAGCTGGGGGAGGAGCAGGAGCAAGTTCTGCTATTATGGCGACTGTGCTGCAGTGCTTTATCAGCCCGGTTGCCTTACCAATCTCAGCTACACGACCTGTAATGGTTGGTAAACCAACCCAACTGCCCTGTTCGGTATCATAGTAGGCAACAGCCACCGAAGCAGTAGATTCCGGCAGCTCATTGGGGTCATAGTTCAACACTGCTGTGATATTCTGGTCGAAGGTAACACCGGAGCAGCAATGTGGCGTGTTGCGATTGCCGCAAGAGCTTAAAGTATAGTTGCCGGTTAAGTTATAAACTGAACCGATTATTACTGAACCATCCGGCGCCGGCGGTGATTCCTCTGCCACTCTCATCACCAGTGCTGTTGGCGCTTTGTTAGTGTCATCACAAATCACCCTGGTGCCACGTTCAATCTCCAGGAAGTTGGTGTTATTAACGTCGGATACCACAACGTCTTTGAGAATTGTGCCAGTAGCATATGCGATTTTCACCCTGGTTATCTTTCCCAGCATGTCTATGTCGAGATAGAGGCTGCCGCCACCACCACCACCACCACCGCCACCTCCACCGCCACCACCGCCAGGTGCCCTGATATGCAGGCTCACCGGAACGACCTGTGGGGTGTTGTTCGCTTCGGTGGCATTTATGGTGATGTTGGCGGAATAATCCCCTGCAGACATATTTGTTATATTCACTGATACAGTCACAGTGTTATGGTCACCGCTGGAAGTGCCATTTTCCGGCATTTCACTGAGCCAGGCAGCGTCATCGGTTAGCGTCCAGTTGATTATCCCTCCACCCGAGTTCCATATCTCCAGTATCTTATTTGCCGGGTTTGAACTACCGCGGGTAGCACTGAAGCTCAGGCTTGCCGGGCTGAAGGATATCCCCGGCGGTGGCACGCTAATATGCAGGCCCACAGGAACAACCTGTGGAGTGTTATTCGCCCCGGGGGCACTTATGTTGATGTTGGCAGTGTAGTTTCCAGCAGACATACCTGCTATATTAACGGAAACAACTACCGAAGTGTTATCGCTTGGACCTGTGGAGTTGCCGCTTGTGGGACTCTCACTGAGCCAGTCATGACCCAGATAGTCAGCATCATCGCTTAGCGTCCAGTTGAGCATCCCTTCACCCGAGTTCCATATCTCGAGCGTCTCATTTGCCGGATTTGTGCCGCCCGCAACAGCACTGAAAGTGAGGTTTGCCGGGCTGAAGGATATCCACCGCGGTGGCACACTAATATGCAGGCTCACCGGAACGACCTGTGGAGTGTTATTCGCCCCGGAGGCACTTATGTTGATGTTGGCAGTGTAGTTTCCAGCAGACATATTTGTTATATCCGCCGCTACCGTCACATTGTCATATTCACCTGTGGAGTTGCCACTTATCGGCATTTCGCTGAGCCAGGCAGCGTCATCGCTTAGCGACCAGTTGAGCATCCCTCCACCCGAGTTCCATATCTCAAGCGTCTTATTTGCTAGGTTTGAATCACCGGCAACAGCACTGAAACTCAGGTTCAACGGGCTGAAGCATATCCTCGGCCCTAACACAACCTCCACTCCAGAATCTCCCGTTATGTCTTCGAAAATATGCTCTGAAGAAGCGAGATAATATCCCAGCAAGCCGTTAAAGGTGTGAAATCCCGACTCGGCATCATCAGGCACAGTCACCTTATACACCGCGGCAAGGGGAGTACCATTGCTAAACGGCCCACTCCAGACAATCTGTGCTTTATTCCCTGTAGCTATAACAAAACTTGGTGTTGGGGTGCACCATGTTCCACTGACGGTCACATTCCAACCAGCAGGAGCAAGATCAACAACGGTGATAAGCCTGAAGTCATCATCAGGCGCAGTGAGGTTCACGGTGACATCGAACGTTTCCCCTTTATCCACCACCGCGGGCAGAACCCTGATTGGATTAGCTCCTTGCGCCAGAGCTATACCCAGAGGCATGAGGGCGACAACCATCAATGCCACTATAGTAAACAACACTACAGATGATCTCATTTCTTTAATTATACCACGAACGTCGTTCAAACGACCAGAGACATGCCTGTATCCACCCAACTACCCAACTCTAGCAGTTATGTGCAGCTTTGAGGATGTGTCCAGGCGTCGACCGACTCCATGGCCTTCCATGCAGTAAGCTGCCACTCTTCGTGCTCCGCGCCATACTCGTCCTTCGGCACGAAATTGGCTTTATTGACGCTTTCCATAGCATACGTCACGTCGCACGCCACGGGGACAAGCCCGTAGTCACCTTCGAAGTCAATGATGTATCCGTCAGCCAATAGTACCGGCGTTGTGAGGTTTATGTAGATGGGATAACTCGGATTTCTGGAGCCGGGCATGGTATCCATATCTAGAGTGTGGTAGCACCATTTTTCAGCCCGCTGCCAGTACCATCCGGTGTCATCCACAGCATTCTCATAGACTGCACTTGGTTGAGCGCTTGAACACGAGTCCTCGGGCTCGTCACCACCTTCCAGAGGTTCCTCGGATAGCGTGACCAGCACATCAGTTAGCAGGTCCGCGTTAACATCGCGAGTCTCTCCCACTATATCGCTGGGGACTGTTATCATCATCTTAAAGTCGCCCGTTACGCACGATTGGTATTCTCCCACTACGGGATCTGCGCCCAAGTGGTATCCAGCCCAGGCCAAATCACAGTCATCCAGCGGGAAGAGATTGATTCCTGGTGCGGCAGTGTTGGGGACGGTCACGTTATACACTGCGCTAAAGACAGTGTCCTTAGCATAAATCCCATGCCAGGTAATCTCCACCACATTGGTCGTCCTGTTTATAGCTCTGTCAGCCGCCGGAGTACACCACGTTTTATTAGTGTCAACCGTCCAACCAGCAGGAGCTTGGTCGACCACAGAGATGGCGTTGAAGTCAGCTGTCGGTGAAGTGAAGTTCACGTAGACAGTAAATGTGTCTCCAGGATATGTCTCGTCTGGCAGTAGATTATTACCAGGCAGATCCCTCATAACATCGATATCGGTAGGCTCCGTGACGTCCAGGATTATCGGAAGGATAAATGTGCTACCAGTTATGGTGATAAAGGCATTGTAAGTTGTTCCTTTCGCTAAACCCGTGGTATTAACAGTTACCAACACCGTATCAGACTCACTGGCATTGAGGGTACCATTGGTGATGTTCTGGCTAAGCCAGCTCATGTTCCCATTGGGGTCATAGGTTACATTTGAGGAGTCCCAGTTCAGTGTGCCACCACCACAGTTAGTTATAGTGTAAGTGGCGGTAACAATTGTATTTGGCGCAACTGTCAAGGGTAGACTTCCGGGATCGACGCAAATTTTTGGCAGATGCGCCTCAAAGTTCGCCGTTACACTCTTATCACCATCCATGGTTATATTGGTGGGATTGACGCTTCCACTCAGGTCTCCACTCCAGTTCACAAAGGTATACCCACTTGCCGCTACGGCATTAACTGTCACGTTCTCACCACAAGTCCACGTTGTCGTGTTGGGATAGCCGGATGGCGTTACTCCATTCACCGTCACATTTCCACCACCAGGGCTAACATCTACCATCAGGTCATAACCTGGCACAGAACAATTAGCAGTTACGCTCTTGTCACTATTCATGGTTATGTTGTGAGTTTGCGCCCCAGCATCCGACCAGCTATCAAATTCACAGCACACAGCACTGTCATCAGCACTGACTGTTACATCCCCGCCTTCGCCAATCCCCGTGAATGTCTCGCTTCCACCAGCTGATACTGTGCCACTCGCTGCTCCACTAACATTTATCGGACAGCAGCCATCCGAGGTCACTGTCAGATTATAGGTTACCGCACTGAAGTGCGCCGTTACACTCTTATCACCATCCATGGTTATATTGGTGGGATTGACGCTTCCACTGAGGTTTCCACTCCAGTGGTCAAACTCGTACCCACCTGCCGCTACCGCATTAACTGTTACCTCATCACCACAATTCCACGTCGTCGTGTTGGGATAGCTCGATGGTGTTGTTCCATTCACCGTCACATTTCCACCACCACCAGGGCTAACATTTACCGTCAGATTATAACTTGGCACAGAACAATAAGCAGTTACGCTCTTATTACTATCCATGGTTATCGTGTGAGTCTGCGCCCCAGCATCCGACCAGCTATCAAATCCACAGCACACAGCACTGTCATCAGCACTGACTGTTACATTCCCGCCTTCACCAATCCCTGTGAATGTCTGGCTTCCACCAGCTGATACTGTGCCGCTCGCTGCTCCACTAACATTTATCGGACAGCAGCCATCTGAAGTCACTGTCAGGTTATAGATTGGGGTGAAGTGGGCGGTAACATTCTTATCGGAAGTCATTGTTATATCGGTGGGATTGACGCTTCCACTCAGGTCTCCACTCCAGTTGACAAAGCAATACCCACCCGCAGGTACGGCAGTGAGGTTAACCAGCTCACTCTCATTAAAGGTGTAACTATGAGGATAGGAGCCTGGAGCAGCACCATTTACTTCGATATCACCCGAACCACCGAGGCTAACATCAACCGTCAGATTATAGTGTATCCCGACGTGGGTGAAGTACGCGATTACATCCTTATTGGAATCCATGGTTATATTCACCGGGGTCGCGTTCCCACTCAGAGCTCCACCCCAGTGGTCGAAGCTATAACCACTTGCCACTACAGCATTGAGGGTCACGTTGTCACCACAGACCCATGTTGTGCTGTTGGGATAGCTCGATGGTATTGCTCCGTTCACCGTGACGTTACCACCACCACTCGGGGTAACATTTACCGTCAGGGTACAGGTTATCTCACTGAATGTGGCACTAATGGTGTGATTGGCAATGACATTGGTGAATGTGTAGTTTGCCACAGCACCTTGCGATACATTATCAACCAGGACATCGGCTATGTCATAGCAAGAATCAGCAGTGATTTTGAATGCCTGGTCAGCACCACAGTCAACGCTCACATCACCCGAAGGCGAGATACTCCCATTGGTTCCCGCAGTGGCGGTGATGGTGTATGTCTTGATGGCGAATGTGGCACTAATGGTGTGATTGGCAGTGACATTGGTGAATGTGTAGTTTGCCACAGCACCTTGCGATACATTATCAACCAGGACATCGGCTATGTCATAGCAAGAATCAGCAGTGATGTCGAATGTCTGGTCAGCACCACAGTCAACGCTCACGTCACCCGAAGGCGAGATACTGCCATTGTCACCGGCGGTGGCGTTGATGGTGTAAGTCTTGATGGCGAATGTGGCACTAATGGTGTGATTGGCAGTGACATTGGTGAATGTGTAGTTTGCCACAGCACCTTGCGATACATTATCAACCAGGACATCGGCTATGTCATAGCAAGAATCAGCAGTGATGT
>Ga0307428_1000093_pt1 | contig 79347 bp, 82 predicted proteins | sample SalMarWE160240MG_FD_202161 | JGI IMG/M metagenome (GOLD analysis project Ga0307428, IMG submission 202161) | Salt marsh sediment microbial communities from the Plum Island Ecosystem LTER, Massachusetts, United States - WE1603-240 | ecosystem: Environmental > Aquatic > Marine > Intertidal zone >...
TAATAATCGAGAGCAACGAACCCAACGGGCCGTTTGGCGCTAAAGAGGTCGGCGAAGGTTGTATCCTGCCGGTCGTTCCAGCTATTATCAATGCCGTTCGAGACGCCTGCGGTGTCGTCATTATGGAGCTCCCCATTTCATCGGAACGGATATTAAAGGCATTAAAAGCGAAGGAGGCTTCCGGGGAGGCTCTCTATATTTACAAACCGCCGGCAAGTGCCGACAGAATTATCGACCAAGCCGCGAAACTGAGCGCAGGTGCTGCAACACGGTAGCATCAGCCAGCAGCAACTTGCTATAGAGCTTGTGTCTTATGTCCTTCCTGAGCATCTCGTTGCCATTTGGTTCAGGTTGCTCATTCTAACCACCAACCTTGGCCTCTTTTTCAAAGATCTCAGCCAAGGTTTCGTAGCCCTTGTTTCCAAATGCTGTGACTTGCAACATAATTAATTCCCCGTAGGAAAGGCCTTTTGTCTTTAACCAGTCCTTATGCTTGCTATCATTTTGTCCTAAAAAGTGCCGAGCTAAATCCATAGAATCAGGTGAAATCTTGCGACAAACTGGACAATGATAAGCCATCGCTAGCCTCCTTATTTTATTCTCTTACCTGCCCTAAGTTGCTTTATTCTTCTTTAGAGCCTTTAAAGCCTTAAAAACTCTCTCCGCAGTTAAGGGATTGCTATTAATTTCTACGCCTACTGCATGATAAACGGCATTCGCTATTGCAGCGGCTGTAGGAGTGGTAAGTCCCTCCCCTGCTTCTTTGGCTCCAAATGGCCCTTCAGGTTCATGGGTATGGACTTCTAATGTCGTGATATGCGGCATGTCACGGTATCTAAGGATCTTATAATATGCAAGAGAAGCATTAAGTACTAAGCCATCCTCACTAAGTAGTTCTTCAGTTAGACCACATCCCGCTGCCATAGCGGTCGCTCCTTCTACTTGACCTCGAACTGCTGGAGGATTTATTACCTGACCACAATCGTGGGCTGTAACTATATCCAATAATTTCACTCGGCCTGTTTTTATATCAACTTCCACCTTTACCGCTTGGGCGCCAAAAGTAAAGGCGGGTGAAACCATGCCTTTACCATGAGGAGTATAGTGCCCTGTGCCTATAAGAGGCTCCCCATCATTATACTTTATAGCATCCTTTACAATATCATAATAGGAGTAACCCCTTTCTGGCCGCAATGCAAGGTATATTCGTCCACCTTTAGCCTCTAGGTCGTAAACAATGTTTTCACCTAACTTAATTCGGGCAACATCCATAAGTTTCCGTTTAATCTCAGCCGCAGCTGCTTTGACTGCATTACCTGACATTAAGGTCTGCCTGCTGCCCCAGGCGCCAAGGTCGACAGGTGTAATCCCAGTATCAGCAACATGCAGTCTTATATCCTTAAGGCTTATACCTAGCTCCTCAGCACAGATCATGGCTAAAACAGTGTTGGAGCCTTGTCCGATATCCGATGCCTGGGTAAAAAGGTCAACTGTGCCGTCAACACTTACTCTTACCATAGCTCCTGAGAAAGCATAGGGAGTATTAATCCAATTAAATATACCGCCAGACATGAAGCCGTAACAAACCATGCCTACGCCTTGATATTTAGGCAACTCGCCCCATTCCTTAACTTTCTGCTCAACTTTATCAATGCAGTCGTGAAGGCCACAGCTCTCTATTGTAGCTTGACCTGGTACTACATAATGTGGTGTCATGCCATTTTTTCGCCGAATCTCTATCGGGTCAATTCCAATATCATGAGCCAACCTGTCTATCTGGGTTTCGCTAATAAATACTGCTTGAGGACCTCCAAATCCTCGCATTGCTGATGATGGATTGTTATTGGTATAAACCCGACAGCCATCGAATCTATAATTGGGTATCTTATAAGGGAAGCTCGAGTAGATTCCCACAAGGTAAAGGGCAGTGCTACCCAGAGCGGTATAAGCACCTCCATCAGCAATAACCTTGACTTCTTTAGCAACTATGGTGCCATCCTTTTTGGCTCCAATTTTTGTAGCTATATGCATAGGTGTTCGACGACGCGTAACTGCAAACTCTTCTTCCCTGTTAAGAACTATTTTTACCGGCTTACCTGTCTTTATGGAGAGGAGAGCAGCACAAATCTGTTCTGTATATGTTGAGATTTTACCTCCAAATGCTCCCCCGACATGTGGCTTTATTACCCTTATGTCACCCTCTCTCATCTTTAACGCATCGGCTAAGCCCAACTGAACATAATATGGAGATTGGGTAGATGTCCATACGGTGAGCCTACCAGTAGATTTATCAAAGCTAGCCAAAGCATCATGTACCTCCAGAGGGGCATGGGATTGTGACGAAAGTTCATATTGGTCCTCACGAACATAATCGGCAATCTTAATGGCTTCATCGACATCGCCCCATTCAATGTGGCGAGTTACGTTTATATTATTTTCAACACCGTCGTGAATCTGAGGAGCGTCGTCCTTTGCAGCTTCCATAGGATTAAATACCGCAGGTAGTAGCTCATACTTTACTTTGATTAGCTCTAAGGCCCTCTTGGCGATGTCTTCACGGGTAGCAGCTACTGCTGCTACTGCGTCTCCTATGAAACGAACTTTAGTCGTGGCAAGAGCTTCCTCATCCATAAGCTCGGGAAAACGTCGCCAAGGGCCATATTTTCCGCCGGGTGTATCCTTCCCTGCGATGACTGCTTTTACTCCTGGTAGCCTCTCTGCTTCGCTAGTGTCAATACTAATAATCCTGGCATGTGGATGTGGACTTCTTAAAAGTTTGCCGTAAAGCATACCAGGTAAAGTCATATCAAAGGTATATTCCGCTTCACCTGTAACCTTTGCTACCCCATCTATATTTCTTGTTGCTTTGCCTACAACGGAATATTCCTTCATCTTCTTGCCTCCTGTAATCTTTTAGCGGCGTCTAATATGGCTTCAGTGATCATGTTATAGCCGGTACAACGACAAATATGCCCATTCATCGCGGTTTTAACTTCTTCCTCAGTTGGATTGGGATTCTCATCCAGTAATGCCTTAGCTGCTATAATTTGTCCTGGAGTACAAAATCCACATTGTAAAGCCCAATGATCGAGAAAAGCTTCTTGAATTGGATGCAAATTGGGACCATCCGCTAGACCCTCAATGGTTAAGATCTCACCTCCATTTGCCTGAAGTGCCAATATGGAGCAAGAGTGAACTGGCTTTCCATTTAGAAGGACTGTACAAGCACCACAGGACCCAGAATCACAACCTCTCTTGGCTCCCTTTAGCCCTAACTGATCTCTTAAAACATCTATCAGCAAAGTTTTTGGCTCCACTAACACTTCGTAATGCTCCCCATTTACTGTCAATTCCAACAGTTTTTTCATAATTTACCCCCTATCTGATAAAATTAAGCCCTCTTAGCTCTCTCCAAAGCCTCCTCACCCGCTCGCTTTACCAAGACTTTCATTAGCTCTCTTCTATATTGATCAGAAACTTCCTTTGATAGAATTCTTACTAACTTCTTCCTATATCCTTTTGATGCTTGCTCAGTTAACGTACCAGCCTCCTCTGAAGCTACCTGCCCCGCCTCAACCAGCAAATTAGCGTTGATTTCTTTTCCCTTCAGTACCTCTTCCGACTTCTTAGCCCTCATAGCCGTAGGAGCCATACTAAGAGCTATTTTAATATCATCACAGATATTCTTCTCATGGTTAAGAGTAATCGATACCGCGGCAGCTGTAAGAGCACAGTCTTCTTCCAGCTGACTAAACTTCTTATAAGAAACCCCATTACGAGGTGGTGAATTTGGCACTTGAATCTCAACAAGCAGTTCATCAGGGCGCAAGTCTATCTCAAAAGGGGCCAAATTGAAACTTTCTATACTCGTAATCCTCTCCCCTCTCAGGCTGGCTATCTTTATCCCCCCATTTAAGACAATTAATAGCGGAGCCGGGTCTCCGCATGGACGACCTATACAGAGGCTGCCGCCTATGGTTCCCCAATTTCGCAGTTCAACTGAACCTAAATTTTGCTCTATTTCGGATAAGATACTAAATCTATTTTTGACAAGGGGTGATTTCTCCAGAGTTCGATGCGTTGTTAAAGCACCTATTCTTAAACCCTCTTTATCATCAAAGTTAATGTAATCTAGATCAGATATACCCTTAATATCAATAACGTACTCAGGAGCAATCAAGTCTTGCCTCATCAAGAGGAGTAAATCCTGCCCGCCAGCGAGTATCCTACATTTATCCCCATACTGGGAAAGTAAAGAGAGGGCATCCTCCACCCTCTTAGGGACAAAATATTCAAAATTCTGGGTAATATTTTTCATTTCCAGCCTCCAATTGTATTTATAATAACTAGAAGTTCTGTCTTGAGCCAAATTTCTGGGTTTTGCCGGTCCTTAAGTGGTGTCATCAACCGTCATACCTCCGTGACCAATTTATTCAATACCAACATATTCACAATCCAACGCTGAGGAATCAATATTGCAAAAGTGCCGATACTAGCATTAAGCGCTAATCCCAAGCTACCAGTCTCGCATTATAACATGGATAACGAAATTTGTGACTCAAATGTACTCGTTCATATGATTAGTGACACCTGCTCCTTAAAGCAGCTGCAGTGTGAGAGCTGGCTTGAGATAGCCGAAAGAGTGATTGGGCAGCCCAGCCTGAATAGTAATATTGTGCCCTAATGGGTACGGAGAGATGTGTAGGAAATGGCCTGTCCGGAAAACTTGACACGGTCGACTTTTTCAGAGATGTTACCCATGTATCTCAGCCTCCGCATAATTCGATTTGACACGTACCTAACAAATCGTGTTGGGGTGAATTAAGTGGAAGCCACAACTGACAATGAGGTTGTGTCCAGTCATGGCGCTGGAATCATCTGAAGCTAGAAACACAACACAAGCCGCTATTTCAGATGGTTTGGCTATTTTCTTCAGTTCCTTCGTACCTGCCCCCAAGCACAATGAGGAAATGGAATATAGGTCTATCTACCCTCCTGATAATCAACGGGCAGTGCTTCATTCCCTTTGGGATGAAGACCAGACAGCTTTTGGTGAGTATATGCTTTTCATCTTCCAACCATAATTCGACTTCTCCACACAAATCCTTGGGGTCTTCCCGATTAGTTCCCAAAAATGCTAGGACTTCGTCAAAAGGGTGTGTATGAGCTCCAACTATGGACTGTTCAGACCCTTTCCAGTACCAGATACACTCTATGTGGAAGGCCCCTTTTATGACCTCATCATCCAAATATAGCAAGCGAGTGTGGTCACCAGCGGCTATCTCTGCAGCGTCGCGCCTGTACGAAGGAAGATTCAAGTCAGATTTTGCTCCGGTGATAATGTATTTCCCGTATTTCGTTTCCGTCATTTTCTGTAATTCCCCCTTTCTAACTTTTATGACAACTCAGCGTATGTCTAGCCAATAATTATACCATCCAGGGGTCACTTCGGCACATGGTGTACATCATTACTATCACGCCAGTACTTGATGTCTCATCTGTCTGTCACTGTGAGGCCTTTGTCTCTTGTCGTTCTGACATTCCAGTTAGTTTTTATTCGGTCAGTTTCAAGACTCCTGCCCCACGTATTTTCCCTTCCTTGAGCAGAATTAAGGCTTTGCTGGCCTCTTCCAATTTAAACTCTTGGGTTTCAGGGACGATGGGAATTTCGGCAGCCAGGGGCAGAAATTCTTGAGCATCCCTTCTGGTTACATTAGCCACACTTTTCACTTCCTTCTCATACCATAGGTGCTCGGTGTAGTCTAATTCCGGAATAGGTGTTGTCTTGCGAATGGCATTTATGACCAACCTCCCCCCTTTTTCCAGATTCCTTAAAGCTTCACGTATCGGCTCTCCCACAGGAGTAAAGTCGATGGCGCAGTTGAGCTTTTCCGGGGGAGTATCGCCCGTCGCTCCAATCCAGTCCGCTCCCAATTTCCTGGCTAAATCCTGGTGCTCTTTCTGGTGAGGTCGGGTAAAGACAAAAACCTTGCCGTCGGGGTATTTATATTTGGCAACCTGGATAATGATATGGGCAGAGGCTCCAAAACCATAGAGCCCAAGTACTCTGCCATCTTCCATCCCTGAGAGCCTTAAAGCTCGATAGCCAACCACCCCGGCACATAAAAGCGGAGCGGCTTTTATGTCGGCAAATCTTTTGGGAATGGGATAGGCAAAATCTTCTGATACTACGGTATATTGGGCATAGCCTCCGGGGGCATCTTTACCTGTCCATTTTGCCGTGTCACAAAGATTTTCCTCACCTTTAAGACAGAAGGAACAGCGACCACAAGCCCAATTAATCCAGGCAATTCCCACTCTATCGCCTTTCTTGAATTTACTTGCCCCCGGCCCCAAGCCTTCCACGTTACCGACAATTTCATGGCCCAAAATCATGGGGAATATTGAGGGAGAAGCCCGGCCCTCAATTTCGTCAAGCTCGGTGTGGCAGACTCCGCAGGCAGAGACCCTGACCAAAATTTGGCCTCGTCCGGGGACAGGCTCAGGCAAATCTACCAGCTTTAGAGGCTTTTCCTCGACTGAGGAGATTTTCTCAAGCACCATCGCTTTCATTGTTCCACCTTACTTCTCCAAGATAAGTCTCTCTGGTTCATAACTCCCCTTGCCCCTCTTACCTTAAGAGGGGCAAGCTCTTTATCTTAGAAAAGGGGGATTTTGGAAAAACCTTCCTGTTACCCACAATGCGCGCTAAACAGTCCTGATACTCCTTCATATCATGAAGATGCTTTCATAAAGATTTTCCGAAATTTCGGCGAAGTTATCTCTATAAAGCTTCATCGTTTCGGGGAGATAATCCAGTATGTCCTGTGCCGTTATCCCGTCCTCACCTTTATCTACGGCCGCAACATCGCCGGAAAATCCGTGGATAAATACACCCATCCTCACCGCACCCTCAAGGGCTAACCCCAGACCATACATTGCCGCAATAGTTCCCGTTAGGGTATCACCGCTCCCTGCTGTGGCCATGCCCTGGTTGCCGCTTATGCTGATGAAAACAGTTTCGTCGGGATAGCCTATGAGGGAATGGGCTCCCTTTAAGATAATTATGGCATTGAGTTCCCTTGCCGTGCGTTGCAGAATATCTATTTTGTTTTTATTTATTTCGCTTATCTCCATTTTGGTAATTCGGGACATCTCGCCCAGGTGAGGCGTAAGTATCGTTGGTGCTTCCCTCTGTTTTATTTTCCCCAGGTCTTCAGCAATGGCAGTAATACCATCGCCATCTATAAGCAGAGGCTTGTCGATTCTGGGGGTTAGCTCCCGCACCAGCTCTTGTGTCTCCTTGGCTAAAGAAAGACCGGGACCCAGGACTACTATATCCACCGTTTGGGCAAATTCTAAGAGCTCTTCCTTGTTTTCCAGTGCTATGCTTCCTGAAGACGTCTCTTTTTGCGGGACGAAGACGATTTCGCTTCCTTTGCTGGCTATGAATGGCGAAATGGATTTGGGTGTTGCCAGGTAGGAAAGCCCTCCTCCGGCTTTGAGGAAAGATAGGGCGGAGAAGTATGGCGCACCGAGGTAACTTGAAGACCCGGCGATAAACAGAGCCTTTCCATAGCTGCCCTTGTGGGTATCTCTTGGTCTTTTCGGAAGCTCTATGGGATTATTGAATGCTAACTTTATAGAATCGGAATTATAAAGGGCAGGTGGGAAAGATATGTGCGAAACATACAACTTTCCGCAGTGCTCATACCCCGGCAAAAGCATATTTCCTATCTTGGGAAGACCAAATGTCACAGTATAATCTGCCTCTACCGCCTCACCCATCACCTCCCCGGTATCGCCATTTATGCCTGAAGGAATGTCAACGCTGAATACTGTCATCTGGCTCTCATTAATCAATTGAATCACATCTTTGTATATCCCGCTGACCTTTCGGACAAGACCTGTGCCAAATATGGCATCCACGATGGCATCGGAATCAAGGAGCCCAGCTATTACGGAGTCGATTGAGCCAACCTTGGAGATTTCTATTGGCATTCTGGATACAATTTCAAAGTTCCTCTTTGCCGCCCCTCTAAATTTGGCTTCATCGTCTAGAAGAAAGACCTTTACTTCCCCACCATTGGAGTGAATCTTCCTGGCTACAACCAGCCCGTCTCCACCATTATTACCACCGCCACAAAAGACAACGAATTTGTTGTTCTTTATTCCGAATTCCTGCAACATCACGAAGTACACTGCCTGCCCGGCGTTCTCCATCAAAAGGTCTTGTGAGATGCCAAATTCATCCGTGGCACGCCTGTCCAGGTCTTTCATTTCTTCCACTTTAGCTACTTTCATTGTCACCCCCCTTGCTTTCTGGGACACCATATTCATATCTTAAGTAACTTATAGTCTTCGTATCTGAAAAATATCTGCTGCCTCCGGTTTCCCCTCTATGTTATATGAAGAGGATATCCTGCTGCTATTACTAGTGCAATCTTTGCCATACACGGATAATATGATTTTTACAACCTAAGGTCAAGAAACAGGTATAATGTCCCCACAATTTACCAGAATTTAGAATTTTAAATCAGGCCCTTGGCGAAATCCTCTGCTTGTTTTAAGTCTTTTGCATCGGGTCTGCCCTTGTTTATTCCTCTAACAATCATGGCTGCCTGGGATGTATCATATCCCCTACAGGAAAATTCGCCGATAATATCGAATCCTTTCCGTTGCAGTTTTTCTTTTAGCGGTTTATCGAAATTATGGATAAACCGTATTTTTCTTAGTCCGCTTGTCGAAAAAATGAATGCCTTTTTGTTTTGTATTAAGGGCAGCTTATCGACAAAATCTAAAAGGTTCTTATGATGTTTGCCAAAATAAATACCTGAGCCAAAACCGATTAAGTCGTACTGTTCAAGCATACTCGCATCCACCTGCTTCACCTGTAACAAGCTGGCATCGAGAATATTTGCCATTACATTAGCAACCTTTTCAGTGTTGCCATGATGTACAGAGATATAGACTATTAGAGCTTTCATTTATTGAGTTTTATTTGGATTCGGGTTACATGAGTGCCTCCTGTACCGCTCTTCAGAGGTGCAGGCATGAAAATAGCAGCTTCTTTGAATGCAGAGTCTTATATGATTCAGCAGTCCGCGATTGGATTATCGGCTCAAGGCACTCGACACAGCAAGTAGAGATGTAGTATCCAGCTTAAATCCCGGTCCCATGCTGGTAGACAGGAATGCGCTTCTGATATATTGACCTTTAGCCCCACCGGGCTTTGCTTTGACAATAGCTTCGACCGCCGCTGCCAGGTTCTCCAAGAGCTTGTCCTTATCAAAACTGATTTTGCCAATGGGCAGATGGATAATAGCTGTTCTATCCAAACGAAATTCAGTCCTGCCTTTGCGAGCCTCACTCACAACTCGAGCTAGGTCCTGAGGTGGTACTACAGTGCCAGATTTGGGATTGGGCATCAAACCTCGCCGCCCTAAAATCCGACCGAGCTTGGCGACTTTAGGCATCATATCAGGGGTAGCAATAGATATATCGAACTCAAGCCAGCCACCTTCAATTTGTTTAATAAGCTCGTCCGCTCCAGCATAATCAACACCTGCTTCCTCCGCTAACTTTACCCCCTCACCCTGGGTAAAGACGAGCACTCGTGTCTTCTTCCCCAGTCCATGCGGCAGTAGAATTACACCACGCACCTGCTGGTCAGCACTGCGGGGATTGACTCCCATCTTCAAATGGAGCTCAACGGTCTCATCAAATTTGGCATAGGAAGCCTTCTTGGCTAACTCAATTGCTTCTTCCGGGGGGTAGGTCTTCGCTTCATCTACAAGTTTGCTGGCTTCCTGGTGTTTTTTACCATGTTTTGTCATTTACTTATACCTTAAAAATCCTGCGAACTTTTAAGAACTTAAATTTATTCTACCTCGACCCCCATGCTCCGAGCCGTGCCGGCAACAATGCTTGCAGCCTTCTCAATATCAGTCGTATTGAGATCCTTCATCTTATTTCGCGCGATCTCGTAAACTGTATCTTTGCTTATCTTGCCTATTTTCTCGCTTACGGGATTACCGCTACCCTTTTCCACTCCTAAAGCGCGCCGTAATAGATCAGAAACAGGTGGCATCTTGGTCACAAAGCTAAAGGAGCGGTCCTCATATACAGTTATCTCAGCAGGAATGATGTAACCTTCTTGGGAAGCAGTTCGCTCATTATAGTCCTTACAAAAAGCCATGATATTAATACCATGCTGACCTAAAGCAGGCCCCACAGGTGGTGCCGGAGTAGCTTTACCCGCAGGTATCTGCAACTTAATGATAGCTTTAACCTTCTTTGCCATCAGTGATTCTCTCTTTCATTGCGTTCTGGGTTCATACTCAGGGTAAGTTATATCCTTTCCACCCCTAAGAGGTCTATTTCCACGGGTGTTTCCCGGCCGAAGAGCGATAGTAAAACTATTGCCTTACCTTTGCTCAAGTTAACTTGCTCCACTTTGCCGATGAAGTCAATAAAAGGTCCACTCGTTACACGTATACTATCTCCTTCCTTGAAAGTCATCTTAACATCGGTAGGAGCTTCGTCCATGCGTTGCAGAATGGCGTTTGCCTCTTGCGTAGGTAAAGGAACGGGTTTGGTACCAGCGCTCACGAAGCCAGCGACACCAGGAGTGTTGCGTACGATATCCCAGCTATGCTCGTCTAATTTCATATTTACCATGATATAGCCCGGGAAAGCCTTTTTACTTATCGTACGACGCTTTCCAGCTTTGATTTCAATCTCTTTTGCTGTAGGTATCACCACATCAAATATCTTGTCACCTACATCCATATATTTGATACGTTGTTCTAAATTCCTTCTGGCCTGCTCCTCGTGACCTGAAGAGACATATAATAAGTACCACTCTCCATCAATCATTGACTACTAACCACCCAGAAGCAAAAATAGTCTTGTAAAGCCCAAATCTAAAACACCTAAAATGCCCCCCACAATAGCACACACAATAAGAACTAAAATACTCAACCTTAAGGTTTCCTGCCTTGTTGGCCAGTGTGCTTTTCGCAGTTCAGCTACTACCTCGGTAAAGAAACTGAACCTTGATTTTTTAACCGGAGCGGGCTTAGTACTCGCTTTTTTAACGTAATTTGTCATAAGTTACTTTGTTTCTCGATGAATAGTGTGGCTACGACAATGAGGACAATACTTACGCAGTTCCAGCCGTTGCGGATCGTTCTTCTTGTTCTTCGCCGTAGTATATGTTCTCCGCTGACATTGACTGCAAGCCAGGTGGATAATTATGCGTAAACCGCCTTTTTTCTTAGCCACATCTATCTAGAGGTTCGCAAAAATTTAGTGAACCACGCTTATGCTATTACCTTGCTAATCACGCCAGCACCGACTGTCCTGCCACCCTCCCTGATAGCAAAGCGTAATCCCTCTTCCATAGCTACAGGGTAAATGGTCTTAATCTTCATATGAGTCAACTCGTCACCGGGCATGGCCATCTCCACACCCTCAGGAAGAGTTATTTCGCCCGTAACGTCCAGAGTTCTGATATAAAACTGGGGCTTATAACCATTGAAGAAAGGTGTGTGCCTGCCGCCTTCCTCCTTGGTCAAAATATATACTTCAACCTCAGCTTCGGTATGGGGCTTGACCGTGCCTGGCGCTGCCAGAACCTGACCCCGCTCTATTTCATCTCGATCTATGCCTCGCAATAGCAGTCCAACAGCATCGCCGGGTTCTGCCTCGTTCATGGTCTTATGGAACATCTCTAAGCTAACCACCACTATCTTCTTCGTCTCTTTTAATCCTACTATCTCTACTTCGTTACCGGCTTTGATCACCCCTCGTTCTATCCTGCCTGTGGGCACAGTCCCCCGCCCTTTGATACTGAACACATCTTCTACTGGCATCAGGAAAGGTTTATCCCTTTCCCTCTGTGGTAGCGGAATATAATCATCTATAGCATCCACCAATTTCCATATTGGTCCGCACCATTGGCATTCTCTTTTTCCACAGCCACATTCCAGAGACTTAAGAGCACTTAGTCGCACAACGGGGACTTCATCACCAGGGAAGTTATACTTTTTAAGCAGGTCTCTAACCTCCATCTCTACCAAATCTAACAACTCCGGGTCATCTACCAGATCTACCTTATTGAGAGCAACAATTATGCGGGGAACTGCCACCTGCCGGGCTAGAAGGATGTGTTCTCTGGTTTGTGGCATAGGACCATCATCGGCAGCGACCACCAAAACAGCTCCATCCATCTGAGCAGCTCCAGTTATCATGTTCTTGATATAGTCAGCGTGCCCGGGACAGTCAACATGGCAATAATGGCGCTTCTCAGTCTCATACTCGATATGGGAAATGGCAATCGTTAGACCACGAGCTTTTTCTTCAGGAGCATTATCGATAGAATCAAAGGCTCGGAATTGTGTAGTGCCTGCCTTAGATAATACCTGGGTCATGGCTGCAGTTAGTGTGGTTTTCCCATGGTCAACATGTCCTATGGTGCCCACATTGATATGTGGTTTAGCACGCTCATAAAGTTTCTTAGCCATTTTAACCTCCTTTTATCTCAAAGCCCACAACCAGATTCGAACTGGTGACCCCGTTCTTACCAACAACGGGGTATGACTTCATCGGTTCAACTTGCCCGACATTGTAAACCATTTCACTTAATTTTACCACCCCATCCTTTTTACAATGAAAGCCGAGAGGGAGATTCGAACTCCCGACCTTCTGCTTACCATGCAACTGCTCTACCACTGAGCTATCTCGGCATATATCTATTTCTTACTTTCTTTCCTCAATAACCTTCGTTTCATCCTTATCAACACTACAAATATACCAGCTACACCAAGAATAGTTACGAAAACTATTCCCGGTACATCCACACCAGCTGGGTTAGTAGCCAATCTCCAATATACCTGAACCAGAAACCCAGCAAATATCAGCAAAACTCCACAATAATTTCTCCTATTAAGACTATCCTCATGACCTTCCAGTAACTTAAAACCGCCAATAATTACAAGCGCTGTCCAAATTATGTCAGGGTATGGCAACATATCACTTTCCTCCTTTTACTTTCCAATATAACTCCCTAACAGCCTAGCACACATACTGAAATAAAGTAAAGACACACGTCGCTGGTTCTGCTCAACTTGAGTTGACACCATTATTCATAAATCATATAGTATATTATTGAAATGGGATTTACAGACTTTTTTCTTATAAAAAACATCAATTTCATCTTTAGTGGGGATGCATCTAAACTGCGAAATGAATATGGCAATCTTCTTGCATCTGTAGCAGAGATGAATAAATTTTTGGGGAAGATGATAATGATGCTCCACAAACGTGATTCGCTTACTGACGAAGAATTGGCCGAATTGATTAACCATTATACGCAATTAGCACTTCCAAACTTAACTTTAGCACTTACCTTAGCACGGAAGAACAATAATCCCCTTACACCAGAAGAGGCTAATAAACTACAATTTTTCATAGATAAAGCTAACCGAGGCAATTCTTTTCTCCTTTCCGAAATAAATGAATACCAACAACTTGTCGACAAAGCCAGAAGAGAACAGAGCGGAGAAATAAACCCTTGGCCTCTAATCGCTCTCGCTGCCTTCTTACTTGGTTTGATAATCGCTTCCCGCCAATAGAATTAAGAACAGCACCACTCCTCTTAAACTCTTGACTTCTTAATAAAACAATTCTATGCTATAACTATCAAACATGAAAGGAGTAAATCTATGCCAGTTCAAGTAAAAATTTTCCACGATTCTGGTGGCTCCATGGACCAATTCCAAAAAACTATAAATGACTGGCTCGCGGAACTCTCCAATCTCAAAATCCACCACATCACACAATCCCAAGTCCGCTACGGAGACCTATCAGGTCCAATGCCCATAACCATCTGCATCTGGTACTCCGAACAAAAATACGAATAACATCCATAACACATTTATTACCCAAAGAGGTCAATGGCCCGGTCCTTAAAACCGAGCCACCAGCAAAACTCAGAAAGAAGGAATAGGAACACATCCTACCTAACCCTTATAACCCTCCGACTCCGCAGACTTCTTACTGGCCGAGCTACGCACAAACAATCACCAAGCGCTTACAAGGGTCTTTCCTGATAACAGGAAAGGACAAGCCTTTCCTGCCTTTCAATTATCCTGATGAGAGTAAAGTCAAGGGTAAAATGAACTCGCTTCGCTCGCCCTTTGACTTTATGAGGGATGAATCATCAAAGAGTAGCTGGCGAGACGATACCGCCTCCGCCAGCTTTACTTAGTCAGCTAAATTTTGCCTTACCACGGCCGGGGTAGAAATAATCAGCTCTATCACGAGCCTTACTTTCAGACCAACCAGCAGCACAACAAGAGTCATAGACACGCCACCACTTCCGCTCACAGCCATAGCACCTATCATACTCATCCTTTACATTTATAACCTTGCAGCTTGGACAAATATGATAACCTTCCTTAGCCTTTACCGCTTCCAATATACACCTCCATAGCTATATCATTCGCACCGAGTACCGTGTCATACTCACCGACCAGCGGGGGAAACCACATAGCAGCCAACCCTAATCTAGTGGACTTTAAATAGCACCACTCAGGAACACGCTTTTCTTCAGCCACAAGATAATAATCACGAGACATCGAGTAGAGCCGAGTCCTATTCATCCAGATTTCAGCCAAAGCTTCATCATTCCAACTTTCTAACTTCGACACATACTTACAAACATAACCAGCAGGACTAAACGAGTCACGATAACGCCAGTCAACACCTTCAGCAGCATAATGCCAGTATCTACGCAACACATCACGAGGAGCCAACCAACGCAGCCGGGGGAAGGCATAGTGAAGATGAGGATAGCCGGTCCCTGGCTGCACCTCTAATACCTTAATACCACGAACACGAGGCATACCATTGCGAATACGCCAACGATTAACATTATCAAGCCATCTACGACCAAGTGAGCCCACATCATGCCAAGCGTCAGCCTTGCTAATTAATTTCGGGTCAAATGTAAGAGTAACCATCAAACCGTTGCATGAATAGAACCCACCCATGCGCTTAAAAATTCGTGCCTTTATGCGCCTACGGCCCTCAGGAAAGTACCTAGAGCTATCAGCTTGCCTAATTACCTTAACAACCGATTTATCATCGCTGTTTTGAACTATTACGACCTTGTCAGCTAAATAATCCCGATACTCCCGAAATGCCGATACCTTCCTTTCCGATACTCCACCTTCCAATACCGCAAAATTAGCTTTGCCGACATTAACCGATAGTAAGTCGAGTCCAGTGGATATAGAGGGAATCTTAAACTGCCGGGATATAATCTTACAGCCAAGACGGAGAGCCTCGGCAATCAACGCAGACTCCACATATTCCACACTCTTATTTTTTCTACTCATTAAACGTTTCCTACTAAACTAACGAGGCTTCTACCCTTACCCGCGGGAGGTATCGCAGGTTCGCCTTGTATGCCTTGCGAACAACTTAATGGTAGTGAAAGCAAAACTACCAGAAGCAGTACTGACCTACCGCTTACTGCAAATGATGAAACTCTCAGAAGGGAGAAGCCTCAAAGAGAAACCTCATGCCTCACCATATCGCAGTCCAACAACATAAAAATAAAAAAAGGAGCACTTTGCAGCGCTCCTCACGGAAATCCCGACCAGTTTTTCAGCCTCACGGCCTAGCTCAGCTAATAACTACAAGCAACTAGCCAAGCTGTCGGTACTCGTTTCACCGATTACCTGTAATCGCTCAATCATTCGGCTTTTAAAGAACTACAAACATTCTACACCAACAGCACTATCTGTCAATGACCCTTCTGACCAAAAAGGTAAGAATGGGTGAACTTTAAATATACTTTCGTCAACTTTCGCTTGCTCTTTTTTAGCGTAGATAACCAGCATGCCAAGCTCACCTTTAGCCGAGGCATCAGACCACCTCATGAACCTTATAATATTCAATAGACTTACTTCCCGAAGGACTAACTCAGTAACCAAACTACGCCTTATAGCGTGCCAACCATAACCATCATCCAAATCCAACTTTACCTTATTAATAATATGCTGAAATATCCTTGTCAGCCAGCGTTCATCTTTAGTACCACGGTAGTTAGCCATATAAGCTTTAATTTTGGCTGGCATGAGATGAGTAGTTACAACTCCACCTTTCAATGTATCTACCTTCACATGGCCATCGTCAACGACCAGAGCACCAACCTCACCACGCCTCAAGCCATACGTAGTCGCAGCAGCAAGAAACGCTAACTCACGCTCGCTGCAAGATTCTCTAGCCCTAGTAATAAGCTCGCCAACCTGCTCACAACTAAGAATAGGACGACTAATATCACTGGCTCGCACTCGAGGCATTGACAGCCGGGGAAACACACCATCACCATTCCAGTTCTGTATCTGGCACAATAGCTTAATAGGTCTTAGCTTGGTATTAATTGAATTTTGACTCAGGCCATCTTCCCGAAGTCGAGTCAGAAACTTAATGACATCAGTCCGGTCATAGCTGCCCTTAACACCACAACAGGCTTCGAACCTCCGGACATCACAGCGCCAGTATTTAGCAGTTGTTACGCTCTTACCTCTGGCTATTAAGTCCTCATAAACCCTATCGCTATTCGTTCCCACCTTGGCACGTTCCAGACAGAATGCCACCTGCTACTTTACTAGCTAAATGGCTCATTCTTACCAAGAACATGCTCTACCTGCTGAGCTATGTGGGTCTCCTGTACTTTATGGTGGAGGGGGTAGGATTCGAACCTACGCAGCCCTTACGGGCGGCAGATTTACAGTCTGCTCCGATTAACCACTCCGGCACCCCTCCCTGATGTAAGCTTATCATGAAGTGTATGGAAAACCTAGCCCGAGGGGGGATTCGAACCCACCAACCTACCGATTACAAGTCGGTTGCGCTACCATTGTGCTACTCGGGCAAACTCTAGCTACAATTTTGGCTCAATAGTATAGATAAGGGTAAATCCTCTGTCAACTAAGAGACCACTGGAGGCAATCTCTTCTTGCATTATCCAAATCAGTCATGCTACATTATACTAGTTTTATTGATTAACATCATCTGGATTTGTAAGCATGGTAAATAATGCCTTATTAAAACAATTACTGGAAGCAGGTGCTCACTTTGGGCATCACACCAGTTACTGGCATCCCAAGGCAAAGAAATACATTTTTACCCAGCGCAATGGTATTCACATCATCGATTTGGAGCAGACAGTTACCATGTTGAAAAAGGCCTGTACCTTCGCCCAGGATTTGGCAGCTCGAGGGCAAAGCATTCTTCTTGTCGGCACTAAAAAACAGGCTCAGCAGACCATAGAAGAAGAGTCTGTGAGGTGCGGTATGAGCTATGTTAATCAAAGATGGCTGGGTGGTATGTTAACTAACTTCGCCGTCATACAAGCCCGCATCGACCACCTGGTTCGTTTAGAGAATAAAAGAGATAAAGGTGAGCTTGACCTCTTGCCTAAAAAAGAACGGGTGAAGATAGAAAAGGAAATTTACCACCTAAATACTCAAATGGGGGGTTTTAAGGAAATGACTACCCTTCCCGGAGCTCTCTTCGTTACTGACCCTCTTAAAGATAAGATTGCTTTTACTGAAGCTAAGAAATTAGGCATACCCGTGATTGCTATCGTGGATACTAATTGTAATCCTGACGGCATTGATTATCCTATTCCCGCCAATGATGATGCTGTTAAGACGATTAGATTAATTTGTAGCAAAATAGCTGATGCCATAATGGAAGGTAAAACTGAAGCGTTTTCCGGAGAGGCGGGAGTTGCTAAATTAGTTGCCGAAGAAGGGCGCGAAGAAGCCATTGAAATTCTAGGGTCTTATACCTTTGAGCCAGAGGAGCCGAGTCAACCAGAGGGACCAGAGGAGCCAAAGGAGCCAAAGGAGCCAAAGGAACCAAAGGAACCGAAGGCGTCAAAAGAACCAAAGGAACTAAGTGAACCAGAGGAGCCAAAAGAACCAGAGGAACCAAAGGAACCGAAGGCGTCAAAAGAACCAAAGGAACTAAGTGAACCAGAGGGACCAGAGGAGCCAAAGGAGCCAAAGGAGCCAAAGGAACCAAAGGAACCGAAGGCGTCAAAAGAACCAAAGGAGCCAAAAGAACCGAAGGCGTCGAAAGAGCCAAAGGAGCCAAAGGAACCGAAGGCGTCGAAAGAACCAAAGGCGTCAAAGGAACCAAAGGGGTCAAAAGAACCAAAGGAACCAAAAGAGCAAGAAGGAGAAATTACACCTGCATGAAAATTTCAGTTGAATCAGTAAAGGAGCTAAGAAATAGAACTAATGTCGGCATAGCTGACTGTAATAAGGCTCTGTTAGAGGTGGGTGGTGATATAGAAAAAGCAATTGAAATCCTGAAACAGCGTGGGGTGGCGATTGCTGAAGAAAAGAAGGATGTAGCTGCAAGCGAAGGCGTAATCGAAGCTTATATTCATCATACCAAGCACATAGGGGTATTAGTGGAGTTGAACTGTGAAACCGATTTTGTGGCTCGCACCGCTGAATTTACAGAACTTGCTCACGACTTAGCCATGCAGATAGCTGCTACTGCCCCGCAATTTCTCACCAGTGAAGAGATGCCACCAAAAGCGGAAACGGACCCCCAGGAAGCTTGCCTGCTTAACCAGCTCTCTATTAAAGAACCTGACAAGACGGTACAGGAAATTATTGCCGAAACAATTGCTAAAGTAGGTGAGAACATAAAAGTACACAGATTTGCCAGGTTCGAGCTTGGTGTTGAACACTAAGCCATGTTGGATGAATTACTTTCTGAACTGAACTCCAGAATGCACAAGGCCATAGATGGCTTGGCTAGAGAATTAGCTACCATCCGCGCCGGGCGTGCCACTCCAGCCTTGCTTGACAATATCATGGTTGACTATCACGGCACGTCTGTCCCGCTTCAGCAACTTGCTACTATGTCTATACCTGAGACTAATTTAATCATTATTCAACCCTGGGATCGCACATCGTTGCGTGATGTTGAAAAAGCCATTCTCACAGCCAATATCGGCCTTAACCCGGCAAATGATGGCAGTGTAATTCGGGTGGTCATCCCACCTCTTAGTGAGGAGCGGCGCAAGGAGTTGGTCAAGCTAGTGTCCAGGAAGGTGGAGGAGCGGCGGATTGCCATACGCAATATAAGGAGGGATGGCATTGAGAAACTAAGAGAGATGGAGAAAAACAAAGAAATATCGGAAGATGAACTCAGAAACAATGCTAAAAAAATCGACCAGCTTACAGAAACTTGCGTAGAGAAGGTAAGTGAATTGGGGCAGAGCAAGGAAAGGGAAATACAGGAAATATAATTTGCCTCGCCAGTATCCGGCAAAAAGTCCGTGCTAACTGTTATAAGTGTTTGATAGTATTCAGTTTCAATCTTTCAGTTCTGCGCTACCGCTCAGGGTAACATATCCGGCATGACGCTGACCTGATGAAACCCATTTATGAGTCTAGAGACACTAACAAGTCTATAGCCGCTTAAAAGCTGTTAAAATAGACCTATGCTCAAGCACAGAGTCATTACTGCCACCGTAGGCGTGCCCCTTGTTATTTTTGCCATCTGGTTTGGTACCCCTTGGTTTACTATCCTTATAGCCGCAGCGGCGTTAGCCGGCACCTACGAGTTCTACCACATGGCCAATTTTGACAGGCGAGAGCCCCTGCTTTATTTGGGTTTGCTATGGGCGCTGGCGCTCGTCTTAAGCCCTCATTACAGGAGCCCTGACGTTTTACCCATAGTTATTACTGCCGCTATGTTGATTTCCTTGATTTGTCTGTTACGCCGCCCATCAAAGGAAAGAGCATTTCGCAACTGGGCATGGGCAATAGCAGGAGCACTCTATGTGGGTTGGATGCTTAGCTACTGGCTGAATTTGCGCGGCTTGGAGGACGGCCGAAATTGGGTTTACCTGGCCATGCTGACTACATTTGCCAACGATACAGGCGCTTTTTTTATCGGGAGGGCAAGGGGTAAACGTAAGCTAGCTCCCGCCATAAGTGAAGCAAAAACCTGGGAAGGAGCGATAGGGGGCTTAATATGCGCCATTCTGGGAGCTATGGTAATAGCGACGGTTCTTAACCTCATTTCTCCTTTTACTTTTAGGTATTGGCAGATTATATTCCTTGGCTTTCTCGTTGGCCTCTTTGCTCAGCTTGGCGATCTGGTTGAATCCTTGCTCAAGCGTAATATGGGAGTGAAAGAATCAGGTAATTTGCTGCCGGGACATGGTGGTATCCTTGACCGATTCGATAGCCTCATCTTTGTCGGGGCAGTGGTATACTATTATGTAATATGGGTGGTGTAAAAAAAATAGCTATCCTGGGCTCGACAGGCTCCATAGGACAACAGGCTCTGGATGTAATCCGTGCCCTGCCTGACGAATTAAAAGTAGTAGCTCTGTCAGGGAACAAAAATCTTGAGCTTCTGGAAAGACAAATCAGGGAATTTCGACCCAGGGTATTTTGTTCCTCGGTTAAGCCTGATATTAGTTACGGCGGGGAATTTTTGTCCGCAGAAGAAATAGCCAGTCACCCTGAGGTCGACTTCGTTATTGTGGCCACTGCGGGTAAGGCAGGACTAAGTCCTACCTTGGCGGCTTTACGGGCGGGCAAGACGGTTGCCCTGGCTAACAAAGAGGTATTGGTGATGGCCGGTGAAATTATTGTCCGTGAAGCTAGCCTCCACCAGGCTCAAATTCTGCCTATCGATAGTGAGCATAGTGCCATCTGGCAATGTTTGCAGGGGGAAGAAAATAAACCGCAGCGGCTTTTTCTCACTGCCTCTGGTGGGCCTTTTTATCACTATTCACAGCCACAATTAGCTGAGGTAACTCCGGAGCAAGCTCTTCGGCACCCTGTATGGAAGATGGGAAGAAAGGTAACCATAGATTCAGCAACGCTTATGAATAAAGGATTAGAGGTTATTGAAGCTCATTGGCTTTTCTCTTTCCCCTTTGATAGTATTGAAATATTAATGCATCCCCAATCTATCGTTCATTCCATGGTGGAGTTTATGGATGGTTCCCTGAAAGCTCAGCTTAGCTGGCCTGACATGAGGCTGCCCATTCAATATGCCCTTTCTTATCCCCTGAGGTGGCCTAATTCAGAATTACCCCGCCTTGATTGGAATAAAATCCAGTCTTTGAACTTCGAGCCCATAGACTATGCGAGATTTCCCTGCCTCAAACTGGCTATGGATGCCGGCAAATCAGGAGGAACTTATCCGGCAGTGCTTTGTGCCGCAGATGAGATAGCTGTAGAGCTTTTTCTCAGCCATAGAATAGGTTTTATCGATATAGCCAAAATCGTACAAAAAACGCTCGAGCAACATCAGAATATCACTGAGCCATCTCTAGAAGAAATACTGGCTGCTGATGCCTGGGCGAGGGAATGTGCTACAAGCCTTGCCGCCGGTTACTTTACGGAGCCTGAACGACGGAGCAATCCTGGGATAGAGAGATGAGCGTTGCCGTAATCATTATTCTTTTCATAGTAGCTCTATTCGTGGCAATGTGTCTTCACGAATTGGGACACTTCATTACTGCTAAGCGTGCCGGAGTGAAGGTAGAAGAGTTCGGCATAGGCATTCCCCCACGACTTTTCGGTATTAAACGTGGCGAGACAATATACTCAGTTAATGCCATACCTCTGGGAGCCTTTGTTAAGGCTGCTGGAGAAAATGACCCCACAGTACCCCGAAGCCTGGCTGGCAAAGGACCATGGACCAGGTTAGGAATCTATGCTGCCGGTCCGCTGGTCAACGTCTTTCTGGCCTTTATTCTCCTCAGTGCTTTCTTTGCGCTACCCTATTCTGTTATTGCCGGCGATGGACTCATGGTGCATGCTGTAGAGGAGAATTCTCCTGCGGAAGAAGCAGGCATCGAGTCCGGGGATATAATTCTGGAGATAGAGGGACAACCTGTTCGTAGGCGGGGGGACGTGCAGGAAATAGTAAATTCAGTCGAAGAAGGGGCAGAAGTAACCTTGCTTCTGCTGAGTAACGGGCAAGTGGAGGAAATCACATTGAAGCCAGAACTCGACCCGGAATCGCAGCTGCTAAAAATCGGCGTCTGGCCTTGGTGGAATATTGTGAGCAGTGTCGGGGCAGGCTCGCCGGCTTATGAAGCTGGCATTAGAGATGGCGATACCATCCTGAGCATCAATGGACAGGTTATATACAATAATGAAAGTATATCCAGTGCCTTGCATTCCATTGAGGAAGATGAAGAAATAAAGCTGGTCTTGCTCCGAGAAGGGAAAGAAACTTCACTTTCTTTAACCAATGTCGGCTATCAAACCCTGCCCGGCGTAGATTTGCGATGGGTGGAAGGGGCGCATTTCGAACAAGAGCGACTTCCTGTATGGAGGGCGGTCTATTTGGGAGCCAGGGATATCATTTATATGCCTGTGCTTATAGTAGAAGCTATCCCTCAAATAATAAAATCTCCCGATACGGCATTGGTGGGGCCAATAGGTGCTGGCCAGTTAACGGTGGAGCTGGTGCGCTCCTCCGGCTTCAGCAGCATAGTATTTATGGCCAGTATAATTAGCCTGGGGCTAGCCATATTTAACTTCCTCCCCATCCCTCCCCTGGATGGAGGAGGAATGCTGGTGGCGTTTATTGAAGGGTGCAGGCGTGGGAGGCGTCTTTCTCCTCGAACAGTGCGCCTGGCTTATACTATCGGCACTGCTTTCTTAGTTGGACTTGTGATTCTAGTGACCTTTATGGATATCTGGCGTCTACCGAGGGGCTTTGGATTATGACACGTCGAATCTCCAAACCATTGAGAGTTGGCACAGTAATCGTTGGTGGCGATGCCCCCATCGTGGTACAGTCCATGACCAAGACCGATACTCGTGACATTCCTGCCACCATAAACCAGATTAAAGAGTTGGAGGATTGCGGCTGTGAGATAGTGCGGGTGGCAGTCCCAGACAAAGAAGCGGCTGAAGGCATAGCAGCTATAAAAAGGAGCGTTTCACTACCTATCATTGCTGATATCCATTTTGATTATCATTTAGCTTTGACTGCGCTGCAATCCGGTGTTGATGGGCTTCGCCTCAATCCCGGCAACATAGGAGACAAAGAGAAGATTGCCAGGGTGGTAGCTGCTGCTAAAGAAAGAGAGGTGCCTATCCGTATTGGAGTGAATGCCGGCAGTTTACCCGCCGATTTCCAGCCTGATGCTCCGCTGGCCGAGCGCATGGTCAACATGGCATTAGAGCAGATAAGGCTTATGGAAAGCCTGGACTTTAGTTTAATCAAGGTCTCCCTTAAAGCCTTTGATGTTCCCGCCACCATCCAGGCTTATCAACTGATTGCCGATAAAATACCCTACCCACTGCATCTGGGCGTCACGGAGGCTGGGCTTCCCCGGACAGGAGCCATACGCAGTGCTATAGGCATCGGCATACTTCTCTACCAGGGAATTGGGGACACCATACGCGTTTCCCTCAGTGCCCCCCCCTGTGAGGAAGTATTTGTTGCTTACGAAATTCTAAAAAGCCTGGGGCTTCGCCAACGAGGTCCAACTTTGGTGAGCTGCCCTTCCTGCGGCCGGGCTGAAGTTGATATCGTTGCCCTGGCTGAGGCAGTGAGTAAGCGTCTGGAAAGAATAAACAAACCTGTTAAAGTGGCAGTTATGGGCTGCGTGGTCAATGGCCCCGGCGAGGCTAAGGATGCTGATGTGGGCATTGCCTGCGGCAAAGGCAAGGGTGCTATATTTAGGAAGGGTGAAGTAGTGAGCATAGTGGAAGAAAAGGATTTCCTAGAGGCGCTGATGGCAGAAGTAGACTCTCAATAAGAAAGGATTAGAGTAGAGGTAAGAGAAATGCGTTTTTCTAAGCTTTTTGGCAAGACATTACGGCAGGCACCCGCTGAAGCAGAAAGTGTAAGCCATCAGTTATTGCTCAGAGCGGGCATGATTGCCCAGGAGGCTGCCGGAATTTATTCTTACTTGCCTCTAGGGTGGCGGGTGCTCAAAAAGATAGAAAATGTAATCAGGGAAGAAATGGACAAGGCTGGCGGGCAGGAATTGATGCTGCCCGTGTTACAGCCTTTTGAATTGTGGCAGCAGTCAGGCAGATATGTTTCCTTCGGCAAGTCTCTATTCACTTTAACCGACCGCAAAGAGCATACACTGGTTCTGGGACCCACCCATGAAGAAGTTATTACCGACCTTGTCCATCGCCACGTGCAAAGCTACCGCGAGCTTCCTCTTCTTCTTTATCAAATACAGGTAAAACTGCGCGATGAGCCTCGGCCTCGCGGCGGTTTATTGAGGGTTCGCGAGTTTATCATGAAGGACCTTTACAGCTTTGATGCCGACGAAGCTGGCCTGGATAAAAGTTACCAGAGTATGTGTCAGGCTTACAGTAATATCTATACCCGCCTCGGCTTGCCTACAATGATGGTGGAGGCTGACAGTGGCGCCATAGGTGGCAAAGATTCCCACGAATTTATGGTTATCACTGAGACCGGCGAGGACGAGGTTATTTATTGCTCCAGTTGTGGCTATGCCGCTAATGCCGAAAAGGCTCAATTTAAGAAAACTGTCATTCTGAGCGGAGCGAAGAATCTCCTTCCTTTGGAGGAGATAGCCACGCCGGAGGCGAAAACCATAGAGGAGGTGGCTGGATTTGTCGGTGTGCCGACAAGTCGAACGCTTAAGGCGGTGTTTTATTTTGCCGACGGAGAATTTATCTTCGTTATCATTCGGGGCGATCTGGAAGTCAACGAAACGAAGTTGAGAAACACTTTAAAGTGCACTGAGCTTCGCCTGGCTACGGAAGGCGAAGTAAATGAAGCTGGAATTGTAGCCGGTTTTGCCTCACCCATAGGGGTGAAAGGGGTCAAAATAGTTGCCGATGATTCTATAACCTCAGGCTCCAACTTCATTATCGGTGCTAATAAGCCGGGGTATCACTTTAAGAATGCCAATTACCCCAGGGATTTTCAGGTCGACCTTATGGCTGATATCGCCCTGGCTCAGTCTGGAGATAGCTGCCCCAGGTGCCAAGGCAAATTATCATCGTCTCGGGGTATTGAAGTGGGACATGTGTTTAAGTTGGGCACCTTCATCAGTGAGAGATTCGGAGCATCCTTCTTAGACAATGATGGCACTTCCCGGCCCATTGTCATGGGCTGCTATGGCATTGGACTGGGGCGATTGCTGGCAGCCATAGTAGAACAAAGCCACGATAACCATGGCATTATCTGGCCGCTCTCTGTAGCCCCTTATCAAATCTACCTTTGCCCTCTAAATTTGGAAAAAACGGCAGTCCTCCCTACGGCAGAAAAGATTTATCAGGAATTACAAAAAGAAGGCATCGAAGTGCTTTTCGATGACCGCGACGACTCTCCCGGCGTTAAATTCAACGACGCCGACCTCCTGGGAATACCCCTGCGATTGACCTTGTCCCCACGCACCTTACAAAGCCAGAGCGTAGAGGCAAAATGGCGCACGGAGAAAGAAGCCCAGCTTTTGCCCTTGGAAAACCTGGCTGCTGAGGTTGACAGGCTGCTAGAGGAGAAACTCTCTCAATAATCAAGCTGTAAGCAACAAGGATAGCGGAATGTCTAAAAAGAATGAAATAAATCTCCAAAAAGGCTTAAAGGGAGGTAGGGGGACTGAGACAAGCGCTATCGCTGCTTTGAGTATTGAGGGAGAAATCCCTTGTCTTGTTGTACATTCTGACAGGAAACACGTTGGGGGCATTTACAATATTCTAAACCCATTAAACGAATTACTGCCTGAAAAGGGGTTCAAACCTACATATTTATCGGATGAAACTGACCCATTACAGCATTACGAAAAAACGTTTGAGCAATTAGCGGAGGACTGTGCACTCGGCATTGTAATTCTCGATGGCCTGAGGCCTAATGTCTTGCTGGAATTCGGTATTTTGAGGGGGAAAAATAAACCAATTATTCCACTTCAAGATGAGAACGCTTGTGTAGCTATTAAGAGCTTCTACCAAGGAAATTGTCAAGGGTCAGGTTTGACTGAAAGGCGGTTTTCTGAATTGAGGGATCCCCCTATTGGCTTTTTTTCTCATATTTCCGACCTGCAAGGTCTAAAAGTGGAAGTAGTTGATAAAGATGCTTCGCTCTCTGGTGATAAATATCCTAAAAATGTGATAGACAAAGCAATAAATAAGCTAATGCCCCAGATAATTAAGGAATACCATGAGCTAAGCTTAAAACGTGTTGGTAAGATTAGCCCTGATTACTTGCAGAGATTTCATGCAGTATTACTTAAAGTATCAGAATATTATGGTGGTATAGTCTCGTTTAGCACCGAAGATGTGGAGAATGCTATGGAGGAGATAAACAATTTGGAAAAAGACTCAGGCACTAAGGTACCTTCTCAGGTGTACAGTACCATTGCGTCTCTGTATATTACTTTGGCGGAGAGGACAGAATGAGAAAAGTTCATAAAACTGTAGGTTATTATAATCGAGCTTTAGAGATATACGACGGGATATTGCAGTCTGAGCCCGACCTTGCTTTGCAAAGCGAAACACGAAAGAAAAGCGGAGATATCTATTTGGAACTTTCAAAATACCAAGATAAGGTGGAGAACTGTAAGAAGGCAATTACAGCCTATGAAGAAGCCCTTAAAGTTTACACTCTGGAACGCTTCCCCATGGATTATGTCATGACTCAGAACAATCTTGGGTATGCTTATGGAACGCTGGCAGTGGTAGAGGCAAAGGCAGAAAACTGTAAGAAGGCAATCAAAGCCTGTGAGAAAGCCTTAGAAATCTATACTCTGGAACGCTTCCCCATGGATTATGCCACCACTCAGAACAATCTTGGGAATGCTTACGGAATACTGGCAGAGGTAGAGGGAAAACGTGAGAACTGTAAAAAGGCAATCAAAGCCTATGAACAAGCACTTAAAGTACTTACCCTAGAACACTTCCCCACGGATTATGCCATGACCCAGAATAATCTTGGGAATGCTTATGGAACACTAGCAGACGTAAAGGAAAAACGTGAAAACTGTGAGAAGGCAATCAAAGCGTATCAGGAAGCACTTAAAGGCTATACTCCGGAACGCTTCCCTATGCAATACGCCACCACTCAGAACAATCTTGGGAGTGTATACAGAACGCTGGCAGCAGTAGAGGCAAAGGCGGAGAACTGTAAGAAGGCAATCAAAGCCTATCAGGAAGCACTCAAAATATTCACTCCGGAACGTTTCTCCATGGATTACGCCATGACTCAGAACAATCTTGGGAATGCTTATGCAATGCTGGCAGAGGAAGAAGAAAAACGTGAGAACTGTAAGAAGGCAATCAAAGCGTATCAGACAGCCCTGAAGGTTTATACTCTGGAACGCTTCCCTATGCAATACGGTACTGTTCAGAACAATCTTGGGGCTGTATATGAAACGCTAGCGGAGGTAGAGGCCAAAGCGAAGAACTGTAAGAAGGCAATCAAAGCCTGTGAAGAAGCCTTGAGGGTTTATACTCTGGAACGCTTCCCTATGGATTATGCCATGACTCAGAACAATCTTGGGAATGCATACGGAACGTTAGCGGAGGTAGAGGCAAAGGCGGAGAACTGTAAGAGAGCAATCAAAGCCTACAAAGAAGCCCTGAAAATTTATACGAAAGAGGAATTCCCAGAACTGCATAAATTAGTAGCACGCAATCTTAGACAACTCCGTGCATTCTGTGGAGAGGTATAGAGAAAATCAGGCTCGCAATTGGCTAACTCAGTCCCGTAAAGTAGCGCCCAGTTCCTGATGTAGCCTGGCGAGCATTTGTTCTTGAGTCTGGTCGACTTCCGCGTCGGTCAAGGTATGTTTGGGCGATTGATAGATAATCCTTATGGCAAAGGATTTCTTGCCCTCGGGTATTTGCTTGCCTCGATAAAGGTCAAAGAGAGTTACCTCCGTCACCAGTGGAAAGCTTTGGATCATTTCTTCCGTTCTTCGATAACTTACCTGTTCGTCCACTACTAAAGCAATGTCCCGGGTTACGCTGGGAAACCGCGGGATAGGTTGGTATTCCTTTACCGCGGTAATCTTGGTCAACAGTTTCTCCAAGTCAATTTCTATAAGGCAAATAGCATCGGAAAGCTCAAAGGCTTGTGCTACCCTGGGATGCACCTCTCCTACAATACCTACTTTATCATCTTCAACGATTATGTCTGCCCCTCCTCCCGGGAATAAAATTTCATCATCGCCAATATCGAAAGTCGCCCTCAATCCCAACTGGTTCAGGAGACACTCCGCTACCCCCTTGGCATCAAAGAAATCGAGCGGCCCCTTATCAGCTTGCCAGGATAATTCTGCCCTTGGGCCACCGACCACGGCACACAGCATCTCTCTTTCCTGGGGCAGCTCCCTTTCTTCTTGAGATTGCTTCGCTTTGCTCGCAATGACGGGAGAGTGCTGAGGCAAGAATACCTTGCCAATTTCAAAGAACCTTATGCCTGCCTGCTCAAATTTCTGGTTATGTGACAACGTGGCCAGAAGACCGGCCCTTAAACTGGTACGCAAGAATTCCTGTTCCCTTGTCATCGGGTTAGCTACCTTTAAAGGGGGAATTTTTAACTCAAGCTTCGGGGAAAGCCTCTGCAACTTCTCCAGGCTGACTAAAGAATAAGTTAATATCTCCTGAAAGCCAAAACCGGCCAGAATATTACGTAATTTTTCCTTGAGATCGCTTTGCTGAGCTGACGGTGACAATTTTGATTTTTGTCGAGGCAGAGGAGAGCCAAGCCTGGTGATAGGAATCTTTTCATAGCCAATGATGCGAACTACCTCCTCCACGAGGTCAGCAGAGCATTTAACGTCGCTGCGCCAGTAAGGCACAGACATCGAGATTTGCGAACCTGAATCGCCCTCCTGGCATTCAAAGCCCAAGGCCTTTAATACCTTAAGAATTCCATCAATGTTGACCTTCAAGCCTGAAAGGCGCTCCACCTCCCGGGCGGTAAGCAATATCGGCTTTGGTTCTGGTTTTCCGGGATAAACATCGATTATGCCCTTGGCTGCCTTACCACCGGCTAGCTCCAGTAGCAGTTGAGTTGCCCGCTTCAAGGGTAATAATGGGAGCTCGCTATTAAGCCCTTTGTCAAAGCGAATCGAGGCCTCGCTTTGAAGTTGAAGATGACTACAGCCTCGACGAATGGCAGCCTGGTTAAAATTTGCCGACTCCAGGAGGATAGCATCAGTTTGGCCCGTAACTTCGGAATCCAGACCACCCATGATTCCAGCCACAGCGATGGCCTCTTCTTTATCGGCAATAAGCAATATATCTGGGTTAAGATTGCGCTTCGTTCCATCGATGGTAGTCATAGTTTCACCATTTCCGGCCCTGCGCACGATAATTTGTCGGCCCTTAAGTTTATGATAATCAAAAGCGTGAAGGGGCTGACCATACTCCAGCATTACATAATTAGTAACGTCAACCACGTTGTTAATGGGACGCATGCCGCAGCTATTCAGACGCTGCTGGAGCCAGCCTGGGGAGGGGGCTATCTTAATTCCGCTAATCAGGCTAGCACAGTACCTGGGGCACAGTTCTGGCTCGGCTATGTCAACGGAGGCGAAGGAATCTATCGACTCTTCAGTTTCTTTGTAATTAATTTTGGGCAAATGGAGTGATCCACCAGTTAAGGCAGCAATTTCTCGAGCAACACCAATCACAGACAAGCAATCCGGGCGGTTAGGTGTTACATCCAAATCAAAAATTATATCACCCAGATAAGCACCGAGAGGTACACCTATGGGTGCCTCCGGTGGCAATACTAAAATCCCCTCGTGACTATCAGAAATCCCCAGCTCCTTCTCCGAGCAGACCATGCCCTCGGAAGCGACGCCGCGAATTTTAGCCGGCTTTAGCACCATAGTTTCCTCAGTGTGAGGATCTATAAGCCGGGCTCCTATACGGGCAAAGGTCACCCTCTGACCAAGTTCAATATTGGGAGCACCACAAACCGTGGTGGCTTGCTCAGTGCCGAGGTCAACTGTAGCTAACTGAAGACGGTCAGCGTTAGGATGAGGATTTAACGCTACTACTTCCCCTATAACTACATTCTCCCAGGTGCCGCCTATACTCTGTATATTCTTGACTTCCAGGCCAGACATGGTTAGCCGTTCGGCCAGTTCCTCAGGAGCAAACTTTATGTCAACGTAATCCCTGAGCCAGTTAAGCGAGGCTTTCATTCGACCCTGTCCACCTTGGTATTTCTGCCAGCATTGAGAAATGCCATTTGCAGGTTTTTATACCACTTAACGTAGGCGTATCCATGTTCCTCGCAGTAATTTGGCTTGCTACAAGAAGGGCACCTAGGCAAATTTGATAACCGAACGCGTTTTCCTTTTGCTGCCACAACCATGCCCGGTTCGAGGTCCTCAACCCTTATTTTCATCGAAGTAGCTTTCAACTAGTTAGAACTGCCTCAAAAATCTGAGGTCATTGCTATAAAAAAGACGAATGTCGTCGATACCATAGCGCAGCATAGGGATACGCTCAACTCCTAACCCGAAGGCAAAACCACTGTAAAGCTCGGGGTCGATATCGACGCGTGCCAGGACATCTGGATGCACCATCCCTGCCCCTAATATTTCAAGCCAGCCGCTGTAACCACACAGCCGGCAACCGGCACCATCGCAAGCTGAACATCCGATGGCTACTTCCACCCCAGGCTCCACAAAAGGAAAGTAATCGCAGCGGAAGCGCACTTTCCTTCCCTCACCGAAAAGGCAGCGGCAAAAGTCAAACAAAGTACCTTTTAGATCAGCCATGGTGATGCCCTTATCCACGGCCAAACCTTCAACTTGATAAAACATAGATTCGTGAGTAGCGTCGGTCGCTTCATATCTATAAGCTCGCCCCGGTACTATGGCTCTTATTGGCGGACGTTCCTTCTCCATCAACCTGATCTGCATTGGGGAAGTATGCGTGCGCAAAAGTCTAGCTTTCCCTCCTATACCTGCATCTATCCATAGGGTAGCAAACATATCCCGCGCCGGATGATGTTGAGGAATATTTAAGGCTTCAAAGTTATAGTAATCCCATTCTACGTCGGGTCCCTCAATTACCTGGAAGCCCATATTTTTGAAAACATCGCAAATTTCGTTAAGTATTTGAGTAGTGGGGTGAAGTCGACCCGTCGGGAGAGGCCGACCAGGCAAAGTAACATCTAACCCTTGAGATTTCCGAGGAGAGGTCAAAAGGGCTTCCTGTAGTAATTTTTCCTTCTCTTCTAGGCTTGACTCTAAAGCTCTCTTGATTTCGTTAGCTTGAGCACCTACCCTCCGCCGTTCTTCCAAGGACAAAGCAGCCAAGGAACGTAGAATTTTAGTTAAATTGCTTTTCTTACCCAGATGGCGGACGCGCCACGACTCCAGCTCTCGAGGACTATCAACTCTGTTGAGCTCATCGAGAGCTTGTGCATGAAGGTCTTTGAGTTGTGCCAGCATTGACTACCAAGTGATGTTATCCTTGTTCAACATTCCTGGAATTTTCAGGCATAATGTCATTACAAGCGGGGTGAGTTAGTATCAGTTAGCGAGGCTACTAATGCAGCAAAACCTTCAGGATCTTTGACTGCCATCTCAGCTAACATCTTGCGATTGATTTCGACATTGGATTTCTTTAACCCGGCTATAAACTGGTTGTAAGTAAGCCCCCTAGCCCGTGCCGCAGCATTAATGCGGGCAATCCATAGCTTTCTGAAGTCGCCTTTCCGCTCACGACGATGACGATAGGAATAATCTAAGGCATGAAGCATGGACTCATGAGCTGTCCTATAAAGTTTGTGCCTGGCAGCCCGATGCCCTTTAGTTAACTCAAGCACCTTTTTATGTCGTCTGTGGGTAACTTTTCCACTCCTGGCTCGTGGCAAGTTTTTCCTCCTTTAATCCTTGGGTGTTATTTTTTCTCCAGCGACAAAATAAACTACTTTCCCTCACTACACTATTTGTAGGGTAAAAGCCTCCTGATCCTCTTCTTATCCGTTGAGGAGACCGGTATCATTTCATCGAAGAGGCGCTTGGTTCTAGGAGCCTTTTTTCGCCTCAAATGGCTCTTGCCGCATTTAGTACGCATTAGCTTGCCGCTACCCGTTACATTAAAACGACTCCTTGCCCCTTTATGGGTTTTAAGTTTTGGCATCTGTTTCTGTCTCCTTAGATTTCTTACGGGAAACCGGTGATAAGACCAAGGCTATACTTCTCTCATCATTAACGGAGCTACTTACCACAGCTAGTTCCTTCGAGGCTTCAGCCACTTTACGCAGCACATTCCAACCCAGTTCAGGATAAATAACTTCGCGTCCTCTAAACCTTAGAAATAACCGTACTTTATTTCCCTCCTCCAATAATTTCTTAGTGGTCCTTATTTTTGCCTGTAAATCGTGCTCCTCTATCTTGGGTCTTAAACGGACCTCTTTGAGCAAGCCAACTCTTTGGCCTCTCTTCGCCTTGCGTTCCTTTTTTGTTTGCTCATACTTATATTTACCATAATCAAGAAGCCGGCATACTGGCGGAGTCATCGTTGATGCTACCTGCACCAAATCGAGGCCGCGCTCATAAGCCATTTGCAATGCTTTCTGTAGAAGCACCACGCCCAGCTGTTCCCCATTTTCCCCTATAAGACGAACTTCTCTGGCTCTAATTCTTCTATTGGTTAATAATTCCTTAACTATGCTCTTTCTACCCCTTGGAACAGTATTCAAGACTTGGCCTCTACAGCTGCCTTTATTCTACTCTTTACTTGTACCAGAGTTTCTAGGCCCAGATCCTCGCCACTCCTCAAGCGAAGTGACGCACTGGATGAAGCCACTTCTTTATCACCAACTATAAGCATATATGGAACTTTCTCCAGTTGGGCTTCTCTTATTTTCAAATTCATCCTCTCAGAGCGGTCGTCAACCCGAACTCGGATACCTTCACCTTTAAAATCGTGCTCTATCTTATGTGCATAGCCAACATGGCGATCTGCTATGGGAATTATTATGGTTTGAACCGGCGATAACCATACCGGGAAGGCACCACCATAATGCTCTGTGAGGCAAGCTAAAAAACGCTCCATGCTACCTAAAACTGTGCGATGTATCATCACCACGTTATGCTCCAAGCTATCTTCACCAATATAACAGACATTAAAGCGTTGTGGCAAATTGAAATCAACTTGGATAGTAGGACCTTGCCAAACATGCCCTAAAGCATCCTTAAGTTTAATATCAATTTTAGGCCCGTAGAAAACCCCCTCGCCAGGATCTACCTCATAATGCAAGTTAAGTCTCTCTAAAACGCGCCCCAGGGATTCCGTGGCTTCCTCCCACATTGAAACTGTGCCGGCATATTTCTCAGGACGCGTTGATAACAACAACTCATATTCATCAAAGCCAAAGCTAGACATCATGAATTGTGCCAAGTTCAGGACTTCTAGTACTTCTTCTTCAACCTGATCAGGTCGGCAAAAAATGTGAGCATCATCCTGAGTAAATCCTCTGACCCTGGCAAGACCATATAACACACCAGTTCGCTCATATCTATATACCGTGCCTAATTCGGCATATCTCAAAGGCAAATTGCGATAACTGCGTAATTGGCTTTTATAAATCAAAATATGACCTAAGCAATTCATAGGCCTTAGCAGATATTGCTGTTCCTCAATTTCCATCGGTGAGAACAGATAATCTCGGTAGAATTCCCAATGCCCGCTGGTTTTCCACAAATCTAGCTTGGCAATGTGAGGAGTGTAAACGATGTCATAGCCCCGCTTGATGTGCTCTGCTTTCCAGAAGTCCTCGATGATTTGTCGAATCAAAGCACCTTTGGGGTGCCAGCAAATTAAGCCAGGGCCAATTTCCTCGTGAGTGCTGAAGAGGTCAAGTTCCTTGCCCAGCTTCCTGTGGTCGCGCTTAGTGGCTTCAGCTTGCCGCGATAAATAATCGTCAAGCTCCTCTTGGCTCTCAAAAGCCACACCATAAATTCTTTGTAGCATGGGCCGCTTTTCATCACCCCGCCAGTATGCTCCAGCTAGATGAGTAAGCTTAAATGCTTTTACCTCACCCGTAGAGGCTAGATGGGGACCACGACATAAATCAGTGAAAGAACCTTGTTTATAGATAGTTACAGTGGTGTCGGGGATTTCGTCGATAAGCTCTAATTTATAGGGCTGGGTAGCAAAAAGCTTACGCGCTTCATCCTTACTAACTTCATCTGTAACAAACGGTAAATTCTGCTTAATAATCCCCTTCATCTTGTTCTCAATTACAGGCAAGTCCTCCGGCGTTAACGGGCGTGGCAACTCAAAGTCATAATAGAAGCCATTCTCGATGGTCGGTCCGATGCCAAATTTAGCCCCGGGGAAAAGATATTGTACCGCCTCAGCCATGATATGAGATGTGGAGTGGCGCATCCGTTCCAGTTGCTCATCCTCGTTTTTTGATTTCATCTCGAACTTTCCATTATAAATCTAGAAATCAAACAAAATTTCATTAAAAAATGGGCGGTACTGGACTTGAACCAGTGACCTCTGCGATGTCAACGCAGCGCTCTAACCACTGAGCTAACCGCCCGTTTGACGATTGTATCAAACATAGCTGAACACGACAAATCTTTGATAATATGTGGAAAATCAGAAAGTTACCTATCATTGGGTGGCTTAGAAATTAAACATTGATAAAAATACGAAGCTTGCTATGACTATTCCTTACCTCGCAGTCTTACACCACTGGTGACATTGATCTCTATAGTTTGACCACAATTAGGGCAGGTTACTTCCATAACAAAAGGTCTTGCCATCACCCTTTCTATAAGCGATGTTACTATAGAATCCATGTTATCCAGCCTCTCGTCTAACATATCGAGGCGCTTAATTAACTGCCCTATATCCCCGTCTTGCTTGGCCTGTTTACCTAGATCAGTTTTATCTTGTGAAACCAATTTATAGACTCTTCTCTACAACGCCTAATGATTCTAGCTCAGCCTTATCCGCTTTCATCAACTTGTCTATTTGTTCAGCGACGGTACGTTCCAAATACTTACGGAAGGCTTCCCGTGCTGCCGGTGATGACCTTACTGCATCCTTTACTCTCTGCCACTCACCAGCGATCACTTCATTCATCTGCTCAACACTTATGGGCTGTTTTCCTTGCCACAACTCTTCTATCCTATCCAGGACCCTGCTTGTCATAGCCCTCTTAATGCGGTCGAAAGACAGTAGCTCCTCCGCACTATATGGTTGCCCTGCTTTTCTTTCAGTCATGGTACACTACCTCCAATTAGATTTATTTGTCTTACTATCATAAGTATAGCAGAGCGACTTGTCAAGGTATAACTGATTTTCAATTTTGATTTTTAATTGGGAAAAGTGTATGATATCCTCACAAAAGGAGGTATTTGAAGATGGGTGAAGTGGAAATTGGGAAGGTAACAGATTTTTTTGCTAAGCCTGTGGTAGCTGGTATAGAACTGAGCGGAACATTGAAAATAGGTGATAAAATCCATATCAAGGGCAGCACCACAGATATGGAACTGGCAATAGAATCTATGCAGATTGAGCGTGTTAACATCACCGAAGGCAAGCCCGGCGACCTTATAGGTATAAAAGTTCCTGATAGAGTAAGGCGCGGTGACAAAGTTTATAAGGTCACTGAATAGCCTTAAACAGATTTGCCATTTCAATAGCGCTTACTGCGGCAACAGAGCCTTTGTTGCCTTCTTTAGCCCCCGCTCTCTGGATAGCCTGCTCCAAAGTATCAGCTGTGATTATGCCCTGTATTACTGGTAGCCCGGTATCCAGGCTCACTCTGCCAATCCCTCTGTTTGCCTCGGAAGCAACATACTCAGAATGGGGAGTGCCGCCACGAATCACTGCGCCAAGGCATATTATGGCATCGTACTTACTACTCTGTGCTAATTTTTTGCTTATAATCGGGATCTCCAGACATCCTGGAGTCCAGGCGATATCGATATCACCCTCATCGACACCATGGCGCAACAAAGCGTCTCTTGCTCCCTCAAGCAGCTTCTTGGTTATTAATTCATTAAATCGAGAAATAACCACGGCGAACTTAAGCCCTTTTCCTATCAGGATACCTTCATAATGCTTAGCCATTACTTACCCTCCTGTATACCTAGAATATGCCCTAACTTCTTTTGCTTGGTTTCTAAATAGTGGATGTTATAAGGGGTAGACGGCGTTATTAGGGGAACAGTTTCGACTATCTTAATTCCATAACTTTCCAGCCCAATGACTTTCTTAGGGTTATTAGTAAGCAATCTAATATTATGTAAACCTAAGTCGGCCAAAATTTGGGCACCTACCCCGTAATCTCTCAAATCAGGAGCAAAACCTAAAGCTATGTTAGCCTCCACAGTATCCATCCCTTGATCTTGAAGAGCATAGGCGCAAAGCTTGTTATGAAACCCGATTCCTCTCCCCTCTTGTCTCATATAAAGAAAAACGCCGCGATCTTCTTTGGCTATACTTTGTAAAGCCATCTCAATCTGGGCCCCGCAATCGCATCTCAAACTACCAAAGACGTCTCCAGTCAAACATTCACTGTGAACACGCACCAGCACTGGCTCATCATTTGATACATCACCTTTAACTAGAGCAACATGTTCAGCAGTATCAACAACACTTTTATAAGCCACGGCTGTAAATTCGCCATACTTAGTGGGCAGCTTAGCCTCAGTTACTTTTTGCACCAGTTTTTCGTGACGAAGACGGTAGGCAATCAAATCAGTGATAGTTACAATCTTTAAGCCAAACTTAGAAGCCATAGCCTCGAGTTGAGGCAGACGGGCCATTGTGCCGTCTTCATCCATAATCTCACATATAACGCCAGCAGGATAAAATCCAGCTAGTCTGGTCAGATCAACGATAGCTTCAGTGTGTCCCGCTCTTACTAACACCCCGCCTTCTCTGGCTCGAATAGGGAATATATGACCTGGCTGAGCCAGGTCATCTGCCTTGGTATTAGGATCAAGCACTGTTTTTATGGTATGGGCTCGATCAAAGGCAGATATGCCGGTGGTAACCTTATGCTTTGCCTCAATAGAAACTGTGAAGGCAGTGGAGTAGTGTGAGGTGTTATTGGCAACCATCAGTGGTATTCCTAATTCGTCAAGTCTTTGACCAATAATGGGAAGACAAATCAATCCCCGACCATGCTTAGCCATGAAATTTATTGCCTCAGGAGTAATCTTCTCGGCAGTTATGGCCAGGTCGCCTTCATTTTCGCGTGACTCGTCATCAACGATAATGATGAACTTGCCTGCCTTTATATCTTCAATTGCCTCCGAAATGCTAGCCAGCATCTGTCCCCCCTACAAATCCATACTCTCTAAGGAACTCGAAGTTTAAACCTTGTCTTTTTTGCCCTCCAAGATTTTCCACATATTTAGCTATGATGTCTGCTTCTAAATTGACTACCGCTCCAGGTCTCTTCCTTCCTAATGTAGTATGTTCCATAGTGTAAGCTACCAGAGACACAACAAAGGAAAAATCATCAAAGTTTACAATGGTGAGACTAATACCATCAACGGCAATAAAGCCCTTATCTACAATATAAGGCATTAGTCTAGCCGGTGCTGAGATCCTCATAAGATGAGCGGTTTCTTCGGTAGTTACATCCATTACTTCTCCCGTATCATCAACATGACCCAACACTAAATGGCCACCCAAGCGCCCCCCCAGTACCAGTGCCCTTTCTAAATTTACCTGGTCATTATAATGAAGAATACCGAGATTAGTGCAACGTAACGTCTCAGGCATAACATTGACACTAAAGCCTTGATTTTCCAAGGAGACAATTGTTAAGCAAACACCATTAACAGCTATACTATCGCCGACTTTTATTCCTTCAATAATGCTATTTGCTTCAAATGCTAAGCGATCTCGACTTGTTTCCTTAACTGTGCCAATTTCCTCAACTATCCCTGTAAACATACTATACACCTAAAAACTACGCCTCTTGCGGTAACCGTTTTTCCAAGTATCCACTAACTAATATATCATCGCCGAAACTCTTGATGTCAACTCGACTAAGGCGCAGAGCCTTAGCTATGTTATCAATGCCGTCCCCCCCCACACTTACAGCCTCACGGCCGCCAATGATAACTGGTGAAATGAAAGCCAATACCTTATCCACTAAGCGATGGTCAAAAAGTGAACCAAGAAGCTTGCCACCTCCCTCCACTAGAACAGTGACAATCTCTCGCTTTCCCAACAACTTCAATAACTCCACAATATCTACCGAGCCTTCCTTGGCTGGTAATTCCAGTATTTCGGCACCTGCTTCTATAAATTTTTTTCTCTTCTCAGAGTCAAAAGGTGCTGCGACAGCAAGCAAAACCCCACCTGGTGGCTCAAAAATATGAGCGTTCAATGGTACTTTCCCTTTACTATCAACAACTAGGCGTAGAGGCTGCATTTTTCCTATGCCTCCTCTACCGCCACAACATTTAGCGGTGAGGCGAGGGTTATCAGCAACAATGGTGTTTACACCTACCATTATGGCGTCGACAGTATAACGCAGGGCATGTGCATACTTTCTTGTCTCTTCCTTGGTTATCCATTTAGAATCACCGGTTTTAGTAGCAATCTTGCCATCAAGGCTCATGGCGAATTTGGCCACGACAAATGGTAAACCCGTAGTAATGTGCTTAATATAAGCCTCGTTTATTTCGTAAGCTTCTTGCTGACATATACCTATATGGGTCTTGACGCCTCCTTCATTTAGCCTGCCTACCCCTCGCCCCGAAACTACCGGGTTGGGGTCGAGCAAGGCTATATGGACCTCCGAAATGCCGGCATCGATTATAGCTTGAGTGCATGGTGGAGTACGCCCATAGTGAGAGCAAGGCTCAAGGGTGACATACATGATAGCGCCCTGCGCCTTATCACCAGCCTGACGAAGTGCCATAATCTCGGCGTGCTCCGAGCCGGCAGGCTGGGTATATCCCATGCCGACAGCAAGTCCATCTTTAACAACTACTGCCCCCACTGCTGGGTTAGGACTGGTATATCCCATAGCTAACCTGGCCAGAGATAGAGCACGTTCCATATACTGTTGGGGGGGCATTACCATCTACCTCTTCCGGACAAACTCATTATAATAGGCTGCTAGCCGTAGATTCACTTTGCCCTTAGTATTTGCACTTTGCATCGCTAGAACCATATAATTTTCCGCACGGAGAAGTCAAGTTCGACAAAGACATTCGCCCATTGCCATCTTAATAATACAAGGTAATTGCTAATTTGCCAAATTCGACAGTTCAATGGTAAGAGTCCCGCCACCATAATTGGTATTGATTGTAACAACAGCTTGAGTTAAGTGCAAAAAGAGCAAGCGTAAATGGAGATGGCGCTGCTGTTTTCTGTATAATGGACTTAGAGGAATGAAAGAGGCTTTTGAAATAATTGACCACACTGCTGATGTGGGCATCATCGCCTATGGGGCAGATGTCAAGGAACTTTTTTCCAACGCTGCTCTGGCTCTGTTCAGTTTGATTACTGAGCCAGAAAGCATTGAAGAGAAATTGCACCTCGACTTGGAATTAAGCAGCGAGGACAGAGATAGTTTGCTCGTTGAATGGCTTAATGAGCTCATTTACCTCTTCGATGCCAAACATATCTTGTTCAACCGGTTCGATATCGAAAGTTTGACTCACAATCAGCTTAAGGCCACCTGTTATGGGGAAGATTTTGACCCAATGAAGCATAAGATAAAGGTAGGGGTAAAAGCAGCCACATATCATATGTTAAAGTTAGACAAAAACGGTGATGGATACAAAGCACAGGTAATCTTCGACATTTAGGAGCTAAGGACATGGCACAATGGCAAGGGCAGCTTGTTAAGTTAGATGATTATCGCTGGGAAATCCCCCAGAATTATAAAACTGGTATGAGAGTCCCCGGTCTAATCTATGCCAGTAAGGAAATGCTGGAATCTATGCGTGAGGAACAAACGCCAGAGCAAGTTGCCAATGTTGCATTTCTCCCCGGTATAGTAGGTTACTCCTTTGCCATGCCGGATATCCACTGGGGCTATGGCTTCCCTATAGGCGGAGTGGCGGCAATGAATGTTAAGGACGGCGTAGTTTCCCCGGGGGGAGTGGGTTATGATATTAATTGTGGCGTAAGGTTATTGCGTACCAGTCTCAGCGAAGCTGAAGTGCGGCCCAGAATTAATGAACTCATTAATGCACTGTTCTATAATGTGCCATCAGGCCTTGGATCTGAAGGGAAGATAAAGGTAAGTCAAAAAGAGATGAACCAATTGATGGTGGAGGGAGCTCGTTGGGCAGTGAAGCGCGGCTTGGGTGCCGAGGAAGATTTGGATGTTACTGAAGAAGGTGGATGTCTCCGTGGTGCCGATCCCGGCAAGATAAGCGATAAGGCAGTAAAGCGAGGCATGCCTCAGGCAGGCACATTAGGCTCAGGAAATCATTTTCTGGAGATTCAAGTAGTGAAGGAAATATTCGATTCACACATAGCTAGCATCATGGGCATCGATGAAATAGGCCAGATATTAGTTTTGATTCACACGGGCTCTCGCGGCTTTGGTCACCAAGTATGTACTGACCATCTACGTGTCATGGAGGTGGCAGTATCAAAGTACGGGATAAAGCTCCCCGACCGGCAACTCGCCTGCGCTCCTATAGAATCACCGGAGGGCCAAGATTATTTAGCTGCTATGGCATGTGCTGCTAACTATGCGTGGGTTAATCGGCAGTGTATTGCCCACTGGGCTAGAGAAAGCTTTTCCAAAGTTTTCGGTAAAAGTTCTGAGAAACTTGGCATGAAGCAGATTTATGATGTTGCTCATAACATAGCCAAAATAGAAGAACACACAGTAGATGGTCGCAAGCTTAAGGTTTGCGTTCACCGCAAAGGGGCTACCAGAGCTTTTCCTGCAGGCCATAAGGATACTCCCACACGCTACAAGGAAGTAGGACAACCTGTGTTCGTGCCCGGAGACATGGGACGTTGTTCTTTCGTTGCTGTGGGCACTGAAAAGGCTATGTCTGAGAGCTTTGGCTCCACTTGTCATGGTGCCGGGAGAGTATTAAGTCGCGGTGCTGCCAGGCGAAGTATGAAGGGTAGCGATATAGCCCGAGAATTAGAGAGCAGAGGTATTACCGTCAAGACGGGAAATATCTCTTCGCTAGCTGAAGAGGCATCCCAAGCTTACAAAGATATCACTGAAGTTATAGATGTGGTTCACCAAGCTGGTATTTCTAGAAAAGTGGCTATGGCTATACCTATGGGCGTTATCAAGGGCTAAATGTTATTTTGTCACTTTGAAGGTAGCGAAGAATCTGGCATGAGGCAAACTATAATGAAGCTTCCATCCCCTCAATTGAAAGGCAAGGTTTCATTAGAGGAAACGATACTTAGGCGCAGATCGGTTCGCAGATACCGTAGGGAGCCACTAGAATTATCTCAATTGAGTCAAATACTTTGGGCAGCCCAGGGCATCACCGGAACCGGGGGGTCCAGGGCAGCGCCCAGTGCCGGAGCTAGCTATCCTTTGGAGATTTTTATGCTCGTTGGCACACAGTGCGTTATTGCCAGCAAGGCAAAACAAGCTCCAGAGGAATTACAAGCTGGCATTTACCACTATGAAGCAGCTTCCCATTCCTTGAGCTTACACAAACCGGCCGATTTAAGACCAGATTTAGCCAGAGCAACTTTGAACCAGGAGTTTATCATCGAAGCCCCGGTGGATATTGTCATCTGTGCTCTTTATCACAGGACTTCCTATAGGTATGGCAGACGTGGAGAAAGATATGTTCATATAGAGGTGGGACATGTAGGTGAAAACATCCACCTTCAAGCTGTGGCTTTGGGGTTAGCCACAGTGGAAATCGGCGCCTTTCACGATGAGGAGGTAGGGAAAGTCCTCGGGGTGGATGAACAAATTAAGCCCCTGTATATAATGCCTCTGGGCAAAGCAATGTAAGGAAACGAATCGCGATGACCAAAAATTATGATGTCGCCATAGTTGGTGCTGGTCCCGCAGGTATATTCGCTAGCTTGGAATTATGTAACGCTGGCCTCGACGTTGTGCTCTTGGACAAGGGAGGAGAAATTGATACTCGTATTTGTCCTATTCAAAACGGAAGTGGACGCTGTGTACTCTGCTCCCCGTGCAATTTAGTAAGTGGTTTTGGAGGTGCTGGTGCTTTCAGTGATGGCAAACTGACTTTGTCCACCCAAGTAGGCGGCAGGCTCAAAGAACTGATCGGCTTAGACCAAGCCCAAGCACTTATAGATTATGTGGATTCAATCTATCTCAAATTTGGCGCCCCTCCCAAAGTTTATGGCGTGGGAGGAAATACAACTGAACTGGAGCGAGAGGCTGCTTCAGCCGGGCTCACATTAACCCCTGTTAAATTGCGTCATTTGGGAACAGAGCTTTGTCACGAAACATTGAAGGCCATGCAAAATTATCTATCATCTAAATTAGACATAAGGCTAAGAACAGCAATTGAAAATATTATAGTTGACGATGGTGCGGTCAAAGCTGTTGAAACCAGCAATGGCGAAAGCTTAAGCTGCCGCTACTTAATCTTAGCCCCGGGGAGGGAGGGGTCTGAATGGCTATGCAATGAAGCCGAGAGGCTTAAACTAAGTCTCGATTCCAACCCTGTAGATGTGGGTTGCCGAATCGAAGTACCAATGACAACCATGGAGAAGCTAACTTCGACATTGTATGAAGCAAAACTCGAATTTTATTCCAAAAGTTTCAATGACCGGGTTAGAACATTCTGTATGTGTCCTGGAGGCGAGGTGATTATGGAGTCCACAGGCGGCTCCGACCCTGTGATTACGGTCAATGGCATTGGCTATACCCAACCCAGGACAAAAAATACTAACTTCGCCCTTTTAGTGAGCACCACCTTCACCGAGCCTTTCCATGAACCTATTGCCTATGGTAAGTATCTGGCAAGGCTAGCTAATGTCCTTAGTGGCGGTGTGTTAGTGCAGAGATTGGGAGACTTAATGGATGGTCATCGCTCCACACAAGCCCGCCTCCAGGATAGTCCCATTGAACCAAGCTTAAAAGCGGCAACTCCCGGAGATTTAAGCTTTGCCCTCCCCTATCGTTATCTCAAGAGTATAGTGGAAATGCTTCAAGCTATGGACAAACTAGTTCCGGGCATAGCTTCTCCATATACTTTGCTTTACGGGATAGAGGTTAAATTTTACTCTAGTCAGCTAAAGTTGACTCCTTGTTTAGAGACCGAGATCCATAATATATTCGCTGCTGGCGATGGTGCCGGTGTCAGCCGAGGCTTAGTCCAAGCTTCAGCCTCAGGTATAGTGGCAGCTAGAGAGATATTAAAACGGTTAGGAAAAAAGTCTTCTCCAGTAACGTGAAGTATCCTACTTTTTTTGGCATCGATTTAACCTCGACAGAAGCTAAACCTAGCGCTTGTTTAGGATTGGATGGCGAATCACAACTTGTTTACCTTGGCTTCTTAACGGAGAATAGAGATATCGTCACTCTGTTAAATTTCTATTCACCTCAAGTAATAGCCATCGATGCCCCATTGAGCCTGCCACTGGGGTTATGCTGTCTGGAGGAAAGTTGCTCTTGCAAGCCCAAATTCCCAAGGAAGAACAGGCAATGTGACCAGGAATTGAGGCAACAAGGAATTCCTTGTTACCCCACCAGCAAGAAGACTTTTATTAAAGGCTTGATCTATCGCGGCATTGAGCTAAAAACTAGCATTGGCCGTGAGGTGAAGCAAGCTGGTCAAGTTATTGAGGTCTATCCCTTCGCTAGTAAAGTCCGCCTCTTTGGCAAAACTGTGCCCCGGAAAACTACCAAACAAGGGATGAGCTTCCTCAGGGATAAGCTAGGAGACATTCTACCTGGGCTTAGGCCCTATTTAGACATGTTCGACCACGACCTGTGTGATGCTGCGGTGGCAGCTTACACTGCTTTACTATATCACCAAAATAGAGTGGAGGCTTTAGGCAATAGCAAAGAGGGGCTAATTTTCATCCCAAGTTGACGTTCACCTTCTCTCTTGCTAAACTACGCTGGAGGGTGAAATGGAATTAACTTTAAGCGTTATCAAAGCAGACGTCGGTGGCTATGTCGGGCATTCTTCCAGCCACCCCGATGTAATACAAAAGGCCAAGGAAAAGCTGGAACATGCCCAAGGCCAGGGGCTTCTCATAGACTATCATGTTACAGTCTGTGGCGATGACCTCCAGTTGATAATGACTCACCAGCATGGTGAAGATAGTGAACAAATCCACAAGTTAGCCTGGGATACATTTGTGGAATGCACCGATGTAGCTAAGAGCTTGAAGCTACATGGTGCCGGGCAGGATCTTCTATCTGATGCTTTCTCCGGTAACATCAAGGGGATGGGACCTGGTACGGCTGAGATGCAATTTTCCGAGCGCCAGGCTGAAACCATAGTCATATTTATGGCAGATAAGACGGCGTCTGGCGCCTGGAATCTGCCGCTATATAAAATATTTGCTGACCCCTTTAACACCATTGGGCTGGTTATTGCCTCTAATATGCACTCTGGCTTCACCTTTGAAATCCACGACGTCAAAGAGCACAAAAAAATCAGGCTTAACGCTCCTGAGGAAATCTACGACATGCTAGTTTTTCTCGGCGCACCAGGCCGCTATGCCGTTAAAGCGGTGTACCATAAGGAGAGCGGTGAAATCGCTGCTGTCTCCTCTACTCAGAGATTGTCTCTCATGGCCGGCAGATACATAGGCAAGGATGACCCTGTCTGTATCGTTCGCTCCCAGGGAAAATTTCCCGCCGTGGGTGAAATACTGGAACCCTTTGCTTCTGTTAACATAGTAGAAGGCTGGATGAGAGGCTCGCACCATGGCCCCTTAATGCCGGTAGCTGTCAGGGAAAGCAATCCCTGCCGTTTCGATGGTCCACCAAGAGTAATAGCCGCTGGTTTCCAGCTTGCAAATGGTAAACTTGTCGGGCCTCGTGACCTCTTCGATGACCCTGCTTTCGATGAGGTTCGTCATCAAGCAAACATTGTGGCGGATTTCCTGCGCCGAATGGGGCCATTTGAACCACATCGCCTGCCGCTTGAGGAAATGGAATACACCACCATGCCCGAAGTGGCAAAGAAGCTGGCACAAAGATTTCAAGACCTTTAACGACAGGATGCCGAAGCTCCTCTTAGCTACCTCCAATCCAGGGAAAATCAGGGAATATTGCTTTCTCCTGGATAGTCTTGGTTATCAAATAACCACACTGGCCGAAGAAGGAATCGCAAAAGCCGTCATCGAGTCGGGGAGCAACTACGAACAAAATGCTCGATTAAAAGCCCTTACTTATGCCAAATTAAGCCAGCTTACCGCTCTTGCCGATGACTCAGGACTGGAGGTGGATGCCCTTAACGGGGAGCCAGGTGTTAAGTCAGCTCGCTTTGCGGGTGAAGCTGCTACTGATGCAGAGAAGGTGAGCCTTATCTTAGCTAAACTTAACAACGTTCCCTGGGAGAGACGAACAGCTTGCTTTAAGTGCGTCATTGCTATAGCTAGTCCAGGAGGCCATGCAGAGGTATGCTATGGCGAGTGTCATGGCATGATTGCCTTTGAGGCTAAAGGGGAAAATGGTTTTGGCTATGACCCTATCTTTTTCCTTCCCGAGATAGGTAAGACCATGGCTGAAATTCCATTTGAGCTGAAAAATCAAATCAGCCACCGTGCCCGAGCAACTCAGAAGGCACGTCAGGTGCTCCAGCAACTCCACATCTAGCTTATATATCAAATCATGTGATGCGCCTCCTCTCCGAGTTGGAATTGGGAATAATACGCATAAGCAACAGGACTTTTGACGATATTTGACAATATTTGACAATATTTATGGAATATTTAAGGAAAACTATTGACATTCGAGTGACGATGGCTTATGCTTTAAAAAAAGGGAGGTGAACAGATGCAAGCATACTGCATGAAGTGCCGCGCCAAAAGAGAAATGAAGAATCCCAGGAGCATAATCATGAAGAACCGCAGGCCGGCCACTCAAGGCGTATGTCCCGTATGCGGGACCAAGATGTTCAGGATAGGGAAATAGGGAGGAGTTAAAGCTAATATCGTAGATAGCAGAACCATTGGAAAGGCTGGGTATCTGTACACAAAGATACCCAGCCTTTCATTACAATCCATATCTAGGGTTGTGATTATGCCCACCAACAGCAAAACCGCTTCTGCATTGCTTGTTGGAATTTAATTTAGTTATCCTCTGAGAACTGTTTCATTGGGTGCTGATTGCCCCCAAGGTTATTAAAAGCACTACGACACCAGCCGCAATTACACCCAGCCCAACGGCGGGGAAAGCTTTCCTCCAATCCATACCCAGTAGCCATGCCAAAATAGTCCCAGTATATGCCCCGGTGATAGGCAAAGGGATAGCCACAAACAAAAATAATCCCCAGAAGCCATATTTTTCTACTTTCGGCTTACCGCGTTTTCTCAAATTATCCAGATACTTGTCGAACAACGGGATTCTGTACAGAAGCTTATCGTAAAAGAAGCGCAAGGCAAAAAAGATGGGGAAAAATATCAGGATGTTAGCAATGACCGCTATACAGAATGTGAATAAGGGATCCAACCCAAATTCTAATATCCCTAGCGGTATGCCACCCCTTAATTCACTAATAGGCGAAACGCTGGCTAGCAGAGTAAGAGCTATTTCCCTTGTCATGATATGCTTCCAAAACAGTGCTGCCTATGAACGAGAAGCATAGTTTAACATATGTTATTATACCGTGTGGTTGTTGCCAAGCACCTAATTCCGTGCTATCTTCTATTCAACTCAGCTTAAGACAGGCAATGCACACAAGAAGACTATTTGGGACCAGTGGCATCCGGGGCATAGTCAACCAGGATTTATCGCCTGATTTCTGTCGCCAGGTTGCCTTGGCCATAGGCACTACCCTGCCTCCGGCCTCCACAGTCTGTATCGCCACCGACACCAGAATAAGCAGAGATATGATTAAGGAGGCGGTTACTGCGGGCTTGCTTTCTTGTAGTCTAAACGTAGTTGATTTAGGCATTTTGCCTACCCCGGCGCTGGCATTGCTCACCCGGGAATCGGGCTTCGACGCTGGAATTATGGTCACGGCCTCCCATAATCCACCCGAGTTCAATGGAATCAAGCTCTTCACCGGGAATTCGCTGGGATACAGTCAGGCTCAAGAAGCGGAGATAGAGAAAGTCTATTTTGAGCAGAAATTCCGCCAGGGGAAGATAGGAACTTTGGAGCAAGTGCAGGATATGAAACAAAGATACCTTTCCTTTATTAAAGGCAAGCTTTCCCTGACAGGATTTAATCACCAGCTAAAATTAGTCGTTGATCCTGGCAATGGCGCTGCCTCCAAGTTTGCCAGCGACATCTTTGTCCAGATGGGTCTTGACGTAATACCTGTAAATGATGAGCCAGATGGCCTTTTCCCAGGGAGAAGTCCCGAGCCGAAAGCGGATACCCTCCAGGGCACGGTTAATTTCTTGAGGCAACATAATGCCGACTTGGCTATTTGCTTTGATGGCGATGCCGACCGCGTTGTTTTCTGTGATAAAGATGGTTTCCTCGGTTTCAACGAGCCTATCGCCTTCATCTCGAGACTGGTTGTCAAGCGAACGGGAAGGAAAAAGATTGCAACCACAGTAGAAACTGGAACTCTTCTTGACCTGGCAGTGAAGGATCTTGGGGCGGAAGTGGTCAGAGGCAGAGTCGGTGATGTCCCCGTGGCTCATTTAGTCCAGGAGCTCGATGCCGCCCTAGGAGTGGAGCAGGTAGGTGTCTATATCATCCCCGAGGCGGGCTATTACCCAGATAGCATTTTTGCTTCCCTTATACTTTTAAGCCAGCTAAGCGATGCCGGCGAAATCAGACAATTCTTCCAAGGTATTCCCAGACTATATTTTGAAAAAGCTAGGATTTCTTGCCCTAATGAACTCAAAGAGCCAGTCATGGTTCAGGTAAAGGAAAAGGCTCACCTTTTTGCCCCGGATGAGATAAATACTCTTGACGGCATGAGGCTGAAATTTCCTGATTCCTGGATGCTTATCAGAGCTAGCGGCACCGAGCCTATCATCCGAGTAGTCTCCGAGTCAACGTCGCAAGCGCAGACCGATGAGCTTATAAGCAAAGGCAAAGACCTTGTTCAAGGTCTGGTGGAGGCTAGCAGATGAAAGCCGTATTTCTCTGCGGCGGCCGCGGCAAGAGAATGTTCCCCATTGCTGAGGACAAGTTCCTCCTTGATTTCCTCGGAAAGCCACTGCTCGAACATCAAATAAGAACAGCCTGTGAGGCAGGTTTGAGTCATTTTGTAGTCATTGGGAATCCCGAAAACATAGCGAAGATAGAGCAAATAACCAAAAAAATTCCTGAGATAGAAGTCGAACTTGCTCTGCAAAAGGAGTCATCAGGCATCGCTGACGCTCTGAAAAGCGCCGAGCCCTTCCTGCACGAGCAGCTTTTAGTAATAAATCCCAATGATGTCTTCTCAAGCTCAGCGTACACCAAGATTATCACCGAAGCTGAAAAAGCCTCTGCCTACTCCTATATTCTGGGTTATCAGGTCCAGCAATACTTCCCGGGAGGCTACCTCCAGATAAACTCTCAAAATGAGTTACTACACATCGTGGAAAAGCCCAATCCCGGCGAGGAACCCAGCAACCTGGTAAACATCTTGATTCACTGCCATAACAACCCTGAGGAGCTTTTACACTATATTGGAACTGTAAAGACTACCAGGGACGATGTCTATGAATGCGCCCTGGACAACATGGTGAAGAAAGGACACAAGGTCAAGGTAGTTCCCTACGACGATTTCTGGGCGCCAATAAAATATCCCTGGCATATCTTCAAAGTAATGGAATATTTCCTGGATAATGCTCAACATTACATTGCCTCTTCAGCCCACATCTCCGCGAAAGCGAACATCGAAGGCAAAGTTATCCTGAGCGATAATGTTAAGGTATTGGAAAATGCTGTAATTCGAGGTCCTGTGTATATCGGGGCAAATTCCATCATTGGCAATAATGCCCTGGTGCGAGACTACAGCCACATTGGTTCCAACTCTGTTATCGGCTATTCCACTGAGGTAAAGCACTCCTACATCGGCGATAATTGCTGGTTCCACTCCAACTATATTGGTGACTCCATAGTGGATGATAATTGCTCTTTGGGCGCTGGCACTGTGCTGGCTAACTTCCGCCTCGACGAAGGGAATATCCAGATAAAAGTCGGAAATAGTCTTGTAGATACCGGCTATGATAAACTAGGGGCAATTATAGGTCGAGGTTGCCGAATTGGAGTAAATGCCAGCTTCATGCCCGGGGTTCGAGTAGGCCCTGATTCTTTCGTGGGACCCCAGGTATGTTTGCGCCAGGACTTGGGGGCGAATAAGATGGCTCTGCTTGAGTCCCGATACCGAGTAGAGGACAACGAAACAAAACTCGACGAAGGTAAAAGGCAAGAATTACTACGAAAGTTAACCGATTAAGATGTGCGGTATAATTGGCTATTGTGGTCAGAAGCCAGCAGTTCCTATCGTCCTTGAGGCATTAAAGCGTCTGGAGTATCGGGGCTATGATTCAGCGGGCATAGCTTCTTTATACAACGGCAAGTTGTTGATAAGGAAAGACGCCGGCAAAATTGACGAAGTCATCCGGAAACAGAACCTGGAAAATCTTCCCGGCACCGTTGCCATCGGGCATACTCGCTGGGCAACCCACGGTGGTGTCACTCAACTTAATGCTCACCCTCATTCCGATTGCGGTGGCAGAGTGGCTGTAGTTCACAATGGCATCATTGAGAATAATCAGCAGCTCCGCCAGGAACTCACCAAAATAGGACACAAGTTTACTTCGGAAACTGACACCGAAATCATACCTCACCTTCTCGAGGATGAGCTCAAAAACGGATGTTCCCTGGAACAGGCTGTGTTAAACATCGCTCCAAGGCTTGAGGGCTCCTATGCCTTTCTGGTCATATCCCTTGATGACCCCGGCAAAGTCATAGGCACAAGGAAGAGCATTCCCCTGATTGTGGGCATCAACGCCCCTGATTACTATGTTAGTAGCGACGCTCTGGCTTTCTCGCAATATACCAATCAGGTGATGAATTTGGAGGATAACGAGGTGGTGATGCTGACACAAGAAGGAGTCGAATTCTTCGATGCCCAGGGAAACAAGCTGGTTAAGCAAGCCAGGAAACTCGACCATACTTGGGCTGAGAGCGATAAAGGAGGCTACCAGCATTTCATGCTCAAGGAGATAATGGAGCAAGCCCAGGTGCTTGGCCAAATAGTCCATCAGGACGAGAAGCGATTCACCAACATTGCCCTGGATATTCTGCGAGCAAGGCAGGTGATTATAACTGCCTGTGGCACCTCCCGCTACGCTGCTCTGGTCGGCAGATACCTCTTCTCTAGAGTGGGCAAGAAGTTCTGTGATGTAGTCATGGCTTCTGAATTCGGTTATTTCGCCGACTCCGTGGACAAAAGCACCGTTGTCATAGCTGTTTCCCAGAGTGGCGAGACCGCTGATGTAATCGAGGGAGTAAAGGCTGCCAGAGACGCCGGGGCTCAAGTTATCTCCATAGTCAACCGGCCTAACTCCATACTGGCTGACCTGAGCCACCATGTCATCTACCTGAATTGTGGTTCTGAGATAGCCGTAGCCGCTACTAAATCCTTTCTGTCCCAACTAGCCATATTCTATCTGCTGTCCTTCTCCATGGTTAACTCTTTTGGTGAAGCATCAGCCAGGCTTACCGACCTGAGCGGCGAGATAACCAGGGTTCTGGACTGGAACAAAAGCGAGCTTATCAAGCTCAGCCAAAAGCTGAAAGATAAGAATGCTTTCTACTACATAGCCAGAGGAATTAACTTTGCCATCGCTTCTGAAGGCGCCTTGAAGCTTAAGGAAATTTCCTACATCCATGCTGAAGGTATGCCCGCGGGTGAACTCAAGCACGGCACCTTAGCCCTCATCGAGCCTGGCACACCTGTAGTGGTGATTTGCCCCGCCGACTATACCTTTCTTGAAACCCTGAGCAATGCAATGGAGACTAAATCACGCGGCGCCTATATTATCGGTGTCTCCGACAAGGAAAGCGACATTTATGATTCCTGGGTCAAGATTCCGGAAGTTGATGAGTTACTCTATCCCATGGTCGCCGTAGTTCCTCTTCAGCTCCTGGCTTATTATCTCGCTGTCAACCGAGGCTGCGACCCTGACAAACCCCGCAATCTGGCAAAATCGGTAACCGTGAAGTAGAGGTGGAATGAAAGACTCTGTACTTCAGACTCCCGGTAAAAGACACAAGATTGGCATCCTGGCTGGCATAGCTGCCTATAATGAAGCAAGCTATGTCGGAAGCATAGTCCTTCAGGCACGGCAATATGTAGACGAGGTCATTGTGGTTGACGATGGAAGCACGGACAACACCGCCAAAGTTGCCAAACTCGCTGGCGCCACTGTAATCCGCCACGATGAAAATAGAGGCAAAGGAGCAGCCATTCAGAGCATACTGGCGGAGGCGAAGAAGCGGAATCCTGATGTCCTCGTTCTCCTAGATGCTGATTCCCAGCACAACCCTAACGAGATTCCCACTATCATCAAACCTGTCTCGCAGGGTTTTGACCTCGTCATCGGCTCCCGGGAGGCCCAGAATAATAAGACTCCCCGTTACCGTCGCATCGGGCGAAAAGTCCTTTTGCGCTCAGCCCGGCTCGCTTCAAAAGCCAATATCTCCGATTCCGAATCCGGCTTCCGGGCCCTGTCACCGAAGGCGATAAATGAGCTTGATTTGAAAGCGAAGGGTTTCGCCATAGAATCAGAGATGATAACCCGAGCCGCCGATAAAAACCTCAAGATAACCGAGGTGCCTATCTCAAACATATATACCAAAGATGGCTCGACCCTCAATCCGCTAAGGCACGGCATAGACGTTCTCAGCCGGATAATAGTCATGATTTCACAGAGGAGACCCCTGTTCTTCTTCGGGCTGGCAGGTGGTATCTTGCTGGTGGTTGGTCTCATCATCGGCATCAGAGTGATTAATATAGCTGCCACCACAGGCGAACTGGCCATAGGTAGCGTCGTACTGACCACTCTGTTCATTATCGCTGGTATATTAACCATCTTCACCGGCATAATCCTGAACGCCTTAGGCAGGCGAAAGTAAACTTAGCGCTGTGTTCCTCTTTGCCACTGCGAGCCGTCCTTCCTTTCCGTCATTGCGAGACATGCCCCCTTTGTCATTGCGAGTCCCGATTTATCGGGGCGAAGCAATCCAGCCATCTCAACAAACCCCATAAACTCAACAAACCCGGTGTCTTGACTAATCTAACTCCCGACTCTAGACTATTGACCAATTAAGATAATCAGGCCTCGCTTTAAAAGATCAAGATGAAACGGATACTTATCTTCGCCGCCTATTTTCATCCCCATGTCGGTGGCTATGAGAAGATTGTGCATGAATTATCACGAAGACTTGTGCAGAGAGGTTATGAACTAGATATCCTTACATGTAACACGGAGAAGGCACCCGCCTACGAGGAACTGGACGGTATCCATATCTATCGTCTCCCTTGCTGGAATGCCTTGAACTCCTTATATCCTATTCCTAAGCCCTGCCTAACAAGCTTCAAAATCCTGCGAAGACTTCTCCGCAAAAATTATGATATCGTAAATACCCAGACCAGATTTTTTATTACTTCGTTTCTGGGCTTAATCTTTGCTAAATTAAAAAGGACTCCTCTTGTGCATACAGAGCATGGAGCAAGACACAGCCTCGTCCCAAACAAAATCATAGATTTAATTAGTCGGGCTTACGACCACAGCATAGGAACCTTGATAGTGAAATCAGCCAGAAGAAATATAGGGGTATCTGAAGCTGCCTGTGGATTTCTCAGGCACCTGGGAGCCGTCAACACACAGGTAATTTACAATGGCATTGATACCACTATTTTTAAGAAAAAAGAAGACATAAATTACAAACAGAAGCTGGGCATCAGCAATGATGCCATCGTAATCACCTTTGTCGGTCGCTTGATTTATGCCAAGGGAGTGCAGGACTTGATTTTTGCCTTTTCCAGGATAAAGGATACTACCCCGAATGCAAAATTATTAATCGTTGGTGACGGTCCTTACAGAGCTGAATTAGAAAAACTGGCTCACCAAAATGAGTATGCCGGCAGTATCCTCTTCCTGGGCCAAAAAAATCAAGATGAAGTCATCGATGTGCTCAGCGCCACAGATATCTTTGTCAATCCCTCTTATTCCGAGGGGTTAGGAATCTCCGTGATGGAAGCCGCCAGCATCGGCCTTCCCATAATAGCCACGGACGTCGGCGGCACAAGGGAAATCATCACAACGGATAAAACAGGGATATTGGTCGAAGCAAGAGATGTGGGACAACTGGCAGAGGAATTGGGTAGATTATGCGCCGATGCCGCATTAAGAGAGAAACTTGGGGAAAACGCCAGAATACTTGCTGAGCGAAAATTCAATTGGGATAAAATTATTGGAGAATATATAAAAGTGTACACCAGCCTGGTGGAGAAAGATAATGAATAGCTCTCGTTTATCGGTGATGGAATTAACTGAGAACATTCCCTTGGATGGCCGACTATGAAAAAGGTTCTCATCATAGCGTATCACTTTCCGCCCCGCCCCGCTGTAGCCAGCCGGCGCCCATTGGGTCTCGCCAGATACCTGCCGGAATTCGGCTGGGAGGCGGTGATTCTGACAGCAGCCCTGCCCGGCAAGCCAGACCCGCACTTTGAAATTATCGAGACGCAGTATCACGATTGCCTCGGCTTCGGAAAAAAACTCTTCAGGCTCGATTCCCAAAGTCCCCTGATAGCTCAAGTTAAGAATAAGCTAAAGGTAAAGTCGGAAAGGTCTCCTTTAGACTTCATACTGGCAACTGTGGGGGGAATTATCGCCTACCCCGACCCACAAAAGGACTGGCGGCGCTTCGCTGTCGAAGCCGGCAAAGATATCTTGCAACAGCAAAACATAAAGGCGATAATCAGCACCTCGCCCCCTGAGACCAGCCATATAATCGCCAAAAGGCTGAAAGACGAATTCAAAATCCCCTGGGTCGCCGATTTCCGTGACCTATGGACGCAAAACTACTACTACTTATATGGCCCCTTGCGTAAAGTCATAGAGAGGAGGTTGGAGCTAAATACGCTATCTTCGGCTGACATGCTGGTGGCGGTATCCCAGCCTGCAGCGGATGATTTGCACAGCCTCCACAGGCAGAAGCCTGTGCATAGCATTCCCAACGGATTCGACCCGGCGGAAATAAACACCACCCCGGGAAACCTAACCGATAAATTCACCATAACCTACACGGGCAACCTCTACCCCGGCAAGCAGAGCCCGGAGCCTCTTTTTGCTGCTTTGCATGACTTGACTACTGAGGGAAGCATGGATGTCGGCGATATAGAAGTGAGACTCTACGGACCTGAGGCAGGCTGGATAGATAAGCAATCGGAACGTTATGGACTGACAGGCGTAGTCCGACAGTTCGGCGTGGTACCCAGGGAAATTACCCTGGATAAGCAAAGGGAGTCGCAGTTACTCCTTTTGTTAAAGTGGAATGACCCGAAACAGAGAGGGGCCTACTCAGCCAAAATCTTCGAATACCTGGCAGCCATGAGGCCTGTGCTCGCCGTGGGCGGTTTCCCCGATGTGGTTGACCGGCTACTGGATGAGACTAAAGCCGGCGTCTCCGGACAAACCGGGGAGGAAATAAAGGTTATGCTGCTACGATTCTATAAAGAATACAAGTCAACCGGCGCTGTAAGCTACAGCGGCGATGAAGCTGAGACCAGTAAATACAGCCATCGGGAGATGGCAAAGAACTTTGCCGCGATTCTGGATAGCCTTCCCACCCACCTCGACCAACAATAGCGGATTGCCGCTGAACGCCATACTAAGCTCTCATTGTCAGGCTACGACCTAGTATTCATCAGGAGGTGGTTTCTTTACCCTGGACGCCGCCAGGTATTGCTCTATCACCTCCCCCGGTTCCCCCATGGCGGCCATAGCACCCCTGTCAAGCCATATTACTTTGCTGGCAAATCTCTTGATAGTGTTCATGTCGTGGCTCACCAGTAACACAGTCCTCTCTCCCATAATCCGGTTCATCTCAATCTCAGCCTTCTGGCGAAACGCGGCATCGCCGGCGCTCATAATTTCGTCAATCAACACGATGTCCTTATCGCTATATATGGCAATGGCAAAGCCCAGCCGCGAATGCATGCCTGATGAGTAAGTCCTCACCGGCATGTCTATGAAATCACCCAGCTCGGCAAACTCGATTATGGCATCGATTATTCCGTCGATTTGATTCTTCGTCAGACCTATCATGATACCGTCCAAATAGATGTTGTCCCGCCCGGAAAGCTCCTGATTAAACCCGGCGCCCAGCGAGAAGAGGGTGGAGACCTCACCGCCAACGGAGATCTTGCCTTCATCGGGCGGATAGATCCCTGCTATCACCCGCAGCAGAGTGCTCTTGCCCGAGCCATTCCTGCCGATAATTCCCACTGTTTCCCCGCGTTCCACGGTGAAGCTTACGTGCCTGAGCGCCCAGAACTCACCACGCGACCGTTGCCGGTAGCGGGACCTCTCGAGAATAAAAGCGAGTGCCCCGGAGCGCCGGCGCTTCTCCATCTTGAACTTGATTCCCAGGTCATTGACGTTGACCATTCTAAATTACCTTCACCAGTTTGTATTCACTGCGGGAGAAGTACCACAGCCCTACCACAAAAGCGACACAGGCGAACACTAAGCCAGCCAGGGCGTACTCGGTGGGTGCCACGCCGCGAATTATCACGTTCTTATATGATTCCAGCAGCCCGGCAAAGGGATTGGCCAGCATATACAGCATGGTAAGCGGTTCGGGGATCAAATCCTCGACCGAGTATAAAATAGGTGACAAATAGAAACCTATCCTGATAGCAAACTGGAGGATATTACCCAGGTCCGAGAGGTAAGTCCCGAAGACGGCAACTATCAGGCAGGCTCCGATGGTGCCTACGAACTGGATGAGCAAGAGCACCGGCAGCCATAGTATGTTCACCGTCAACGGTGCCTCGAATATGAAAAGCATGGGCACCAGAATAACGAAGCCGAAAAGCCATTCAAAAAATCCGATAATAATACCGGACAGCGGCAGTATGGCCAGTGGAAAGCGCACGCTTTGTACCAGCCCCACCTTTGAACTTATGGAGGTAACCGAACGGCTCAGGGAGGAGGCAAACCATCTCCAGGACAGCAGGGAGATAAAAAGCAGAATCGGGAACTGGGGACCACCCCGTTTGAAGATAATGCTCACCAGGACAATATACGTAAGGAGCAGCAGGAGCGGGTCCAGGAAGCTCCACACAAAGCCGAGGACCTTGTTTTTGTTCTCAGCTTTCATCTGGAACTTGACTACATAGTACAGCAGTTCCCGTCTCTGCCAGACCTTCTTAAGCTGTTCTATCATCAGTGCGACGGCTCAACCTCCGGTAAATTTCCAACAGCTTCCTGGACTCCGTTTCCCAGTTGAATATCTTGGCTGCTTCCAGGGCGTTCCTTTGCATTTCTTTATATCTCTTCTTATCAGCCAGTACCCAGTTTATGGCATTGGCAATATCCCTGGGGTATTCAGGGTCACAAGTGCAGCCCAAGCGGTAGCCTTCGACTATTGCTTTAAGCGCGGGAAAGTTGCTGCTTACCACAGGCAAACCAGCATTTAGACACTCCCAGAGCTTGTTGGGGGTAGCGTAATAGTGGTTAAGGCTAACGTTGAGGAGGGGGATAACTCCTACCTGAGCCGAGCTGATATGTCCGACTACCTGGTCCGGCTCCACAGGCGGAGCGAACAAAACTCGGTCCTCCAGACCCCTTTGCCTGACAAGTCCCCTAAGTTTTTCCTCCTCTGCACCCCAGCCCAGGAACACTACTACACCATGATCCAGGAAGGGTATTGCCGAAATCAATTTTTCACTGCCTCTAGCCTTGCTAAGTATTCCTACATGCACGATAATGGGCACTGTGCCATCCAGACCCAGGCTCTCTCTCAGCGAGCTACTACTCTGCTCATCGCCCCGCCTAGCTAATGGTGGGCAATTCATGACCACATCCGGCAGGCCGATTCCGTACCGTTTCGACAGCTCCTCGGCGGCGAATTCATTGACGGTAATAACTGCGTCGGCACGGCGAATCAGGTATCTCTCCAGCAAACGAAATATCCGCCGCTCCAGGCCACGGATATAATGCACCTCGGTAAATAGCTCGTGGGAGTCATAGACCAGCTTCCCGCCTGTCCGCCGCTTCGCTGTATAACCTATGGGCAAGGCAGGCAAATCATGGCAGTGATAGACATCAGCCGGTTCATGTTTCACCGCCTGCCAGCTTCGGCGGTAGTAATCAAGGAACGAAAGTGGCCTATCAAAAGGGTGGATGGCGACTCTTAGTCCCCTGTACAACTTTCGCCTTACCCTGAGATAAGCACGCCCTATTAGCGATCCAGCTTCAGGGGGAGCTGATGTAGATGGTTGTTCAACTTGATCGAGAGACGGAGCAGATGCCGGTTCAGTCTGATGAGAAGCCGGCCTGGTAGATGGAAAAAACAAACCAATGACAAAAAACTCCACCCCTCGAATAGCTTGGAGGAATCGGCGATGAATCGGGTTCGGGGTAACGCGAATAATTCTGACACCATCCTTTTCCTCGTAAGGCTCTGTGTATTCGTCCAGGACAGCGATGATGCGTACATCATGCCCAGCATCACTAAGCGCCTTGGCTTCTTTGAGCACCCGAGCATCACGTTTGCAGTTGTTTTGGACGAACATACAGACTTTCATGGTAACCTAGCTAGCCCCCTGACCAAGTGGCACATTCATCCGGATTTATTCTAAAGGGAGATTGCCGAGAAACTCCTACTTTCTCGCAAATTTCCCAAGTTCGATGTCTCTTAGTGTATCTCAATTTTGGTTCGCTCGCTCATTTTCCGCAACCATATCTCCAGGGTCATAACGTTGGTCACGAAATAATACAGGCTCCCCTCATCGCTCAGGAATGAATTAACAACTGAATTCAACCGCTCCTTATTGAAGAATTCCTTCAAAATCATCCTGTCATGATCAAGAACATTTATAACATATTCGCTATGATAATTACGTAGCCAGGAAGTATAGTCAGTAGTCCTATCGATTACTGAAGGGCCTCCTGTAGAACGACTCCGAAAAATCTCCTTACCCAACAATTTTCTCGCTAGCTGGTTGGCTACCCCTTTGTAAACAGGCTGCTTGGAAACCGCTTTCCTCATTCTGGCAATTTCTTCGTTCCTTGTAGGCATACTGGCAAATTGGGAACTGTTTTTGCTAAATATATATCTATGAAGTTTCCCGCCCCATTTTTCCTCCCGGTCAAAAAACGGAATGCTCCCTAGTATGTTAGCATGGAGAAACGGGTTGAATATTTTGAAGTGCCGCCCAAACATTCTCATCCCAGGCGGGGAGAAGTTGCCAATTATATTACGTACGTAGAAGTGCTCTGAAAGTAAAACTGGGTTCTTTGTCTTTACATTTTTGATCTCTTCTAGCATAGATGCGTCAAGCAGTAGCTTAACTTCCGTAGGGTCGTAATCCGTATATACATCAAGGGGAGCCGGAGGAACTCGCATCCTCTCGCACAGATTGGCTGCCACATCTTCATGAGAGGTCAAGTCGAGAAGATCGGGTCTGGCGTAAGGGCACCTTAGCATTTCGCCACCAACCCCTGTTAAGAATACTTCCCCTCTACCTCCAGCCATTTCATTGGTAATGGAGTTTTCTAAATGAGCGGATAGTATTGCATTTACCATGCCATCCAGGACCTGGGCAAGTCTCCCTGCCGCTTGAGGGATATTTTTCACCCACTCTTCGCCCAGAGTGTAGACATCATGTGAGATGCCTGCTATTGCAGCTATCCTCCGGGCAATCTCGATATCCAGGCAACCCTCTATCCCATGTGTGTAGCAATGCAATCGCTCTTTTTTCGGAAGGCAGGCTGAAAACTCAACTCGGCTATCCAACCCGCCTGTCAGCGGCAGTGATACCTTCTCTCCTAGTTGGAAGGCGGTCAAGATATTTTGGTTAAATAAGTCTCGCAATTCTTCCTTTGACAGAGCTTTGGAGAACTCTCCATCCTCTTGTGTAATATACTGCCAGTAAGAGTTTTCAGTTATATGTAGACCGCTGCTAATTGTATGGACTGTAGCCGGTTTGAACTGATACACGCCCTCAATATGGGTCTTGTCCCCACATACGAAGTTGAAATTGAGGAATTCGAGCAGACTTCGTCTATTTACTCTAACTTTCGGCAATTCCGTGAGAAGCTCCCCCATATTATCAGAGATGGTCAGGGTTTCCCCGTGTTTAGTGTACAAAAAATTGTAAATGCCGCAGCGGTCTATAATGACAAGACATTTCCCCTTTTGACGATCAAGTATTATTATTGCGTACGACCCTTCCACATCGGTAACAAAATCGAATTCATTTTGGAGGTAATAGTGACTCACTTGACGGGCCGATATCCAGGTCTTGTTAATATTATGATAGGGATAGCCATATACAAATACCTCAACACCATCGGCTTCAGTGTGGTCGTAGTCATTTCGACGTTCGTTCTCAAATACGAACTTGGCTTGTCCAATTTGTTCCCTTTTTATAGTCAAATGCATTCCACTACCTCCTTTAGGAGACCGGCGAAAAGGTATAGCTTTACGAGTCTGGCACCGACAATAAAGACACTTTGCATTAAGACTGCCTAGCTATATCCAATCCCCCTGTAGTTGTTGAAGACAAGCATACACACTTTCATGGTAATTAATGTACCTGGCAGGAACTACTTCCTGCATCTTTGTTTAATTTAGCGCTAGGGCTCTTCGCTGCTACATTACCTTTTCGCTTTCTAAATCTCATGACACAAAGACGAATCAGGCGGTACGGCAGCAATATAGTATTTCGTCCGGGGCTTGCCACAGCTTGAACCAGCATATCTCCCAGCCGGTATGAGAAGTAGTTTGTAATTGCGCGCACAGTTCTCTTTTCCTTTGCCAGTTCGGCTTTGAGCATAGTATGCTCAGCCCGAAGTTCTTCTAGCTGCAGCCTGAACGGCGGCGCGTTTATGGGCCATTGTAGCAAAATAGGCCAGCGATGCTTGATAATACGGTAGTGAATTGCTGACTCTATTCTGTACTCCACAGGTATTGATAGCACCTTTTCCGCCAATGCCCGGCAGTTGAAAAGCTCAAAAGTATCAAAGGCAACATCACTCTCCAGCAATACATAGAGCAACCACGTACCCCAACGAAGTTCCCATAAATACATCTCGTAAGGGTCGTAATTCAGAATATTGTCGAACTGCGCAACCTTTGCAAATTGATGAAATGCCTCCACGACGTGCTCATCATCTCCCATCTGCTTCCAGAGTTGCGCCATTCTCTCTGCTGTGAGCGGTAATTCCTTGAATCCCGACTTCCTGAAGAACGCGCTGCCTATTTCTCCTAAGTTCGACCTGATATGCAAAACATTCGGTGGCATCTGTTCCAGATACGCCTTTGCCAGCCTTCGTGCATGCGCATGATAAGTGTTACAATCCAGCACTCGATTGAACTCTTGGAAATCCTCTTCACACATTGGCCCGTCGTCAAGGCGGATATGACGCAACCCCAGAACTTTTGTGATTTCACCGGCTATCAGCACGTCAGTCTCCACAACCTTCCGTCGTCCCTCATATATTCGGGCAATAGACTCCACCAATTCTGTGTCGCCCATGCGTAACGCTTCGTTTACCAGTCTGTCGCGATCTATCGTATGTCCATAGGTGAAGAATAACACATCTTTGGCTATGTCCTTGGCTGCGGCTAACGTGGTGCGGGTATCAATGCCAGCAGAAAGTGATAGTGCTAGGTTGTACTTGCTATGGAGCAATTCGAGTTGGCGTTTTAGCAGGCTGGACACTTCATCAACTACATCGGATAGATTGCCCGCTGGCAGCTCTCTCCGTGGATAGAAACGCTGTATCTTTCTTTCCTCGATATTTATAAGGGTATTCGGTGTCAGGATATAGACCCCTTCATACGGTGTCAAGATGCCAGGGTATCCATGAGACCACGGAATGTGCCATCTTCTATCACGCCTGATGGTTGCCATTTGCTTGGATTCACTCGAGTTCAAGTAATCACTTATGACTTTGCAGTGCGAGGCAACCAGAACCAAGTTCTGCAAGGAATAAAAGGCACTACGAGTGCCGAAGGCATCGGTCATAAATTTAGTCCTGTTGCCGTGATGATATATGAGTATAAATCTGCCTGACAGGTAGTCGATATAGTCCAGCATTTTTTCTTCTGAATAGCTTAAACGGTCAAGGCACTGCCTCACGATAGCATGAACATCCATACTCCAGTGAAGCGTATCAATAGCTCTCCCCAAGAATGCAACCCAGTTGCCACCTTCCTCCGAGAATGCCCAGGGGTTTTCAGGGTCAAAAGAGATGAAGTAGTCTCCAGTGGCCTTTTTCGTCCATGTGGGAACAGGCGGCTCGACTTCTGTCTGAGAGAACAGGTATCCCCTTTTATAGAGCAGGTGACTATAATTCATAATCTTAATCGAATAACTAAACCAGTAACCATCTTACAAACTGGCTAGAAGCCGGGAGGAGAGCAGGGCTTTTTGCCAGTGTAGCTCAATCCACGCGCACACCAATACTGCTTTAATAAATTGAGGTCTGGCACCAACAATAGAGACAATTTTCATCACGACCACCTAGCCTATATCCAATCCCCTTATAAATGAACATGCATACATTCATTTGATAGCCCTAATATTACAACAAAATACGTGATAGTTCCAGAGGAAGCTCACGCAGAGCGAAATCTAAACAAACAGTATCTATCTCTTATAACTGCCATAGAATATAATAGCTAAAGACTAAAACTTACTAAGGTTTTAATTGATGATTGTGATAATATCTGAATAAAAAAGATGTCTGTCCTTTACTTCTACTACAGGTTCTTTCATAATGATCATCTTACCGAGTTTCTACATGGGGTAACAGAGGTGCAAGTACACCCGCTTTCAGCGCCTGAGGCAGTCAATTGTCCGACTGAATGACGTGACTCGGCAGCAAACAATCGTTCCTGGGGACATGTTGGCGTTGCCGAACAGGTCTTATTGGTTGCACCGTTCGTATCAGCGGTAGAAACCAGAGGTCGGTGGTGTAGCATGCCCCCCGCGGAGGTTGCGTAATAAGCCTAGACACAAATGGCGAGAGCGATTACAATATCGTTGATTATATTGGACTTTTCTGGAGCTTGATGTGAGAGAGATCGACTATCCCCAAAGCAGTTTAAAATTCTCCGTGGTTATCCCTTTATTTAACGAAGAGGAGAACCTTGAAGTCCTATACACTCGACTGACGAGGGTGATGGGAAGTCTAGGAGAGCCTTATGAAATAATCTTCGTTGACGACGGCAGCCAGGATAACTCTTTTCAAATCTTAAAGGGTCTACATGAGAAGGATAACAACATCAAGGTTATAAGATTCACCAGGAACTTCGGGCAGCACCCAGCGGTAATGGCGGGGTTCGATACAGCTGGAGGTGAAATCATAATCACTTTAGACGCGGACCTGCAGAATCCACCGGAAGAGATACCGAAACTGGTCGAAAAACTCAACGAGGGGTACGAGTTAGTATTTGGCGTGTTCCATCAGCGTAAACATTCCGCATTCAGACGGGCAGGTTCGAGCTTTGCCAAGTGGGTATTGGGCAGAGTATTACCTGTGGAGGCTACCGACCTCAGTGGGTTCAGGGCACTGAGGTCTTACGCAGTCGCTCAACTCAAGTTGCTAAACGAGAAAAGCAAGTTCCTCGATGGGTTGCTATGCTGGATGGGTTACAAAGTCGGGAAAGTTGAGGTTGAGCATGACCCGAGACATTCTGGAAAGACAAAATACACGCCATTTAAGCTGCTCAGCCTGTGGCTGGACATGGTTGTTTCTTTCACCAACCTGCCACTTAAGATTGCCATATTCGGTGGATTGTTTCTCGGAGTCGTTGGTATTGTCTTAGCGCTATTCTACCTTATTAGATACTTCCTGTACGGCTTCGGCGTGCCCGGATTTGCCACCATCGTAATACTCCTAACCGCTTTCTCCGGCGTCGAGCTTTTCGCGCTTGGCATTCTTGGCGAATATGTCGGAAGGATGAACAAGGAGGTCAAGAACAAACCAGAATATATCGTCCGTGAGAATCTGGGAATAAAGCAGTAGGCGAGATGGAGGAGAAAGGAAAACGGATTTTAACAGCCCCCAAGTTTGATGAGATGGGCATGAGTGAATCGCGTTGGCGCGTAAGGCATAGAGAGAACTTTAGGCTTGGTAAGAAGGTTGAGACAGGTTCATTTGCTCTGATTCCTGCCTCGAAGAGATCAATATTGAAGATGATATTATAACAGGCTTTGGGTCAATCCTGTTAAGCCACCTGTCTATTGACAAGGGCGCGGGCTGTTTTGAGGAAGGGGCTTAAGACTTAGGAGGACAAGCAGTCACCGAGAGGAAGAGCTTGGTTAGTCGCAATTTCCCATCCAATGAGGTTCGGGGAACATATGCCGAGAATATTCGCGGAGCTTGATGGCAGACCCTACTATATAGTTAGAGAACTGTGTGGTCAAGCAAGGAAACATTAGAATGCGGGTAGCGCTTTTTGGCGGTAAGAACAGGGGCTCAGAGGTACTATATAAGTTGCTTGAACTCCACGAAGAGGTTGTCGGTGTCTTTTATTTCGAGGAGGATCCGCATGAAAAAGTATGGTACGAAAAGGTGCAAGATATAGCCACTGTAAAAGGAATACCATCATTTAAGCACGGCAGTATTATCAGGGGCGATACCACACGCATTTTGGGAAGTCTAAACCCAGAAATCATCTTCGTCGTGAGCTGGAGACACGTCATTCCTAAAAAGCAATATTCGATTCCCCCAAAAGGTTGCATTGTGTTTCATGATTCGTTGCTCCCAAAATATAGAGGATTTGCCCCTATGAACTGGGCGATAATAAATGGAGAGCAAAGGACGGGTGTGACCATGTTTTACATAGCAGAGGAGATAGATGCAGGGGAAATCATTGCACAGAAAGCAATAGATATTGATATAATGGACAATGCTAAAATAGTGGACAGAAAGATCACGTCCCTCTACACAGAGCTTCTCGAAGAGAATCTACCTCTTATTGCAGGCGCCAAGGCTCCTAGAATGCCTCAAGACCATAGCCAGGCTACCTACACCTGCAAGCGAACTCCCGAGGATGGGCTGATACAGTGGGCAAAACCCGCGCACCAGATTTACAATTTGATTAGGGCGTTGACCGATCCTTACCCAGGTGCGTTTACCTTTGTGAAGCGTGGCTCTCACACTGAGAAATTGTATATTTGGAGTGCTGCCTTAGACAACGAAAACAGGAACTACGTGGGTTGCATACCAGGCCGAGTAATAGAAATTCTGAACGGTAAGGGTGTAAAAGTTTTGACAGGTAACGGAACATTGATAGTAGAGGATGTACAGCTAGAAAGTCTCGAAACAAAGGTAAGGGCTGATCAAATAATCAAGAGCATCAAGACAACCCTCGGCTTAGGCCTACCTGTGATTTAGAATCAGAACAATTAACATGGGAGGAGAAATATGACAAAAACAATCCTGATTACTGGTGGTGTCGGTTTTATCGGCAATAATTTCGTCAGGCATCTATTTGAGAATTACCCTGATTATCATATTACCGTCCTCGATGCTCTCACTTATGCTGGTAATATCGACAATATTCCAGAAAGTATCAAGAACGATGCTCGCTTTGACTTCTGGTATGGTAATGTCAAAAATGGAGAACTGGTCAATGAGCTGGTGTCAAAATCAGATATTGTCGCCCACTTTGCTGCCGAATCTCATGTCGCCAGGTCTATTTTTGACAACACTATCTTCTTTGAAACCGACGTTTTGGGGACCCAGGTGGTGGCTAATGCTGTACTAAAACATCAGGATTCTGTTGAAAGGTTTATCCATATTTCCACCTCTGAAGTCTATGGGACAGCCCTGGAAACACCCATGACCGAAGAGCATCCTTTGAATCCAGCAAGTCCCTACGCTAGCGCCAAAGCTGGAGCTGATAGGTTGGTGTACTCCTACTGGGTGACCTACGATATACCGGCAATTATTATCCGCCCCTTTAATACCTATGGTCCTAATCAGCACCTGGAGAAGGTCATCCCTCGCTTTATCACCAGTGCCTTGCTAGATGAGCCATTAACCGTTCATGGATCCGGTGAGAATACAAGGGATTGGACTTATGTGGAAGACTTGTGCCAAGCGTTAGATAAGGTTATGCATGTGAGTTTGGATGGGGTTAAAGGGCAAGTTATTAATATTGGCACAAGTAGGGATGTTGCTATAAAAGCAATTGCAGAAATGGTCTTGGATAAGTTAAGCAGGCCACACTCACTGATAACCCACATGGGAGACCGCCCGGCTCAAATCATGAAGCATGTTTCTTCGACAAACAAAGCCTTCCAGATTCTGGACTGGAAGGCAGAAACTAACTTCGATGAGGGGTTGACTAGGACCATAAAATGGTACCAGCAAAATCCAGAATGGTGGCAAAAACAGTTGTGGATGAGGCATGTGCCCGTGAAGACCAAGAGCGGGAAAGTTGAATATTATTAAGGAAGCCCCTTTTTATCAGATATAAGAAACTTTGGGAGAAGGCAAAGCGATGCTAAGTCCTATGATTGACAAAACGGAAGGACTCTGGATAATCAACAACTACTCTTACATTACCGAGATGAGTTAATGCTTATGCACCGAGTTTTATACTGTCCTAAATGCAAAAATGTTCTCGCCAGAATGGATGACAAATATCTCTGCCAAAATTGTGCTCATTCCTATCCGATAGTTGACGGTATCCCTTCGTTTGTTGACCAGAATGTACCAATAGACAGCTTCGATGCCTCGGCTTTCGAATCTCTGTTCCAAATGGAACAAAGGCATTTCTGGCATATTGGTAGAAAAGAGATAATCTTAGATTTCCTGAAAAGGAACGTCTCCAACTTAGCAGGGGCTAGAATGCTTGAGGTTGGCTGCGGAAATGGAAGCGTTTTGGCGTACTTGAAGCAGAATGGGATTAGTATTGAGGGAGGAGATATTTTCCTTGAAGGCTTGAAGTTCTGTCAGCGGCGAGTAGGTTCCGTGGGTCTATATCACATAGATATTCTAGACCTTCCTTTTGTTGATAGCTTTGACATCATAGGGACATTTGATGTCCTAGAGCACATTGATAACGATGAAAAGGCATTAATGGAAATCAGGCAAGCATTGAAGCCCGGAGGAAATCTAATATTAACCGTTCCAGCACACAAGTTTCTCTGGAGCTATTTTGACGTTCACTCCCACCACAAGCGCAGATATAACAAAGGAGAGCTAGTGGCAAAGCTGGAGCGAAACGGCTTCATTATCAAGAGAATATCCTTCTACATGTTCTTGCTGTTCCCGTTACTCGCTGCTATCAGGTTGATTAACAATATGCTTCGTGGGAAGAAGGACAAACAACAAAATGGTAATGCATCTCTTGAAGTTAGGACTGTTCCGATAGTAAATGAGGTCTTCTTGGGATTACTAAAGCTAGAGAGGTGGCTAATAAGGTATCTAGATTTACCTTTTGGTGCCTCCCTGTTGGTTTTGGGGGAGAAGGCAAATGGGAAATAGTCTAAGTGATGAACTAGGTAAATTATATGTGGGCTCAGGTGCTTATGCCAGGCTTTATGCAAAAGCACGTGCCAAGCTTTTAGACCTTGATTATTATTCAGAGTTTCTTCCTCGTAATGGACTGCTAATTGATATTGGCTGTGGTTATGGAGTCATGGCAAATTACGTATCTTTGCGTTTTCCGCATAGTCAAGTTATCGGCATCGACTTGGAGCGCAAAAGAATTGATGTCGCTCTCAAAACTGTTGACAAAAGGGAAAACATAACTTTCTTATTAAAGGATGCGAGAGATTGGGTTTCCCCTGGTTGTACAGGGGTCATAATGATAGACTTCCTTCATCATGTTCCCCGACGAGATCAAGAGCTAATCCTTCATAAGGTATTTCGGAGTCTAGAAAGAGGAGGTGTGTTAGTAATCTCGGAAGTGGATCCCACTGCCAAGCCATTCCATAGATACTGGGCTAGCTGGCTGTCCGACCGAGTTTTATATCCTTCCTCCAGGAGCTATTTCCGAACACCTTCTGACTGGCAGGAACATCTATCTCATCTTGGATTCAGCGTCAAAGCAATTAAGACTCGAAACCCTCTCTTTGCAGGAATTCTCTATGTTTGCCAGAAATAATAGGAGCCGTCTGATGAAAATAGAATTCTACAAACACAGCGTGAGCCAGAAGGATATCGACAATGCGGTCGGCGTTCTGAACTCGCTTTTTTTGACCACCGGCGAAGTGGTCAGCGAGTTCGAGTATAAATTCTCGCGATATTTGGACTGCAAATATACTGTGGGGGTAACCAGTTGCACCGCAGCTTTGCATCTTTCTCTTCTAGCGTATGGAATCGGCCCAGGCGATGAGGTCATTACCACACCAATGACCTTCATAGCCACAGCTAACGCTATAATACATGCTGGGGCAACCCCGGTTTTCGTGGATGTGGAACCTGACACAGCCAATATTGATGCAAACTTAATTGAAAACGCCATTACTTCGCGAACAAAAGCTATCTTGCCAGTTCACTTATACGGGCAGATGTGTGATATGAAGAAAATCAGGGAGATTGCTAACAAATATCATCTGGTTGTCATTGAGGACTCTGCTCACGCTATTGAGGCAAGTAGAGACGGCATAAGGCCCGGTGAGTTGGGCGATGCAGCTTGTTTTAGTTACTATGCTACGAAGAACATTACCTCTGGCGAAGGAGGAGCAGTAAGTACTAACAATGAAGAAATCGCCGAGAAGCTCAAAAAGCTAAGGCTTCACGGAATGAGCAAAGGAGCAGCGGAAAGGTATTCTAAGCAATATGAGCATTGGGATATGGAGATATTGGGCTGGAAGTGTAACATGTACAATATCCAGGCTGCTTTGCTATTAAATCAACTGGAAAACATCGAAAAATACTGGCAGAGACGAGAGCAAATTTGCGAGATGTATGAAGAGGCTTTTGAGGAAGACTCAGTCGTTACCTGCTTAAAGGTATTACCAAATTCGAAAAGTGCCAGGCATTTGTTCACTATTCTGGTGCCACCGAAAAGGAGAGACAGCATCATGGGGCAATTCCAGGAAAGTGGGATTGGAGTAGCAGTAAACTTCCGGGCGATTCATTTGTTGACTTTCTACAGGCAGACCTTTGGTTATGAGAGAGGCATGTACCCCATCGCCGAAAAAATAGGAGATAGCACCATAACGCTTCCATTGTATCCCAAACTAAGCAACGAAGAAGTCCAATATGTTATTAAGGTAGTAAAAGAAGTGACTACCAGCTAGGGTAAGGTGTGAGAATACCATGATGGTAGAGCATAAGTACGAAGGAGAGGCAAAATGCTTTATCTATTAGTTTCTATATCGGTAGGCGGAATGACGGCGTCTCATCTGTTGCTGAAGAAAGGGCTGCTTGCAGTAGGTCGGTTCCCCCAGGGCTTCAGTGAAGTGCTCCCCTTTTTTCTGAAAGCTTATACCAACGCCTATGTTATTGTTGCTGTTCTCGTGACGCTTCTAGCAGGATTGGCATGGATTCTAGCCGTAGCAAGAGTGCAGTTGAGCTTTGTTTATCCCTTCATGGGTCTATCTTTTGTGTTGGTTGCTCTGTTTTCTTCGCTCATCTTTAAGGAGAATGTAACCATGCTACGCTGGCTAGGAATTATAGTAGTCAGTGTTGGCGTCTTTCTAGTGTCGAGAAGCTAGGCGGATTGAGGTGCCAAAACCCGGCTATCTTTCCAGACCTCGAGGCAGAATACATGCAGGAGGCGCATCACCAGGCAACGGTTGACATCAACGTAACATAATGTACACAAATAAGCGCCTTGTCATAATTGCGAGCTTGCTACTTGCTGCCATTTGGGCTATATGGTGTATATTTTTCCTGCCGAAAGGACTCGACTTTACCGATGAAGGTCTGTATTGCTCTGAGGCATGGCGTTTCGCAAACGGCGATCGCCTTTTCGTTGACTCATCGTTTGGCGCAGGAGGACTCTCATTTTGGTTTTTGTCCTGGGTATTTCGTATTTGCCCCGCGTGTAGCCTCCTGGGGTTGCGTGTTGTCTGGGCTATAGTGATGCTACTGTGTGCATTGGTAACCGCCAATCTGATGCTCAGGTACTTCAGTCCGGTGGTCAGTTTCACGGGCGCAGCAGTAAGTCTATTTTTTGTAACAGGTGGAGTAATAAAGGTCCTCTCTTATAATTCGATGCCTATTCTTGGTTTGCTGTTGGTTGCCTGGCTGTGGCTGACCGCCAGCCGCCGAAGCGGGAAGCTTGAGCTTATCCTGGCAGGCGGGGCCGGTATCCTAGCATTCCTCGTAACTACCTGCAGAGTTTCGCTGTTGCCTATTGTTTTTCTGCCAATCTTGACTATAGCCTACGACCGTTGTTGCCGTGTCAAGATGGATGGTCAGTTACGAGCAACAATTGCCTTTGTAGCTGCCTATCTAGGAGGACTAGCCTGCTTTTTCTTGGTTCAGTTTATAGGTGGAATGGCAGGTGAGTTATCTAGTTCATTAATGACATCGGTCAGTGTTCCTGGCCATTCTTTAAAGGACATGATTTTCAATTTACGAGACTCCAGTCTCTACTACTTCTTGCCGACGTTACCAATCTTGGTTGCAGTATTCATTAAGCGGTTTAAAGACATAGCGGTATTCGTAAAGAAACATAGTAAGACCATTATGTACATCGCGTTTCCTATCCTTGTGGCCTGTATATGTATAATCATTTTGGACTGGACTACTATCTATAAAGTGCTTGGTTGGCTGAAACACGATGCTCTAAGCTTGCTTTTTGCCTCCTTTACTTATTCAAGGAGACCACTTCTGTTTCTTCTCGCTCTTGCCATTGGAGTAGTCCTAGCAGATGTCATATTTCATATATTTGATTCAGACAATGACAAGGCCATCAGCAGAACACATGATAGATGCAGGCTGGGTATAATAGCCATCTTCTTGTCATTCTTGATGATACTGGGTACGGGCAATGTGCCAGCTCATTCTGTTAGATATATGTCGTGGCTTCTTATACCCATGGCTTTCGGCTTGTCATGGCTCTGGGTCATGAAACAAACCAGACATGCAATCAAGACTCGCTTCGTCTGGCTTCTAAAAGGAGCGTTCATTGCGCTATTATTGCTATATGCGTTCTACGGAATATTGCCTAATTCCTATCCATACAGAGATGGTTCTATCGGTGAACTAGACACTGTGCCGGCGGCAACAAAACTTCATGGGATACTCACTACAAACGACCGTGCCGATACTGTGGACAGGCTTATAGAAGCTGTAAAGCTTAATTCTGAAGCCGAGGACAGGATTCTAGCCTATGAGCATCTACCAATGCTTTACTACCTAACTGACCGTCTCCCATCAACAACCGCAACATGGCTTAGTGAAAGTCTTCCGAAGTCCCTTCGCGAGTCCATTTTGGAAGACATGATAAACCGGGACAGGCTACCACAGGTTGTTATTCGGGCAACCTACACAACATGCCATCCAAATTGGCCCACCACACAGCATCCCCTGCGCTGGAAAGGGAACCAGCAAGAAACAGACCCCATTGACAAGTATGTCACGGAACACTATCAGGTGATCCAAGAGATTGATGGATTCCAAGTCATGGTGCCTGTGGAGTGAAATCTCGAGACTGGCTTCTCATCTTGCTGTTGATTTTTCCGTTTTCCTTTCAGTGATAATGTCGGACTTAAACTTCGTATCTATCACCCTTTTTATCAGCTTGGCTTTCTTTATGTTCATCACAACCGCCTAGCTATATCCAATCCCCCTATAAATGAAGCCAACCTTCCTGACTTTCTCAGGCTCAATAACTTGCCTGCCATCCACGATGACCCTGCTTCGCATTTTGCCGCCAATCTTCTGCCAGTCATATTCTCTGAATTCTTTATGGTCGGTAACAATAACAAGGCAATCCATATTATCGAAGCTACTGCTGTATTCCGCGCCAGAGCTCTCTATCTCATCTCTTGAGAACAACGGGTCATACAGGAACACATTGACATGGAGTTCCTTTAACTTCTGAATTATCGGTATGGTGGGTGAATTTCTGGTTTCTTTGACTCCACCTCTAAAAGCCAGGCCAAGAATCAGGATGCTTGACCCTTTTATACTTCTTCCTGCCTCATTCAAGCCCTCCATTACCAAGTCGACCATATGATAGGGCATGGAGTCGTTGATTTTCCTCGCCAGCTTGATGAGGCTGGTATCTGTCCCGGTAGTCTTGGTTACGAAATAGGGATAAACGGGGATGCAATGCCCCCCTACACCCGCTCCGGGCTGGAGCAGATTGGTATAGGGGCGCCCGGTTTCATCACTGACCGGCTCATTTGCCACCCTGAAGGCCTCCGCAGGGTTGACGCCGATTTCCCTGCAGACCAGCGCCAGTTCATTAGATAGTGCAATGTTGACATCTCGATAGATACCCTCAAAAAGCTTCACAGCTTCGGCTGCTGTGGTGTCAGAGACTGTTATCACGCCTTTTTTATTAACAATCGAATAAATTGCCTCGGCAGTCCCGGTGCTTTCCTTATCTATACCGCCGACAACTTTAGGGTAGGCGCCTGTGATATCCCTTATTGCCCTCCCCGAACTCGTGCGCTCAGGGCAAAAGGCCAAGCCAAACTCACCTTCTTTTAGTCCCGATTGTTTGAGGATTGGCAGCAATACGTCCTTTGTAGTTCGGGGAGGAACGGTGGTTTCGATAATGACGAAGTCACCTCGGGAGAGTCCCTGAGAAATGCTCGCACATGTTGCAGTTATGGCAGTGAGGTCGGGACTGTTGTCGCTATTCAACAAGCAAGGAACAAGTATGACCATCACATTTGATTCCTTGGCTGCCGCCACTCCATCCGTAGTAGCTGAAAATCTCCCCTTGGCTACATCCGCTTCAAGCATTTCAGGAAGGCCAGGCTCATTTGGTACAGGACACTTACCTTTATTAATCTGGTCAACTACTTCAGGGCTTATGTCTACTCCAATCACTCTAGCACCTCTTTCGGCAAAAACGGCGGCTAGAGGCAAGCCCATCTTACCCAGCCCATAGACGGCAACATTTACTCTACCACTGATAAAGGCATCCCTAATGGCGTTCTTCTCTAGTCCAAAGACCTTCATTTTATCTCACATACTTTTCCGGTTCTGGCAGACTCCACTGCCGCAAGTGCAACTTCGAGGGCATGCTTTCCATCTTCCCCTGAGACGAGCGGTTTATTATCATACTGCACGCAGTCGATGAAATGCATAAGCTCGAGCTTCAAAGGCTCTTCATTCTCGATTTTGGCATCCCTTACCCACTCTTTATCAAATATTCTCAAGGTTTCTTCAATATAATTAACCTCAGCAATGCCCTCGGAGCCTATCACCGTTAAACCTCTTACCTTATGGGGTGTAAGCCAGTTTGTTTCTATTACCCCACTATTGCCACTACTGAAATTCAGCGTGATTATGGCATGATCTTCGTGGCTATGGACAACACTTCCCGCCGATGCGTAGACTCCTTTAATTCTCTCTCCAACAAGATAGGACATGATGTCTATGTCATGTGTGCCTAAATCAAGGATTATGCCCACATCCCTTATCCGGGGATTGTAGGGACCGACTCTTTTGGCAGAAATAGATACAACATCGCCCAATAGCCCGCTATCTATTAGCTCCTTCAGCTTTATAATGGCCGGGTTAAAGCGCTCAACATGCCCCACCATCAGCTTAACCACCTTCTTTCGAGCAGCTTTTATAACTTCATCAGCATTTCCAACCGTATCGGCTATGGGCTTCTCAACCAGAATATTTATTCCTTTCTGAATTGCGTCCAGAGCCACCTTTTTGTGGAGGGTGGTGGGCACGACTATGCTGAGGACATCTGGGTTTTCACCCAAGAGGTCATGATAATCTGCATAGGGTTTACAGCCGTAGCTTTGAGCAATAGAAACGGCTATGGTTTCATTCACATCGGCAACCCCGATAAGCTCCACACCTTTAAGCTCGGAGTAAAGCCTGACGTGGTTTTTGCCCATAGACCCGACTCCAATAACGCCTACCCTTAGCTTGTTTCTCACTGAGTTTCCCCCTTTTTTAAGATTCATTGCACGACTTCTTCTCTGGAGGCATCCCTAACTACCCTCGCTGGCACCCCCATCACCACTTTATATGGTGGAACATCTCTGGTTACTACGCTGCCAGCCCCAACTATGCACCCTTCACCAAAATGAACATCCGGCAATACAGTAACGCCTACTGCTATCCTGACATATTTTTCGGTGGTGAAGCCAATGAGATCCTGTCCATGTGTCCGTCGTCTATGCGACATTGCTTGATCATTTGCACCCACAAAAAGGGGGGCTATGAAAGTATAGTCTCCGATATTGCAGAATTTGGTTATATGACATTGTGTATGAACACCGACATAATTGCCAATATTAGTGTCGCCCTCAATCGCTGTAAGCGAACCGATATAGGTATCGTGTCCTATAATTGTGTTTTCTCGGATCACGCTGTTGTGTCCCACCATCGAATTACTCCCTATCCTTGTACCCCGGTAAATCACGCTTCCACTACGAACCCTCACATTTTCTCCGATCTCCGTAACTATGGGTTCTGCTGTAGCATCTTGACCCGGTTTGATGTCAATATACCCGATTATTATGTTATCTCCTATTATCGCCCCTTTCCTGATCACAACATTGTCTTTTAGTGATATATTGTTGCCCAGAACCACATCCTCCTCAATAATGACGTTACTTCCAATCTCCATATTTTTACCCGGTTTCACATTCCTCCCAATTTGATGTTTCATTTCAGATTATTCCCCGCAGCTTATCAAGGAGTCAACGATACACTCTAAATCCTCCTTTGATAGCGATGGATGAACCGGCAGGGAAAGCACCTCAGTGGCAGCTTTTTCAGAATTGGGAAGATGGTCATTATAGCCTGAGCTCTGGTAAAGAGGTTGCTTGTGTATGGGCAGCGGATAATATATCTCTGTGCCAACACCCTTATCCATCAATTTCTGCCTCAATTCATCTCTTGGTATACCAAAATCTTGTGTAATCCTGACGGTGTATTGGTGGAAGACATGTTTTGTATTGGATTTTATACTGGGAGGAATCAGTCCCTTAATTCCACTGAGTTCCTTGGTTAAGAATTTTGCGTTCTCCATTCTTTTGCTGTTAAATTCCTCTAACTTCTCTAACTGACAAAGCCCTATTGCTGCGGCTATGTCGGTCATACGGTAATTATAACCCAGAATTTCATGGAGGTATCGCTGTCTTTGCCCGTGACTCCTTATCATCCTGGCTTTCTGAGCTATATCTTCGTCATTCGTGGTTATCATCCCGCCTTCGCTAGTGGTCATATTCTTTGTGGGGTAGAATGAGAAACAACCAGTGCCAAATGAACCTACCTTTTTCCCCTCGCATTCTGCCCCGTGCGCCTGGCAGGCATCCTCTATAACTGCAAGCTTGTGCTCGTCTGCTATTCCCATTATTCTCTTCATATCACAAGGCTGCCCGTAAAGATGAACAGGCATTATTGCCTTCGTCCGTGATGTAATTTTCTCATCAATGCTATCTGGGGCAATGTTAAAGGTTTCTTCTTCTATATCAGCGAAAACGGGCTTGGCACCGGTAAATAGAATTGAGTTGGCAGTGGCTATAAATGTAAAAGGAGATGTGATGACTTCGTCTCCCTCTCCAATCCCATGTGACAACAAGCTTATATGGAGAGCAGCAGTGCCAGAGTTTACCGCCACGGCATATCTCGTACCAATAAACCCGGCGAATGCCGCTTCAAATTCTTCTACCTTCTTGCCTTGGGCAATAATCCCAGACCTCAATACTGCTACAACCGCACTGATTTCATCTTCATCTATAATCGGCCTTGCAATAGGAATCATCTTAGGCAGTTTATCAGAATAATATTGAGCAACTCAAGCCGTCATTGCGAGACACGCCCCTCTTGCAGTTTGAGCCGTTCACTCCATCCTAGCAAGTATAGCTATAATTCTCTCGGCAGTCATGCCATCCCATAGCTCAGGGCAATACCCTTCTTGCGGTTGCTATCGGAATGCTCTAATGTGTGACGGGGCACATTTATTACGCATACGTAAGCCTCCCCCTAGGGGTAGGAATTTCCCGTCCACATGACCTTGCAGTCTCTATCCACTCGGCGATAACTACCTGAGCATTCTTTAAGGCTTCCTCATAGGTCGCTCCATCCGCCATACATCCTGGCAGTTCAGGAACCTGCGCTACATACGCCGCATCTTCTTCACTCCAGTAAACAATCACCTCATACTTATACATCATTAGCCGCCTTATGAAGCTTATACCTTAAAATTATACCCCTTTACTTGTTTAACCTGATATGCCTTAGCTCTGCCATCTTTTAAAGGCTGTAAGTTTATGATTTCTACAACGCCAGACTTGGTCAAAATATGATGGTCTCCTTTAATTCGTTCATCAAACTCGAAACTCAAAATAAGCTTTCTTAAGTCACTGAATTTTATATTGTTGTCAGAAAGCCCGGTTAGAACCTTGTCCAGAGTTTGTTTATCTATCTTCTTCATTTGCTTTTGAATTTAGGTTCGCTCTAATAGCCTCCTACCGGCTAACACATCTACAATCCTCTCTGCAGTCATGCCGTCCCAGAGCTCGAGGACGGGATAGTGCCCAGTAATCGCTGTGTGGTCACTAGCTCTCCAGCACAGTATCCTTGAAGCCAAGCATCTCTTATACTTCAATGCTTACCAATTCCTCCTCTTCCTCTGGCTCGACAGGAAGCATGAGCATATCCTCAGCTCCGATTTTCAGTGACTGTATCAATTCTTTTCTGCTCTTCTCTTGGGCATTTACACCGGGCAAGTCCACAAGCCATCCAATCCACCAGTCTCCACTTTTTTTAATCACGGCCCTGAATTTCATGTAATATCACCTCTCACAATTTCAGCTATTATCTAACAAACGGGATATTCAAATCCCGACAGATTTTTCTGGCAAGCTCATCAACAATTTCGATATGCCTTGGAATTTGAGTTCTGTATCTACCTCTCTGATATATGCTATGCCTGCGACCTTCCCGAAGAAAGAAAGCACCCTGTCGAGTTATGTACTCTACAAGCTCTCTCCTTTTCATAAATTATAGCTTCTGCTTGCTAATATCTCCACAATTCTCTCTGCAGTCATGCCGTCCCATAGCTCGATGTGGGATGGAGATTGAGATTTAGAGGCGAGGATCTTGGACACTTCTTCGATAATCTTCGGGGGGCTATTGCCTACGAGCACATTAGTCCCCTGAGTTATGGTTATCGGTCTTTCAGTCGTGTCCCTCAGGGTTAAGCAAGGGACGTTCAGCACAGTTGTCTCCTCCTGAATTCCACCGGAGTCGGTCATGACAAATTTAGCATACATCTCGAGCTTGAGGAAATCAAGGTAGCTAAGGGGAGGAATGATGAGTAATTGGTTACTGGGTTTGTTGGGTTCGTTGAGTTTGTTGAATGTGACGGGATTGCCACGCCCCGACTACATCGGGGTTCGCAATGATAAAAGTTAGGGATGATTGCTGTGTTTTTACTCAGGACTTACCTGAGCCGAGATACTCAAAAACTTTCACAGTTGTTGCTGATGTTGTGGCCCCCGATGAGTAGACGAGCTCATAGCTATTCAACTCTTCGAGAGGCACGGGGCTATTAAAGGGGTTGGTGCCTACTATTCTATAATTTCCAGACGTCTGGTTCCCGACATAAGCCTCGGCTCCTTCATAAGTAGCAAAGTTCCAGGCATTGGTGATCAGTTTATAGCTTACTCCTCCCGGACTCACTTCATCTGAGTAGGTAATAACCAGCGATTCCGTGGGAACCACAGCCTTGCCATCAAAGTTATAAAGCCTGGCCACAGTGGATTGGTAATAAGCGGGGTAGTATAAAGCTCCTGCTGATAGATTGCCCTCTTGCGTTTGCTGGTAATAAACTTCGTAAAACTTACCTATGCTAATACCAGCCCACTCCGGCATGGCGTGGAACTTTGTAATCGGCATTGCATAGTCAATCATCACATATTTCGAACCTAACCTGTCCGCGAGTTCATTGGCTGAGCTTTCATTCTGAGCAGTTAAGAACTTGCCAGCATTGACAGCCCCGACCTGGCCAGGATTGGCATTAGGTATGCGATGGGAAATTTGCATTATAAAGTAGCCATAGTCCCACCATGACATTACACCATAGGCAGCCTCGGGATATTCAAACTCATCCCGTGGCGGGTATAGCTCATAATAGAATTCGGGGTCACCAAAGGGTTCGGGGCTGATATCTTTTAGCTCCAGGCACGCGCTATACCACCCCTCGTTCATAATAACATTTGGGGTGCTGGCAAGGGGCTTTGTCATGCCACAGACAGGAATTTCTGTCACGCCTGTGGCAGTGCTAATCTTCACTGTTCTAGGTGTGCCATCAGGTCTCGTGGGCCCAATACTCGGGAAAAAGACCACGAAAAATATGACTATTCCGACAACTATGACCCTCGCCCAGACGCCTCTGGGCTGCATAAATGTTTTTGGCTTCGCTTTTTCCCTGGCTTTCTTTTCCCTCTTCTTGAATTTTTTAACCGCTCCCACTACTTCTTTAGACTTAGTCAGTAATTTGTTTAAGCCAGCGAGGTCCAGCATCTTCCAGGAAAAATACCCCGTGAGCAAGGCAGCATTTACAGTATAGTAGTAACCGAAGCGGCGCTGCCCCAGAACTGCCATCAACATTATTATGCTCCATATCAGAAACAGGATTTTGCCGGCACCTCTTTCCTTAATAGTGAGATAAATAAGCATGGCAAAGGAAATAAATGAGATGAAGAAGGAGGTGGTGAAGTTGCCCCAGGCTATCCTTGGGCTCAGGTGCTGCACTTCCAAAACAGTCAGCATAGCGCCACCCGGGACGAAGATGCTAAATTTTTCGAGCATGGACTGAAACAGAGAGGGATTTATGGCACGAAAAATAACAAGACCGATTACAGCCAGTCCCACCAAGGCCAAAGGATAGTAAACAGGCTTTAAGGCCCTGCCTGCCATGAGTCGTGAGATAATACTTAAGACTATGGGTGCCACTATGGCGACTGGCATAGCTGCACTATAAACGGTATCCAGGCCGCTCTTGCCTAATACCGGAAGAAGCATGAGAAAGGCAATGAGGAAAAGAGGAGTGCCGACAATACATAGATAGTCACTCGATTTATGTCTTAAGTGGTCCACTATGAACTGAATCACCAGGTAAGCAAATATAATGAAGACGAACAGCAACCCACCTTGCCAGGTAAGGAGATAAATACCCAGAAAGATACCAGCAAGCAGGGTATAAACGAGAGGCTTGGTGATAGTTGACCAGTCTCTACGTAGAATGTGGCCGAAGGAAATCTCTCTTTCTCGAGCCCGTTTAATGGCCATTATCAGAAAGAGTATGGCCACGGTGCTAAACAAAACCTCCGCTGCATGGTGGTCGGTAAAGCCAAGCAGTGAACGATGCAGCAATTCGCCAGGCAAGATGACAACCAGGGCGGCTGAAATTACGCCCACCCAGCGGTTAAACAGCTCCTTGCCGATAAAGTACACAGGGAAGATCGTCAGAGTGCCCAGAATAGCGGGCATGTAAGCGCCCACCACTTCCATGGTATGCAGAGTCGGTGGCCCCAAGCTAATAAGCCGAACAATGCCAGCAATAAGCCAGGGGAAGAATGGTCGAACAAGCCCTCCACCACCACCGGGGAAGAGCATGTAGGGGTCAAAGGAATTGAAGTGGGGAAAGTTACGAACCAGAGTTTCTATGTTGCGTATGTAATAATAGGCATCGGTCTCTCGGAACCAGACTCCGTCATTAACAAAAATTTGGTCATAAGGCAGGGCTATGCGTATGTACAATGAGATACCGCAGAGGGCTGCCAGAATTATGCCCACTATAACTATGGGGGGAAGTGTTCGTTTTTGCTCTGGACTTTGCTCGCTCACTTAAAATTCCCGCAAAGAAAATATC